>Ga0070740_10002847_pt1 | contig 19326 bp, 19 predicted proteins | sample Coa_R2_FD_67286 | JGI IMG/M metagenome (GOLD analysis project Ga0070740, IMG submission 67286) | Surface soil microbial communities from Centralia Pennsylvania, which are recovering from an underground coalmine fire - Coalmine... | ecosystem: Environmental > Terrestrial > Soil > Unclassified ...
GGCGACGCCCTGGGAGCGCCGGCATCCCGCCGGCCTACGCGCCCGATGGCTGGGGACTCACTCCTAAGCCGACGCCGGGACCCTCTAAAACAACATTGACGTCGCCTTCAGGTTGTGCGACCGCGCGTATCGGTCTCGGATGCGCCGACAGGGCACGGCGTATAATGAGGATCGGGAGGTGTGCGATGGCCACGGAACGGGCCATGACGGTTGAGGAATTTGAGCGTATCGCGCCGCTGCTGGAGGGTCCGAGCGAGCTTGTCGATGGGAAACTGCGCCTGATGTCGCCGACCGGTTTCATGCACGGCGTGCTGTCCCTCCGCATCGGCGCGGCCCTCGAACGCTATGCCGAGGAGCACCCCGAGGCTGGCGAAGCCGTCGGCGCGGAGACGGGTTTCCGGATCGACGATCCGCGCCATCCAGTCCAGGCGCCCGACGCCGCGTTCGTCGGAGCGCAACGCGTTCCCGCGTCGTCGGGTTCGGGCCACGACGACCCGGCCGTGCGCTTCGTTCAGGGGCCACCCGACCTGGCCGTCGAGGTGCGCTCGCCGGACGATACGCGCTCCGCCATGCGGACGAAAGCGTGTCGCTGGCTCGGCGCAGGGTGCCGCGAGGTCTGGTTGATCGATGGCATGCGCGAGACGGTCGAGGTTTGGCATGCCGGCACCGAGCCCATTGTCCTCAAGCGCGACAACACCCTGACCTCGGAGTTGCTACCCGGATTCAGCTTGGACCTGGGGCGGTTGTTCCGCCGACGCAGTCGCCACGATACACAATGATAAGGGCGCGGGACCTCGCCTTGCAGGCTGACCCTGCTCCCGGCGCTCAGCTACATGCAAGCCCCAGCCTGCTTCATCCCCCCATGGGTGCTGGCAGCAGAAGCAACGGCGCGGCCATCGGCTATGTAATTGAACACGACAAACCTCGGTGCGGCCCTTTCTTATGACGGGCTATGTGCCTGTCTGTGTGCCGGCGTCAACTTCCACATCGGCGGCGCACATCGCGGCTTCATCGAGCCCGAAAGCCGCACCGGCAGCCCACTCCCGCGCGAATGCGTCGCGTGGGTATGCCGCCAGCGCGAGGCATACCTCTGCCGCGACTCGGTCCAGAGTTGGCCGTTCGGCGGGAGGCGGTGGCGCTCCAATGCGTGTGCGCAGCGCCGTCGCGGCGCCGAGCAGCCGCGCGGCACGCACCGGCTGGCTGTGCTGGCCTGCGAACTGCGCCACACCCTCCAGGCACCGCGCCGCGCAGATCACATCGCCCGTGCCGCGGCAGAGATCCAGGCCTTCTCTATATAGAGCAAGCGCCTGATCGTCATGGCCCTGCGCCACGCTCGTCACGGCGAGCATGGCAAGCACGCCGTCACAGCTGCGCCCCGCGGCCCGTAGCCTGTTAGAGCCATTCTGCACCATAGCGTCCAATCTTGCCAGTCATCCTGCCAGTCTTTCTGTGGGTTTTGCCTGGTCTGCCGGCCTCACGCGGCTCACACTGGAGAGCAAGCTAGAGTGACGCAGAGCGCTGCAACGCCACCCTGGTCGTCGCCGGGTGACGGCGTGCATTGATGTCCCAGCACACTCATGACAAGGAGACAGGTTCCCATGATCCTCCTGCACCATCTGGTGCGGCGCACGATGCTCCGCCCCGCGGCAGCCGCGCTCGGGCTTCTCGTGCTCGGCACTGGCATTGTCCTCAGTCGATCGGCACTCCCAGCGGCACATACTGTCCTGGCCGGCCGCTGGCCGGATGCCTTGCTACTCGACGCCGATGGAGAGCGCGCCTTCGTCGCGAACGACGGAGACGGCACCGTCGGCATATTCGACCTGGCCCGCGAGCAACTCCTGCGCACCGTCGTGGTGGGCCGCGGCGCTGCATTCGCTCCCCTTTCACTGGCCCTCGATCCCTATACGCATCGCCTCTTTGTCGCGGATCGCATGGACGATAGCGTCCCCAGCCCGGTCCAGTTGCTGGACAGTCGCTCCGGCGTTCTGCTGCGGATCGTCCGTGCCGGCCACACCGTCACTGCCCTGGCCGTCGACGAGCGCGTTGGCCACGTGTTCGTAGCTAACGGAGGCGACGCGAGCGTCAGCATGCTCGACGCGCGCACTGGCGCCCCGCTGCGCACCACCAGTGTGGGAATAGTGCCGGTCGCACTCGCCGTCGATGGACGCGGTGCCCGCGCTTTCGCCATCGGATGGCCTGCGCAGCCCGCTCTTCCCGGTCCTCTCAGCGGCGCGGGCTGGATCAGCATGCTCGATACCCACAGCGGCGCCCTCCTCAGGGTTGTCGCCGTTGGCCATGCGCCCAGTGCCGTCGCTACCGATCCCACAACCGGGCGCGCCTTTGTGCCAAACAGAGACGACAACTCGGTCAGCGTGCTCGACGCGCACAGTGGCCGCGTCGTGCGCACGGTCGCAGTCGGGGCAGCGCCACGCGCCCTGGCCGTGGACGAGCGGCGCGGGAGCGTCTTCGTCTTCAACGCGGGCGACGGCACCGTGAGCGTGCTCGACGCGCGCACAGGCATGGTTCGGCAAACCATCACCGTGGACCGGCAAGCCCGCCCCGACCTGGCGGCTGCATTCCCGGGCGCCCTCGCTGTCGACGAGCTGCATGATCGCGTTTACGTCAGCACACCGGGGCGGTTGAGCCGGGCCGGCGTGCCCACGGGCAACGGCGTCCTGCACGTCTTCGACGCGCGCAATGGTGTCCGACTGCGGACAATCATGATAGGCGTGTCCCCGCAAGCGATCGCCGTGGAGGGGCGCAGCGGGCTCGTGGCCGTCACCAACGGGGGTGGGGTGGTGCAGCGCGACGCGAGTTGGGTGGATCAGGGAATCCAGTGGGCGGCGCGGCGGCTGCCCTGGCTGGGCGACTTCGCCATGCGCCCGCCGGCCTCCTATCGTGTGCCGGGCAGCGTCACCCTGATCGACCCTGGAGCTTGATCAGTCTTGCTCCCCCTAGCATCCAGGCGATTTGGCGCCCGCAGTTTGCCCGCATGGTCCACGACGATTCGCTCACGTGGCGTGACCCAAGGCCGCGCACTGCTACCACGGATTGACCGGACGCGGCTCCGCCGTCAGCAACGCATGCAGATCGAGAGGCGGTGAGAGCTGCGTGCGCAGGATCATCACCGCGTCGTCGGGCGTCAGCGTAACGCCATCCGGCCCGCGGATGCCGGTCGGCCCGCGCCATAGTTCCCAGCCGGTGCGCTCGTAGAAGGAGATGCGGTCGGTCGATAGACCGCCGAGTTGGTAGGTCTGCACGTCGGCATTGAGGCGCCGCATGACCGCGGTACCGATGCCACGTCCCTGGTAGGCCGGATCGACGGCTACTGCGTCCACGTAGGCCGTGCGCAGAGGCGCATGTCCCTCAGGCTGCAGCCAGCGCGTGGCCCAACAGGCATGGCCGACGAGCCGCTCGTCCAGCGTCGCCAGCACGTGCATAGAATCGTCTACAAGGTGGAAAAGCTCGCCAAAGTCCTCTGCAAAAGCCCGTGTGCACACCTCGACTATCGCCTCCTTCTCGGAGACCGACAGCGCGTTCGTCGGCAAGACCGTAAGCCTGGGCAGTGCTGTGTCGGGCATCCTCACTCTGTCCTATGCCGCGATACACGCGGCACTCGATCGGGCCGCCACTCACAGCATACGTGATACAGCCAAGCGATTCCATCATCCCGGCCGTGACCCGCGGCCCGGGGCCTTCAAAGGCGCCAAACAACGTCTGCGCGCCGTGCCCGGCAAGCAAACCGCCCGTCGTCAGGCGCAAGACCAATAATCCAGCATCACGCATCGTGGTACCATCCTCCCCGATCGACTTGCCTAACATGGGCAAGCGTCTCGCAGGAGGTTGGTGCAAGGTCTATGCCGTGGTGTCGGCCCGCTGTGTCCGGCTCAGCACCGTGTCGCGGTAGAAGCGGTCGTAGAATTCATTGTCAAGATGATGGGCCTGGTAGGCCAGGACGGTGCGGAACGGGCCGCTGAGGCTGGGGAAGCGCCCATAGCGCCCGTACACATACTCGCAATAGGCGATAGTCGCGTCGATGGCCCTGTCGGAATAGCGCGGGATTCCCTCCTGGACCCGAGCGCCGTCGCGCCAAGCGGTGGCCTCGCCGCCGTCGCGGAAGGTGCCGGTGCCCTGGGCGTACTTGTAGTCGACGAAGGCCAGCACGGCCTCCCTCATGGTGCGGAAGTAGGGCGGACAGAACGGCTTGATGAGCACCGCGCCGTCACGCTCCAGACCGACGGCTGTTGGCACGCGCGTGTCTTTCTTGAGCGCCTTCAGGAGCCCCTTCATGATGGGTCCAGCGCCGATAGTGTGCGAGAAGGGCAGTTCGTGCATGCGGAAGCCCAGGGTCTTGAACCAGATGAACGGATGGGCGGCGAAGTGCGGGAAGCCGCCCAGGCCCAGCGCCTGCGTCATCAGGCCCAGGTTCTGCAACATCGCGCCCTGTTCGATGGCCACGAATTCGTAGATCCAGGTCTCGATGAATGAGACGGTGGCGAAGCGGCCCGCGGTGAGGTCATCCTGTAGATGGCCGCCCTTCGAACGGGCGAACCGGCCGATGCCGGCCGGTTGGAAGCGGTTGCGGTCATCCACCACGAAGTACGAGAACTCGTCGTCAAAGGCCGACAGCAGGATGTTGATGTAGAGGGCCGAACATTCGGCCACCGGCAGAAAGTAGGTCGTGCCGGGCAGATTGGCCGAGTATTTGTTGAACGACGGCACGAACGGCAACGCGCGTGGCACGTCCAGGCGACGATCGGCGATGCGGACCCGAGCACGATCATAAAGCTCCTCGAAACGGTGCCCGCGCGCCGCTTCGATCAGATGGGCGACCTCCCGGCGCGGATAGTCCTGCGGGCGCCTCAGCAGCCAGGTCCCCTCGTCGTTGAGGACAAAGAGCGTGACGTCATGCATCGCGTCGCCGCTGGCGACCGTGCGGCCGATGAAGTGCGTCATGATATTGCCGCCGCCGGCCTCCGGGACGTTTCCGGTCTGATACGGCAGCTCGGCCAACGCGTAGCCGGTCACGCCACAGGCGGCGAAGGCCAGCGCGGCCTCCTCGGCCCTGCTGAGCGGTCGCGGCGTCTGCGCGCTGTCGTAGGCCAGCGGGCCACCGTTCAGGTGCATGCCCCTGCCGAAGCGCCGCGAGCGGCGCTCGATCAGGGCATTCAGTAAGGGATAGTGGGCCAGGTCGCCCTCCACCTCAGTTGAGGGATACGCAGTTTCTGCTTGCATTTTCGGCTCCTCAAACGCAGGTCAGGACCCCGCCTTGCGTACGGTGATGGCAGGGCGGCGGGCCTCTCGGCATCGACCAGTGTAGGGGCGCGCCGGCCGGCCTGCATCTGGGAGACCCTATATTTGTGGTCGGAGCCACTAGCCCACAGAACCCCTTGACATTCGCCCCAGCCGGTGCTATTAATTAATTGTTCATTCAATTAGGCGAGGGTATGACCACATGGCACGCATAGCGGCCGGGCCGGCCAGCGAGGAGCGGCGACAGCAGATCGTGGAGGCTGCTCTGCGCGTCTTCGCCGACAAGGGATTCGATGCGGCCACCACGAAGGATATCGCGCACGAGGCGGGTGTGACGCCCGGGCTGATCTACCACTATTTCGAGGATAAGCGGGCGCTGCTGGCGACCATTCTTGGCGAGCGCTCGCCGGCGGGGATAGCGGCCGAGGCGCTCGCGGTGGAGGGCATGGACGACCTCGATCCGCGCATCCTGCTGCCGCTGCTGGTGACGAAGCTGCTCGAAGGTCTCGAATCTGCGCAGAACGCCGGCCCGTATCACGTCTTGATGGCCGAGGCCATGCACGACCCGGAGATGAAAAAGCTGTTCAACGAGCGCACGGCGGACGTGGTCAAGACGCTGGCGGCGTATCTGGAGCGCCAGATGGAGCGCGGTACGTTGCGCCAACTCAACCCCAGCCTCGTGGCGCAACTTCTTCTGGGCAGCATCATGAGCTGCGTGATGCGCCGCGTGCTGACGCGCGACCCGGCCCTGACCGGCTACACGCGCGAACAGCTTGCCGCCACCTTCGTCGATATGATGCTAGGGGGGCTGGAGGCGCGCCCGGTGCGCGCATAATGTGCGGCTAGAATGGGATGCGATGTGATAACGACAGCCGGCTTTAGAATTAATTGATCAGCCAAACAATGCGAGGGGGAGGCCTCGCGATCGACAGGAGGGAGAGATAAAGTGCAAGCACAGGCAACCGCTACACCGGCCGCGCCGTTTCGTATGAGCATGATCATGCTGCCGCTGGCGGCCATCATCATGGGTCTGTTCATGGCCATCCTGGACAACACGGTGGTCAACGTGGCCCTGTCCAAGCTGGAAATCGTCTTCAAAACCGACCTGCACGTGATCCAGTGGGTGGCCACGGCCTATTTCCTGGCCCAGGCCGCGGTGATCCCGCTGGCCGGGTGGTTGAGTGACCGGTTCGGCGCCAAGACGGTTTTCCTCGGCTCGCTAGGGCTCTTCACCCTGGGCTCGCTGGCCTGCGCGCTGTCGCAGTCGTCGAGCATGCTGATCGGCTTCCGGGTGCTGCAAGGCCTGGGCGGCGGCATGTTGATGCCCATCGCCATGTCCTTCATCTACCGCCTGGCGCCGCCGGATAAGCGCGGCGCGGTGATGGGCGCCCTGGGCGTACCCATGCTGCTGGCCCCCGCCGTTGGCCCTATTCTGGGCGGATGGCTGGTGCAGTATGCGAATTGGAACTACATCTTCCTGATCAACGTGCCGGTCGGCATCATCGCCGTGATCGTCGGTCTGCGCGGGCTGCCGGTGCTGCCGGCGCTGCGCTCCGCGGGCACGCTGGACACGGTGGGCATGGTGCTGGGCCCGCTGGCCTTCGCCTCGCTCAGCTACGGCATCAGCGAGAGCAGTAACTCGGGCTGGACCGGCACCTCGACCCTGATCGGCCTGGCCGTCGGCGGCGTCGCCCTGCTGGCCTTTATCCTGCGCGAGCTGGGCACCGGCGAGCCGCTACTTGAGTTGCGGGTTTTCCGCAGCCGCGACTTCTCGCTGACTATCATCACGCAGTGGGTTGGCCAGTCCGCTATGTTCGGCGCTATGTTCCTGATCCCGCTCTTCTTCCAGCAGATTCGCGGCTACGGACCCTTCGACGCCGGCCTCTTCATGCTGCCGCAGGCGTTGGGCATGATGATCTTCATGCCGATCGGCGGCCGCCTCTTCGACCGCATCGGCGCGCGCATCCCGGTGATCGCGGGCCTCGTGCTGGTGGCTGTCTCGACCTGGTTCCTGGCGCAGGTGAGCGTCACTACCACCGGTGAGGATCTGCGCATCCCGTTCTTCATGCGGGGCGTGGGCATGGGCCTGATGATGATGTCGTTGAACACGCATCTGCTCAACAGTGCGCCGCGCGACCTGATCAGCCGGGTGACCTCGCTGACCGGCGCCTTGCAGAACGTGGTGTCCTCGCTGGCCATCGCCAGCCTGTCCACCATTCTGGCCAACCGATTCACCGTGCATAGGACAAACAAAGGCGACCTTGCCACATATCAGAGCAAGGCTGTGCATACGGTGATGGCCCATCTGCAGCACAGCGGGATTCCGGTCGGGAGCACCGGGGCGCTGCCGGCCCAGGCGCAGGCCCAGATCAAGCACATCGTCGGCCAATACATCGGGACCGCATCCTTCGACGACACGTTCCTTGTCGCCACGGCCATCGGTGTGGCCGGCATTCTGCTGGCCTTCACCATCCGGCGCCTGCCCAGCGCCGCCACGCAGACGGAGCCGCAAGCCGCCGGAGCGCCCGCCCACGAGGCCAGCGCGCTTGAGGCTGCCATCGGATAGATGGCACACGACCCGGCTCCGGCCATGGCCGGAGGTCAGCCTATGGCGCGAAAGGCCCTGGCCACGGGATAGACGAACCCGGGCAGCACATCCTCACCGTCGAGATCATCGCCGGGGCGCAGTGTCCGTGCGGGCAGACGATCTTGCGATGGCCGCCTCCAGGCTTGCGCTCAATTCTCCGTGGCCGGCGGTCGTCGGAGACATCTGAATGAGGCGCCCCTTCACAAGCTCATAGTGGTAGCCATCCTCCGGCAGGGCCGCCAAATCCGCGGCGCTCCAGGAGGCGCGCGCAGCGTAGACCATGGTGTCCTCCTCTCTCAGTATAGATGACGCGGCACACCTGGAGGGTTATCGCCCCTTCGTTCAGGATGTCCTGGACCGATACTTCTCATAGATGAGGCCGAGGCGATCGGCGGCCTCGGGCACGATGGCCTCCGGCGCGGTCTGGATGGCATGCGCCAGGGCCGAGGTGCAGGCATCCTCCAGCTCAGCTGGAATCGTTGGCGCCAGCTCCAGCAGCGAGCGGCGCACCGTGGCGATGTTCTTTGCCACGTTGGCCACCACCATGTCCGCGGTCACCGCCTCCTCGCTCTCGTGCCAGCAGTCGTAGTCGGTGGACTGTGCGATCATGGCGTAGTGCATCTCGGCCTCGCGCGCCAGCCGGGCTTCGGGCAGGGCCGTCATGCCGATAATAGAGACGCCCCAGCTACGAAACAGCAGCGACTCGGCTTTGGTGGAAAACTGCGGGCCTTCGATGCAGACGTAGGTCCCGCCGCGATGCACGGTGGCGCCGGCGCGGCCCGCGGCATCCGCCAGCAGGGCCGACAGCGTCGGGCAGAACGGCTCGGCCAGCGAGACGTGGCCCACGATGCCACCGCCGAAAAAGGTGCCGATGCGCCCGCGCGTGCGGTCGATGAGCTGGTCGGGGATGACCATGTGTAGCGGCTCGATCTCCTCCTTCATCGAGCCCACTGCGCTGGCCGCCAGCAACCAACGCACGCCCAGGCTCTTGAGCGCGTAGATGTTGGCCCGCGCCGGGATTTCAGACGGCAGCAGCCGGTGGCCGCGCCCGTGCCGCGGCAAGAATGCGACCCGGACACCGCGCAGCGACCCGATGGTGATCGTGTCCGACGGCTCACCGAAGGGCGTGGAGACCCGTCGCTCCTCGATCTCCGTCAGCTCATCCATGGCGTAGAGCCCGCTGCCGCCCAGGACACCGATGCGTACCTCGTTTTCAGGATTGCTCATTACTGCCTCCCGGCACATTGAACTAGGGGGTCAGCCGCTTAAATGCTTCGGCGTAGGTGAGTCCTTGCGGCTCGCCGATCTCGCGCGCGGCCCTGCGCAGGCGCTCCTCGAGCGCGTCAAAGTTGGAGATCTGGCTGGCATGATGCCGCAATGCCGCAAGCTTGCGATCGATGGTCGGCGTGATGTCGACCCAGTGGTCCGGTTGAAGGCTACCCCACAGCCACAACTCGGGCACCGGCCAGGGCTCCAGGCCCTCGCGTAACAACTCGGGCAGATACAGGTGATCGCGGGCGGCAACGAAGGCATCGGTGACGGCGAGCCCGGTGGCCCGGTGGTCGGGGTGCAACTGCCAGGGGCGCCAGGCGTCGTGGGTAATCAGCACGTGCGGGCGCAGCGTGCGGATGGCCCGGGCGATGGGCAGGCGCACCGGGCGGTTGTTCTCGAGCTCGCCGTCGATCTGTTCCAGGAAGCTGACGCTGGCCACGCCCAGCTCCGCGGCGGCGCCGCGCTGCTCCTCCTGGCGCCGCCGTACCAGGTCGTGCGGGTTGACCGTGCGGTCTTTGCTGCCCTTGCTCCCGTCGGTGCAGACGATGTAATGAACCTCCTGCCCGGCCGCGGTGAACGCCGCCACGGTGCCGCCGGAGCCAAACTCCGGGTCGTCCGGATGGGCGCCCACCACCAACAAGGGTCCTTTGAACTCCATGGCCACCTCTATCCTCCAAGACCAAAGTCGGTCGCCGTGAAGAGGGCCTGCGCGTCGTAGCCTCGAGCGCGCACGGCGTCCAGCCCGCCGGACTCCCGGTCGACGAGGCAGCGCACCGCCCCGACCACCAGACCCTCCTCTTCAATGATCGCGATGGCCTCCAGCAGCGAGCCGCCGGTGGTCACCGTGTCCTCCACCACCGCCACGCGCATCCCCGCCTCCACCGGCCCCTCGATGCGCCTGCCACGTCCATGGCCCTTGGCCTCTTTGCGCACCATGAAAGCCGACAGAGGGCGCCCGAGTTGGCCGCTGAGCAGGCAGAGCCCGGCGGACAGCGGATCGGCGGCCCGCGGCGGCCCGCCCACGGCCTGGACATCGGGCGGCAGGCTCTCCAGGATCAGGCGTGCCGCGAGGGCCAGGCCGTCGGGCGAGAGGGTGACAAGGCGGCAATCGATGTACCAGCTGCTCGTGGCGCCCGAGCTGAGCGTCACGGCGCCGTGCGTGATGGCGCGTTCCAGCAGGAGCCGGCGCAACTCCGCCCGCGCGTCTTGAGTGGTCATCGCCGTCAGGATAGCAGATCGCACCTGCTGTTCAACGGCCTATACTGAAAGCGGCATGCATACTTATCGTGGGGGACGCAACAATGTCCGATCTTCTGGACAGAATTACCGTTAGTCCAACCCAATGCGGCGGACGTCCGTGCATCCGCGGCATGCGGATTCGTGTCTCTGATATCCTGGACCTCCTCGCCGCCGGGTTGAGTACCGATCAAATCCTGGCCGAGATGCCTGACCTCGAGCAAAACGACATCAAGGCAGCGCTTATCTACGCATCACGGACGTTGGATCACCCAGTGCTGGTGGCATGACCATTTGGGTAGACGCCCAACTGCCACCGGCCATCGCCGCCTGGATAACGGCGACCTATGGTATGACAGCCCTGGCCGTACGCGACCTTGGACGACGCGACGCTGACGATCGCGACATCTTTGAGGCGGCCAAAGCAGCGGGCGTGATCGTCATGACCAAGGGCCGAGATTTCGCCGATTTGGTAGATCGATTTGGTGCGCCGCCGCACGTTATCTGGCTGACTTGCGGAAACACGTCAAACGCGCGCTTACGTGAGATCCTTACTGCAACCTTGCGCTACGCGCTGGACTTCATAGAGGCAGGCGAGCCGCTGGTCGAGATTAGCGGCTAATGCTGTCTTTTCTTACGCGACGGCTTTGGGCACGGACGCGTCGTCGTGCAACGAACCGCCTTCGTTCTGGTCGTTCGCCGTGGCGGCATCATGTGAACGTGCACCACGCCCTGCCCGGCCACGACCGTGGGCGGGACTGGAGGAGTCTCGCGCCTCAGGATCGGAGGGCCGTCGATCGGTCGCCACGTCGGCGTTGGGCGAGGCGTGCGAGTCGCGGTTGGGCTCACCGTCGGGCGAGGCGTATGGGTCGCCGTCGCGATGGCGGTCGGCCGGGCGGTGCGGGTGGCGGAGGCGGCAGCGGTAGGGGCTGGCAGTGTTGGGGTAGCGGGCTGCGACGCGGGCGTAGGCGTGGTGATGGTGATCGCCAGCGAACCGTCAAAGCCGTTGCCGACATTGTCCAGCGCCGTGTAGCCGAACCAGGTTGTGGCTCCGATCGTAATTTCCTGTCCAGGTGTATAGATGTTCTTTGTGTCGGGGCCGCAGTAGATGGTCTTGTCTGGCGTGGGGGCTAGGAGATAGCAGACGCGGCGCAGCCCGCTGCCCGCATCGTTGGCCGGCAGGGCAACCGTCACGGCGGAGGCGTACGATCCGTCGGGGTTCAGCGTCCCGGTAATGAGGAGCATGACCGAGGGCGGCTGCGTATCGAGCGCCAGAGATAGCGTGCGTGGCGTCTCACTATTCCCGGCACGGTCGATTGCCCAATAGGCGATACTGTGGGGGCCATCGGACAGGCCCTGCAGGCCGAATGGCGCGACGTACGGGCTGGTCGGCCCGCCGTCGGCGGACGTGTAGAGCCAGGGACCGCTGCCGGGCGTGCCGTCGTCAAGCGGAGGATCGGTTGCCGCCAGCGAGATTTGCGTGCTGCCGGCGACGAACAGGGTGCCGTCTGGCGCGGTGTACTGTCCCGGCCCGATCAGGGTCAGAGTGCTGGAAGGCGCGGCACGGTCGATGGCGATGGTGCGCTGCCCAATCAGCACGATCGGCGTTGGACCGGTCGCGTAGCTGGCAAAGAACGATAGGACGACGTTGCTCTGGCTGGCAAACGGCGAGGTGTCCCACGTGGCCGACCACGACGTTGTGCCGTCAAGACTGGCGATCGGGATCGTCGTGGGCTGGCCGTTGGTCCCGCGCAACGAGGCGCAGACGGTGATGCTCGCGGCGCCATCGGTTGGCGGTGCGACGGCCAGGGGCACGGTAGAGGAGAAAGCCGACCCATCGGCCGGCGCCGTGATAATCAGAGGCGACGACGATACGCTGAGGGACGGGCACGAAAACGGCGCGGGCTCGCCGCTCAGGACAGTGTGTGCGGCGGGCACCGTACTCAACAGCAGCAGCAAGATGATTGCACACAGCCGCCGCATCCTTGTTGTCTCCCTCTTCCTCTATCTGATGAGCGAACCGACTCTGGCGATCGGCACGGCTGACGCGTATTCTGTCACACGGCGATACCACTGTCAACTCACGTGTCAAAGTTGGGTTCGCGCGGCGGGCAGACACGGGGCGTGAAGCTATGTGCCAACAACACCGTCGCGATACACTATCAGGGAGCGGAAGGCGTCTTCGAATTGACGTGGGCGCCGGATGGCAGGGCGTTGTTCCGCCGCGGCGATCCGGTGCGCCCCGGCGAGCCGCACATAGTGTGGTTGCGCATCGGTACGCATGACATTCTCGACGAGGAATAGGGAGATCGGGACGTGAGGGACAGCGCGTCTACCAAAGGCGGCCAGAGCCAGCATCTCGGCGTCAGGACGTCGCAGCGCGTAGCCAGCAGGGCGCACGAACTGCACAACCTCAACGCCATTGCCGAGGCCCTCAACAGCACGCTGGACCTCCAGCAGGCGCTGGAGCGCACCCTGTCGCTGGCCGCATCGCTGCTGGGCATGCATTCCGGCTGGATCTGGCTGCTGGACCGCGAGAGCGGCCAGTTCTACAACGCCGCCGTGTATAACCTGCCGCCCTATCTGCAGGCGCCGATACAGATGACCGGCAAGCCCTGCTGGTGCATCGAGTCGTTCCAGGACGGGGAGCTGACGCCGAAGAATATCGGCGTGCTGGAGTGCAGCCGCCTGCGCTCCGCCGTCCGCGCCGGCAGCGCCGAGGCCACCGCGGGTCTGCGCTACCATGCCAGCATCCCGCTGCTCTTCCAGGAGACACCGCTGGGCATCCTGAACGTCACCGGGCCGGCCTGGCGCAAGCTGACGCGCACGGAACTGCGCCTGCTCTCGACCATCGCCTACCAGGTCGGCATGGCGATCGAGCGCGCGCGCCTGGAACAGGAGCAGACGCGACTGGCTCGCGCCGAGGAACGGGCCCGCATCGCGCGCGAGATTCACGATACGCTGGCGCAGGGCCTGACCGCCATCGGCCTGCACATCGAGGGGTCGCTCCCATACCTGGAGAGCGACCCGCGCCGGGCCCGCAAACGCCTGCAACAGGCCCTGGCGACGACGCGCGAGAGCCTGGAGGAGGCCCGGCGCTCGGTCCTCGACCTGCGCACCGGCCTGCCCGGCGGCAAGTCGCTGAACGAGGCGCTGGCCGCGCTGGCCCGTACCCTGACCGCCGAGACGGGCGTGCGCGTCCACCTGCAGGCCACGGTGGGCGCTCTGCTGCCCCTCCAGGTCGAGACCGAGCTTTACCGCATCGCCCAGGAGGCGCTGGCCAACGTGCGCCGGCACGCGGCGGCCCACAACGTCACGCTTACGGTGCGCCGGAGCGCGCGCGCCGTCTCTCTTACCGTGCGCGACGATGGTCGTGGCTTCGACCCGCACGCCGTCGCCGACGGGCATCACGGTATCATCGGCATGCGCGAACGGGCGGCGCTCCTCGGCGGGCGTTTGCGCCTGGAGTCGCGCCCCGGCGAGGGCACTGTCCTGCGGGTGACCGTGCCGCTGCCCGAGGAGAGCGAGCGATGATCCGCGTCCTGGTGGTCGACGACCATCCCATCGTGCGCGACGGCCTGGTCGGTGTGCTGCAGGATCAGCCCGACCTGGAGGTGGTCGGCGCGGCGGGGAGCGCCGAGGAGGCGCTGGCCATGGTCGAGCGCAGCAGTCCGGACGTGGTGCTGCTGGACCTGGAAATGCCGGGCACCGATGGCGTCTCCATCCTCCCGCACCTTCTTGCCGCGCCCGCCACGCCGCGTGTGCTGGTTTTCACGGCCTACGATGCCGACGACCAGGTCTTCGGGGCGATCAGGGCCGGGGCCGCCGGATACCTGCTCAAGGGGGCCGAGGTGGCCGAGATCGTGCGCGCCATCCACAGCGTCCACGACGGCGGGTCGTATCTGGCGCCGCGCGTCGCCTCGCGCGTGCTGGGTGCCGTCGGGCCGGCCCGCCGCTCGCCCACCCAGTTGAGCGTGCGCGAAAGCGAAGTGCTGCGCCTGCTCGCCGAGGGCCTGGCCACTAAACAGATCGCCCGCTCCCTGGGCATCACCGAGCGCACCGTCAAGTTCCACGTCACCTCGATCTTCACCAAGCTGGGCGCGAACAATCGGGCCCAAGCCATCGCCCTGGCCGCCCAGCACGGTCTCCTCTAACCCGGCGAGCTTGTTCCTGGGCGCGCCGGCATCTTGCCGGCCCACGCGAAGCTGCCGGAGCACATGTCCTCGGCGGCGCTCCCTGGCCCGCGGGGCTATCCTGTCCGATCGGACAGGACGCCTCGCTGCCCGCTCGGCGGAGGCGTGCCGGCGCCGGGTCGCCGAGACTGTGAGTAGAGATTCTACCCTCGCAACCTCGACAGGAGATTTCGACATGACAACACATACCTCTCGAACCGCCCTCATCACCGGTGCCTCGCGCGGCCTGGGCCTGGCCCTGGCCAGAGCTCTCGCCGCGCGCGGCTGGCGTCTGATCATCGACGCACGGGGCGCGGAGGCGCTGGAGGCCGAGCGCGGCGAGCTGGCGCGGCGTACACAGGTCACGGCGATTGCCGGCGACGTGACGGACCCTGGGCATCGCGCGGAACTGGCCGCGGCCGTGGCGAAGGCGGGCGGCCTCGACGCGCTGGTCAACAATGCCGGCGTCCTGGGACCCAGCCCGCAGCCCGCGCTGCTGGAGTACCCGATGGAGGTGCTCGAAGGCGTCTATCGGGCCAACGCCATCGCACCTCTGGCCCTGCTGCAAGCGGTGCAACACCTGCTCAAGCCGGGCGCGCGGGTGATCAATGTCACCAGCGATGCCGCCGTCGAGGCCTACGAGGGCTGGGGCGGCTATGGCTCCAGCAAAGCGGCGCTCGAACAGATCTCGGCTGTGCTGGCCGCCGAGAACCCCGGGTTACGCGTCTACCGGGTCGATCCCGGCGACATGCGCACGCAGATGCATCAGGACGCCTTCCCCGGCGAGGATATCAGCGACCGCCCACTGCCGGAAGAAAGCGTCCCCGGCCTTCTAGAACTGCTGGAGGGTGATCTACCTTCCGGCCGCTACGTCGCCCGCTCGATTCCAACAGGAGTTACAGTATGAGGCCCGTACTCAATCTGATCGATCCCGGCACGACCGAGCGGCCCGTGCACAAGCTGCACCTGGCGGGACCATCCGCCGTCCCAATCGACGGCCCGACCATCCCGGCGACAGGGTTGTCCGGCCTCGACTTTGACCTGCCGGCGTGGCTGGAGGCCACCGAGCCGCCCGAGGCACGGGGCCTGCGGCGCGATCAGGTGCGCCTGATGGTCTCCCACTACCGGGATGACCGCGTGCAGCACGCGTCGTTCCGCGATCTTCCCCGCTTCCTGGAGGCCGGAGACGCGCTGGTCATCAATACCAGCGGCACCCTCAACGCGGCGCTTTCGGCGCGACGTAACGATGGTACGGCGCTCGAGCTGCATCTCTCCACGCAGTTGCCCGCGGGACTATGGGTGGTCGAGCTGCGCCGGCCGGAGCCCGAGACCGGCTCCAGCCGGCCGATGTACGACGGTGTGGCCGGAGAGACCCTGACGCTGCCCGGCGGTGGTCAGGCCATCTTGCACGTTCCCTACCATGCCGGGGCCATGGTTGCGCACCGGCCGCCGCGCCTGTGGGTGTCCACGTTGCGCCTGCCCTGCCCCGTGCAGGAGTATCTTAACGCCCATGGTTTTCCCATTCGCTATGGCTATGTCAGGCAGTCCTGGCCGTCCTCGTACTATCAGACTGTCTACGCAACCGAGATGGGCAGCGCCGAAATGCCTTCGGCCGGGCGGGCGTTCACGCCCGAACTGTTGACGCAACTGGTCGCAGGCGGCGTGCTGGTCGTGCCCCTCGTCCTGCACACGGGTGTCTCCAGCCTGGAGGACCACGAACCGCCGTACGAGGAGTACTACCGCGTCCCGTCGAGCACGGCGCGAGCCGTCAACGCCGTTCGTGCCTCTGGCGGGCGCGTGCTGGCCGTTGGCACCACGGTGGTGCGGGCGCTGGAGACGGTGGCGGACGAACGCGGGACGGTCCACCCGGGCGAGGGCTGGACGGATCTGGTCATCTCCCCGCAACGTGGCCTGCGCGCCGTCGATGGGCTATTGACCGGGCTGCACGAGCCGCGCTCGTCGCACCTGGCCATGCTCCAGGCGCTGGCCGGACGCGAACACCTGGAGAAAACCTACGCGGCGGCGCTGCACGAAGGATATCTCTGGCATGAATTCGGCGATCTTCACTTAATTCTACCATGATAAAGACATGGTGGTTTGGGCGCAAAGGAGCGCCTCCTGCCGCTCAGAGCTTGGCGGGAGGCGCTCAGTCTCGTATATAGAAAGTTGTCGGCCCCACTCACTGGCGAGTTTCACGCAGCTAGCCCGGAGGTACGCGACGCATGCCCAAACAGATCAAGAGCTTCGATGAGGTGAGCCAGCGCGAGGGCGCCCTGAATCGCCTTCCTCCCCGCCTGATGCCCGTCGAGCTGAAGCGCATCGTGGGGAGCGTCTCGCAGACCAAAGTTGAAACCCTGACCCCGGCCTTCCTGTCGCGCAGCGAGGGAGAGCACTCGGCACGCTACCGCTCCGTGTACACCGCCCTGCAGCAGGACGTGCCGCTGCCGCCGATCGAGGTGTATGCCCTGCGCTCAAAGTACTACGTCGTCGACGGCCACCACCGCGTTGCCGCCGCGCGCTCGCTCGGCTTCTGTTACCTGGACGCGCTGGTGCACGAGTTCCTGCTGCCCGCCACCAGCGATGCCAACCGGTTGCACAACGAACGGGTACATTTCGAGCGCATGACCGGGCTGACCGCGCTGGTGTTGAGCGAAGCGGGACAATACCGCAAGCTGCTCAACCAGATCCGCGAGCATCAGTTCCTGCTGGGCCAGACGGGGCAGCAGACGACCATGAAGACGGCCGCGGCGGACTGGTACGAGTACGTCTACCAGCCGGTAGCCGCGCACCTGGCGGCTAGCTCTGTGCCCGCCCACTTCCCGGAGCGAACGGTCGCCGACCTGTACGTCTACCTGTGCGACCACAAGTGGGTGGCCAGCCAGAATAGGGGCATGGACATCGGCTTCGCCAAGGCGCTGGCCGATTTCGAGCGTCTCTATCCGCCCCTGACCGGCCACGCCACGGGTCTGGCCGCCCCGCTCAATGTCCTGCGCGCCCTGGCGCGTCCGGTCATGGAGAAGAAATCGACGGGACCGAAACGGACGCGCCGCAAGAAGGAAGCCGATCAGCCCACCGCGGCCGTATCTGGCATAGCGCAATGTCCCATCTGCGGGCGTTCCATAGAACCGGACGCCGCCACCTGCCCCGACTGCCAGAACGAGCTGCGTAGCGCCGGATAGCGGACCGGCGGTGCCCGCGTTCTGGCACGACTTTGGTGGAGGCCAGAGGTACATCGACGATGGCAACGCATCAAGTTCTGGGCTGCGCCATAGTCTTCGGTGGGCGGCGAACGGTATCCGCAACCGTGGCCGCTCCATACGCGCTACCGTCCTTGTAGAGAGTTTCGCCGTGAACATGCATGAGGACGACACGGAGGAGCAGGATCTGCTCTCGAAGATCTGGAACAGTGAAGGCACGATCGAGCAGGCAGAGCAGTGGTTGATGCGGCTGAAGCAGATCGACCCGCCCTACGGCTATACTCATTCTGGATGGTACCTGGAGTTACAGGTCAGAGCACGGCCTGTTTACGACCGGGTTCAACTATGTCCAATTGGGCTTCAATGCGCCGCACCCCTCCGGGGTGACGGTGTATCTGAAACCCGTCGGCGGTAGCGTGCAGCTCATTGCCACGACCCCAAGCTCCCTGCCCTTCGTCACCGCCTTCCCGAATGCGTGCCCGGGTGCCGGCAGCGGGCTGGGAGTGGTGGACAACGCAACGGGACAGGTGATGCTGGGCCTGTTCTCCTAAATGGCGTGCCGGTCCGGGGGCGTCCCGGCGGGTGGAGGTGTCCATCCTCCGCCCGTCGGTATTGGCGACTAACTGATCGCTGCACCAAGGACCAAAGCCTCGGATTGGGCCGGGTAGCTCAACACCGTGAGCAGTCACCGCGGCGATCAGTAGGGCACCGCGGTCAGTAGGCGAAGCCGATGGCGGCGGCCACGCTCGCTGGCGGTACTGGGCGGGAGAAGTCCCAGAAGACGAGATAGGGGCCGATGCGCTGCTTGAGGTAGGCGATGTGGCGCGCCATCAGCAGCACCTGTAGCCTGGGCCGCTCCTCGTTTGTGACCAGCACGTAGGCGGCGTGTGGGTCGGCGCCGACCTGCTGCAGCGCCCAGGGCAGGCGATTGACACCGGGGTGGAGTACCACGTCGTTGTAGTCGGCGGCCGTGATCCGTCCATCGGCGTAGAACATTAGCGGGTAGCCGGCCCAGTGGTTCATCCAGACGTCCCGGATGCCCTGTTGCTCGAGGAACTGCGCCAGCGGCGCCTCGCTGGGCGGCAGCTTGTTCCAGTACTCGGACTGGAAGATCTGCTCTGCCTGCACCGTCGCATAGCCGTTCGCCGTCGCGGCGAGCAGCAGGATGAGGGCCGCCGCGCCGAACGGCGCCCAGACCCGCCAGAGGCGCCACTGCAAGGCGCCCATGGCCACCGGCAGCAGCGAGGCCAGTGGCAGGGCATAGCGCGAGGCGGCGTCGAATCCGAAAGGGTTGAGGGCGATGCCGCCGAAGCCGCTGACGCAGAAGATGACCATCACCACCGCGGCACAGGACAGCAGCAAGCCCTGTCCGTGGCGCGGACGAGCCCGGTAGTCCAGCAGGCCGCGATGTCCCGCTATCAGGCGCACAAGCAGGTAGACGGCGGAGCTGGCGTAGAGGGCCAGCACTGCCCCGCCCAACCAGCGTTCGTTACCGGCGCCCCACGGCGACCAGGCGCCCGTCAGCTTGGGCAGGATGGCCGAGACGAGGTAGGCTGCAACGCGCGGCACCCGCGACAACGGCGAATCGCTGCCGGAACCCGAGAACAGG
>Ga0070740_10002850_pt1 | contig 19320 bp, 12 predicted proteins | sample Coa_R2_FD_67286 | JGI IMG/M metagenome (GOLD analysis project Ga0070740, IMG submission 67286) | Surface soil microbial communities from Centralia Pennsylvania, which are recovering from an underground coalmine fire - Coalmine... | ecosystem: Environmental > Terrestrial > Soil > Unclassified ...
GAGATGTTGTGAAACACCAGCGAGGGCGCGCGCTTGGCGACGGCCTTGCGCATGGTCTCGCCGTCGGGAAATTCCATGGTGTCGACGCCCGAGCCGTGCAGCACCAGCGACAGGAAATGGCGGATGCTGGGCTCTTCATCGACGACGAAGCAAAGCGGCGCCTGCCCGGGCTGCAGCGGCGGGGCCTCTACGGCGGGGGGCTGTGGCAACGGTGCGGCAGGCGCTTCGGCCATGGACGGTCAATGCAATAACGGCGTGCTATTGGCCGCTATTGGTGTGCCAAACTTGTTAAAGATGGGTTTCGCGGCGTCGCCGGCAGCCGGCCGGGACTGCCGCTAAATCCACAGAACTATTGAGGAATTGGCGACCCCGGCTGGATTCGAACCAGCGACCCTCAGCTTAGAAGGCTGATGCTCTATCCGGCTGAGCTACGGGGTCGGCGCCCGCTTTGGGTTTACCCGCGCCGCGCGCGCATGGAAAGGTGCGCCGCCGCCATCCCGCCGCTAACGTGACCGCCATGACCATTGCCGAACTGACCAGCGCCGAACTGACCGGCCTCTACCGGCGCGGTGACTTATCGCCCGTCGAGGCCGCCCGCGACGTGCTCGCCCGCATCGAGGCCAATGCCGCGTTCAATGCCTTCATGCCGATCATGCCGGAGCCGGTGTTGCAGGCGGCCGCCGAATCGGAAGCGCGCTGGCGCAAAGGCGCTCCGCTCGGGCCGGTCGACGGCGTCCCGGCGACGATCAAGGACAATATCTGGCTCAAAGGTTATCCGACGCGCCGCGGCTCCAAGACCACCGGCACCGCTGCGGAGACGGCGGATGCGCCCGCGGTCGCCCGCTTGCGCGAGCAGGGCGCGGTCATCGTCGGCAAGACCTGCATGCCGGAGCACGGCTGGATCGGCGCCTGTCATTCGCCGCTCACCGGCATCACGCGCAATCCCTGGAATCGGCAGGTCACGCCCGGCGGCTCGACCGGCGGCGGGGCGGTCGCGGCGCTGCTCGGGCTCGGCCTGCTGCACCTCGGCACCGACGGCGCCGGCTCGCTGCGCATCCCGGCCGCCTTTACCGGCGTCTTCGGCATGAAGCCGAGCTACGGCCGGGTGCCGACCTATCCGCCGTCGGCGCTCAACGTGCTGGCGCATCAGGGTCCGATCACGCGCCGCGTCGCCGATGCCGCGCTGATGCTGTCGGTGATTTCGCAGGCCGATGCCCGCGACATGACGGCGTGGAATTCGCCGGCGCCGGATTTTGCTGCCGGGCTCGCGGAGGGGGTGCGCGGCTTGCGCGTGGCGCTGTCGATGCGGCTAGGCCAATCCATCAAGCTCGACCCGGATATCGAGGCCGGCGTGCGCAAGGTCGCGCGCGCGCTGGAAGAGCAGGGCGCCATCGTCGAGGAGGCCGATCCGCCGCTCAAGGGCAGCGATGCCATGATCCGGGTGCTGTGGTGGCCGACTATGGCGACCCTCGCGGAGGCCGCGGGGGCGCGGCGCGCCGAGATGGATCCGGGCCTTCTGGATCTGGCGGAGCGCGGCAAACGCTTCACCGCCGGCGATTACATTGCCGCCTATAACGGCCGTGCCGAGCTCTACGCGGCGATGCTGCGCTTCCATGAGCGGCATGATCTGCTGCTGACGCCCGCCATGCCGCTCACCGCGCTCAAGGTCGGGCTCAACGCACCGGAAGACGGCAGCTATGGCGACGACTGGATCACCTGGTCGCCCTATACCTATCCCTTCAACCTGACCCAGCAGCCGGCAGCGTCGGTGCCCTGCGGCTTGGCGCGCAACGGTCTTCCCATGGGGGCGCAGCTCGTCGGCCGGCCGCGGGCGGACGCTGTGGTGCTGCGTGCGGCGCAAGCGATTGAGCAGGCGTTGCCGATGCCTGGACCGGCGACTCGCTAGTTCAAAATCGGATTGGAAATCATATCGTTAGTCGACGTTCTTATGGTAATTAAACCGGTTTCTGAGGATCGTTCGTCATCGTCTTCCCGCTGCGTCGTTAATCTCGCCCTGCCGGTCATCCGGATCGGCAGCCACGCCCTCGACACCTTCGTGTCGTGAACTCAGACTGGGATCGGTCGCACTAAGGCTCACGGCCACCATTCGGGAGATCTCCATGCTCAGCGTCGTCCGCGCCGGCTTTGTCGCCGCGTTGCTTGCTCTCGCCTTGGGTCCGGCCGTAGCGGCCGAAAAGGCATTTCAGCGCAGCAACCTCGACGAAGCCGCCATCAAGCTCGAAGCGCAGATCAAGCAGGACGCCGGGACCGTGACCAAGCCGGTCGCCGCGCTGCGCCAGCAGGCCGACGCCGCCTTCCAGCGGCGCGACTTCCGCACCGGCATGCTGGTGCTCGGGCAGTTGGTGACGGCGGCGCCCAATGACGCGGCCGGCTGGCTGCGCCTCGCCGGCACCATCCGCGAAATCCGCCCGCGCGACGACAAGGAAAAAGCGCTGCTGCTCGACCGCGCTTCGACCGCGGCCTACATCGCCTATCAGCGCGCCCAGGATCGCGCCACCGAAGCCGACGCCCTGGCGCTGCTCGGCCGTGTCCTTGGCGAGCGCAGCCAATGGCGGCCGGCGCTCGACGCCATGCGGCTGTCGCTGGACATGCGCGAGAGCGCCGATCTGCGCGGCCAATACGAGCAGATGCGCCTCGATCACGGTTTCCGCATTCTCGACTATTCCGTCGATTCCGACGCGGTCACGCCGCGCGCCTGCTTCCAGTTTTCCGAGAGCTTGCCCGGCCGCGGCACCGATTTCTCGCCTTTCGTCGCCGTCGCCGGCCAGGACAAGCCGGCGATTTCGGCCGACGACACGCAGCTTTGCGTCGAAGGTCTCAAGCACGGCGAACGCTATCAGGTGACGTTGCGCGCCGGATTGCCCTCGACCGTCCACGAGGCATTGCCGAAATCGGCCGAGTACACCGTCTTCGTGCGTGATCGCCGGCCCTTCGTGCGATTTTCGAGCCGAGCCTATGTGCTGCCCAAGACCGGTCAGCGCGGCATCCCGGTGCTCAGCGTCAATACCGGCGCGGTCAAGCTCGCCATCTACCGCATCGGCGACCGCAATCTGATCGACACTTTGGCCGGCTACGATTTCCAGCAAAACATCAACGAGTACCAGGGCGAGAACATCGCCAATCGGCGTGGCGACAAGGTGTGGAGCGGCGAACTCGCCGTCGAGCAGAAGCTCAACACCGAGGTGACCACGGCATTCCCGGTCGACAAGGCGATCGGCGCGCTCTCACCCGGCGTCTATGTCATGACCGCCGAGCCCAAGGAGGCGCTCGCCAATAACGGCGATCTCGCCACCCAATGGTTCATCATTTCCGATCTCGGGCTCACGGCCTTTAGCGGGCACGAGGGCATCGACGTCTTCATCCATTCGCTGGCGAGCGCGGAGCCGAGCGGCAATGTCAGGGTGCGGCTCGTTGCGCGCAACAACGAGGTGCTGGCGACGGGTTCGACCGACGCCAACGGCTTCGTGCATTTCGCCGCGGGTCTGGCGCGCGGCGAGGGCGGCCTCGCCCCGGCGGCGATCGTTGCCAGCAGCAAAGACGACTATGCCTTCCTCAGCCTCAAGTCGCCGGCCTTCGATCTTTCCGACCGCGGCGTCGGCGGCCGCGAGCAGCCCGCAGGGCTCGACGCTTTCGTCTACACCGAACGCGGCGTCTACCGCCGCGGCGAGACCGTGCATGTGACCAGCCTGCTGCGCGATGCGCGCGGCATTGCCGCGCCGGCCGCGCCGCTGACGCTGGTGGTGCAGCGTCCCGACGGCGTCGAATACCGCCGCACCGTGTCGCAGGACGGCGGCCTCGGCGGCCGCGCCTGGGACGTGCCGATCGTGTCGTCGGCAATGAGCGGGACCTGGCGGGTCGTCGCCTACACCGATCCCAAGCGGGCGCCGGTCGGCGAGACGACCTTCCTGGTCGAGGACTATGTCCCGGACCGCATCGAATTCGACCTGACCACGAAATCGCAGGCGATCTCGCCGAGCTCGCCGGCGCAGGTGTCGGTGAACGGACGTTTTCTGTATGGCGCACCGGCCTCCAATCTGGCGTTGTCTGGCTCGGTGATCATCGCCGCGGCCAAGGACCGGCCGGGCTTCCCGGGCTACGTGTTCGGTCTGAGCGACGATGCGGTGACGCCGCAGCGTCTCGAACTCGAGGACATGCCGACCACCGACGCCTCGGGCCGGGCGGACTTCCCGATCGAACTCGACAAACTTGCGCCGACCACGCGGCCGCTGGAGGCGCGCATCGCCATAAGCATGGCGGAGTCGGGCGGGCGCGCGGTCGAGCGCAAGCTGACGCTGCCGGTTGCGCCGGACGCCGCCATGATCGGTGTCAAGCCGGCGTTCTCCGGACGCTCGCTGGCCGACGGCGCCAACGCCGATTTCGATGTGGTGATGGTGGCGCCGGATGGCAGCCGCCAGGCCGCCAAGGATCTGCATTACGACCTGTTGAAGGTGACGACCACCTATCAGTGGTACAAGCGCGGCGGCCAGTGGGAATTCGAGCCGGTCAAGCGCACCGAACGCGTCGCCGACGGCAAGCTCGATGTCGAGGCCGACAAGCCGGGGCGGCTGTCGCTGCCGGTCAAATGGGGCCGCTACCGCCTCGACGTCACGCGCGGCGACCTCGTGACGTCGCTCACTTTCGATGCCGGATTTTATGCGGAATCGCGCTCCGATACGCCGGACCTGCTCGAAGTCGCGCTCGACAAGAATGACTACAAGCCGGGCGATACCGTGAATGTCGCGGTGACCGCGCGCAGCGCCGGACGCCTCACGCTCAATGTGTTCACCGATCGCCTGGTGGCGACGCAGTCGCTCGACGTCAAGGCCGGCAGCGTCAAGCAGAGCTTCGCCGTCGGCAAGGACTGGGGCACCGGCGCCTATCTGGTTGCAACGTTGCGGCGCCCGCTCGACGCGCCGGCGCAGCGCATGCCCGGCCGCGCCATCGGCGTGCAGTGGTTCGGCATCGATCGCGCCGCGCACACGCTGCCGGTGGCGATGAACCTGCCGGCGACGCTGCGGCCGAATTCCAGGCTCGACGTGCCGATCAAGCTCACGGGGCTCGCCGCCGGCGAAGAAGCGCGCGTTGTTGTCGCCGCCGTCGACGTCGGCATCCTCAATCTCACCAACTACAAGCCGCCGGCGCCGGACGACTATTATCTCGGGCAGCGGCGGTTGACGGCGGAGATCCGCGACCTCTACGGGCAATTGATCGACGGTATGCAGGGCGTGGCCGGGCAAATCCGTTCCGGCGGCGACGAGGGCGCGGAGCTATCCGGCTCGCCGCCGACCCAGGCGCCGCTCGCGCTCTATTCCGGCATCGTCAAGGTCGGCGCCGACGGCGGCGCGACCGTGAGCTTCGATATCCCGGCCTTCGCCGGCAGCGTGCGGGTGATGGCGGTCGCCTGGACCAAGGACAGGGTCGGCAAGGCCGTCGGCGACGTGATCGTGCGCGATCCGGTGGTACTGACCGCGACGCTGCCGCGCTTCCTGCGCAGCGGCGACAAGGGCACGGTGCAGCTCGAGCTCGACAATGTCGAGGGCGCTGCCGGCGATTACACGATCACGGTCGGCGCCGAAGGCGCCGCCAGGATCGACGGCGGCAAGCAGACGCTCAAGCTCGACGCCGGGCAGCGCAGCCGTGTCGCGCTGCCGGTCACGGCGGCGGGCGCCGGCGCAAGCACCATCGACGTCAATGTCAGCGGGCCGAACGGCTTTACGCTGGCGCGCGCCTACGCGCTCGACGTTCGCCCGGCGACGCAGACCCTCGTGCGCCGCAGCGTGCGTCCGATCGCCGCCGGTGAATCGCTGACGCTGAGCCGCGACCTGTTCGCCGATTTCGTTCCCGGTACGGGGCGCGTTGCGCTGTCGGTCGCGATCTCGACGTCGCTCGATGCGGCCGCGCTCTTGACCGCGCTCGACCGCTATCCTTTCGGCTGCTCGGAGCAGACCACCAGCGTGGCGATGGCCCTGCTCTACGCCAAGGATTTCGCCGGGGAGGGCGCCGCGGCGATGTCCGGCGACATCGACCAGCGTCTGCAGGACTCGGTGGCGCGTCTGTTGTCGCGCCAGGATTCGAACGGCTCGTTCGGGCTGTGGGGAGTGGGCGGCCAGGACGCCTGGCTCGACGCCTACGTCACCGACTTCCTGACGCGGGCCCGCGAGCACGGCGTCCAGGTGCCGGCGACCGGCTTCAACCTTGCCGTCGAGCGCCTGCGCAATTACGTCGCCAACGCGCCCGAGCCGAGCAAGGACGGCGGCGGCGATCTGGCTTACGCAATGTACGTGCTTGCCCGCAACGGTTCGGCGCCGATCGGCGACCTGCGCTATCTCGCCGACGTCAAGATCGGCGACGTGGCGACGCCGATCGCCAAGGCGCAGATTGCCGCGGCGCTGGCGATGCTCGGCGACAAGGCGCGCGCCGAGACGGTGTTTGCCGCGGCGCTCAACGCGTTGCCGGCCAAGCCCGCTGTCGAGGCCGGTCGGGAGGACTTTGGCTCGGCGCTGCGCGATTCCGCGGCCGTGGTGACGCTCGCCTCCGAAGGCGGCGCGACGGCGCGCGTGGTCGACGATGCCGTGGCCCGCGTCGATGCCGCGCGCGCGCTCGTGTCGCAGACCTCGACCCAGGAGAACGCCTGGCTGGTGCTGGCGGCGCGCGCGCTCGCCAAGAAGCTCGCCGCCATTGCCCTCGACGTCAACGGCGACAAGCGGCAGGGCGCGCTCTACCGCAGCCTGCGCGCCGATCAGCTCGATAGCCCGCTCAAGATCGCCAATACCGGGAGCAATACTGTGCAGGCGGTGGTGTCGGTGTCGGGTGCGCCGCTCACCCCCGACCCCCCCACCGAGCGCGGCTTCAAGATCGAGCGCGACTTCTACACGCTCGACGGCGAGAAGGCGGACGTCTCCAAGCCGAAACAGAACCAGCGCTTTGTCGTGGTGCTCAAAGTGACCGAGCCGCAGCCGCAGTTCGGCCGCGTCATTGTCGCGGATTATCTGCCCGCGGGCTTCGAGATCGACAATCCGCGTCTCGTGTCCTCGGGCGACACCGGCACCTTGTCCTGGATCGCCGACGCCGCGACACCCGTGAGCAGCGAGTTCCGCGACGACCGCTTCGCCGCCGCGTTCGATCGCGACAAGGACTCCTCGCCGGTCTTCACCGTCGCCTACGTGGTGCGCGCGGTGTCGCCCGGCACTTACGTGCTGCCGCAGGCCATGGTCGAGGATATGTACCGGCCCGACCGTTTCGGCCGTACCGCAACCGGCACGGTGGAGATCACAGCAGGCAAATGAAGCGCCGGCGGATCATTGGTGCAGGGCTTGGCGCCGCGGCTCTCGCGGCGGCGGTCGGCTGCGCCGCCTTTGTCTATGCGCTGGGACCGCCGCCGCTCGGCAAGGATCTGCCGTACTCGCACGTCGTGCTCGACCGGCACGGCAAGCTGCTGCGCGTCTATGCCACCCCCGAAGGACGCTGGCGGCTCGCGGTGGCGGCGAAGGACGTCGACCCGCGATTCCTCAATTTGCTGTTTGCCTACGAGGACAAACGGTTCTGGTCGCATCGCGGCGTCGATCCCGAAGCGATGGTGCGCGCCGCGTTTCAATTCGCCACCACCGGGCACATCGTTTCGGGTGGCTCGACCATTACGATGCAGGTTGCGCGTCTGCTCGAGCCGCGGCACGAACGCAGCCTCGAGGCCAAGTTACGCCAGATGACGCGCGCGCTTGAAATCGAGCAGACGCTCGACAAGGGGCAGATCCTGTCGCTCTATCTCACGCTGGCGCCCTACGGCGGAAATCTCGAAGGCGTTCGCGCGGCCTCGCTGGCCTATTTCGGCAAGGAGCCGCGCAAGCTCTCACTCGCCGAAGCCGCGCTTCTGGTCGCTTTACCGCAGTCGCCGGAGCTGCGGCGGCCGGATCGCTTTGCCAAGGCTGCGCGCGCGGCGCGCGATCGCGTGCTCGATCGCGTCGCGGCGGCGGGTATCGTGCCGCGCGACGAGATCGCGCGCGCCAAAGCCATCGACGTGCCGCACGCCCGCAAGGAACTGCCGGTGCTCGCACCGCACAGCTCCGACAGGATCGTCGCCGCCGAGCCCGGCCGTTTCGTTCACCGCCTGACCGTCGATGGCGGGCTGCAAAGGGCTCTCGAAGACCTTGCCCGCGACCGCGCACGCGCGCTGGGCCCGCAGGTTTCCACCGCCATTGTCGCAGCCGACATCGCGACGGGCGAGGTGCTGGCGCGCGTAGGCTCGGCCGACTTTTTCGACGCGGCACGGGCAGGGCAGGTCGACATGACGCGCGCGTTGCGCTCGCCGGGCTCGACGCTTAAGCCATTCATTTACGGCATGGGCTTCGAGGATGGGCTGATCCATCCGGAGACGCTGATCGACGACAAGCCGATCCGCTTCGGCAACTACAAGCCGGAGAATTTCGACCAGAGCTTCCAGGGCACGGTGACGGTGCGCCGTGCGCTGCAATTCTCGCTCAACGTGCCGGCGATCGCCGTGCTCGACAAGGTCGGCGTGACGCGCCTGAACGCGCGGCTCAGCCAGGCCGGCGCCGTGCTGGTGTTGCCGAGCGGTGAAGCGCCGGGCCTTGCCATGGGCCTTGGCGGAGTGGGCGTGCGCCTCAACGACCTGGTGATGCTGTATACCGGTCTGGCGCGGCTCGGCTCCGTTGTTCCCCTCACCGATCGCGAGGGTGAAACGCCAGCGCCGATCCGTCTGCTCGATCCGGTCGCCGCCTGGTATATCGGCAATATTCTCATCGGCGCGCCGCCGCCGGACAACGCGGCACCCGGGCGCATCGCCTACAAGACCGGCACGTCCTATGGTTATCGCGACGCCTGGGCGATCGGCTTCGACGGCCGCATTTGCATCGGCGTCTGGGTAGGCCGGCCCGACGGCGCTCCGGTGCCGGGGCTGATTGGGCGCGCCACGGCGGCGCCGATCCTGTTCGACGCCTTTGCGCGCAGCGGCCACGCACCGGCGGCGCTGCCGCGCGCACCGAAAGGAGCCGTCCTGGCGCCGACCGACAAGTTGCCGCCGCCCCTGCAACGTTTCGCGCCGGGCGGTTCGCTCACCGGTTTGTCCGAGCCGCCGCGTATCATGTTCCCACCCGACGGTGCGCGGCTCGAATTGAGCGGCGGCGAAACGCCCGATCCGCTCGCGCTCAAAATTGCCGGCGGCCGCGGACCTTTGACGGTTATGGTGAACGGCGTGCCGCTACCGGCGCAGGCCGGCGGCCGTCGCACCTATTTCTTCACGCCGGACGGCCCCGGTTTCGCGCGGTTGACGGTAATGGACGCCCGCGGCGCGAGTGACAGCGTCACGGTTCGCCTGCAGTAGGCCGGTTCCCGGCAATGACAGGGCGCGGCCTTGGGCTTATGGTCCGCCCAACGTCGATGGAATCGGAAACCTGAACGCTCGCGACCATGAGCAGCACCACCGATAACGCGCCCGCGGCGGTGGGCCGCAGCCGGGGACTGGCGGCCGTGCTCGACTGGGCAAGCGCGTCGCATGCCCGCGCGGCGGCGCTGCTCGTCGCCTTTGCCCTGATCGCGTTCCTGCCCGGCTTTTTCCAGATCCCGCCGGTCGACCGCGACGAGGCGCGCTTCGCTCAAGCCACCAAGCAGATGGTCGAGACCGGGCAATATGTCGACATCCGGTTCCAAAACGAGGTGCGTTACAAGAAGCCGGTCGGCATCTATTGGCTGCAGGCGGCGAGCGTCAAAGCCGGCGAGGTGATCGGCATCCCGCACGCGCGCACGACGATCTGGCTCTATCGGTTGCCGTCGCTTTTCGGCGCCACGGGCGCGGTGCTGCTGACCTATTGGGCGGCGCTTGCCTTCGTGTCGCGCCGCACTTCGCTGGTCGCGGCGCTGATGATGGCGAGCTCGATTTTGCTCGGGGTTGAGGCGCGCCTCGCCAAGACCGATGCCGTGCTCCTGTTGACCTGCGTCGCCGCGATGGGCGCGATGGCGCGGATCTATCTCGGGTATCGGCGCGCGCCGGGTGAACCTTTCGGCTGGCGCGAGCCCGCGATCTTGTGGACGGCGATCGCGGCCGGCATTCTGATCAAGGGCCCCCTGATCATCATGTTCGTTTTCCTCACCGCGCTGACGCTGTCGATCCTCGATCGCCATGCGCGCTGGCTCTGGGCGCTGCGGCCACTGCCGGGGCTGTTGTGGATGCTGGTTCTGGTGCTGCCGTGGTTTGCAGCCATCGTCGCCAAATCGGGTGGAGACTTTTTCAGCGAAGCCGTCGGCCACGACATGCTGGCGAAGGTCGCGAGCGGCCAGGAGGCGCACGGTGCGCCGCCCGGCTACTACCTGCTGCTGTTCTTCGTGACGTTTTGGCCGGGAGCGGTACTGGCAAGCCTCGCTGCGCCACGCATCTGGCAGGCCCGGCGCGAGCCGGGCGCGCAATTCCTGCTGGCGTGGCTCGTTCCCTCCTGGGCCGTCTTCGAAGCGGTCGTCACCAAGCTGCCGCACTACGTGCTGCCGCTTTATCCAGCCATCGCCATCCTGATCGCGGGGATTCTCGAGCACGGCGGTCTCGTCAAGACACGCTGGCTGATGCGCGGCACGTTCGGCTGGTTTGCGGTGCCGGGCCTGATCGCGGTCGCGGTCGCGGTTGCCTTCCTCTATATCGGCCGCGATCTCGGCCTTATTGCCTGGCCGTTTGCCGCCGCCGCCGTGGTGGTCGGGCTGTTTGCATGGTGGCTCTATGAGGTCGACGGCCCCGAACGCTCGCTGCTGCGCGGCATGGTGGCCTCGGTCTTCGTCGCCATCACGGTTTACGGGGTTACGTTTCCGGCGCTGCCGGCACTGTTTCCAAGCGCGTTGATCGCCGATGACCTCGCCGGCCTCGGCTGCGACGAAGTTCATGTTGCCTCGACCTATTACTATCAGGAGCCGAGTCTCGTCTTCCTTCTGGGCACCAACACCTATTTCACCGACGGCACGGGGGCAGCGGTGTTCCTCGGCAAAGGACCGTGTCGATTTGCCCTTATCGACACGCGCAGCGAGCGCAGCTTTGCGCAGCGCGCCAACGCCATCGGGCTGCGCTACTCGCTCGCCGAGCGGGTCGAGGGCTTCAATATCAGTATCGGACGGCCGGTCACGCTGTCCGTATTCCGCTCGGTGGATGCACCATGACCGCCGCCAATGGTTTTCATGACGCCGTCGCCGCGATGACACCGTTGCGCCGCTGCGTGGCCAATCTCAAGACGGCGCTGGCGGTGATAACGGCGCCCGCCAAAATTCGCAGGCCGGCCATGCCGAGGACATGGCAGCCGGTCGCGATCAAGGCTGCGGTTTACATCGGCGCGTTCCTGCTCTGCATGATCTTGATCGACGCTCCCGTAATACGCGGGGTTGGCGAACTGCCGCACTGGGTCGTCGCGTTGTTCGAGGAGATCACCGACTTCGGCAAGTCGGGCTGGTTCCTCTGGCCGCTCGGGCTCCTGTTTGTTGCGCTTGCCATGTTGCCGGCGCTGCCGGGCAGGATCTCGCAGGCGGTGCTCGCCGCGGTCATGGTGCGCGTCGGCTTTTTGTTTCTTGCGATCGGCGTGCCAGGCCTGTTCGTCACCATCGTCAAGCGCATGATCGGCCGCGCGCGGCCGATGGTCGGCGGCCATCTCGATCCATTCCTGTTCAGCCCGTTCAAATGGACGGCCGCCTATGCCAGCCTGCCGTCGGGACACGCGACCACGGCGTTCTCAGTGCTGGTCGCCTTCGGCTCGCTATTTCCGCGATGGCGCACCGAGCTGTTGATCTACACCGGGCTGATCTCGCTCAGCCGGATGGTCGTGACGGCGCATTATCCCTCCGATGTCCTTGCCGGCGCGCTGGTCGGCATCGGCGGGGCGCTGCTGGTTCGCCGCTATTTTGCGCTGCGCCGGCTCGTGTTTTCGATCGGGCCGGACGGGGCGCTGCATCAACATCCGGGGCCCTCGCTCAAGCGGCTCAAAGCGGTTGCCCGCGAGCTCTTGGCGCCGTAAGGAACGCGCCTTGCGGGCAAAGCAGCAGCCATGAACAGCAACAACCCGGCGGTTTCCGTCGTCGTGCCGGTCCGCAACGAGGCCGGCAATATCGCGCCACTGGTGGCGGAAATCGCCGCGGCGCTGCAGGGCCAGTGGCCGTTCGAAGTCGTCTATGTCGACGACGGTTCGAGCGACGGCACCGCGGACGAACTCAAGACACTCATGGCGCAATATCGGTGGCTGCGTTGTATCCGCCACAAACAGTCCTGCGGACAGTCGGCGGCGGTGCGCACGGGCGTTAAAGCGGCGCGGGCCGGCATTGTCGCGACCATCGACGGTGACGGGCAGAACGATCCGAAATTCATCCCCGCGCTCATCCGCGCGCTGGAGGCCGGCGCGCCTCGCACTGGCCTGATTGCCGGGCAGCGCGTCGGGCGCAAGGCGAGCGGGTTCAAGAAACTGCAATCGCGCATCGCCAACGCCGTGCGCGGCGCCGTGCTGCGCGACGGCACGCGTGACACCGGCTGCGGGCTCAAGGCGTTCCGCCGCGATGTCTTTCTCGCCTTGCCGTATTTCGACGGGCTGCATCGCTTCCTGCCGGCGCTGGTGAAGCGCGAGGGCTACGCCATCGGCTATGTCGACGTCGTCGACCGGCCGCGCGGCGCCGGCGTCTCGAATTACGGACTGTGGGACCGGCTTTGGGTCGGCATCCTTGATCTCGCCGGCGTGTGGTGGCTGATCCGCCGCAAGAAACGAATTCCCGAAATCGTGGAGGACTAGATGCTGCCAGATCTCGCGCAAGCCGTCGGCGGCTATCTGCACGACGTGTTTCTCGGCAATGTCGATATCGGCATCCTCGTCGGCTACGTGGCGCAGGGCATGTTCGCGATGCGCTTCGTGGTGCAGTGGATTGCCTCCGAGCGCGCCGGCAAGAGCGTGGTGCCGACGGCGTTCTGGGTATTCTCGATCGGCGGTGGGTTGATGTTGCTCGGCTACGCCATCTACCGCAGAGACCCGGTCTTCATCATCGGCCAGGCCTTTGGCGTCTTCGTCTATCTGCGCAATCTGCAATTCGTCATGCGCGGCGGCGGCCAGGGCGCACCGGCCTAATCACTTCGCCGCAGCCATCGCGGCGAAGCCGCGCTCAAGATCGGCGATGAGATCGCCGGTATCTTCCAGGCCAACATGAAAACGCAAAGTCGGCCCGCCCGGCGCCCATTTGGTCGCGGTGCGGTACTCGGTGCAGTCGAATAAAATCACCAGACTTTCGAAGCCGCCCCAGGAGAAACCCATGCCGAACAACTGAAGCTCGTTCATGAACGCGTAAACCGCCTTTTCCGCCATGGGCTTAAGTACCACACTGAACAGCCCGGAGGCGCCGCTGAAGTCGCGCGCCCAGAGACCGTGTCCCGGATCGCTCTCCAGCCCGGGATGCAGAACGCGCGCCACTTCCGGCCGCTTTTCGAGCCAGCGCGCGACCGTCAGCCCGGAGTCGTAGTGCCGCGCCAGCCGCACGGCGAGCGTGCGCAAGCCGCGCAACGCCAGGAACATGTCGTCCGGCCCGACGCAGAGGCCGAGATAGTTCATCGCCGCCTTCAGCGCCGGCAAGGTCGCCGCATTGGCCGCGACGCAGCCGAACATGATATCGGAATGGCCGCCGATATATTTGGTGCCGGCCTGGATCGACAGGTCGACGCCTTTGTCGAGGGCGCGGAAATAAAGCGGCGTCGCCCAGGTATTGTCCATCAGCACGACGGCACCCTTGTCGTGCGCGGCCTTGGCGATCGCCGGCACGTCCTGCATCTCGAAACTTTGCGAGCCCGGCGCCTCGACAAACACCGCCTTGGTATTGGCCTTGATCAGCCTGGCGATGCCGGCGCCGATCAGCGGGTCGTAATATGTCGTCTCGACGCCCATGCGTCTGAACAGGCCGTCGCAGAAATTCCGCGTCGGCCGGTAGACGCTGTCGGTGACCAGGATGTGGTCGCCAGCCCCGGCGACGGCAAGGAGCGCCGTCGATATGGCGGCGAGCCCCGAGGGCATCAGCGCCACGCCGGCGCAAGCCTCGCCTTCGAGCGCGCGCAGCGCATCCTCCAGCGCCTCCGACGTCGGCGTGCCGCGGCGGCCGTACTGGTAGCGGGAGCGGTGCGCGACCTGGTCCTCGGCGGTCGGATAGAGCACCGTCGAGGCGTGGTAGACGGCGGGATTGACGAAGCCGTGCTGCCCCTTGGTGTCGCGGCCGGCGATGACCAGGCGCGTCTCGGGCTTGACGGTTGTCGGCGGCTTTTTCGCCATGGCGTTACGTCGATCCGGTTCGGTCTCGGCCATATAGGTCCGCGTTGCCCGCGAGCGTCAACCCCTTGACCTTGCACCATGATCGTTCTGAGATGCGGCGGCCGAGGGGAATTTCGGGGCGTAAAGGTCAGGCATGGCCGCTTGCCGACTGCGGAAAATGCTTTCCGCGGCTCGATATTCGGCGCAAAGCCGCAAAGGGCCGGCGCACCGTTGCGTGGAAGAGGGTCGTGAGATGAAAAAAATTGCCAGCATCCTCGCTCTTGCTTTGATTTTCGGCGCGCATGGCGCCTCCGCTCAGACGCTGAAGACCGTCAAGGACCGCGGCATCCTGAATTGCGGCGCCAACGGCACGCTCGCCGGCTTCGGCCTGCCCGACGCCCAGGGCAAATGGACCGGCCTCGATGTCGACGTCTGCCGCGCCGTCGCCGCGGCCGTTTTCAACGACGCCAACAAAGTGAAATTCGTGCCGCTCTCGGCCAAGGACCGCTTCACCGCGCTGCAGTCGGGCGAGGTGGATGTGCTGGTGCGCAACACCACCTGGACCTCCTCGCGCGACACCTCGCTCGGATTGAACTTCACCGGCGTCGATTATTACGACGGCCAGGGCTTCATGGTGCGCAAGACGCTCAAGGTAAACTCCGCGCTCGAGCTCAACGGCGCCTCGGTCTGCGTGCAGCAGGGCACCACCACCGAGCTCAACCTGGCGGACTATTTCCGCTCCCACAACATGCAGCTCAAGAGCGTCACCTTCGCCACCGCCAACGAGGCCGTCAAAGCCTATGACGCCGGCCGCTGCGACAGCTACACCACCGACGCCTCGGGGCTTTATGCCGAGCGGCTGCGGCTCGCCGCTCCCGACGATCACATCATCCTGCCCGAAATCATCTCCAAGGAGCCGCTCGGGCCGGTCGTGCGTCACGGCGACGACCAGTGGTTCGACATCGTCAAATGGGTTCTGTTCGCGCAGATCAACGCCGAAGAACTCGGCATCACGCAGGCCAATGTCGACGAGATGGTCAAGTCGGCCAATCCGGAGATCAAGCGCTTCGTCGGCACCGAAGGCAATTTCGGCGAGCAGCTCGGCCTGACCAAGGATTGGGCGGTGCGCATCGTCAAGCTGGTCGGCAATTACGGCGAGATGTTCGAACGCAATGTCGGCAGCGGCTCGCCGCTCAAGATCGACCGCGGTCTGAACAAGCTGTGGAACAAGGGCGGCATCCAGTACGCGCCGCCCATCCGCTGAGGGAGCGCGCACGTTCGACGGCAGGCGGGCGGCGGCCCGCCGGGTGAGGGGTGAATGTCGATTGACGTGACCGGCAGGCCGGCCCCCGCGACTGACGCCTTCTACAACGACCCCAAGGTCCGCAGCTTCGCCTATCAGATCGCGCTGGGTGTGCTGGTCGCCGTGCTCGTCTACGGCGCGGTGACCAACGCCATCGAACATCTCGAGCGCGCGCATATCGCGTCCGGCTTCGGCTTCTGGGATCAGGCGGCCGGCTTCGACATCAGCCAGACGCTGATCTTCTATTCCTCGCAGGTTTCGACCTACGGCCGCGCCTTCTGGGTGGGGCTGCTTAATACGCTTTTGGTCGCCGGCATCGGCATCGTGCTCGCCACGGTTCTTGGTTTTGTCGTCGGCATTTCCCGGCTGTCGAAAAACTGGCTGCTGGCCAAGACCGCCGGCGGCTATGTCGAGATCATCCGCAACATCCCGCTGCTGCTGCAACTGCTGTTCTGGTACAACGCCGTGCTCAAGGCCTTGCCGGAGATGCGCGACAGCATCGTCATCGCGCGCGGCGCCTACCTCAATAATCGCGGCCTGTTCCTGCCGCAGCCGGTTTTTCTCCACGGTTTCGGCGTCGTCATCGCCGCCGCCGCCGTGGCCGTCGCGGCGGCGGTCGTCTTTACGCTTGCGGCACGCAGACGGCAGAAGCACACCGGCAAACGCCTGCCGGTCGCCGCCGTTGTGCTGGCATTGCTGATCGGCCTGCCGCTCGTCGGCTTCGTGCTCAAGGGCCTGCCGCTGACGTTCAATTATCCGGAGGTGGGGCGCTTCAATATCGCCGGCGGCGTCGAAGTGCTGCCGGAATTCGCGGCGCTGCTGTTCGGGCTTTCGATCTACACCGCGGCCTTCATCGCCGAGGTGGTGCGCGCCGGCATCCTGGCGGTGTCGCGCGGCCAGATCGAGGCGGCGTATTCGCTGGGCCTGCGGCCGCGGCCGACGCTGCGGCTGATCGTGGTGCCGCAGGCCATGCGCGTCATCATCCCGCCGCTGACCAGCCAGTATCTCAATCTCACCAAGAATTCGACGCTCGCGGTGGCGATCGGCTACCCCGATCTGGTGCAGGTCTTCACCGGCACGGTGCTCAACCAGACGGGGCAGGCGGTGGAGGTCGTCGCCATCACCATGCTGGTCTACCTGACCATCAGCCTCGTCACATCGCTGTTGATGAACATCTACAACCGGCGCGTCGCGCTGGTGGAGCGGTGAGGCCAATGGTGCCGTCATGACGATGTCGGAAGGCGAACTGGCGGTTGCCGAACTGCACTTCGTGCGCGACCGCGCGATCGCGCCGCAGCCGCCGCCGGCATCGATGACGGGCGCGCTCGGCTGGGTGCGCGCGAATTTGTTGTCGACGCCGTTCAACATCGCGCTGACCGTCATCGTCGTTGCGCTGCTGGCCTGGGTGATCCCGGAGCTGGCGAAATTCCTGGTCTTCGACGCGGTCTGGAGCGGCGCCGACCGTGACGCCTGCCGCGAGGCGGTGCAGCACCGCGAGATCGGCGCCTGCTGGCCGTTCGTGTGGGAACGGCTGCCGTATTTCGTTTACGGCTCCTATCCGATTCCCGAGCGCTGGCGGGTCGATGCGTTCTTCGTCATGCTCGCCCTCGGCATCGTCTGGCTGCTGTGGCTGGAAGCGCCGCGGCGCGACATCGGTGTGGTCTACTGCTTCGTCGTGCTGCCGATCGCGGCTTTCATCCTGCTGCACGGCTTCGAGGCGATCGGCCTGCCGGTCGTCGACACCGTGCTGTGGGGCGGCATGCTGGTGACCATTGTCGTCGCCTCCGTCGGTATCGTGGTGTCGCTGCCGCTCGGCATCCTGCTGGCGCTCGGCAGGCGCTCGCATATGCCGACGGTGCGGCTGTTCTCGACCCTGTTCATCGAATTCGTTCGCGGCGTGCCGCTGATCACGGTGCTGTTCATGGCGAGCGTGATGCTGCCGCTGTTCGTGCCGGAGCGGCTCGAGCCGGACAAATTGCTGCGCGCGCTGATCGGCATTGCGCTGTTCGCCTCGGCCTATATGGCGGAGGTGGTACGCGCCGGATTGCAGGCGATCCCCAAGGGCCAGTTCGAGGGCGCCATGGCGGTCGGCCTTGGCTACTGGCCGATGATGCGGCTGATCGTGCTGCCGCAGGCGCTCAAGATCACCATCCCGAACATCGTCAACACCTATATCGGCCTGTTCAAGGATACGACACTGGTGTTCATCGTCGGCATCTTCGACTTCCTGCGCGCCGTCGAAGTGGCGCGCATCGATCCGAAATGGGCAACGCCGGTGACCTCGACCACCGGCTACGCGGTGGCGGCGATGTTCTACCTGGCGTTCTGCTACGGCATGTCGCGCTATGCGCGGGCCATGGAAGCGCGGCTGGCCGCCGGCGAGAAACGGTGAGGCGATGAGCGAGACGAGCCGCATCAAGCCGACCAAGCTCAACACCGCCGTCGCGGTCGAGCTTGACCGTGTCAACAAATGGTACGGCGACTTCCACGTGCTGCGCGACATCGATCTCAAGGTGATGGGCGGCGAGCGCATCGTCATCTGCGGACCGTCCGGCTCCGGCAAGTCGACCATGATCCGCTGCATCAACCGCCTGGAGGAGCATCAGAAGGGCCGCATCGTCGTCGACGGCGTCGAATTGACCAGCGACCTGAAAAAGATCGACGAGATTCGCCGCGAGGTCGGCATGGTGTTTCAGCATTTCAACCTGTTCCCGCATTTGACCGTGATGGAGAACTGCACGCTGGCGCCGATCTGGGTGCGCAAGATGCCCAAGAAGGACGCCGAGGACATCGCGATGCAGTACCTCAGGCGCGTGAAAATCCCGGAACAAGCCAGCAAATATCCGGGGCAGCTGTCCGGCGGCCAGCAGCAGCGCGTGGCGATTGCGCGCGCCTTGTGCATGAACCCGAAGATCATGCTGTTCGACGAGCCGACCTCGGCGCTCGATCCGGAGATGGTCAAGGAGGTGCTCGACACCATGGTGGGCTTGGCCGAAGACGGCATGACCATGCTGGTGGTGACGCACGAAATGGGCTTTGCCCGCCAGGTGGCGAACCGCATCGTCTTCATGGACGAGGGCCAGATCGTGGAAGCCAACGCGCCGGAGGAATTCTTCGCCCATCCCAAGCATGAGCGCACCAAGCTGTTCCTGAGCCAGATCTTGCGGTGACACTTTCCCCGTTCGGGCCCGCCAAGCGGGCATCGCGGACGGCTGCTGAATTTTTGGCGAGTTCGATTGCCCGTATTCTTATGTCGGCCCCGGGAAGGCCCTGAAAAAATCGCCCCGCCGAGCGGGGCCCTCGCGATGTCCCCGCATCCCGCGGGGTCTTCTCACTTCGCCCCCGCCCGAAAGCGAGGGGAACGGCGCGCCGCTCGGCGCGTCTGTCCTTTCAGTTCACGCGGGGGTTCAACCCGCGTGGCGCCTTGCGGCGCGCCGTCCGGCGTCTTCCTTACGGCGCCGGGCCGCGCTTTGCCCGTGGTCCGTGTCGTCCCATCCTCCGCCCTTCGCGTGTTTCGGTCCATCGGGCCACGACACGCTCCGGGCCTCGGATGGGCCTCGACGGCCCACCGTCAGCGAGCTCCTCGCGGGGGGTCGTAGTGCCCCCGGGCGGAGCCCCGGCGCCGCCCGGGAGCGATGGCCTGCTCGCCATCGCCCGCGGGCGCCGGCCCGATCCCCGCGAACGGCGCAACCGGTTCGCGTCCCCTCCGGGGATCGGGCGATGCGGAATATGGTCCTAGATTAGGGC
>Ga0070740_10002852_pt1 | contig 19314 bp, 13 predicted proteins | sample Coa_R2_FD_67286 | JGI IMG/M metagenome (GOLD analysis project Ga0070740, IMG submission 67286) | Surface soil microbial communities from Centralia Pennsylvania, which are recovering from an underground coalmine fire - Coalmine... | ecosystem: Environmental > Terrestrial > Soil > Unclassified ...
GCTTAGCTTACCTGCATGGGGCTAAAAATGCAAGTCACTGGCGCCGGGAGCCGCGCTTATGATGCAATGGTCTCTGCCAGCATGGCTCCTTTCGTTGTAGTAGTTATTGCCAGTCTGGCCGCTGTGCCGCCTGCGTTCTATCAGGCGGCGTCCCCTTTGTCGAGGTCCACTTCCACAGGCTCCTTCATCGTAATCACGATGGAATCTGGAACAGGTGTCACGATGGGAACGATGGGAACGCTGCCTGGGGGGACCGCTTCCAGCCTGGGCCGGGAAGCATCTTCAGCGTGACACCCCATCTACCAGGGTGGTACGCTGGCAGCTCATGCCGCTATTTCTCATAGCCACGAGGGTGCGCGCGCTTCCAGCGCCAGGCACTCTCGATGATCGTATCCAGGTCAGGATAGCGCGGCTGCCAGCCCAACTCCGCTCGAATGCGCTCTGAGCTGGCGACTGTGATGATCTGATCGCCTGCGCGGCGCGGCCCCTCGCGGGCGGGAAGCGGCAGGCCGGTAACACGGCGCGCGCTTTCGATCACCTGGCGCACCGAATAGCCCTGCCCGTTGCCCAGATTATAGATGCGTAGCCCTGGCTCAGTGCGAGTGAGCGCCTGAATGTGCGCCTGAGCCAGATCAATAACATGGATATAGTCACGGACCGTCGTGCCGTCGGGCGTAGGATAATCCGTCCCCCAAATGTTTATCGGTTGATCTCCCAGCGCTGCCTCTAGCACCAGCGGGATCAGATGCGTTTCCGGCTGATGATCTTCGCCATACCGCTCGCTCGCGCCTGCGGCATTGAAATAGCGCAGCGACGTGCAGATCAGGCCGTGCGCCTGCGCCAGCCAGGGCAGCATCTGCTCGACCAGCAGCTTGCTTGCGCCGTAGGGGTTGGTCGGCTCCATCCGGGCGTTCTCGCTGATGGGCATCTCCCCTTGCTCGCCATACAGCGCGGCAGTCGAAGAGAACACCAGGCGCTTCACGCCTGCTTGAATCATGCTCTGCACAACGGCCAGGCTGCCCACCACGTTATTCTCGAAATAGCGCTCCGGGTGCGCAACAGATTCAGCGACAAGGCTGGAAGCGGCCATATGAATCACGGCATCGATCTGCTGGTCTTCCAGCGTTCGGCGCAGATGATCGCTCTCGGCAAGCCGGGCACGCACAAAAACGGCTTCGGGATGAACAGCATCTAGATGGCCTTTGATAAGTGAATCATAGACAACCACGTGATGCCCTGCAATCAGTAATTCTTCGACAATCACACTGCCAATATATCCGGCCCCACCAGTGACAAGTACCCGCATTGGTTCCCCTTCGTTGTAGAGATTGAACGTTTCGCGGGAGTATATCACATGCCCACAGCCCATAAACCAGAGCCGAAAGCCAATAGTCTATCATAGACGCCGCTCTGTGCCATGTGCTATCCTCTTGCCTGGAAACCAGGCTGAGCAGCCAGAGGAGTGCCATCCATGAGCAGCAAGGTTGAAGACGGCAAACGTTCCAGCAGGACGATGCAATCAACGGCTCCCACTAAAAGGGCTGTATCCGCTGCTCGCAGATGGCCCAATGGAAGATATAGCCTGGGGCACCGCCTCATCTTCCTGCTGGTCACAGCGCTGGGGCTGGCGGGCGCGGTAGCCATGCAGGCACAGTTAGGCACGTATGCCACATCGGGCGGCGGGGCCGCGCAGGTGCAGGTGCCCCCAGGCACAGTGGCGCTCTCGCTGGTGCTGTGCATCGGCGTGGCGCTGCTTTTAAGCTGGCGCGACATGTCCCGCTGGTGGCACAGCCAGCGCCTGAAAGCGGCATCAGGGCGCTATCCTGCGCCAGCCATGACAAGGACGCGGCCTGCCCGTGCCAGAACAGCGCCATCTTCTGCTCCATCCAGAACCGCTCAGCAGCCGCGCTCGAAAGCCGCGCAGGCAGGCCGCACCGTTCGGCCTGCCGCCCATCCCCGGCGCTCTGTGCCCACCTCAAATCACGCGGGCGCGGCTGCTGTGAACCCAGGCATCGGCTCGATGCTTGGCGCTCGACTGGCAGCCCTGCGCGGCTGGCGCTTCTCGGACCTTCAACATGCGTGGCGCGGCTTCCTGTGTGTGCTGCTCCTGCTGCTGGCGCTGCTTGCGTCGCTGATCGCCGATCTAGGCGCGCAGACGCCTGCCGGGCGCCCGGTGGCACAGTGGTGGTGGATCGCCAGCGTGCTGCTCCTGCTGCTGGCAGCGGGCCTGTATGTCTGGCTCAAGCGGCGCGCGGCGGCGAACGCCCGGCGGCGCGCACTGCAAAGAGCCAGCAAAACAGCGGATCAAGAGAAAATCCAGTCAGAAACCATCAGCGCAGGGCGAAGCCTCTGGAGGATGCTTGCCGATCCTCTGCTGTTAAGTGTCCTGCTGATAGCTGCCCTGCTGCTGCGCCTGTCGGGCTTGACCGATCAGCCATATATTGTTCATGGCGATGAGGCGGCTTGTGGGCTGGAGGCATATCGCTGGCTCAATGGCGGCGTGCCCTCGCTGCTCTCGGTAGGCTGGTATGGTCTGCCAGTGCTGGGCTATGGCTACCCGGCGCTGGTGATGCGTCTGGTGGGAGCAAATCTCTTTGGCCTGCGGCTCTCGTCGGTCATCATCGGGGTGCTGTGCGTCCTGCTGCTCTACGCGCTGGCGCGCGAGTTTGCCAGTCGGCGTGTGGCCTTTGTGGCTGCCGCATTGCTGGCTGCCGCGCATATCGCTATCCACTTCAGCCGTATGGGCATCCATTATATCCATGCGCCTTTTGTCGTGCTGCTGACGCTCTGGATGCTGGTGCGCGCGCTGCGCAAGAACAGCGCGCTCGCGGCAGTCATGGCAGGTCTTGGCTTGAGCCTGGCGATGCAAGTCTATTTCAGCGCGCGCATCATCTTTGCCATTATCCCGCTCTTTCTGGTCGGGCTGCTTCTGCTGCATCGTCGTTTGCTCAAGGGGCGACTGCTGACGTTGGGCTGGATGGCGCTGAGCCTGCTGATCTCCTTTGGGCCACTGGGCGTCTATTTCCTCCACGATACTGACGCCCTGGAGGCGCGCTCATCGCAGGTGCTGATTTTGAATCTGACGCCCGGTATGCGCAGTCACCTTATCAGTCAGTTTGGCACGGCGAACCTCTCAACAGTGCTGCTGCGCCAACTTGCGGCGGTCCCCTTGCTGATGGGCGGGCTGGCCGACCAGAGCCTGCAATATGGCCCGCTCTACGCCATGTTTGACGCCCTGGCGGCGGCGCTGATGACGATTGGCTTTTTCTATGCGCTCTTTCACCTCAAGCGCCCGCTCTGCCTGCTTCTGGTCATCTGGGTTGTCTGTACCGTGACGCTGGGCGGCGTCCTGACGATTGACATGCCCTGGTGGCCCCGCCTGCTGGTGATGGTTCCAGCGCTCTGCCTGCTGGCGGCCCTGGCGCTGGAGGAGATGGTGCGAGCCGCAGAACGTGTCTGGCGCGGCCTGGAATGGGTAGTCGTGCCTGCGATTCCAGGGCCACGCTGGCGGGCAGCCGTGTTGGGCGCAGCGCTGGTGTTGGCGGTCATCATCTACAGCGGCGGGCAGAGTATCCAGCACTATTTCATCGACTATCCCCAGGAGGTGAATGGCGTTACCTGGCGCGCCCAATATACCGACATCGGGCGCTATCTGGCGCAGCTTCCTGCGGGAACATACGTCATCCTCTTAAGCGACGACAGCGTAATTTGGGACTATTCAACCTTCCAGTTTCTGGCGCCGCAGGTGCAGGGAGAGCGCGTTGGCAGCGCTTCTGAACTCCAATCTGCGCTCGCCAGGCATACCGGGCCAGTCATCGTCATTATCACGTCGAGCCAGGCTGGCGTCTTTCATGCCCTGCTTAGCACACCCGGCGCCCTGCCTCCCGGCCAGTATCTTGCCCAGCCTGGCGCGCAAGGCCAGGTCGCTTTCTACACCTATGCCATCAGCAGCAGATAATCTGCTCTATCGGGTTGGCGTTGGCGTTTGGTTCAGACAGAACGTTTTTACGAGGTTGCGATCACTTGTCAACAGAATCTCCAGGGCTGAGCCACCAGCAGGCGCGGTGATGATCTGGATGACCTTTCCCTGATTATTTGTCACCTGCACTGACGTGTTTGCGAGCGCGCCCATGACCTGCCCGTTCTGACAGGCAACTACCAGAGCGCCGTTCTGGATCGGGAAGACTTGGATATGGGTCCAGCCGTTGTTGGGAAGCTGCTTCTGGTAGAACGTTTTCACCGTCGCCGGGTCATCAGGGCTGGCAACCGTCCAGAACCACTCATCAATGGGGGTGTTCCCGCTGGTATTGGTTGCCCTGGCTTTGAACGTGAACCTATCAGGCAGAGGCACATTAGTTTGCAGGCCATGCCGGTCGATAGTTGGGGTGGCTTGTACAGCGGGTACCCCTGATTTGTGGGCAAAAAACACCACCCCGGCGATCCCGACAATCAGCACAACCGCAATCAGCGCGGCGAGCAGCATCCTGGTGGCTCTGCGCGCTGGTTGGAACGTCAATGCTGAAGCAGCGGACCCTTGCGGCTGCGACGAGCCGCGTTGCCAGCGCTGCAACCAGGATGGCCGTGCCTCTGGCATTTCAGATGGTGCCACAAAGCGCTGGGCAGCAGGAAGGGTCGGCAGAGAGCCAGAAGATACAGGCGGCAGGTCGGATGGTCCCCCATCGGGAGCAGGTTGCTCTCCCTGCGTGGGTAGTAGGGCTTCCTCTCTCGCCTGGTCTGGCTGGCTGGCCTCCTCCAGAGCAGCGGCAAAGGCGCGCACGCTCGCAAAGCGCTCTTTGGGGTCTTTGGCGAGCGCCCGCAGCACCACTGCTTCTACGGCTGGCGAAAGGGTCGGACGCCTGGCTTGCAAGGATGGCGGAGCGAGCAGGGCATGCTTCGCAACGATTTCTGTATATGAGCCGCTAAAGGGGCGTTCGCCAGTGAGCCATTCATACACCACGACTCCCAGCGCGTATTGATCGCTGGCCGGGCGCGGATGTCCCTCTATCTGCTCTGGCGCCATGTAGGCAACTGTTCCGGCAATATCCTGGGGATTCTGGGAGCGCGAACTCTGGGCAACCAGAGCGAGGCCAAAATCGCTTAGCAAAATCGCATCGTGGCGATCCAGCAGCATGTTTTCCGGCTTGATGTCTCGATGCACCAGATGCTCATCGTGCGCATATTGTAAGGCATCGGCAATCTGTTTGACATAGGAAACGACACTCGCCAGCGGAACTTGCTCGCCTTTGGGGTGACGTGTGCGCAGCGTGCCATTGGGCGCGTAGTCCATCACCAGGTACGGCACATGTTCTTCAATGCCAAAATCCAGCACTCGCACGATGTGGGGATGCACCAGGCGAGCGATAGTACGCGCTTCCGCTCGAAACTGCGCTATGTCATCGCTCGCCAGCCTGGCATGCAGCACTTTAACGGCAGCTTGCATGCCCAGGTGAATATGCTCTCCCAGGTACACCTGGGCGAAGCCGCCCTCCCCGATCAGGGAGAGCAGGCGATAGTGACCAAGTTGTTGGCCGACGCGGTCAGCCATCCTCGCACTCCGTTGTTACAGTCGCCGGGCAAATCACTTCCCCCGCCGCCGCTTCCGAGCCGCGCGTGAGAGTTTCCCATCACACGGCTCTTCAATCAGGCCCTCTTTAATATGCTGGCGAACATGCCTGCACTGAGACTGCCCGCGTCCAGGGGATGTATTTGCGCCTGTCTACTGCCCTGGGCAGAGGGCTTGCAACAGTTGCTGGTCACTTGAGAGAATAATGCCCAGCGTTGACCCCCCTTGTGGGGCATCTACCAGCGTGGTGGGTGTCCCTTGTTCGTTGTAGTCCTGAAGGTGCTGACTCACGCCGATCACCAGCACCTGATTATCCTGGCAGGCGGCCAGACTGAGCGTGCCATTGCTGCCGTCACTCGTTTGGACATGCTGCCAGCCATTGTTGGGAAGCTGATCCTGATAAAACTGCTGTACGCTTGTCGGTTCATTGTTACTGACCAGCCAGATCCATTCATCAGCCGTAATGCCACTTTCAGAGATGGTCTTCATCGAATAAAAAGAGGAGCCATCGGGCAAAGGCACATTGGCTTGCAGACCGTGCCGATCAAAAGCCACACTGGAGGGCCGGTTGGCGTTGACCAGGAGGGCGACCGCAATGATGGCAACGATGACCGCCAGGCCGATCAGCAGCATGCCGGTGCCGATCTGCCTTGGTGGACGCGGCGGCGCAGGCGCAGGCGCGTAGCCGACTGGGCCTGGCTGGCCCTGGGGCGCAAAGCCGGGCGCTGCCTGGGGCCAACCGGGCTGGCCCCAGGGCCAGCCCTCTGGAACAATTTGCTCGCTCGGTGGTGCCCAGAATGTGCCGGACGCTGTGGGAACCGGATAGATGCCAAATTGCCAGCCACAGACCCTGCATACCAGCGTCTCCGCAGGCAGCAGAGTGTTACATCGCGGGCAATATTTCGCGGGAACGCTGAAAGACATCAGATGAGAAACCCTCCTTTGAACAGGAGCAGGTGCCCTGATTCCGATGTTAGAGCAGATCAGAGGCTATATTCACCCACATGCCGCTGCTACAACCCTTGAATCACTGACTGTTTCTATTGCCAGAACAGAGCCGCCCGATGGTGCGGTGATGTCTATTGCTCCTAATGAGGAACTGCTATCCGTTTGTATTTTGGTCGTAAGAACAACCTCGACTGCCTGGCCGTTTCCACAATAGCCCAGGTCTACGGAGCCATCGCTCCCCGTCTGATCTAACTTGTTTGTCCAGCCATTGCCGGGCAGGTTCTGGGTGTAGAAGGAATGCAGCGTTGCCGGGTCTTTGGGGCTATCAACCGTCCAGAGCCAGACATTCCCCGTCGCACCCTCGCCAATGTCTATGGTTCTCATGGTGTTAAACTTGCACCCTTCCGGCAAAGGAATATTACTTGCCAGGCCGTGCCGGTCAAAGAACGGCCCACCTTTGCACAGGCTGGGGTTCAGATAGAGAAACCAGCCAGCCGCACCACCACCAACCACGAGCAGCACGATGACAATTACTGCGATCAGCCCGGTGTTGCTTTTGCGCGGGGGGGCTGCTACGGCAGCGGGGGGATAGACGCCGTAGCCTGGCTGGGGCGCATAGCCCGGCGGGGGTGGAGGAGCATAGGCCCCGTAGTCAGGTTGGGGCTGGCTCTGGGGCCAGCCGCCTGGAGCGCCAGAGCTACCATAGGTCGCGCCTCCGCCATAGACGGTACTTCCGCCATAGCCAGGGCTTCCGTAGCCAGATGCGGGTTGTGACCCCGCCCAATCGGAGAATTGCAAGCCACAGGTGCTACAGACTGTCGCCTGCGCCGGGAGCAGCGTGTTGCAGCGTGGGCAGTATTTTGTCGGTCCACCAAAAGACATGGATATGACCCTCCTCAGAAGAGATGAACAAGGCGAGCAGTTTAACCCCTGTGCAGCGTATGTGTCTGCGAATACGTATGTGTCTGAGTATAAAGGAGCGAGACTCTGCTGTCAATTTGTAGAAAATTCCTACACGATCCAATAAAAACCCAGACGGACAAGAGATACTTTGCTCTTCCCTTTGCCAGTAAGAAGTGGCCTGTTCAGAGAGAACGCAGGCAATGGGATGGTTGTTTGGTGCCTTCCCATTGCCGCTAAAAGCAGCATACTAGGGGGTTGGCAGGACTCCTAAGCAGAGGATTTGCACTGCTTGTGGGCTGCTGCTAATTGCTATTCCCAGCGCTGAGCCGCCCGATGGCGCGTTCACCGTCGTGGTAGGCGTTCCTTGTTCATTGGTATCCTGAAGGTGCTGGCTTATGCCTATCAGGAGTACCTGGGTACTACCCTGGCAGGCGAATACATCCAGCGTGTCGCCGCTGCCTGCTTCCGTCCGTACATTCTTCCAGCCATTGCTGGGAAGCTGTGTTGTGTAAAACTGCTGTACGTTTGCTGGTACGCTGTCGCTCACCGTCCAGATCCACTCATTAAAGACAAAGGAAAATCCTTCTTCATTGTCGGTGACAGTCTTCATAGATACAAAAGAACTGTTGCTGGGCAAGGGTACATTACCTGGCAAGTTATGCCGGTCGAAGAACGGGCTGGAAGGGTTGCCTCTCAGGTAGAGGAACCCGGCAACTCCCCCGCCGATGACCACCACTGCAACCAGAATCACCACGATCAGGCCGGTCTTACTCTTCTTTGCCGGAGGAGGCGCGTAACTGGCAGGAGCGTAGCCTGCCGGGCCAAATTGCCCTTGTGGGGTATAGCCGCCGTAGCCCGGCTGTGCTGAGGGAGGAAAGCCCGGCTCTGTTGGGGGAAAGCCTGGCTGATTCTGCCCCCAGCCACTTGGGCCGCTTTGTCCTCCATAGGGAGCTGCCCCATATCCCGGTCCCTGGCCGGAAGGCGCAGAGAATTGCAAGCCACAGGTGCTACAGACTGTCGCCTGCGCCGGGAGCAGCGTGTTGCAGCGTGGGCAGTATTTTGTCGGTCCACCAAAAGACATACGATCAATCCCTCCTGAAAAAATGGTAGCAGGCCCATCTTTGCCTTGCTCCTTGCCAGAGTATAGGGAAAGGCAGCAGGGCTGTCAATGAAGCAATTCACTCTTCTTAAGAACGTCTCACAAAGCGGTTGTGGAGGTAGAGGTGAAGTGCGCCGCTGATGTCTTCACCGATTCGCGCTGGGGCATACCAACGCCGGTTTGGTGAGGGATTCTTAGACCTTGCCTTTGTGCCCTGACCCGGCGGTACAATAGAAGCACCTATTTCTTGCTTCAACTGGATGGGCTGGCTTGTGCAAGAGCAGATTACGCTCCAAGACCGGCCACCGCCGCAGACTACATCGCTGCGCTGGCCGGTGGCACTGTCGTTTGTCGCATTTATCTTGATTGGCGCCAGCGATGGCGCGGTGGGCGTCCTGATTCCCAGCCTGAGCGTCCAATATCACGTCGACAAAGCGACGATCAGCCTGCTCTTTCTGACTGGAACGCTTGGGTACCTGATTGCCGCGTTCAACAGCGGGCCGCTGGCTGGGAAGCTGGGGCGCCGCGCCTTTTTGATGCTGGCCGCAGCGAGCTTTCTCCTGGGCGCGACAACCATGAGCCTGACGCCTCCCTTTGCTATCGTCTTGCTTGCTGTGCTGGCAATCGGCTTTGGCGCCGGGTGCATTGACGCCGGGCTGAATGCCTATATCGCCTCTCTGCCCGACAACACCGCCAAACTCAACTATCTGCACGCCTTCTATGGCGCAGGTGCCTGGCTCGGCCCGGTCGTTGCATCGGGACTGCTTGCGGCGCGGTTTGGCTGGAACACTGTCTATCTTGTCTGGGTGGCGCTCAGCCTGATGGTATTGGTCGGTTTTAGTGTGACCTTCCGGGGCCAGCGACCAGCAATACAGCCAACCACCACGCGCGGCGGGCGCGGTGTGCTGATGTTGGCGCTCAGGTTGCGCGTCGTCTGGTTGGGCGCGTTTTTCCTGCTCTTCTATGCTGGCACCGAGGTGAGCCTGGGAAGCTGGAGCTACAGCTTTTTGACTGAAGCACGGCATGGCTCGACGCTCTTATCTGGCTGGGCGGTCAGCGGCTACTGGTTGGGATTGACGCTGGGGCGCGTGACGCTGGCAAACCTGGCGCGGCGGGTCGGAAACAAGCGGCTCATTCAGGGCTGCCTGGCGGGCGTGCTGCTGGGCGTTGGGCTGATCTGGCTGGCGCCCGATGGAGCCATTTCTGCCTTTGGCCTGGGACTGACCGGCTTCAGCCTGGGTCCAATCTTTCCTACCACGATTGCGTTGATGTCCGGGCTGGTCGAAGCGCGCCTCCTCTCCAGTGCCATCGGTTTTCTTGCCAGCCTGGGCAGCATGGGCGCGGCATTCTTTCCCTGGCTGGCGGGCAACCTGGCGCAGCGGGTGGGCCTGTGGTCGCTGCTGCCCTACAGCATGCTGCTCACCTGCGTGATGCTCGGTTTCTGGCTGGCGTTGCAGGCGCGGCCACGCCCGCGCGCTGATGTCGCCGCTTGAGCTTCATGCAGATTGTCGCTTGCCCGGTGCTTGCCAGGCGTCCGGGATTGCGCTACACTCTCTCCAGAAAAGATGACTACCGATCATAGAGCAGCAGGAGGAAACAATCATGGCATCCTGGTGGCGTAGCACGCTGGCCGTTGGGGCTGGCGTGGTAGGACTGGTGGGCGGTGTCACCTATGTGATGCTGCGCCGACCCCTGCCCAGGACACGCGGGCAAGAGCGCCTGCCTGGCCTGAAGGGCGATGTTGAGATCATCCGTGATGGCCTGGGTATGCCTCATCTGTTTGCAACAACGCTGGAAGACCTCTTTTTTGCCCAGGGCTATGTCCACGCCCAGGACCGCCTCTGGCAGATGGAGTTGAACCGGCGCACAGCCGCAGGGCGTCTGTCGGAGCTATTTGGCGAGGTAGCGCTGGAGGCTGATCGCTTCATCCGGCGCATTGGCCTGCGCCGCGCCGCAGAGCAAGATGTGCCGCTGCTCAGTGAGGAGTCGCGTCGCCTGAGCGATGCTTACGCGGCGGGCGTCAACGCCTTCATCGAGCGTCACCAGAAACGGCTGCCGTTGGAGATGCTGCTGCTGCGGCTGAAGCCGGAACCTTGGTCAGTGACGGATTCGCTCTCCTGGGGCAAGATGATGGCCTGGAGCCTGGCGAGCAACTGGGAATCGGAGATACTGCGGGCGAAGTTTATCGCCAAAGTTGGCCCGGAACGCGCCGCGCGCATCGAGCCGCTCTACACGCGCGGCCACCCGTTGATCGTCCCGCCCGGCGCCGACTACGAGGGCCTGAATACGCCGCTGCTGGACCAATACCGGCAGATGAAAGAACTGGTGGGCATCCTCAGCCCGACACATGGCAGCAATAACTGGGTCGTAGACGGCACGCGCACGGCCAGCGGCAAGCCCATCCTCGCCAACGACCCACACCTGGCGGCGCAGATGCCCTCCGTCTGGTATCACTGCCATCTCAACGCGCCGGGGCTGGATGTCGTTGGCGCCACGCTGCCAGGATTGCCCGGCGTGATTATCGGGCGCAACCGCCGCATCGCCTGGGGCGTCACCAACGCCGGACCCGATACGCAGGACCTCTACCTGGAGCGCTTCAATCCTGAAAATCCTCATCAATACGAGTATCAGGGTGCCTGGGAAGATGCGAAGGTGGTGCGCGAAGAGATTCGCGTGAAAGGACGCGCCGCGCCAGTCGTTGAAGAGGTCATCATTACGCGGCATGGCCCCATCATCACCGGCACAGAACCGGGCGGCCAGCCAATGGCCCTGCGCTGGACCAGCCACGACCCCGCCACGACTGCCGAAGCGGTGATGGGCCTCAACCGCGCGGGCAACTGGCAGGAGTTTACCGCCGCGCTGCGCCATTGGGACGCTCCAGCGCAGAACTTTGTCTATGCCGATGTCGACGGCAACATCGGCTACTATATGGCAGGCCGCTTGCCCGTGCGGGCCAAAGGTCATGGGCTGCTGCCCGTCCCAGGCTGGACGGGCGAGTACGAATGGACGGGCACGGTGCCTTTCGAGGAACTGCCCCAGGCATATAATCCGCCAAGCCATCAGATCGTGACCGCCAACAATCGCATTGTCGGCGACGACTTCCCCCATTTCATTACTTACGAGTATTTCAGCGGCTATCGCGCCCGCCGCATCACCGACCTGCTCAACGAACACGAGCGGCTGACCCTGCCAGATATGGCAACCATCCAGGGCGATTTCTACAGCATCCCGGCCTCACAGATTGTGCCGCATCTGCTCAAGCTGGAACCACGCAGCGAGACCCAGCGCCAGGCGCTCAGCCTGCTGCGCTCCTGGAACTATGTGCTGGATAAAGAAAGCGCAGCGGCAGCGATCTATGAGGTCTTCCTGCTGCGCCTGCTGCGCGTCACGTTCAGCACGGTGCTGGGCGAGGAATTGGGGGAGGAGTACATTGGCAAAGGGCTGAGCGTGCTTTCGCCTACCAACATGTACGCGGGCCGCAGCACGCCCCTACTGATCGACCTGCTCAACGAGGGCGATAACCGCTGGTTTGCCAACAGCGCCTTGCCCAAAGGGCCAAAGACCTGGAAGGAAGCGATGCAGGTGAGCCTGGAGGGCGCGCTGGACGAACTGCGCGGCAAGCTGGGCAAGCACATGGCTGCCTGGCAGTGGGGCAAGCTGCACGGCGTGACCTTCGGGCATCCGCTGGGGCAAGTGAAGCCGCTGAACCGGCTCTTCAATCGCGGGCCATTCCCGGTAAGCGGCGATACCGATACGGTCTGTCAGATGGCATTCGCGCCGGGCAAGCCCTACGCGGCAACCAGTTGGATGCCCTCGTATCGGCAAATTATTGATCTGGGCGATACCCGTTCGGGCCTCATCGGCTACCCAACCGGGCAATCGGGCCACCCCGGCAGCGACCACTACGCCGATCTGATCCAAAGCTGGCTGGAGGTCAAGCACTTCCCGCTGTTCTACGAGCGCGACCAGATCACCAACGCGGCGGAAGCAACGCTAACGCTGAAGCCCGAATAAAGGGTTCACAAGATGGCTTGAAGACTGCTTGCAGCGCCAGTCACCGTGCTGGCGCTGCAAGCGGCCACGTTTTAGCCCTTCCTTCCTTCCTTCCGCCTGCTCGCCCTCGTCTGGCTCACAGTGAGAGAGGATCATCTGCCGAAACGCTGCAAGCTGCTTTGTCTCTGCCGGGGTGAGGGTGAGCGTATCTGCCAGCAAGCGCAGAAACTGTTTGCTGGGATGGCGCTCGCCATGCTCCAGGCGCCAGATGTGAATGCGGTGGTAGTCCGTCAACTCCGCCAGCCGCTCCTGAGAGACGCCGCGCCGCCTGCGTACCTGTTGCAAGAAAGCCCCAAAGTCCTGCCAGGTGATGTCTTCCATGTCTGCGCTCCTTGCAGTTGCCAAAGGCAACGTTGCCTCTGGCAACTGATGGTGTAGGCTATTCAGTTGTACACTTTTTTTGTGAGCAGGTCAGATGGAAGGTCGAGAGATATACTTTACCTGAAGAGGGTATAGCAGAGCTACTCACTCTAATCAAGCTGTCCTGGCTCTAGAGGAGGCTAGCACGTATGCGGAACAAAGTGTAGCCCTCAGACGTTGTGTTTGATAGAGCGAGTTTTGCTCATGCGCTTGGAGCGAGAAGGCAGGATACCATGAGATTAAAAGTATTGTTCTGTACTCCGCTCTTGCTTGTGCTGTTGGCTGCCTGCGCCCCCGGAAGTGACAGCGCAGGCACAGCAAAACCAACAGTGCTACATGTCACACGTACTGAAGAGCTTCCAGGGTATAACTTTGCGCCTTTAGATGTGATGATTCAGGATGTGACCACTGTGCAGCAAATCTATCAGACAGCATATGCGCTGCCGCGCCTGGCTTCAGGAATGTACAATTGCCCTAATGGTCTTGAATTAATCTATCATCTAGAATTCCTCCAGGGCGACTCATCGGTCCAACAAATGCGTGTAGACCCGACGGGGTGCCAACTCCTCTGGATTGGTCAAAATGATGATGTGCGTTTTGCTAATGAAGCCTTTCTTGAATTGTTGAGAAAGGCGCTTGGGATTCCTTCGCTTGTTCCGCCCATTCCAGGGCGAGGCCAACCGTAGAGAAGAGCAGATACTCAAGAGAGCAGCAGTGGAAGCGAACCCTTCCTTGCCCAACCAGGAAGCGTGGGTAAGGAGGGGTTCGCTTCCGCCCAAAAGGGCAGTTCATGGGCGCCTAGTTTGATGCTGCCCAGGTTACAGGGAAGTTTAAGCCACCATTGGTTATTGAGCCAGGATAGGCTAAGGTCTTACTGCCGTTGACCATCGTGTAAGAGTAGTGCGGCCAGTTTCCGATTGGCTGGTATTGTCCTGTGCTATTAGCAATATCACAGGAGCTGATCTGTTCTACGTGCCCTGGTGGATTGAACTCAGCGAGTGGATCGAGCTGACCACTATCATCAAGCGGGCGCTCCACAATGCACTCACCTGTGGCACTGTCAGAAAAGTCCTGGCTAGTCGTATCCTGGTGCGTGTTGTAATAGTTCTGGGTAATGTCCTGAACAAAGAAATAGTCGTAGCCATCATTGTTTAGATTGGACGAGATATAGACATGGATGTGATCTCCACTATGGAGGTCTATGAGAAATATCTGCTCGTCGTAACCAGGATACACCTCCCACCAACCCTCATTCACCTGATAAGTAGGATAGAAAGTGGAAACAACGCCAGCTTGCACAACCTTAGCAGGTGAGGTTTGAGTACCATCACCACCAACGCCAGCCCAGATAGAAACCCATGAGTCGTTCACGACGGGGGCGAGAGTTGGAATATAAAAATCTACGGCTGCCTCCCGGTATGTTCCCCGACTTCCATAGGCGACATTTCCTGCCCAGTTAGGGCTGGTGCCGTTAATAATACCAGACTGGCGTGGATGGGGGAGTTGCGTATGTTTGTGTGAATCAGGGGTTGACCCGCAGTCACGATGATGTGCGTGAGCCAGAAGATAGGACCATTCCTTTGGGTCTTGGTTTAAGACCTGATGAGGAGGAAGGCCATAGAGTTGAAGTTGGGCATCTGAAAGTGTCATGAGATCAACATTCTGTGGGGGCTGAGGGCAGGCCGCAGATGCCGCCTGTGGAACATCCCCGGCCAGGAATGCAGACGTGTGCGCCGACGCAACGGAGAATATGGTGCCCTGCGCCAGAAAAACCAGGAGACTGCTGACGAGCAGCAAAGCAGTTCGATGAATAAAGCGCACGATGTTCCTTCACTTTCTTCTTGCTGTGCAAGAGAACGACTCACCATCATTGAGTATGGCGAGAACCCGCTGAAACTACCGAAAATGTACAGATACCCCTGGATGATCTGTTTTCGACTGCCCAATTGATGAAATGTACCATCTTCAGTGTACATGCGGGCAAGTCAAATGAGAAGTAGCCAGAGGCAACGTTGCCTCTGGCTACTTACTTTTTGGTGTACTCGACCATATCCTCCTTCTGGTGGGCTGCTCAATTGGATGGCAGCTAGCCTTTCAGTTACAGATAACTGTAACAGGCTGTGATACCGGAAATCAAGAATGGCCTTTGCCCATCTCGTCTGACAGCGAAGATAGAAAGAGGCCACCGTTTCTGTGAGTGTGTTCCGCTATCCGATGGAAGGAGGAAACAGGGGTGACTGGAAAGACACATCAAGCTAGCGTTGAATTGTCAGGAACAGGTATGTTAAGATCATATGTGCAACGTGCAGAGGTTCTGCTGCCATTGGCGCTGCTGCTCATTATTGGCAACCTGGCATTCTTCGTACAGACTGCCAGGGCAAGCTACTCATGTCCACTTAGCAGCGAAGGATGTCATGGAGTTGTCGTGTGGCCTGGGACAAATACAGGCGCGCAAACCGAAGCTCAAGTCATTACAATGTCTTGTCCCGCGCCCGCTTGTGACCCAGTTGGTTCTGAGTTGCCGCATATTGGCAATGTGCTATGGGTGCTTGATGCGAATAACCATCAATCAAGCTGTCCAGACTATGGAGTATGCTGGATTGAAGCAGGCTATCATACTGTTACTGGCTACCATGCGAATGGTTGTACAAGTGATGGCGTCTGGTATTACTGGGCTGATTGGCGTCCTGGCGATCAGAACGAGAACGTCCATTGTTTCGGCGCTGTCGCATCAGGAGACCTTGGCTACAACGTCTGGCTGTATATTGCTGCTAATGGAGGCAATCAATGGACGATACAGGTTTCACCCCAGACGAACTATTGGTCAGGGCTGTCTAAGGAGAATAGCATGTCTGCTGACAACATTGAGATAGGGATGGAGCCAGAGGGCACAAGCGGCTTGTATCTCCATCGAAGAAAGGATGCTTACCTTCATGCGGATCAAAGCGTGGTCATTGCTTGGTTTGTTGACGCTTTTGCTGGTTGCAGTAGCTTTTAGCGCTGCCTCCGCTGGAGCAAGCGTGAGCCATCTCCAGTTTCCTCCCACTCCTCCACCTCCCAGGACTGATCGAGGAGCGCCTAATCTTGGACCTATCGGGGCGCCCGCGATTCATCCAACCAGGGATCCAAGTACCAATGGTGGCGCTGCATTTACCGCAGCGGATGTAGAGCAGTTCATCCAAACGAATGGATATGCTGGCGGGCCAACCGTCTCAGGAAAGCCTCCCACCATCCTCAAAATCCTGTTCGTCACAAGCAAAGAGGCTGGTATATTGCTTAACGGGCAGGATGTGGGGCTACCTGATGACGCCCTGGTTTGTTATGTTCTCTTAAACGGGCCATTCTACGAAACCGCAATCCCACCATATGTTCCAAACAGGACGCCCCCACCAACACCGCTGACCTATCAGACCGGATATGAGGTATTTGATGCGCTGACTGGAAACCTGCTCATGTATTCAGCATGAGCAAACCTCCGGGTTCCATCTGTCATAGATACCTGGCGGTATCCTGCATAGTAGGAAGAAACACACAACCCTCATCAGGCGTCATAGTTGATGAGCGCTGTTTTATTTCCCTGTATAAAGTGGGAAGGCGGGAGAGCATGAAGCGCCTGAATATCGCTATCGCGGCCTCATTGTTCACAACCCTCTTGCTCGCTGGCTGTGGGGGCAACAGCCAGCCTTCCGGGCCGCCACCCGGCCTGGTATTCTCTACAGCTACTGCGGCAGCTACCGCAACTGTTCAAACCTCGGCAGCCACTTTGCACCTTTATCCCACATCAGGCCAGGTGAGCGCGCTGGCCTGGTCGCCTGATGGTCAGCGCCTCGCTACGGCATCTGGTGGAAGTAAGAGCGCAAACTTTCAGGTCTGGGATGCCACCACTGGGAAGCCACTTGCCTCCTATGGCAATCAATTGGCTTTTCCATGCTGCCTGGCCTGGTCGCCCGATGGCACGCGCATCCTCTCTGGTGGGGAACTTGCCTCTGGCGCAGATTCCAACAAACTGCGCATCTGGGATGCGGCTACCGGCCAGTTGCTGACTGAATTCGTCAACAACACTGACGATGTACATATAGATGCTCAGGCTGCCGCCTGGTCGCCTGATGGGAAAAAGATCGCGGTGGTTGTTTTGCTCTTCCATCAACCCCCTACGACGGCTTTCCCTCCCGAAGAGGCGCAAATCTGGGACGCGGCAACTGGTAAACTGCTCTCAACCTATCAGGTTTCTTCTGCTGCGCTCAATCAGCCATTCAGCGCCATTGCCTGGTCGCCAGATAGTAAAGAAATTGCGCTATCGGATGGGACCAGCGCAGTCCAAATCTGGGATGTCACGACTGGCAAATTGTTATTGACCTATCAAGGCCACAACAGCCCTGTCCAGGCGCTGGCCTGGTCGCCCGATGGTAAGTATATAGCATCGGCCAGCGGCTATCCAGAGGTACAGGTTTGGAATCCGGTGACTGGCAAGTTGGTCTTCCGCTATCAAGGGCACACGGCTGGCGTTGATGCCCTGGCGTGGTCTCCTGATGGCAAGCGCATTGTGTCGGGAAGCCAGAGCGCTGGTGGTGTTGGCGAGGATCACCCTATCCAGGTGTGGGATGCGTTCACTGGACAGCACCCCTTCTACTATACCGGGCTGAGCAGCGCGACGGCACTGGCCTGGTCGCCCGATGGCACTGAGATTGCCTCGGCAGGCAGCGCGACGGTGCAGGTCTGGCAAGCGCCGCCGGAAAGCTAGCGCTTTGCCCCTACCGCGCTCTTCTTGCGGGTAGATGGCGCCGGGCGTTCGTCGGGGTCGTCGGGTTCTTGTAGGCCGCCGCCAAACTTGACGGCCACGCCCAGCTTTTTGAGCGCGCGGTGCAGTTCGCGCAGGCTGGCGTCGCCCGGCGCGGCCAGCGCGCACGGGCCAAGACGGCGCAACCCCAATGTTGCCAGCTTGCCGGAGTTTGCCAGTTCGTTGGTCAGTGCCTCATCCCCAGTCTCCAGCAAGATCACCTGATTGACACGTGCCTCCTTATACTGGCGCGCCCAATCGCGCAGCGTATAGGCGATGTTTTGGGGCAGGCCCTTCTGGCTCTGCTGCTCCAGGAATGCCAGGATTTCCTCCAGCGCCAGCCCCCCGGCCAGACCGCGCAGCAAGGCTTCGCGCGTGAGCGTAAAGCGGCTGACGCGCCCGATGCGCTCCGGCACCGCGTAGCGCGGCAAGCCATAGATGGCTGGCATGCACGGCTCCATCACCAGTACCTCGAAGTTCGGCTGCACGATCAGCGGCTGCGGCTGCTTGCACTCGGCGCCCACTTTGCCATCTGGCGCGCTGGAGAGGCTCTGACCGTTAACGACAGGGAGCCTTGCTGGAGTCTCATCCGTTTCTGAAGGCCGCGCCTCCACGCCCAGCGCGGCTGCCCCCAGTTCGGTGAGCATAAAGGCGTCGGGGTTCACCGTCTCATTGGGTCCGGGAGGCGTTTCGCGCTGATAGCCCAGCGCGACCAACCCCATTTCAGCGAGCGATGAGCGGAGAATGCCCGCAATCACCTCACCATCAGTCTGCTCCCAGCGTTCGCGCAGTTGATCGGCCAGCTTGAAGCCGGCCTCTCCGGCAAAACGCTGCACCGGGCGCAGAACAAAGGGATCATCGCCTTGAATCGTTGCGCGCAGCGAGGCCAGCGTATACCAGACACCCGGCTCACAGGCGCGCAGATGCTTCTGCACCGCTTCGCGGGCAGCGCCCACGTCAAGATAATGCGAAAGCCAGCCGCGATAGTTCGCGCCAAGCTGATCGACCCACCAGCGATCCGTGAGCCAGCGGCGAAAGATGCGCCGCGCCTGGCCCGCCAGCGTAGAGTTTGCCCAGCTTTCCAGCTTTGGCCCCGGCACCAGCCGACCCTTAGCCTCTTCGGCAGCGCTGGCAATTCTGCTGCGGCCCTTTGTGGGCTTGATTGGATCGGCGGCTTGCTCCGCCAGCGGCGCGACAACCACCAACCCCAACTCACGCGCCTCCTGCTTGATCATCTCAAGATAGCCCAGCGCCACCTCTTCATTGGCCTGCCGGGCGCGTGGTCCCGTCAGCAGGGGAAGCAGCTTAGTGGCGACGCGCTTGTGCAGCGCGTCCGAGCGCGTCAGTTCAATCTCTTGCTGATAGACGCTCGCCACAAACATCGCCAGGTCCCAGAGAAACGTGGGATTGGCTGGAACAACCGTGCGCGGCTCGTCGCAGGTGCGCAGACCAACTTCCACGCGCGGGCGGCTGGCATCGCGGCGCAGATTCTCCAGCGTCTCGCGCGGAATGAAAAGCAGGCGCTGGCCCTCGCTGAAGGTATCGAACGCAATGGCAAATTCTTCAAAAGTATGCAGCGCGGCGTTGAGCGCGGGACCATCCAGGCCGGTC
>Ga0070740_10002853_pt1 | contig 19308 bp, 24 predicted proteins | sample Coa_R2_FD_67286 | JGI IMG/M metagenome (GOLD analysis project Ga0070740, IMG submission 67286) | Surface soil microbial communities from Centralia Pennsylvania, which are recovering from an underground coalmine fire - Coalmine... | ecosystem: Environmental > Terrestrial > Soil > Unclassified ...
CTAAGGCGAATATGTTTCGCCTCGCACCAATTTACTCTGTGGGGCCGGCTTGCCATCCAGTGTCGGTGTAGACGAATTCCGTGTGACACTCAGTACAGCGCCAAACTCGCCGGCCGGCGCTCAATCTCGCTAACATTTCGAGCGCTCCATGGCAGTGTTGGCAAAGCAAGATGATACTGCGGGCAATCGCGACGGCGGTTTTCATAATAAAACCTCCAGTGGCTTACTGCAGCTTGTCGGGAGGGAAGCGGCGGAACTGCACAACCGGTCCGTCGCCTTCGGAATTTTCCGTGCCGTTGAGGAATCGATAGCGCGCCAGGCCGCCCATGCGGCCGCGCTTGCCGGACTGCACTTTTTCCACGCGCCTGGCTTCGATCAGTTTCTTGAGGCGCCTGGTGGCGTTTGAACGGTGCACGGTGAGTACTTCGGCGAAATCCTTCACGGTCCATTCGTCGCCAAGCTGCTCGGCGATGCGCTGCCAATCGTCGCCATCCTCGAGCGCTTCGATCCGTAAAGGCATCTCCGAAGTGAGATCGAGCACCATGCGCATCGGCTCGGGCGACTGCGCCAGTTTGTTATCGACTTCGATTTCTACGTGAGTGATGTTGCCTTCCTGGATCTTGCGCTTGAACTGCATCATCACGTTGGCCCAGCTTGGCAGCGTGTAGGATCCGGCGCCCGCTTTCATCATCTCTTCGTCTTTTTTGTTTTCGTGGTGAACAAGCGTGACCGCGCAGCCGGTGGCTTCACGTAGTCGGTCGATCTGCTCGAGGAAGGCCGCCGACTCTTTCGGCGAATTGATATCGCCGCGGAACACGCGCCGCACCACATCGATGATCACATGGTCGGCCTTAAACTCCGCGACTTTGTGCATCAGCGACTGAAAGCAGGTTTCGTCCATCAGGTTCAGATTGCAACGCGGCAGAATACGCACATTGCGGGCATCGATATCGTCGTACTCTTTGGTGCGCAGCAGTTGGGCGATGCGCCATTGCAACTGTCCGGGGAAATCTTCGATCTGCGCCAAGTAAGTGCGCACCGGACTTTTCACCTCGAGTTTTCCCATGATCGTGCCGGCGCGCGTGGCGGCCAGCGCCAGCGAAGTAGTGAACCAGCTCTTCAGCCGATGCGGCAGCGCGAGAATCAGCGCCGTGCCACCGCGCGGAATGAGTCCTTCGACCAGATGATCCGGCGTGGGAAACGTCGCGGACTGGAATTCCAGCAGTCCATAGTCGTGCAGCCCGTTTCCATTGCCGTTGCCGTTTGAATGCAGGCCGCCTTCCTGCGGAACTTTCTGCCATTCGTTCAGCAGCTCAGGAGTGCTTTTCTCGGTGCCCCAAGCATCATTCACAAACGACTGCGCGATGCGGATCACTTCGCGGCGCCTGAATTTCTCGGCGACGATCTCGGCGTAGTGGCCGACGTTCGAAACTTTGAAACTTCCATCAATCAGTTGCGAAATGTATCCGGCGGTCAGTCCGGAGACTCCGGTGCCGCGGCCTTCGTCAAGCTGCCCCTTGCCGCGCAGGTAGTCGGTGATCGTTACGAGATCGATGGGCTTTTGCGTGTCGTGCAGCGCTTGCATGGCGCGAAAGATGGCGCGATCGGGCAGCAGCAGGAAGGCTTCGGGCTTGACGTGCTGGATGGCCGATTCGATTGATTTGTTATCGATGAAGATCGATCCGAGGATGGCCAGTTCCGCATCGCGGTTGTGCGGCAGCGGACGGACTTCGGTGCCCGCGCTCATTTGTAAATGCCTATCGAGTTATTTTTGGAAAAAAGAACGAGGAAACTTTCCGAACTACAGGACATAGCCTTTGGCTGCTCCCGCTCCGCGAGGGGCTGGGGAGCAGCCAGCTTCCGCCTAACCCCTCCGGAGCATTGCCACACAAATTATCGTGGCGGCAGAGATAGAGGTACTACAGCTAGTAGTGTAGTTGTCAAGGCAAAAATCAGGTATTTAGCGTATGTGGATTGTGGGTATTTCTGGAATCTAGTGGAATTACCCGATAGAAAGGCGACGCTATCTTCCCGCTTTGGCGGCCTTCCGGCGGCCCACTCCGGCAGCGCGCATTCGTGCGGATTTCTCTTCGCGCGCCTTGATCTCTTCGTCGGTGAGTTTCCACAGGAAACCTGATTCCTCGGTGATACGGATGCCGGTTTTGACGCCTTCCGCTTCGGCGTAACGAACTGCGCACAGCAGCGTCGCTTTCGTGAATTTCGCCAGTTTCAGTTTCAGAGCGTGGCCGGAGTCCAGCGCCTTGATCGCGCCGCATAGTCTCATGGCCGCTTCGTTCCATCGGCCCGTGCGCGGCACGGCCTTGATTTCCACGATCTCGATATCGTCGCCAGGTTTTGTCGTGACCGGGGCAGGCGAATGCAATTGGCAAAAAGTTTTACCGCTCACCGCCTGATACACACAGCCTTTTTGTGCACACGTAGCCATTGTTTCTCCTTACGCTGTCAGCGTTCCGGGAATTGCGGGCAGATGCCAATCCGTGACGCGCCACTCGGGCAAAGCAATTTCACGGCCGGCGAAATCGTGAGTGCATTCGCGGCCGTAATAAATCCTGCCGTTGGTGATGGCGTAGACGCAGTGATATTCCTGCCGGCGCGATCCGCTGTTAGCGTCCAGAATGATCGGATGAATGCAGGCGGGCTTAACCGTTTCAGTCATCGCGTCGAATTCGTATTCGCTTTTGCGCAGGACGTGCGGCTTGCCGCAGCCGGGGCACCAGTGCGCCAGGCCGATGATGCGTCTCTGGAACTTCGTGCCCGCCACGGAACGCGTGAAGGATCCGCCATCCCATACCCCATGCCATCGTTTGCGATCGTTGCTCATTTGCTTGCCAACGGATTCGCCGGAGAAACCATATCGGGCAGATCTTCGATATCGAGCAGTTTTTCCCGGCACAACCAGATCAGGAGCTGGCAGGCGTTGTGAGAATTCGTCAAGCGATAGATGTTGGCGCGATGGGTCTCGGCCGTGTTCGTGGACACGTGCAAAAGCGTGCCGACTTCCTTGTTGGCATATCCCTGCCCCAGCAGGCGGGCGATTTGCACTTGGTGATCGGTTAAAACCGGGTGAAGCGTGTGCATTCCTTTCCAGCGGGTGCCCTTCAGATGCTTGCGGCCTTCACCAGCGAAAACGTCGCTCATTCGGTTTTATTGGCGATCTCTAAAAACTGATCGATGATTTGCGGCAGCCGGGGATGATCGGCGACGCGCGACAGAATGGCATCCCCGCGGAAAAACATCACGATCTGCTCGCGGGTTGCGGCCTTCATCTGCGGGATGAATTCAGGACAGGTGTTTATCAGAAAATCGTACAGGCTTTCGCCGTTGCACTCCGGATCATTGGCAATGGTGACGGCGATCTTCTCAAAAATCTTTTTCATGTAAATCCCCTGTTCGATCTGCGCGATCTGCAACCTTTCCTCTTCGGTGAGCGGCCTTTCAGGCGGCTGAACTGCCGGGGTGACGGGCGGCGCCGGCGTTACCGGAGCTGCTGGGGCAGTAGCTTCGCCGCCCGCCGGCGTGGCTGGCTGCACGTCTATGACTTTATTTCCCGCTTGCAGACGCATGGCGCGTTCCTGCGCTTCGTTGGCCAGGCGGTATTCGCGAAGTCCGCTCACCAGGCGATCGCCGAGCGCCGGCAGATTGCCGATGATCGCCGTCATGGCGTCGGGCTTTTCCCCGCCTTTGCCGCCGCCGAGAATGGTGGAAAATTTCTGCGCGGCTTCGGCGACTTTCGAAAGATCGTCCAACGGACTTCCTGGATTGGTGAACTTCGCTATCAGCGCGGGAATCAGCGCGGCCAGCAGTTCCTTGAAGATTCCGTCGAACGGACTCTGCGCAGGCGCCGCGGCTGGCGCCGAAATGCGCTGCGACATCAACTGAATCGCCTGTTCCATGGCGCGGAACTGGATATCGAGCGCGTTCTGCATCGCCTTGCCGCCGAGCTCGCCGCCGCGGCTGGCGCGGAGCTCATCCAGTAGCTCTCGCAAAAGCATTTGCGAAGTGGGATCGCCGCCGAGCGATTCTCCCCTGGCGCCAGCGCTTGGACCTGAACGCGTTGGCCCCTCGAGCTCGAGGCGAAAAGGTCTCGCCACCAGCTTCGTGCCTGTGGGCGGTCCATAAAGCCAGAGCAGATATCGGCCGCCTCCCCAATTCTTGCGAATCGTCTCTTCGTTGAAATTGTCGGTGAGCTTATTGTTTTCGAGCGCTGCGCCGCGTTCCCATCGGTCATCGGCGCGATAGACGCGCACCAGGTGATCGCCCCAGCGATTAAGGCGGCCAATATCCGAGATGATCTCCCAGAAATCGCGGTCGTAAAACTCCGTGGCGATCGCTTCTAAACGTGAATTTTGGGGGAGTACTTCGGTTTCGATTACTTGGCGGGTACGCGTGCCAGGTTCGGGCTTCAAATGGGTCCTTCCCTGGCTGCGGGTATGAGGGTAACGGCGGGGCGGTTTGATTGTCAAGTGAATGTGTGCAGTTGTGACATGCCTTGCTTCATCCATTGACATAAGGATTTGTGACAACCAGGCGCGTTGCTCGAGGTGCGCCGGCGGGCGGATGCTGGACGCAACTTGAGCCGAATCGATACCTCCGACGATTCGCACAACACCGGGCGCGGCGTTCCCCTAAGCGCCGCGCCAATTAATCTCGTTGCCGTTCCGTTGACCGATCTCGAAATCGCTCTGGGAATGAAAAAACATTTTGTGCGCGTGGATGTGGCGCCGCAGCAAAGCCGCATCTTCCGATATCCGTTGCAACGACGGCGCCGCGTCGGATTACAAACGCGCGAACTGAATCGCTTGAATCGACGCCAGGCGGTGGCGCATGGCTAAGCGCAAAATGCGTATTCCGAAAACCGCGCAGATTCGCGGGATCCGCAAGGCGCTGAAAAATTCGCGTACGCCGAAGCAATTCAAGCCAGCCCTGCGCAAGCGGCTGCAAAAGCTGGGGGCGCTGTAATGCCGCCCCTTTACGCAGCTCCATTGCTCTCCGGAGATATGGGCACGACGCAAACGATCGATAAGATCCGCGAACTGGTGGACGGCGCCTGGCGCGACGCTGAAGTACGCCGCTTCGCTTTTGAAATTGTGCATAACGCCGGCGCGCAGCCTTACGACAAAACGGCGCAGGCGCTGGCGATCTACAATTGGGTTTCCGCTTCCACGTATTTCCTGAACGATCCCGTAAACAAAGAAATGCTGATGCCGGTGCGCGAACTGCTGCGCATGTACCGCGAAACCGGCGCGATCCCCGGCGACTGCGACGATATCAATGCCACGCTGCTGCCGGCGCTGCTCGGCGCGATCGGCATCGATACGCGCCTGGTCACGGTCGCATCCGACGGCCGCGATCCTTCGATTTTTTCGCACATCTATGCCGAAGCAAAACTCGGCGGCGAATGGATTCCGCTGGATGCCGCGCGCCCTGGCGCGCAGTGGGGACTTGCTCCCGATATTTATTACCGGCGCGCATGGTGGGCGCTCGATTCCGACGCGCACGGGGATTATGAAGAGTCGCCGGAGCTGCAGCCGGCGCTGGCCGGATTGGGGGATTACATGGATCCGCGCTGTCAATCGGTGGTTCAGCCGGCCATCGGCCCTGGCGGCACGCTCATGGTTCCGCAGCAGCAATCAGGGTTGAACGTGAAAGCGCTGGGGTGGCTTGCTGTTGGCGTGGGAGTGCTGCTGCTTCTCACCGGGAGGCTGAAATGATCGCGCTCAATTACACGGAAAACAGGCACGGGCTGGGTCCCGGAGGCCTGCACGGCTTCGATCCGTTTCGCTATCCCGTGCCCACACCGGTTTCGATGGGCGACGTCAGCCCCGACACTTCGAACCTGATTGAAAATCTCGCGAATGATGCCACTCAGGCATTCGAATCAACGCAGCCTTCGGCCGTAGCGGCCGCGACATATGGCGGTGGCGCCGCTGGTTTGATTCCGCCAGGCGTGAATGCCGGATCGATCAGTTTTGGCGGGTCGACGGGAATTTTAATTTTGGTGGGATTGGGAGTCGTGGCTTTCGCCTTTGCAGGTGGACGCAAACACCGATAAGCCGTGATGATCGCTGAACTATACGGACCTTCGCTGCGACGCCCCCCGTTTCTGGGCGTGACACTGGATCCAAGTTGTGATCCGGGGCCGCGTCCCGTACGTTCCGATTATCCCGAAGATCCTGAAGGCTATCAGTCCGATTACACCGACTGGCGCACGCAATATAACGCTTGCCTGGCACAAACCAATGCCGAAGCGGCCGGGACTGCGGCAGCTCCTGCAGCAGCTCCCGCGCCCGCCGAGGATCCTAATTCCGACGATGCCATTGCCGCGGGATCTCTCGCATGGATGGCCACGATCGGCATCGGGCCCGGCAATTCGCTTTACGAAGCGTGGAAAGCGGAGATTAAAAATTGCCTGGCCGCGGGAATTCTCAATCCCGACGGCGACTATGGCAACCAAACGGGAAAATGCGCGGGGGCGAGCCCCACGCCCAGCATTTCCGATGTCGCGCTGGCCGGCCAGGCGCTGGGCGTCGCCGGCACCGCCGCGAGTACAGGAGCGTTGATCGCCAGCGCCACTTCGGTGATTCCCATCATCGGCGCGGCCGTTGGAGTTGGCACGCTGTTTATCTTCCTGCTCTCGAAGCTGTTTGGCCCGCCAGTCTCGGAACTCGAGCAGAAAACGCTCTGCCCCGCTGTGGCCGCGGCGAATGCGGTTCTGAAGCAGATCACGGCGGAACTGAAGGCCGGATACATCAGCGCCGCGCAAGCCAATTCCGCGATGAATCAGCTTGTCAGTTCGTTCAATGGCGCGGTGGCTTCGATCCTGCAGATCCAGACGCCGAACGATACGCAGTGGATGGAATCAGCGCTAGGCGCAATCGCCGTTAAAAATGCCAACGTAGTTTATCCGCAGCTCGAGGCTCAGGCGAACCAGGCCAAAGCGAACGTGCAAGCGCAGCAGCAGGCCGCGCTGCAGCAGCAGATCAACACGGACGTGCAAACGGCGGTGGCAAAAGCCGCGACGCCGGCGCCCGCGCCCGCCGCGACTCCGGTTACAGCGCCAGCTCCGGCCAGCGTTGCCGCCGGGCCCGCCGTGACCGTGCCGCCGACGCCGATCCCGTCGGCTTCGTGGTTTAGTGAAACCGAGCAGATCGGACCGTACAAAATTCCGAATTGGGCATTACTTCTGGGCGCGGGAATTCTCCTGGCGGTGGGCGCATGATCGCAGAACTCCATGGATGCGGCTGCGGCTGTGGTGGCCGATGTCGCGATGCTTACTTGGGGCAGGATCCTACGACAGATCCGAATTACATCGATCTCAGCTCCACCGATTTCGGCGCATCGCAGCCGTCGCTGATCGATATAGCGCCGATCGCTCCCACGGAATTTATCGATCCGTCGACGGGATTGCCGCTAAGCAGCTCAATCGATCTCATGCCCGCTCCCGGACCGATCAATACTTCGCTGCCTCCGGATACGTACGCGGCTTATGGCGTTCTGCCCACTTCGCTGCCGCCAGCGGATGTTTCCGCAGCGGATATTTCGCTGATGCCCACGCCCAGCGTAGTTGGCGGCGGTGGAAGCGTTGCGGCCGATATTCTCGCCGGCGGAAGTGCCGGAGCCGGACTGCTGGCTTCGCTGAAATCGCTTTTCTCCGGCAAACCCACGCCGCCCTACGGCTACACGTACAACTCCGCGGGGCAGCTCGTTCCGAAGCCGATGGTTGCCGGCGTTCCTACGTCGACAAATCCATTTTCGTCGCTCGGGTCGTGGTTGCAGGGAAGTTCAATGATCAGCGGTGTGCCCAATTGGGCGTTGCTCGGCGGTGGATTCGTTGGATTGGCCGTGGTCGCTGGCGGATTCGGTTCCAGCCGGAGGCGCCGATGATCGCTGCTCTCGGTGCTGTTCCGGCGGGACTCACGCCGATCGAGGATATGAGCGGAAACGCTATCTATGCCGGCGTGGATCCCAACGCCAACGGTACGCAGCTTTTCAAAGACGGCCAGGGACAGATAGTTGATGCCAACGACAATCCCATCGATCCGAATACGGGAAATCTCTATCAGGACGAAATCGCCGGTCCCTACGCCACTCCGCCTTCGGCGTGGATGATTCCTTCGGCCTCGCCCATAGCGCCGCCAGTGACTACTTCGAAAAATTGGGCGCCATGTGAACACGCGGCAAGCCCGAGCTGGTGGCAATCGGCGCTGAACCTGATTCAAAACGCCTACGACGGAACGCTTACGCAGGCGCAAAAAGATGCGCTGATTCACCAGGAACAGCAGTGTCTGATGAATGCCGGCATGGATTCGTCTACCGCGCTTACCACAGCGCAAAACGATGTGACCGGAGCACTGATCTCCGCTGGTGCCGATCCTTCACAGTCCACGGGATTGCCGAGGCTGCCCGGAATGAAATCGCCGTTGCCGACGTGGGTACTGCCGGTGACGCTCGTTGCAGGGGGACTTTTAGTTTTTGCGGCGGTGAAACGATGACTCTACTTCGCTCGCTGGCCGCGCACATATCCCCAAATAAAAACGAGGATCAGTATCGCGATTCCAGCGAAAAACCAATGCATCCCGTTGAAAGGGTCGGGCTGGGAATTCACGGGTTCACCTCCGAGGGGAGCGCAGTTTAGCGCAGAAAGGAAACACGAGGCAAATGGCAAAGCACAAGGCGGGCGATCTGGTCACGGTGAATCACTGCGGCGAAGCGGAAACGCTTGGCCGAGTCGAATCCGTGCACGAAAACAAGAAAGTTCAGGGGCTGGTGGATGTGCGCATCGATCATCCCGGCCACAAAGAACATGGCCGCGTGATCACGTTCAAAACTGCGGACGTGAAAGCCGCGCGCGACGAAAGCGGCCGGTCCCAAGCCGGAAGAAAAGCCGAACGAAAATCCGAAAGAAAAAGCGAATAGCAATGCCTTCGGGGAATCCATCTCGAGCGTCACGCCACCAGCGCCGGAGGAGAAACCCTCCGGAGCTGGTGGTGTTGATGGCCAACCCGTCTGATTTTCTGACGGTCTACATTGTCGCGACGCCGCGGCATGGCGGGGCCAAAGAAATCGCTGGGCCGTATCACGTGACAAGAAGGGAAGCAAAGAGAATCGCCGCCGAGCGGTTTCCGTCCAGCAATTATTTCAAGCCCACGATAACCACCAAAGAGCCGAAACGGGAAACGGTCCCGCAGCCGGGTCCGTTTTCCAAATATCTGCGCAATAGAACTGGTGTCGGTCCGGGCTCGTGGGTGCACACCCCGGGGCGCAGTGAAGTTTATCGCGTGATCGAAATGCAGGGCGGTCCGCGCAGCAGGCACTATCTACTCGAGGGACCGTATCCCAGTAAGGCGCGCGTCTGGACGCGAACCGGAAACGTTTATCTAGCTGCGGATCCGCGCGCAATCAGCAATCCGAGCCAGGGGCAGCAGGCGAGCGAACTGTACGAGAAATTCCACGGGCGGCCGGGGCAGTTCGTGGACGAATACGACGAACCCACGCCGCGCATGGGCACGCTGACCGAACTGGGCGATCTGCTCGAGCTGCGCACGAAAACCGATGCGGGATGGAAATTCCGCGCGATCGATTTTACGGGGCAGGGCGTGAAAGTCGCTGCCAACGCCAAAGGCACCCAGCTTTATTTCGTGGGAGGAAATCAGCGGATCGGCGCGCTCGCGCCGTTTGGCGCCGACCGCAGCAAGGATCTGATCGATCTGGGCGAATGCACCTACATCGCCTATCGCACGCGCAAAACGCAGGTCAATAACATCCCCTCGAGTTACGAACATTTTCTAGGCGAGGAAACCGGCCGTTATCCACGGCTGATGTACGACCGCCGCGGTCGCGAACCGCGGATGTATTTTGCCGGCGGCGAATATCACGTCGCGGCAGAAGGAATCATTAACTGATGCTGGCAGGCACGCACAATTCGGAAAACAAAGTCAATGTGGTGCTGAAGGCTCCGAAGGATCTGGCCTTTTCGCTCGATATCAAGCGCGAACGGCAGCGCAATGGCCAGTACTGGCCGATCGGCCTGCTGGAATCCGTCATTTTCGAAAATGATCGCGATTGCCAACTTGACACGTTCGACGCGCGCCAGGTGGGACGGCGTCTCTACTGGCCGGAAAACCATTCCACGCTGGCGCTCACGGTTCCTGAAAACGATCTTATTTTCACCGACAAACTGAAACTCCCGCTGCCGAATATTCCGCATGCCGGCGCGCTGATTCCCAATCCCTACAAAGTCGATCGCTACGGCATCAGCCGTTTGAAAAAAGGCGAAGCGCCGCGCCAGGCGCAACTGTTTCCGCAGCGCCTCGAACAGATCGCGAGCGCGAAATACCGCAATTTTCTGGTGTTTCAGCCGGTGGCGCAGATCATCACCTGCACCAAAGGCGGGTTCGGAGTGTTTGGTAGCCATCGTTTTCCCATGACCGCGCTCACCGGATTCGACAATACGAAAATGGCGCTGCTGATCGATCCGTATACAGGAGAAGCGTTTTTCCTCGGCGGGCGGCTCACGAATTTCGATGTGCACGGACAGGAAGGGCCATCAGAGGTGGCCGGCAAAACTCTGTTGGGCCACGTGGCCGTGAAGGGCTGAACCGAATTTCGGAAAGGAGACACATCTTGGCCATCGTCAGATTGATTAACCCCGATTTTGGCGAGCGGCGGAAAGGAGGACACATGGCGCACAGACATCATCACCGCCGGCGTCACCGCAATCCCTTCGCGTCCGCCAGTATGACGGGAGTGGGGGTAAAAGTTGCGGGCGGCCTGGCGGGCGGTATCGCTTCGGGCGTCGTGCCGAACATGGTCGCGCCCGGCTTCGCATCCGGATGGAGCGGAGTGCTTTTCGCTGGCGGGATCGCGCTCGGCGGCGCTTGGCTCACCAAGCGTCTTTCCGGAAACCTCAGCGAAGGCTGGCTGATCGGCGGGTTGCTGCAAACGGCGGGTCGCGTGGCGCAGTTGCTGATCGGGAAGAATCTGGTCAGCTTCTCGCTGAGCGGCTACGGGCCGTTGTCGTTCCCGATTCCAACTCCGGGTTATTCATCCGGAGCAGCCATGATCCCGGCCGGCGCGGCCGTGGCTAAGGCTCCCAGCCAACTGTCCGTCGTGAAAAACGGCGGATCGGTTACGTCTGGGAAGTACAGCAAATTCGCGGCCTAACGTGAGGGCTTGGAGAAAACAGCGGACACGCTAAGAGCGCCCGTTGCCGAGTCCTCACGCTAAGCCGCACAACCCAGCGGGATCCACCGACGGCCACGGGGCCGCTGGCATGTACGTCTGGCCGAGAAAGGAGCAAGCGATGAAAAAACTCACTTCACGGCGCTTCGCTCACCTCACGGAGATCGAAGCGCACGAGATCGGCCGCCCGCATTTCCGTTTGCGGAATCCGCTGGCGGCAGGGCTTGGAGATTTCGTCGTTCAGCCGGAGTGGGATGGATATTTCGTAGCAGCGGCAACCGCGACCGTAAAACAGTCGCTGTTCTCGGTGCCACAGAATAATCCCTTCACCATCACCGGCGGCGCGACCTTCACCAAGACCGCGCAGACGACTTCCATGGTCGCGCAAAACCAGTTGCAGGCACCCGAGCGCATTCTGGTGCGCGGCGTGAGCGTGTTCCTGGATAACACCATGAACCAGGGCGATGTCGCGAAGATGGGCAGCCAAGTGTTGCTCAACTTCAAGATTAGCCAGAAGTCGTTTCTGCAGATACCCCACCTGGCAAAACTTCCTGCCGGCGGCGGGTCGTGGGCCCAGCAGTTCGGAGCAACTGCCGCGGCCACGATCATCGGCGTCGCGGGGAATGGCTTGCCGGGCTCGCGTGAATGTTTCGGGCTAATGGCTCGCGGAACGGGGCAACCCGGTTCGCCCGAGTATTTCCCGGAGATCGAAGGCGTGCTGATCGCACAGCAGCAGGCTTTCGTTGTGGATGTCGATCCCACCCTGGCGGCGCACATTGCCGCAGTCGGTTTCACCACGGCTGCCGGCGGTGCGGTGCCTCCTGGCGTCGGCGTCAACGCGTGGGTGTATCTCGAGGGAACCAAAGTCCGCGCAGTGCTGTAGCGCGGGCGCAATCGTGGGCCGTCTGCGCGAAGGCGCCGCGGCCCGCGCGATTTTAGCGAGCCTACGGGCTCCGGAGTGAAGCGAAATGGATCCTCAATCGCAACTGCTCGAGAACGATCCGCAGCTCGTGGAACTCGGCGGAAATATCTTTGTCGCCAAGTTTTTCCAGTACGTCGCGAATTGGGCCGCGCTGGCGAATAACAATGGCGTCGCCGCCGGCACGCAAAGCATTCAGATCGATTCCGACGCCGATTTCCAATTGCTCTACCTGATCGGCAGCCGTGACAACGTGCCGCTCACCACCCAGATCGCCGAAGGCGGCGCGGGCGGGCTGCAATGGTCCTCGGCCCCGGTGAATTTCGACAATATGTTCGGAACGGCGCAACTGCCGTTTCCGGTGGGGCTGATTCCGCAACTGCTTCCGCGCAAGCGTACCTACTCGATCATCATGCTGAATACCAGCGGCGGGGCTATCAACATCCAGGCCACGTTCACGGGATACAAGTTGTATCCCGCGTCGCAGATCAGCTCGGTGGGCGCGCAGCCGACGCAGTAACGCCGATGGCGGAAATTCCAGCAAAGCGTGTGGATGGCCTGGCGGCCGTCCACACCAGCGCCATCTGCTACGGGAAAGAGGACGGGGAGTGGTTTATCTACTTTCCGGAATTCGGAGCGGGAATGCTGGGAGCGCACCACATCACCGAAAACAGCGACGGAACGATCACCGCGTATCCCTCGATCGTCATGCGCAAAGGTGAAAAGAAACGTCACGGCTGGCTGAAAAACGGCATTTTCGAAACCTGCACGGACGAGGTGCTTTAGTGATAAATCCCTGGATACAAGGCCGCGTCGACGGCGTGAAGCCTTTCCCTCCCCTCGGCGCCTGGATGAGTCGCCGCAAGATCGCCTCGGCTCCGTTTGTTCCGCCGCAGTGGGCGCGAATTGCTCTGCACGGCACTCATCTCTTCTTTTACAACTTTCCGCAATTTCAGCTCCTGGCCGCGCAGACGCTGCTCGGCAGCATCACCATGACCGAAGATTTTTGGCTGCTGGCCATCATGAAAAACAGTACCAGCGCTCTCGCTGGCTCGAGCGGAACGTTTCGCGCGCTGATCTACGAGGATGAAGCCTCGTACAAATATTCGAAATACGCGCTGAATCAGCCAAATCTCGCTTCCAACGCAAAAGAGCCCGGGCTGCTGCAGCTCCCGCATTTCATCGCCAAAGGCACGACGGTCAACTGCCGCGTGCAAAACCTCGACGGCGCAAACCCGAATAATGTGGATATCTGCTTATTCGGCTACTCCGCATGGTGGAGGGCGTAATGATCCGCTCGCACACGTTTCCGGCTTTGATCGATGAAGAGTTTCCTCCGCTCAATCCCAATCCCACCGGGGCGGCCTCGGCCGACGATGCGGCGCAGGATCACCCGCATCGGCTGCACGCCGATCGCCTGGTATCCCCGCGGATCGCGCTCCGTCCCTCGGTTGCGCAAAATCTGCGTGATACTACCATCGGCGATAAGCTCGATCGCATTCACGAGCACCTGTACCGCCTCACCGCGCCGTGGATCATTCCCCCGCCAGACTCCGAGCCGTTTCACCAGGCGAGCGGCATCGTGATCCCGGCGCAGGACGGGAATTTTCATCCCGTTGTAACCATCGTCTGTCCGCAGGGCCGCAACGGCGTACTCATGCTGATCGCCAACGAATTCGTTGGCGGTGGCTTTCAGGATTTCTCGGGGAACATTATCTGGCAGATCCTGCGCAATCCCGGCAACGGTATCACCACGGCGGAACGTAATTTCGAAAACATTCAGGCATCGCTGGGCACCCCGCAGAATCCCGCGCGACTGGCGGCCGCGATTCGCATTTATGAAAACGATGTAATCCAGCTCGCCGCCAAAAACGTCAACATCGCGCCCGCCGGACAATTCCTGGGAGGGTTACTCGGCGGATGGTTCTATCCCCGGGCCCAGGACGAAGGGTTTTAGCCGAAATGATACGCAGACTACTGATCGCGATCGCGCTGATGTCCGTCATGGATATCGCCATCGGGCTGCAGGCGCTGCCGGCGCCGCAAGGCGGCGGCGAATGCTCGGACCAAAGCGGCCAGGAAGTCCGTTGCCCCGACGGGAAGTATCACGACCACTACACCGGAAAAGAACAGCCGGATACCTGTGACAATTTCAAGACAGGCAGCGCCAAAGTTCACGATTGCGATTGCGAGCGCACAAAGATGGAGAAAGACCAGTGCGACGCGCCGCCAACTCCCGGACAAAAGTGCAAGACCGAATGCCGCGAGCACGCGTGCAAATGCCAATCTATGGAGTGTTCTTAGCCATGACCTACAAGCTTAGTCACTCTCGAAAAATCGCTCTAATCGCCTCCTGTGCCCTTCTTTTTTCGCTCTTTGGCGTAATTCCAGCGCGCGCGCAAAACACCGGCATCGCCACCGTTGGACCTATCAGCTATAGCGTTACCCAGTGTAATGGGACTCCGCAGATCATCACGCCTCCGGAGCTGGGCCAGTCCGTGCATTTTGTTTCTTACCTGGCAACAGGAGCACCCACGACGCTGCAGGTGTACATGACTGATGGTTCCGCTTCCTCAACCCAAGTGATTTCCGATGTAGGCACCGATTTTACCGGTCTAACAAACAGCGGCGGACTCATCACCGCGAATGGATACTACAACGTAAATATAGTAACGATTTGCACGGGTGGCACCAGTCCGGTGATTACCCTGATCTATACGGGAACTTCCGCGAATGCTGTACCCACTACGGGAGTGCAGGATCAGACCGCCTGGTTTAAATATCTTCTGCAGTCCCAGCCGGAAAACGCCAACAAGACCGTCACTTTACTTACGCCTTACGGGAATACCTGCGGTGTGCTGTACTTCAAGCCGAACCAGGGATCGAATAGCGGAACGATCAGCGTCAGCGGGATCAGCGCTTCAGCCGTAGGCACATCCACCTTTGTCTATAACATTGCCGCAGGCTTCGTAAACCAAAAATTCAATATGCCCTGCGAGCCAGGGCAGTCGATACAGATAACGTACACGCAGGGGACTCCGAACGCTGGAACGTTCAATCTATATTACGCATTTTATAAGCCGGGTTTATTCCCCAATCTTACTAGCCCAAATTCGGGAACGTCCTCGACCTCGGCGCTGCAGGTTGTCAGCGACCAGTTAAACCAAAGCTACTGGTCGACCGAAACTGCGGTAAATCCAGCCGCAGGCAGCTACATTCTGGAAACAAGAAACAGCAATTCCTCGAGATCTCTGTATTTTGATCACGTCCACCTTACATCGACAGTTGCGGTTCAATTGAACGTCGTATTTATAACCAACTCAGGTACGGGATGTAGCGCAGGAGCGCCGTCGATCATGGTGGGGGCGAATGGTTCCCCTTCACAAGCAACCGTAGATGTCACCTGCACCACCAATGCAAATACATATGGAACGGGGTTCCCCGTGTTTCTTGCCGCGAATTCCAGTTACGATCTTGACCTTCGTGGATTCATCGCCCTTGCCAACACGACTCTAGGAATAGGAATTCAGTCACCCAGCGCAGTAACCGGGCAAGTTTCTGCGACCACTTACTGGTACGAGAAATGATCGGATCACGGAAGCCTGTCGTTGTGTATAGCCGCCTCGGTGTGGCGTCCAATAGAGACGATCTGAGGCAGCCACCAGACGTGACGAAGCCAGGTGTGACTGCGGTGTATTCGTTCCGCGAGCGCCGTTTCGATCACGACTTCCGCTCCCATAATCGCGAACAAACGAGGGGCATCCGGCTCTCGGCCAAAAATCCAAGGAGAGGTAACTTCCTGGTAGCCGCGTCGCTCGGATTGTTTCGTGGTGATGCCGTCGGCGATCGCCGAAGCGGCATGCGCGGCGGTGAGCTCCATCACGGGTTTGTCTTTCACGGCGTGGCAGAGAGAGGCCGAAAGCAGAACGCATTCGATCAGCATTTGTTAGGAGGCTCCTCGATGCAACGGAAGCTACTCCTAGTCTTAGTTACCTGTCTAGTAATTTGTTTTTCGCTGCCGGCGGCGGCGCAGAACTTCACCAACGTCACCGCCACAGTGCACGATTCGTCCGGCCTGCCCTACGCCAACGCGCAAGTGGATGCGCTGTGCGTGGGCTGCAACGCCTCTCCGATCGCCGGACAGGCCGTGCAGATCGCTCTGACTTCGCCGATGGATGCGACGGGCACGTTTTCCATGACCGTCGCGAGAAACGCGGTCGTTGGCGGGCAGTGGCAATTCACGATTCGCAGCGCGGGCTTGCCCATACCGATCGGTTTCGGTCCCGTAACATTCTCGGTGACGCTGACGATCAACGGCGCGTCGCAGGATATTTCCGCGAACCTGAATGGCGTGGCGCCGGCTCTTAGCCGGATATCGAGCGGCAATGCCTTTTCGAATGGACTGGGCAGCGGCTACCAGGACGTGACGGAGATCTCCACGCCGGCGAATCCTGCCGCCGGTAATGACCGCCTATACCTCTCTACCGCTACTCATCAGCTCGCCTGCTTGACCTCGAGCGGCGGAAACTGCAATCCCACCGGAGGCGGCGGAAGCGGCACGGTCACCAGCGTCGCGCTGACCGTCCCGGCCTGGCTGACAGTCGGCGGATCTCCCGTTACGACGTCCGGCACGCTCGCGGTTACCGCAGCCACGGGACAAACTTCGCATCAGGTGATCGGAACTTGCGGCGCGGCGACTTCATTTGGCCCGTGCGCGCTGGTGGCCGGAGATCTGCCGTCCACGGTGGTCATGTCGATCACCAATGACACCAACGTTACGGGATCGATTGCCGCGCAAAATCTCACGCTGGGATGGACCGGGCAGCTCTCGATCGGTCGCGGCGGCACCGGAGCGGCAACCCAGCAGGCCGCGCTGAATGCGCTGATGCCGGGATCCGCGACCGCGGGATCGTTTGCATATTACAACGGAACAAACTGGGTTTTGTTTGCGGGCAATACCAGCGGAACGACGTGCTTGCAGGAAACTCCTTCGGGCGTGCCGAGCTGGGCATCGGGGACCTGCCCCAATCCCATGAACACGCTAGGCGACATGATCTACGAAAATTCGACGCCATCGGCCGCCAGGCTGCCCGGCCCGACCGCGCAGAACATTCCGTACATTCTGACGTCGACGCCGAGCGCGGGAGTGGCGCAGGCGCCGGTCTGGTCGCTGCCTGGCGTGCCCATCAATGCCCAGATTGTGACGTCATATACGATCGGGAATTCCGATCGCGAAACCACGATCACCACCAGCAACGGTTCACCGATCGCCATTACCGTGCCGCAGGCCGGCACCGGAAGCTTCACCAATAATTTCACCTTTGCGCTGGCCAACATAAATACGGGGCTCGTGACGATGACGCCGACGATCTCCACCGTGAACGGCGTCGCGTCCATCATCGTCCCGAATCACTGGTACACCTATTGGTACAGCGACAATACGAATTACTTCTCCGGAACCTTCCCGGACATAGCCGCGTTTCCTTCTTGCGGCAGCGGAGCGCTGGGATTCACGACGGCAACCGGAGTTTTTTCTTGCAACACCTTTGCCACCCTAGCGCCCACGCCTACACGTGCCGGCGATGTGATCTATTACAACGGAACGAATTGGGTGACTCTGGCCGGAAATAATTCCGGGACACAGTTTTTGCAGGAAAGCGCCCTCGGCGTCCCGAGCTGGGCGTCTGGCTCGAGCACTGTGGCGCTCTCGGCCATCACCGCGGCGGCCGGAACGAACAGCATCAACAGCGGCAATAATGCGCAGACCTGGAATTGGTCGCTCACCGGAGCGGCTGTCGTGGGCATGGCGTTTACGGAAAACGTTGCGTCCACGACCGGGACCGCAAAATCGCAGGCGATACTGCAGGTTTCCACTCTTCTCGGATCCACGGCGACGCCTCTCATTGTCAACAATTCGCTCAATGGTTCGCAGGTGCTGCCGGCGCTGTACGTGAATCCGACCTGGAACACTTCGGGCGTCGTGGATGCGGCGATTCTGGTGAACGTAACGAATACGGCGTCCGGAGCTGGTTCGCTGCTGCTGGATCTCCAAGTGGGCGGCACTTCGGAATTTTCGCTCGATAAAGCAGGCAATCTAAAAGTCTCCAGCTTTACCACAGTGCATGGATTGCTGGTCGGCGAAGGTGCGGCCGTGGCCGTTGCGCAAATATCCCCCGGCACGGCAAATCAGATACTCAAGTCGGGCGGCGCCGGCGGGGATCCGGTGTGGACCGATTCTCCCGATGTGAAGATGATCCCCGCGGCGAATTGCAATAACGCCACGGGCGGGCCCGGCTGGTCGATCGGCAGCGGAGGCACCGCGACGTGCCGCGCGGGAACCAACAATCTTGGCGGATTCATTTCGATCTCCGACACTTCGACCACTTTCGCCACGTTCCAGATCGCCATTCCCGAGGATTGGGATTCCGCCAGCAATCCGTTTATTCGCTTGCAGCTCGCGAGCACGGACGCAACCAACGGCCACACCATCATCCCGGAGATCAATGTTGCCTGCTACAAGGGCGACGGCAGCACCACCGACGATGTGGCGCCGAACGGCTTCCATTCGCTGAGCACGGTCACGTTGAACGGCAACGCGAACCGATTCTGGTCAACTTCCAATGTACAGATGAATTCCACCGACATGACCGGATGCTCGGCGGGTTCGCTGATGCAAATCACCGTCGGCCGCGCCACCGATACCGCGACGAATGCGGAATTCTACAGCGCGACTATTACGTTTCCCCGGCTGATCGTGGCGCAGGCCAACTAATGAAAACTCTCCGCGCTTTCGCCCTGGCACTGCTGTGCTGCGGCGCCCTGTCCGCGCAAACGCCGGCGCTTTACAACGCGCAAATGCAGGTCAATAGCCATTTCGCCAATGGATCGACCGGAAACGGAAATCCAACTACCGGCTGTTGGGATGGCGGCGGTGAAAGCGTTCAGGTTAATCCATTTTATTTTTGTATTCCGGATAAATCGCAAGCCGGCAACGCCATCGTCGCTATTTGCCAATGGGCGCATGCGACCGGAACCCTGACGATCACCGATGATAAATCCCAAACCTATACGCAAATCATTCGCCGGGCCCACACGGCCGGGCAGGACCTGGCCGTTTTTGTTTTTCCAAATACAGTCGCGGGCGTACACCAGCTAAAAGCTTCGTGGGCGGCTACCGCTCCGACTTC
>Ga0070740_10002854_pt1 | contig 19306 bp, 17 predicted proteins | sample Coa_R2_FD_67286 | JGI IMG/M metagenome (GOLD analysis project Ga0070740, IMG submission 67286) | Surface soil microbial communities from Centralia Pennsylvania, which are recovering from an underground coalmine fire - Coalmine... | ecosystem: Environmental > Terrestrial > Soil > Unclassified ...
ATCCGGACAAGGTTCTGCCCCTCAAGGATGAGGCGGCCTCCAAAGCCTACTTGAGCAGCCCGGCGGCGCCGCGTGGCAAGGAGAAAGCGAAGTAGAGCCTATTCGTAGCGCAGGGCTTCGATGGGGTCCAGGAACGCCGCCTTGCGCGCCGGGTAGTAGCCGAAGAACACCCCTACCAGCGCCGAGAACAGGAACGCCAGCAGCACGGAGCCGATGCTGACCAGCGTGGACCATTGGGCGAAGTAGGAAATGAGCAGGCTCGCGCCTACCCCCAATACAATCCCCACGGTTCCTCCCGCCACGCTGAGAGTGACGGCCTCCACCAGAAATTGAGAAAGAATATCGCGCGTCTTCGCGCCGACGGCCTGACGCAGGCCGATCTCCTTGGTGCGCTCGGTGACCGAAACCAGCATGATGTTCATGATGCCGATGCCCCCGACGATCAGCGACACGGAGGCTATGGAGGCCAGAAGAATCGACATGACTTCAGCGGAGGTTTCCTGCGCGGCGAACACTTCTTCCAGGTTCTGCACCGCAAAGTCGTCATCCTGGGTCGGCTGGAGGCGGTGGCGCTGCCGCAGCAGCCCCTCGATATCGCTCACCGCCTGCTTGGTTGCGCCCTCGCGGGCCTGCACCATGATGTTGCCGACGGTCAGCATGTTGTTCTTACGCCCGCCGATCACCTTCTTCTTCGCCGTGCTGATCGGCATGATGATAATGTCGTCCTGATCTTGCCCGGTGGGCGATTGGCCCTTGGGCGCCAGAACGCCGGCCACGGTGAATGGAACCTTGTTGACGCGGATGATCTGGCCAACGGGATCGGTGCCGTTGAACAGGTTGTCCGCAACCGTCTTGCCGAGCAGACATACCTTGCTGGAGGCATCGACATCCGCCTGGGTGAAGGGCTGCCCGCTTTGAACCGAAATATCGCGGATGGTCAGGTAGTCGGGCGTGGTGCCGAAGACGCGCGTGAACCAGTTGCTGTTTCCATACACCACCTGGGTCATGTTCTGCTGCACGGGGGCGGCATACTGGACGCTCGGAAGTTCAGTTCCGATGGCTTTGGCATCGTCTTCGGTCAGGGTTTGGGCGTTCCCCCAACCCTGGCGCACGCCGCCGATATTCAAGCTGCCGGGCTGGACGATAATGACGTTGCTCCCGATGGACGCGATCTGGTCCTGGATGCGTTGCGTGGCGCCGCTGCCCACTGCGACCATCGCGATCACCGCGCCGACCCCGATAATAATACCGAGCATCGTCAGGGCGCTGCGCAGCTTGTTCACCCGCAGGGCGCGGAACGCGATCTTCATGCTCTGGAAAACCTTGTTCATGCCACCGGCTCCTCTACTCGGTTAGTTCGCGGACAACGCATTCGCGGTCCGCTTCTTCGTCTTCGTCCTCGACCCACTGCTCCAGCTCGCGCGCGGCGTTGCGCGGCTCGGGCACGCGCTCGTCGCTGAGCACCCTGCCGTCTTTGAACGTGATGATGCGATCGGCGTAATGCGCGATATCCGGCTCGTGGGTGACCACCACGATGCTGATCCCATCCTCGCGGTTCAGCCGCTGGAAGATCGCCATGATCTCGACGCTGGTCTTGGAATCCAGCGCGCCCGTCGGCTCGTCCGCGAGAATCAACTGCGGGTTATTGATGAGGCTGCGCGCGATGGCCACGCGCTGCTGCTGGCCGCCGGAAAGCTGGCTGGGGTGATGCTCCCAGCGGTCCGCCAGCCCCACCTGCGTGAGCGCCTTCATGGCCCGCGCCTTCGGGTCCCCCACGTTGCCGTCGGCGTACAGCAGCGGCAGCTCAACGTTTTCCAGCGCCGTGGTGCGCGCCAGCAGATTGAACTGCTGGAACACGAAGCCGATTTTCTTGTTGCGGATGTCGGCCAGCTCATCGCGATCCAGCTTGCCAATGCTGACCCCATCCAGCAGATAGCTGCCGCCGGTGGGCTTGTCCAGACACCCCAGGATGTTCATGAACGTGGACTTGCCCGATCCCGATGGCCCCATGATCGCGACGAAGCTTCCGCGGTCAATCGCCACTGTCACGCCACGAAGGGCATGCACCGTGATATCGCCGATGTGATAGTCCTTTGTTAGATGATCGATGCGGATGAGCTCGTTGCTCTTCGCCACGGGTAGGTTCGCCACGGGTTTAGAAGCCTCGTCCACCCTTGAATCCGCCGGGGCCCTGCTGCTGGCCGGGGAATCCGGTCGGTCCGCTGTTTTTGCCGACCTGGATACCGGTAATGACGGTATCGCCTTCTTTGATGTTATCGCTCAGCACGGCGACGAAGTTGCCGTCGCCGATGCCCAGCCGCACGCGCTCGGGCTTGGGTTTCCCGTCCGGTCCCAGCAGGTATACGGTCTGGAAGCCCAGCGCGCCGCCGCGGCCTTTGCCCTGCCCCTTGAATCCGCCGCCGCCCTTGCCCTTGTCTTGCACGGGAGCGTCCGGAGGCCGGAACCGCAGCGCGGCGTTCGGCATCTTGAGGACGTTCGCCTGCCGGTCGGTCAAAATACGTACGTTGGCGGTCATCCCCGGAAAGAGCTTCAGGTCGCTGTTGTCGAACCGGATCACCACATCGTACGTGATCACGTTCTGCACATTCGTCGCCGCCTGCCGGATCTGCGTGACGCTTCCCGTGAAAATCTGTCCCGGAAAAGCGTCCACCGTGAAGCTCACCGGTTGATCCAACTTCACCCGCCCCACGTCGGATTCATCGATGTTCGCGTCCACCTGCATTTTGGTCAGGTCCTGCGCGATTTGGAAGATCGTCGGCGCGGAGAACGATGCCGCCACCGTCTGGCCGACATCCATGTTGCGCGCGATGACCGTTCCATCCACCGGCGCGCGAATTTCGGTATGGCTCAGATCCAGTTCCGCCTGCTCTAGGGTGGCCTGCTGCTGCTTGACGTTGGCCTGGGCCGATTCGAGCTGCGCCTGGGCGACGTCGCGCTCGGCTTTCGCCGCATCCAGGCTGTTCTGGGCCGCCACAAGCTGGGCCTGGGCGGCGTCCAGCGCTGCAACCGCCTGATCGTAGGTCGCTTGCGCGGTATCTAAGTCTTCCTGGGAGATTACTCCGTTTGCCCGCAAGGGCTTACGGCGATCCAGCTTCACCTTGGCATCCTGGACGGCGCTTTTCGCCTTAAGGATATTGGCGTTTTGATTCGCAACATTGGCCTGGGCGCTGGCAATGTCGGCCTCGGACTTCTTGAGCGTCGATGTGGCGTTCAGAACCGCCGCTTTCGCCGCCTCCACATTGGCTTTGGCCTGGTCGACCCTGGCCTGGAAGGGAGCCGGATCGATGCGGGCCACAATTTGGTTCTTTTTGACCTTGGTGTTGAAATCGGCGAACAGCTCCTGGATATTCCCCGATACCTGGCTTCCAACCTGTACGTTGACCACCGCGTTACAGGTCCCTGTGGCTGAGATTACGGCGTCGATATCCCCACGCTCCACCTTAGCCGTCAGGTAATCCACCTTCTTCGAACTGTTGTAAAAGGTGAATCCCCCCACGGCGGCCAGCGCGATCAACATCACGACCCCCACCAACCACTTGCGATTCGAAGCTTTCATTTTTCTCCTACCGGATTCTCCTCTGGCCGGGCTCTGTTTCCTAGTGCTTTCTCTTGACTATCAAGACGTTGAAAGGCACGTCGCGAGTTACCCTTCCGGCTAAGCCATATGGCAGAGGCGGATGCAGGTAAGGTGCCCCGTCTCTGTCTGTTATATAGTGATTTCCGGCCCGGCACAACTGGCCGTCAGCAGGATCTCACGCAATGAGACGAATTCGGGTCACCGTTAGTTATGACGGCACAAACTACCATGGCTGGCAGGTTCAGCCCGGCCTTCCCACGATCCAGGCTACCCTCCAGGATACGTTGGCCGAAATCGAGGGTGGGCCAGTCCACGTCACCGGATCGGGCCGTACCGACGCCGGCGTCCACGCTATGGCGCAGGTCGCCGCTTTCGATCTCCTCAACCCCATTCCCTGCGAAAACCTCCGCAGAGCCGTCAACCGCTTGTTGCCCAGGGACATCCGCGTCCTGTCGGCCGAAGAGGTTCCCCCCGATTTTCACCCCCGCTACGACGCCCTGGCCAAAACCTATGAATACCGGATCTGGCGGGCCGAGATCTGTCCGCCGTTCGATCGCCTCTACTGCTACCATCACCCCTATCCGCTGGAGGAGAGCCGGATGGTCTCGCTGGCCCCTCTCCTGGAGGGCGAGCACGATTTTTCGGCCTTCGCCGCCTCGGACGAAACCGATGAGCTGCGCCGATCCAAGGTCCGCACCATCTTTTCTTCGTGCCTGCATCGTTCGGGAGACCGGCTGACCTACCGCGTCCGCGGCAGCGGATTCCTGAAACACATGGTCCGAAACATTGTGGGGGTGCTGCTGGAAGCGGGCAAAGGAAACCTCGGCCGGGAGGAACTGGAAGCCCGCCTGAGGCCCGGTTGCACAATTCCTCCAGGGCCTACGGCGCCGGCGCGGGGCTTGTTCCTGATGGGAGTCGAGTACGCACCACCGCAACGGCCTCCGGCAACGGCAGTTCCGTAACCTGTTTCGATCGCCGCTCCACCAGTTCGACCATCCCCTCAGCGAGCTTCCTGCCGAGGTTCACGCGATACGGAAAACCTACCAGGTCGGCGTCCTTGAATTTCACCCCCGGACGCTCGTCGCGATCGTCGATCAACGCGTCAAGCCCGGCGGCGCGAGCCTCCCCGGCGATTTTCGCGGCCGCTTCTCGTTGGGCCGCCTCCGAATACGCAACCGCCGTGACCACCAGATCGTATGGCGCGACTGGCGCCGGGAGCAGGAGGCCGTCTTTATCGTGATTCTGCTCGGCCAATGTGAACACGAGCTGCTCGATGTCTATGCCATGCTTTTGCTCGCCGAGCCGCGCCATCTCCCGGACCTTCTCGAACTGGATCGGGCTGCCGTGGATGGAGGTATCCTCCGGCGAGGCCAGGCGCAGATCCATGAATTCGGCTTGAAAATCCTCGCCGGGCGTGACATGGCGCAAGTGGTACTCGTTGCGATTTGCCCCCGCGATCATGTTCCTTCGGCCGCGCAGCGCCAGATCCGCGAGAACTCGGATGCCGTCGACCCCCACCGGCCCCAGCGATCCTGCATCCGCGCCGAACCATTTGCGAATCTCTTCCGCCGTGGCCGATCGCACCGGGCGCCCAAGTTGTCTGGCCAGCTTTTCTTCGCTCAACAGATGGTCCCCCCGCAGCAGCGCCAGCACGGGCTCGGCGCCGGCCATCATCACCAGGCTCTTGATCTGCGAGGTCTCGGGCAGGCCGGTAAAGGCGGCGATGTCGGCGATGCTCTTCACGCCGGGCGTAGGAAAAGGCTCCGGCGGGAGGTCGCCCGCCGGGTCGGGCGCCAGCGGAGGCGCCGCCACGGTTTCGGCTTCCTCCAGCGGCGCGATGTAATTTGTTCCGCGGACAACGGTCTGGCCGCCTGCGTCCGAAGGCCACACCAGCCGCGTCCCGGCCACTTCATAGCGCAGCCCGCAGCGGTCCAGAATCCGGCGGAAGGCCGCGGCAACCGCGCCGCGCGAAACTTCGCCGTCATCGAGGGTCCAGCATTCAAGCCCGGCCTGAAACTGATACCAGATCTGCGGAAGCTGCTTCGGGCTGCGGATCTCCCCGGCGAGCTGCTCGATTCCCCGCCCCGGCGGCAAAAGCAGTTCCTGGGCTCCAATGCCGTCGAACTCCTCACGAACGATTCCTACGATCTTCCCGAGCGCGCGGCGCGCCATCGGCAGATATGCCCAGCCACCCGCGGCGAGCCGCCGCAGATAGCCCGCGCGCACCAGCAGCTTTTGCGCAGGATCGGCGAAATTGGATGGCTCCTCCCGCAGCGTCGGAATGAACAGCTTGCTCCACAGCATTGGTCCTAATGTACTCGACTCGGCCCTGCGCCTTCGGGAGATCTCGCGGTTCTTGACTTTCCTAGCCCGGCTTGATAGCGTTTAGCCAAGTACGAGAGCGAAGAATGCGAAAAGCAGCGGTCTTAATGAGTTTCCTGGCGGGCTTGATGTGCGCCCAGGAAGGCCACCCACTGACAGGAACCTGGCACGGCGAATGGCACCCCGCCCCCGGCAAAACCACCCGGATCGTGATGTACATGAAATGGGACGGCGGAAAAGTCGGCGGCATGATTAACCCCGGGCCGAATGCCGTAGCCTTGAAGGTCGCGAATTTTCAAGGCTGGAACGTGCACATTGAGGCCGACGCCAAGGACGGGCACATCGTGGCCGACGGCAAGATGGATAAGGTCGGCTCCTATCGCCGCACGATTTCCGGCACGTGGACCGAGGGCTCGGCCAAGGGCGACTTTACGCTGACGCGCGACGACTAAAGCTGCGGGCGGGACAAGGAATGTTCAGGTAATGTGCGTTGTTGGCCGTTGCGCGATCGCCGCACTTGTGGCTGTCGCGGTGTTCGGAGCAAGCGCGTTTCAGTTGCCGGAGGGTCCGGGGAAAAAGCTGGTCGAATCCTCGTGTTCGGGCTGCCATCCCTTGGATATCCTGGCGGATAAGCAATGGAGCCGCCAGAGATGGCAGGGGATCGTTCTCGGGATGAACGACCCGAAAGCGCCGCTATCGAAACCGCAGATGGCAGAAGTGGTGGATTACCTGGCCAAGAATTTCGGCGTCAAGAATCGCGGCCGGGAGCTGGTGGAAGATATTTGCAGCATCTGCCATGAGTGGGAGCGGGTGCAAGACTATCCGCAGACCCGCGAGGAGTGGGCCGGTACGATCAAAGGCATGATCTTCGAAGGCGCTCCGGTGACCGATGCTGAATTCGATCAAATTGTGGATTATTTGGCGAAAAATTACGGAAAAAAGGATTAGGATGCGAATCTTCAGGTTCAATTTACTGGTGCTGGCGGCAATCCTTCCCGGCTGGGCCCACCATTCCATGTCCGCGATGTTCGACGAAAAAAAGTTGGTCACGTTGAAGGGCGCAGTCAGCGGGTACGAGTGGCAGAACCCGCACGTCTTTATCTACCTGGAAGCAAACGACGTGACGTGGGCCGTGGAACTGCCGAGCCGCATTGAACTGAAGCGCGTGGGCTGGAGCCGGGATTCTTTGAAGCCCGGCGATTCCATTACCGTGGACGCCTCGCCCGCGCGCGACGGAAGCAAAAAGGTCATGGCGAAGTCCGTCACGCTGGCGAGCGGGAAAAAACTCACCGCGATCACCACCGGCGCCGTGCCGGTCCCCAAGATGGCGTCGAAGCCGGCGCCCAGATGGCCCGACGGCCATCCGAGGCTCGGAGTGGCCCCCGGCGAGATGGGCTATTGGGCAAATCCAAGTTCGCCCAGCCTCGTCGAGACCACCGCCAAGGTCAAATTCAATAGCGAAGGGCTGCTGGCGAACCTCAGCGACGCCGATAAGGTCGCGCCTTTCCAGCCCTGGGCCAAGGCGCTGTACGAGTATCGCCAGAAAAATCTCCTCAAAGACGACCCCATGGCGAGTTGCTTGCCCCCCGGCGGACCCCGCCAGTTCCAGGTGCCCTACGGGATCCAGATCGTCGAGCAGCCCGAGCGGCAGCGCGTTTTCATCATGTCCGGCGGTGCGAACCGCAACTGGAGGCTGATTTATCTCGACGGCCGCGCGCTGCCCAGCGCCGACGAAGGCGTCGCGACCTATTACGGAAACTCGGTGGGCAAATGGGAAGGCGACACCCTGGTGGCGACCTCGGTGGGCTACAATGAGCGCTTCTGGTTCAGCAACGGCGGCCTGCCCCACACCGAATTTCTGAAGCTCACCGAAAAGCTCTCGCGTCCGGAGTACGCATCGCTCAAGTATGAAGTGACCGTGGATGACCCCGGCGCTTACACGAGACCGTGGACCAGTTCCTGGACGCTGCAATGGATCCCCGGAGAGCTCGAAGAATATTTCTGCGATGATAACAATAAAGATATGGAGCGCCAGGCGGCGAAATAGCGGATTTTAGGAGAAACGTATGAGGCACAGCTCATTTTCATTGCTCACAGTTCTTGGTGCGGCTCTCGCCGCCGCGCCGGCAATTCTGGCTCACCACTCCTTCGCGGCCGAATACGACAGCAAGAAACCGGTCACGCTGAAGGGGACCGTCACCAAGATCGACTGGATGAACCCCCACGTGTATTTCTATATGGACGTGGAAGATGATAGCGGCAACGTTACCAATTGGGGACTCGAGATGGGGCCTCCCAACGGCTTACAGCGCCAGGGCTGGACCCGCAACACCATGAAGATCGGCGATGTGGTGGTCGTCGAAGGCACCCTCGCCAAGGACGGCACGCATCAGGCTAACGCGCGCTCGGTGACCATGGCCAATACCGGCAAGAAACTCGGCGCGGCATCGAGCGAAAATCAACCGGCCCAGTAGAACAGGATTCGGAAACCAGGGTCGGAAACCCGGCTTGCAGTTGATCCCAAGGAGAAGACCAGTGCGACATCGAATCGGAATGGCCGTTGCGACGCTCGCCGCCGCTGTGATCGTGTGGACTTTCCCCTCATCGGCTCAGGATCAGGGGCGAACGCCGCCGCCCGGCCAAGGCAAGGGCAAAGGTAAGGGGCGAGGCGGGCCCAAGGCGCCCTCCCGGCCGACTCCGCACTGGCCCGATGGGCACGTGAACCTCGGTCCTCTGCCCGGCGAGAAGGGCCTCTGGGCCGGCAGCGCTGGGACCTCTCTCGCGACCAACGCTCGCGGCATCGATAACCCCGGGCTGAATCTGCCTACCAACCTCAAAGTCGCCGATGTGCCGTTCCTGCCGTGGGCCCGTACGGTTTATGATTACCGGCAGGAAACACTCACGGCCGACGATCCGCACGTCCGCTGTAAGCCCTCCGGCGGGCCGCGCCTGTACACCACGCCTTACGGACTCGAGTTCGTGGAGGTGCCGGAGATGCAAAGGATCTTCGTCTTCGGGGTCGGCGGGCCGCACACCTACCGCACCATTTATCTCGACGGCCGTGCGCATCCCGCCGACCTCGACCCGACTTTCTACGGCCATTCGGTCGGCCACTTCGAGGGCGACGCGCTGGTGGTGGACACCGTGGGCTTCAACGAGAAATTCTGGCTCAGCCGCGAAGGCATCCCCCACACCGAGAAGCTCCACCTGATCGAGCGCTTCACCCGCACCGATTACAACGACCTGAAGTACGAAGCCACCATCGACGATCCCGGCGCTTACAGCGCCACCTGGACCGGCGGCTGGAACATCCCGTGGAATCCCAACGCCGAGCCGTACGAATATGTCTGCCAGGACAATAATCGCGATGTGCGCCATATGTACGGTGGCGAACGGTAGAACGCGCGTGATCACGTTGCGTTAAAAAATTGCGCACGTAAGGCTTCTTCCCCGTCGAAGTGCTTGCTGGTTTAGACCGGAAAAGCATGGCGGGAGTCTCCGGCAGGCGCGCATGACCGGCGCCCAGCGCCAGCAGCCGCAGTAACTTGCCCCCAAAACCGGCGACAATAGAAAACGAAGTGAGCACCGCCATCCTTCACTCCCGGGATCTCCCCCGGCCTCCCGGCCCCCGGCAGGAACCGTTTCTCGGGGCCTTGCGCGCATTTCGCCGGAATCCCGCGAAATTCCTGGAATCTGTCGCAAAAGAACATGGCGATTTCGCCTATCTGCGTCTCGGCCAGCAGGACGTGTACCTGGTCAGCGATCCCGAGGCGATTAAAGAGATTTTGGTCACCCGCCAGGCCCAGTTCAAAAAGAGCCGCATGCTGGAGCGCGCCCGCATCCTCCTGGGCGACGGCCTCCTGACCAGCGAAGGCGATTTTCATCTGCGCCAGCGCCGCCTGGTGCAGCCTGCCTTTCATCGCGACCGGCTCGCCGGCTACGCCGTCATCATGGCGGAATGCGCCGCCCGGCTGCGCGCCCGCTGGAAGCCCGCCCAACGCTTCGACCTAGCGCAGGAGATGATGCGGCTCACCCTCGCCATCGTCGGCCGCGCCCTGTTCAGCGCCGACGTCGAATCCGAAGCCGGCGAGATCGGCGCTGCCCTCAACCACGTCTTCGAGATGTTTGAGATGGTGCTGCTGCCCTTCTCGCAGTGGCTCGAAAAGCTGCCGCTGCCCTCCATGAACCGCTTCCATCGCGGCAGCGCGCGCCTGGACTCCACCATCTATCGCCTGATCGCCGAGCGCCGCGCCAGCGGCGTGGACACCGGCGACCTGCTCTCCATGCTGCTCACTGCGCGCGACGAAACCGGCGAATCCATGGACGACAAGCAGGTCCGCGACGAAGCCCTCACCCTGTTCATCGCCGGCCACGAGACCACCGCCAACGCCCTCACCTGGGCCTGGTACCTGCTCTCCCAGAACCCCGAGGCCGAGGCCCGCTTCCACGCCGAGATCGACTCGGTCCTCGGCGGACGCCTCCCCGGCTTCGCCGACCTCCCCCGGCTGCGCCTCACCGAGGGCGTCATCGCCGAGGCCTTGCGCCTCTATCCGCCCGCCTGGGCCATCGGCCGCAAAGCCCTCCAGAATTTCTCCCTACGCGGATTCACCATCCCCGCCGGCTCCATGATTCTCATGAGTCCCTACGTCCTGCACCGCGACGCGCGCTGGTTTCCCGATCCCCTCCGCTTCCAGCCGGAGCGCTGGCTCGAAGACCAGTCCGTGCGGCCCAAGTTCGCCTATTTCCCCTTCGGCGGCGGAGTCCGCATGTGCATCGGCGAGCGCTTCGCCTGGAGCGAGGCCATCCTGGTCCTCGCCACCCTCGCCCAGCATTGGCGCCTGCGCCTGGAGCCCGGCCAGAAAGTCGACATCAAGCCCCTCATCACCCTCCGCACCCGCTACGGCATGCACATGATCGCCGAGCCGCGGTAACGCTGTCCGCGGGTGTTGAAATCTGTAATTCCCGTCCTCGCCGAAAACGGCGGAGCTTCTTTTCTCTAGCCGGTAAGCTCCAGAATCATTTCTTCCATCACGATGCGGTCGTCCGGCCGGGCATCCCTCAGCGCCCGGTCCGCTTGGAAGATCTTCTCCACCGCCCGCTCCAGCCGTTTTTTCGGAAACGCCTGCATGGTATCCACGATCTGCCTGGCCCGCTCCGGCCAGATTCTCGCGCCGATGCGGTTGAAGTACGATTGAATCTCCCCCGCGCTTCGCAGCCCTGCGTCCCGGGCCGCCAGGGTCATCCGGAACTGTGCCGCCAGAAACGTCAGCGCCAGCGGCATGTATTCCCCCGACCGCGCCAGCGTGTCCAGAGTCGCAAGGGCTCGCGAACGGTCTCCCCGGCCCAGCGCCGAGACCAGCGCGAAGATCGTGGTCGCCTGCGCGTCGGGTACCAGCGCGGCGATGTCTTCCGCCGTCACTTTGCGCGATCCCGTGAACAGTTTCAGCTTTTCGATCTCCACCGCCAGCCGCAACGCGTCCGCGCCAGTGGCCTCCAGCAGCAACGCCAGTTCCGCGAGCCCCAGTGGCAGCCCCGCCGCCTTCGCCAGATCCTGCGCCAGCCCGCGCGCCGATTCGGGCGTGAAGCGGCGGAATTCCACCACCGCCGGCACGGCCGCGTAGAATTTCTGGACGCGGTCGATGCGCGCTTTGTCCTCGCCCTCGAAATCGAATCGCGCCGAATCGATCACCAGCACCGTGCCCGGAGTGGGTTGCCGGACATAGTCCGCTACCAGCGGCGCGGCTCCTGAGGACGCCGCCTCCCCGCGCGGCAAGGCCGCCTCCGCCCGCGCCAGCCAGACCAGCCGCCGCGAAGCGAACAGCGACAAGGATCGAGCATCGTCGATGGCTTCCGCCAAAGAGACCTGATCCAGATCGTGACGGATAAAACCGCTCTCGCGATCTTCGCCGGGCAACGCGGCTTCCATCAGCGCGCGGCGGCAGCGCTCGCGGTTGTAGCTTTCCGGGCCGATGAATAAATACACGGATTCCGGGCCATTGCGCTTCAGCCTGTCCAGAAATTGTACCGGAGTCATCAAAAATTGTTGAGAATCGCCGAGACCACCTTTTCCGCCACCACCGCGCTCGCGCGGTCCAGCGCATCATCGCTCTCTTCGAAATATTTCGTGGCGTCCTGGCTGATCTGGTAGCGCTCGGTCACATCGAACGCCGGGCGGTCGAACAGCACCTTGCCGGTGGCGCGCTCGGTCAGCTTTACCTGCATCGTGACGTGTACTTCCACGGCCGCTGCACGGCTCGTAGCCGGGTCGAGCACGGTGGGAAAGGACGTATATGTGTTGACCGATCCGCTCAGGATCGCGTCCGCCTGGTTCGGATCCGAGACGACCCGGTACCGTGTTCGCGCGAGGAACTCGCGCGAAATCGCTTCCGGAAGCCGGTCGGTCAGCCGGTAGCGCGTCGTCAGATTCCCGAACGCCGGGATCGCCACGGTGTGCAGGGTCTTCGGCAGAGTCTCCCCGCGCCCCGCCGTGTGATACCCGCAGGAGGCCGCGAGCATCGCCGCTAAGCCTGCCGCCGCCAATCTCACTCCAGAACCTCCCGAGCCACGGCGATCGCGTTTTCCGCCGCCAGCCGCAGATTGTCTGCCACCAGCCAGAACCAGCAAGCGTGAGCGTTGTTCCTGTCGGCCGCGATCGCTCCCACGCTGACGCCGCTCTGGCCCGCGGCGCCGACGTTCGACGGCGGCTCTTCTGTTCGGACGTCGATCCCGCCCCCGGCGAGTACAGAGGAAATCGCCTCCACTCCAGGGCTCTCGTCAAATTCCACCCAGGCCGAAAAGCTGTGGCCGTGGAACACGGGCGCCTGAATCAGGCGCACGGACGGCATCGGCACACCCGGCCAGGCGGCCAGCAGCGATGCGAGATGCCGCTCGAGGCGTTGCTCCACTCCTTCCAGCGGCTCGATAGCCTCTTCCCCATACCGCGCCAGCATATTGAAGGCAAGCTGCGCGTCGTAGACATCGGTCTTGAGCTTCTGGAAACTCAGCACCGCAACGGTTTGCTGCTGAAGCTCGTCCAGGCCGCGCTGGCCGCGTTCGCTCGCCGCCTCGAACACGTGAATCACACTGCGGCGAATCGTACCCGTCTTGGCCAGCCGCGCCAGGAACACGGCAATGGCGATCGCGGCCGGATGGGCGATGACGGATAAACCGCCGCGCGGCGCGGCGGCAGGTTGCGGCTCGGCCGAAGGCGCCCGCAGCCGCGCGTTGGGCTGTTCCTCCAGCCCGCCGGTCAAATCGATCAAGACCGGACCGCCGGCCGGATTCACCTTCAGCGCGCGGCGGCTGGAAGCCTGCGACCCTGCCAGAAACGCTACGCGGGAACCTTCCAGGCTTTCCGCGCTCAGCGGCGTCATCACCACGGTTTCTTCGTCTTCGGCGGATAGCAGGGTGGAACCATCGCCCGCGGCGGAAATCAACTGCACCTGCGGCGCGGGTTTGGATTCGGAAAGCAGTTCGCGAATCTCTTTCGCCAGCAGCGTGTCGCCGCCCACCACGGCCACCCGCGGAATAGAGCCGGGCGCCCGCTGCATTAGCGTGGCGTCTCCCAGCGGCGCGGATGGGAATCGGGCTCCGCCTCGGCCGACGGCGCGTTCGCGGCGCGGAATCGTCTTCTCACGATCCCTCCCACGCGAATCACGATCCCGCTGCCGACATAAAACAGCGACATCCCCACCAGCGCCGGCCTCGAAAAGCTCACCACCAGCCAGATCAGGCAGGCCAGCAGCACGAAGGTGAACGGCGAGCGCGGCCGCAACAGGTCAATGTCCTTGAAGCTCGGATAGCGCCACGTGCTCACCATCAAAAACGCGAGCATGCATAGCGCCCCCAGCCAAAAGATCGACGAAATCCAGGACCGCACCGGGTCGCCGGCGAATGCGTAAACCACTCCGGCCACCGTTGCCGCGGCGGCTGGAATCGGCAGGCCGACGAAGTACTTGCGGTCGGGCCTGCCGGGATTTTTGGGAATCGGATTCTTCTGAATGTTGAACCGCGCAAGCCGCATCGCCCCGCACAGCAGAAACAGAAACGAAATGAAATATCCGGCCCGCCGCAGATATTCCGTAATTTCCAGATCCGCCGGCGCCTGCACGAACTGAATGCCCCAGGCGAAGGCCAGCACCGCGGGCGCGATCCCGAAGGTGATCACATCGGCCAGAGAATCCATCTCGCGGCCGAAATCGCTCACCGTATTCGTCATGCGGGCGATCCGGCCGTCCAGCCCGTCCAGGAACACCGCAATCCCGATTCCGATGGACGCCCACTGAAAATGAAGCTGCGCGTCCGCGCTGTTTTGCAGAAAGCCCATCGCGCCTTGAAAAACCTCCAACAACGCGTAGAATCCGAGAAACACGTTACCCGCCGTGAAGAGCGTGGGAAGAGCGTAAGCGGCGCGGCGAGGCCGGCGGTCGGGAGATCGCGGGTCGATCAATCGGTCGCGCAGGCTCAGATGTCTCATCATACCCATGGCGTCAGGCCTCCGGTAAGATCCGGGCGAGGACGCTGGAGCCGGCTGAAACGCGCTCGCCCATTTTCACGGCAATCTCCCACTCCGGCCCGAACCATACATCAACGCGCGAGCCGAATTTGATGAGGCCCACCCGCTCGGCCGGCCCAAGCACGTCGCCCACGCGTTTGTAGCAAATGATGCGGCGCGCGATCAGGCCCGCGATCTGCTTGAAAGTCACCTGGGTGCGCCGTCCGCCCACCACGCCTTCCACGGTAATGGTGTTTTGTTCATTCTCCTGGCTGGCTTCTTCTTTGTCGGCTGCCAGGAACCGGCCTCTCTGGTAATGGATGCAGACGATCTTGCCGGGAATCGGCGTGCGATTAACGTGAACGTCGAAAACATTCATGAAGATGCTGATTCGTTGCCGCCCGCTCTCATCGGCCTGGATCGAAATGACCTTGCCGTCCGCCGGCGCGACCGCGAACGGGCCTTCCGGCGCCTGCCGCTCGGGATCGCGGAAAAAGTTCAAACAAAACAGGGCCAGAATGTAGAATGGCGCGGCATACGGCCACCCCGCCAGGTAGGTGACCGCCGCGGCGCCCGCCAGCAGACCCGCAGCATAGTAGTAACCGTCGCTGACCATCCTAAGCGTTATTGTCGCATCAGGATCGATCCGCGGCTTCGAGAAAACGGCCTTAAACCACAACCCTGCCACACTGGCAGCGTCTCCAGGGTCTCTTCGCCGAAAAACTTCGATGGCAAGGATTCCGGGCGCGGCCAGAACGCATAGCGCCGCCAGAGCCTGAGCGAAGATGCCGCCGCCCACCTCGCGCGCGATCGGCCCGGCGAGGAACACCAGCGCCGCCCCGGCGAGTGCGGGCAGCAAATCGCAGGGCGGGCAAGGAATCACCCCGTATGATCCGGACGACCCTAATCGGCCCTGCGATCAGCGGAGGCTGATCGACGTGGCCCCAATCCAGGTGCTCGCTACCGGCAAGATAGGAAGTCCGTCGGTGAAGAAGCCGAAGCGATGGCTCGCGGCGAGGTGCGCCGCGAGCTTTCCGCTGCCAGGCACAAGAGCTGAGGCGCTGCTAATCTGGCTGGCTGCGTCTGCCGATCTCGTTCAGACACTCCTCTATCGTATCGATGGCGAAATCGGCCTGGTCCTTCGTAATGATCAGCGGCGGGCAGAGCCGGATGGTGTTCGGTCCGGCCCCGAGAAGGAGCAGGCCGCGCTGGAACGCCAGCTCGACGAGGTGATCGCGGAAGTCGGGAGCGCGTTCTTTCGTGGCTTGGTCCTTCACCAGCTCGATCCCGATCATCAGGCCCAGTCCGCGGACATCGCCGACAATCGCACACCGCCGGGGCAGGTCGCGGAGCCGGGACATCATATGCTCGCCGATGCGGGCCGCGTTCTCAATGAGTTCCGTTTCGAGCAGTTCCAGGGTCGCCAGGGCCGCCGCGACCGAGACCGGGTTGCCGCCGAAGGTGCTGGCGTGGGCCCCCTGAGGCCAGGTCATCAGCTCAGCCCGGGAAATCGTGGCCGAAAGCGGCATCCCGCTGGCAATGCCCTTCGCCAAGGTGATTACGTCGGGAACAGCCTCGAAGTGCTCACAAGCGAACATCTTTCCCGTTCGCCCCATACCGCTCTGAACTTCATCGAACACCAAAAGGATGCCGTGCTCGTCCGCCAGTTCGCGAAGACGGTCGAAAAACTTGCGGGGCGGGACGATGTAGCCTCCTTCGCCCTGCACCGGCTCGACGAAGATGGCTGCCACCTCGTGCGGCGGAAGCGTCGTCCGGAATAACCTGCGGTCGATGGCCTCCACACACTCGACCGCGCACGAATCCGGAGTTTTGCCGTACGCGCACCGGTAGCAATCCGCATAGGGTACGTGGTGGACTCCCGGCATCATCGGGAAAAAGCCCTCGCGCTGGATGATCTTGCTGCCAGTCAGGGAAAGCGAGCCCATGGTTCTCCCATGGAACGCCCCCACAAACGCGACAAATTGTTTTCTTCCCGTGTGATAGCGAGCCAGCTTGATTGCGGCCTCGACGGCCTCCGTGCCCGAGTTGCCGAAGTACACCCGCCGCGGCGCCCCGCCGGGAACCAGAGCCGCCAGCCGTTCGGCAAGCTGAACCATGTTTTCGTAATAGAAGTCGGTCCCGGACATGTGGATCAACTGCGCGGCCTGGTCTTGGATCGCTTTGACCACCTTCGGATGGCAATGGCCGGTCGCGACGACGGCAATTCCGGCTGCGAAGTCGAGAAACCGGTTGCCGTCCGGATCCTCCACCATCGCCCCTTCTCCCCGGGCGGCGACCAGCGGATACCCGCGCGTGTAAGAAGGCGAGATAACCTGCTGATCCCGCTCGATGATGGCCTTGGCTTGGGGACCAGGCAGGGACGTGAGCAACTGGGGTAAGTCGTGGCCCATGAACTGCTTCCACGTTAGCATGGATTGCCTGCGACGGGAACGATGTTCGAACCATCAAAAATATGACTGTGAAACACTAAGATAATTTGCAATTGTATTAGCAATGTGGTAAACTGAACCAGAAGGAATGTAAGGCTATGGATTTCAATCGCTTCACCGAGAAACTTCAAGAGGCGCTCCGGGCGTCGCAATCTCTGGCGGCACGGAACGGACAGCAGCAGATCGACGTGGAGCACCTGCTTCTGGCTCTGCTCGAGCAGGAGGGCGGGTTAGCACAATCGATTCTGGCCAAGGCCGGCGTGCGGCTGGAGGACGCTCATCGCCAATTGACGCAGGCATTGGGCAAGCTGCCGCGCGTATCCGGACCGGCGGGCGGCGTCGACCAGGTTTACATCACGTCACGGCTGCAAAAGCTGCTCATGCAGGCCGAAGACGAGGCCAAACGGCTGAGGGATGAATACGTCTCGGTGGAGCACGTCCTGCTGGCCGCGGCCGACGAGAAGATCTTCAAGGACCTGGGCATCACCCGGGAGCGGCTGATGCGGACGCTTCAGGAAGTCCGGGGATCGCAGCGCGTCACGTCGCCGAATCCGGAAGCCACCTACGAGGCGCTGGAAAAATACGGCCGCGATCTGACGCAGCTCGCGGCGCAGGGAAAGCTCGATCCGGTGATCGGGCGCGATGAAGAGATTCGCCGCGTGATGCAGGTGCTTTCGCGGCGCACCAAAAACAACCCGGTGCTCATCGGCGAGCCGGGCGTCGGCAAGACCGCCATCGTGGAGGGCCTTGCCCAGCGCATCGTTCGCGGGGACGTGCCCGAGGGATTGAAAGACAAAAAAGTTGTCGCGCTTGACATGGGCGCGCTGATCGCCGGGGCGAAGTTCCGGGGCGAGTTCGAGGAACGGCTGAAGGCAGTGCTTAAGGAAGTGCAGACTTCGGAAGGCAGAATCATCCTGTTCATCGACGAACTGCATACGGTGGTCGGCGCGGGCAAGGCCGAAGGCGCCATGGATGCCGGCAATCTGCTGAAGCCCATGCTTGCCCGCGGGGAGCTGCATTGCATCGGCGCGACCACCCTGGACGAATACCGCAAGCACATAGAGAAGGACGCGGCGCTGGAGCGGCGCTTCCAAACCGTGCTGGTGGATCAGCCCTCGGTCGAGGACACGATCTCGATTCTGCGGGGACTCAAAGAGCGCTACGAAGTCCACCACGGCGTGCGGATCAAGGACTCGGCGCTGGTGGCCGCGGCCGTGCTGAGCCAGCGCTACATCTCCGACCGGTTCCTGCCCGACAAGGCGATCGACCTTGTCGACGAGGCCGCGGCCAAGCTGCGAACGGAAATCGACTCGATGCCGGCCGAGCTGGATGAGATCCTGCGGCGGCAGATGCAACTGGAGATCGAGCGCGAAGCGCTGAAAAAGGAGACGGACAAGTCTTCGCAGGAACGGCTGGCGAAGATCGAGAAGGAGCTGGCCGAACTGAAGACGGAATCGGCCTCCCTGAAGGCGCAGTGGCAGTCCGATCAGCAGAATCTCAAGAAGCAGCGCGATCTGCGCGCGCAAATCGAGCAGGTCAAGGTCGAGATCGAGCGCGCTGAGCGCGCTTACGATCTGAACAAAGCCGCCGAGCTGAAGTACGGCAAGCTGACGCAGCTCGAAAAACAGCTGGAAAGAGAGAATCACGAAACGCTGTTGCTCAAAGAAGAAGTAGACGAGGAAGATATTGCACAAGTCGTCAGCCGCTGGACCGGCATCCCGATCTCGAAGCTGATGGAGGGCGAGGTCCAGAAGCTGATTCACCTTGCCGACGAACTGCACAAGCGAGTGGTCGGGCAGGACGAAGCCGTGGACGCGGTCGCCAACGCGGTGATGCGGGCTCGCGGGGGCCTGAAGGATCCCAAGCGGCCGATCGGCAGCTTCATGTTCCTGGGTCCCACGGGCGTCGGCAAGACGGAACTGGCTCGCGCGCTGGCGCAGTACCTGTTCGACGACGAGCGCGCGCTGATCCGCATCGACATGTCCGAGTATCAGGAGCGCCACACGGTTTCACGCCTGGTGGGCGCGCCTCCGGGATATGTCGGCTATGAAGAAGGCGGGCAGTTAACCGAGGCCGTGCGGCGGAAACCGTATTCCGTGATCCTGCTGGATGAGATCGAGAAGGCCCACCCGGATGTCTTCCACATTCTGCTTCAGGTGCTGGATGACGGCCGTTTGACCGATAGCCAGGGGCGCACGGTGGACTTCAAGAACACCATCATCATCATGACTTCCAATGCGCCCAAGGACGAGCTGCCACGGCTGTTCCGGCCGGAATTCCTGAACCGCGTGGACGAGATCATTGTGTTCCACCGGCTGGAGGAAAGCCACTTGAAGAAGATCGTGGATATACAGCTTGAATCGCTCAAGGCGCGGTTAGCCGAGCGGCAGATCACGATCCAGTTAAGCGAGGCCGCCAAGGATCATCTGATCCAGGTCGGCT
>Ga0070740_10002856_pt1 | contig 19302 bp, 20 predicted proteins | sample Coa_R2_FD_67286 | JGI IMG/M metagenome (GOLD analysis project Ga0070740, IMG submission 67286) | Surface soil microbial communities from Centralia Pennsylvania, which are recovering from an underground coalmine fire - Coalmine... | ecosystem: Environmental > Terrestrial > Soil > Unclassified ...
AACGGTCCTACCGCGCAGCACAACGATGCGATCGTCTATGACGTCGGCCCTAACGGAAAAAGTGAAAGTGGCTGGGGTCATCCGCGCTGTGGCCACAACGGAGCACAAGTCGCGCAGCAGATCGGTGCCGGCATCGTAAAGGTTGCGGTAGGGACCAATCCGCAGACGACGCAAGGTGCCGCGCCTAACGAGGGAGCAAAGCCTCCTGTCGAGATGAAAGTCCAACCCAAGCGGCAGCCGCAGCCGGCACCGGCGCCGAATCACTGAGACGTCGTGCAGTGACCTCGTTAACCGGAGCTGCAAAACAGTCATCGTGCCAAGCCCAAGCATCGATTGGACTGCTAACAACGCGGCGCATCGATGGCGCGCGCGTAGTCGTCCGAAAATTCGCAGGGTTGACGATTTTCGTGGCGGCCTGGAGCTTGTTCTGGGCCCGCGCACTCGGACTGGTCGGGATCGTACCGATGTGGATGGTCATTTTTGGTCTGCTTGTCGGCCTTGCGCTGATCCCGTGGGTGCACAGCAAGTGAACGCATCCGATTGAGTTCTCTTGATCACGCAGACCGAGCGCGTGGCAGAAACCGGGAGATCGCGCGAATGACTTGGATTGTTGTCAACTGGCTGACGCTGTCAGGTCTTTATCTGGCGTTCACCGGCCAGATATCAGCGGAGGAGCTGGCCGTTGCGTTGAGCGGGGGCCTGGCAGCGATGGCTTACCGGGTGGTCGGTATCCGCTGCGGTCGTCCATTCTCATCTGGGTTCGCTGCCGCCATGCAGTTGTCACCGCGGATCTTGGCCAATGTCTGCCGCGACATGGCGAAGTTCACGATGGTCTTCATCAAAGCGATCATGGTTGGGCATCGACCGCGAGGCTCGCTTATCGACATTGCCTTCGATCCCGGTCAGGGCGATGCGCCCTCGCGCATGCGACGCGGCCTGGTCATAGCGGGAATATCGCTATCTCCGAACACTTACGTGCTCGCCGTTCGCCATCCGCAGAATCTGCTGACGCTGCACGCGCTGATACCCATACCTCCGCCGAGGAATGTGCAATGGCCTTTATGAACGTTTGGCTGTTCGCCACCTTGGCCCTCCTGCTTCCCTTCGCTTGTGCGGCGTTTCTGGCCTTACGCGGAACGATGGCCGACCGGCTTGTCGCGGTTCAGTTTGCCTCCGCGGTTGCGGTATTCATCCTTATGCTTCTCGCCAAGGCCGTCGATCAGCGTTCGTTCCTCGACCTCGCCTTGACTCTGGTGTTGGTCACTTACCCAGGCACCCTTATCTATACGCACTTTCTGGAACGGTGGCTGTGAACGGGATGATTGCTGACGCCCTTCTTGCCCTGGCCGTCGCTGCAGCTTGGCTCGGTTCGGTGGCATTCCTGTTGCTGCCGACCCCTTACGACCGCCTGCACGCGGCGGTCTACATCGGTCTAGGCGTGGGATTTTTTGTGACACTCGCAGTTATCGCATCGGCTCCGGTGTCGGCGCTCGCGCTGAAAGCCGCGATTATCTACGTCGCTTGGGTTGGCAGCGGCGCCATCCTCAACCATTCGATTGGACGCGCGATGCGCCTGCGCGATGAAAGCAGCGATCGCCCATGATGCTCGTGATCGGTGGCCTGCTCGTTTTGCTTTCGGTCTCCGGGCTAGGAGTCGTGCTGACACGCGAGCCGCGACGCCAAGTGCTGGCGATGGCCGCGAATGGACTGGTGTTGAGTGCGCTGTTCATGGCTCTTCAAGCGCCGGACGTCGCCTTTTCGGAAATTGTCATCGGCAGCGTTGCTTTGCCGCTGTTCTTTTTCGTGAGTCTGTCTTCTCTGCGCGCCAACCGCAAACGCGAATGAATCATCCGAATCGATCGATCGCCTTCATAATCATGGCCGTTGTTCTTGCGCCGTTCGTCGTCGCAGGGCTTTGGACGCTGCCGCCTTTCGGGAGTTATCCAGGACCTTACGGCGACGTGATAAACGCGATCGGCACCTCCGCGCGTCACATAACCAACATGGTCACGGGCGTGAACTACGATTTCCGCGGCCTCGACACGCTCGGCGAAGAGTTCATCCTCTTCGCCTCCGTCACCGGCGTCGTCATGCTGCTGCGTGGCGCCCGCGGAGAGGCAAAGAGCGCGGCGGCGCTGCGCATTGAGCACCGCCGCCGTGAAGGTCGCAGCGAAGCGGTGGCAGGCGCGGGACGCGTGCTCGCGCCGATCACGCTGCTGTATGGGATTTACGTTGTTCTACACGCACAGACGACGCCCGGCGGCGGCTTTCAAGGTGGCGTCATTGTTTTTGCTGCCATACTGCTCGCTTACCTCGGGGAAGGCTATTCGGCGTGGCGCCGCATGGCGCGATCAGCCGTACTCGACCTCGTTGAAGCGGCTGGTGCTGCGATCTACGCAGTCGGTGGCCTGGTTCCCATGTTCTTCGGCGCGCGTTACCTCGAAAATATTCTGCCGCTGGGACAACCTAAGACGATCACATCGGGCGGACTCATTGCTGTGGTTAACCTGGGTGTGGGTCTCGCCGTTGCGGCCGGCTTCTCCTCGATTGCGCTCGAGCTTCTTGAGGAAACGCGGACAGCGGGAGATGACCAGGCATGAGTATTTTTCCTTATTTTGTTTCCGCTTGGCTTTTTCTGATCGGGCTCTACGGCGTCGTGACAAGCCGGAATTACGTCCATCTCATAGGTTGCCTCACCGTGGTGCAGGCAGCCACCTACGTGCTGCTTCTGGCGGTCGGCTACAAAACAGGAGCAGGTGCACCGATTTTCGCCGATCATCCGCCGGGAACACCTGCCGTTGATCCTGTCGTTCAGGCTCTTGTGCTGACCGACATCGTCGTCGGCGCCGCGGTAACCGCCCTGCTGTTGAGCCTCGTTCTGCAGCTTCAGAAACATCGCGGCACAATCGATCCCAACGATCTCCAGCCGACGCGGGATTGATGTGCGATGCAGCTCGCGCCCCTGCCAGTTGTCATCCCGCTACTGGCGGCGGTCGTGCTGCTTGCGGTCGAGCGCCACACCCCACTTTGGCTCGTAGACGCCACCGGCATTCTGACCGCATTAGCGACTACCGGCATAGCGGCGATGCTGGCCGACAAGGCATTGCAGCAACCGATCGTCTACTGGTTCGGCGGCTGGCAACCGGCTAGCGGGGTCGCTATCGGCATCAGCTTCGTCATCGATCCCGCGGGGGCCATGGTGGCGTGTTTTTCTGCGCTGGTGTTTGCTGGCGCATTTTTGTTCGGGTGGAATTACTTCGACGATGCCATGGCGCGGTTTCACATCCTGATGCTGGTGTTTCTCGGCGCAATGACCGGTTTCTGCCTGACCGGCGACATTTTCAATTTGTTCGTTTTCTTTGAGCTTATGAGCGTGTCCGCCTACGCAGTCACGGCTTACAAGCTCGAGGCCTCCGAGATCGAGGGCGCATTGAACTTCACGGTCATGAATACGATCGGCAGCTTTTTGCTCTTGGCGGGAATCGCCTTGCTATATGGACGCACGGGTGCGCTCAATTTTGCTCAGATCGGACGGGCGGTTGCCAGCTCCAAAGGCGATCCGCTGCTGGCAATGGCGTTTGCACTGCTCTTTGGCGGACTGCTGATCAAGGCCGCGGTGATGCCATTTCACTTCTGGCTCGCCGACGCACATGCAGTCGCGCCCGCACCGGTTTGCGTCGTTTTTTCCGGGATTATGGTTTCCGTCGCCCTGTTCGGCGCCGCGCGCATATACTGGACGATATTTGCCCCAATCCAGCCGGTGACAGAGGTCGTCAAAAGCCTGCTGCTATATTTGGGCGTGGCGACCGCCGTGTTGGGTGGCTGCACCTGCCTCATGCAGCGGCACATCAAAAGGTTGCTTGCTTTCTCCACCATATCGCACGTCGGCGTGATGTTGGCCGGCTTGGCGACGCTGACGCCGGGCGGGACAGCCGGGTTTTTCCTCTATCTGGCAGGCCACGGATTGACCAAAGGCGCGCTTTTCATGCTTGCTGGAATTTTGATGTCGGCTCACCAAAATATCGACGAGATCGCTCTGCGCGGACAGGCGCGCGATCTGCCGACGTCGGGTGTATGCTTCGCTCTCGGGGGTCTCGTTTTGGCAGGCCTGCCGCTCGGCCTTATGAATTCCGGACGTGAATTGATCGACAAGTCCGCCGAAGGGACACACCTCTGGATACCTTACTTGCTTGCCCTCGGCTCCGCGCTGACGGGGGCCGCGGTGCTGCGAACTGCTGGGCGCGTGTTCGTCGGCCTCGGTCCCGATCCCGGAGAGGAGGAGCAATCGCCAAGCAAAATGGAGCGCGACAAGCGCCGGCCTAGCGCGCTTCTGCTCATACCGGTGATTGTGTTTCTGCTGCTATGCCTCTCCGGGCAAGCGCGTTTGGTCGAAGACGTTGCGCTCAAGGCCGCCGCCACGTTCACGAACCACGACGGATATGCCACCCTTGTGCTCGGTGGCCAAGTGCCGTCGATACCGACCCCCTCCGCTGAACACTCTGGTCCGCTCATCGACTGGCTCTCAGTCGCGTTCGCAGTTGTGGTCGCCGGCTTCCAATTGGGTCGGCACAAAACTCCGCGCTGTCTCCGCTGGACGGCCGATCTTGTCGCTTTCCCCTTTTTCAAAGCGCTGGATTTGGCTCATACCGGTCATATCGGCGACTACGCGGCATGGATGACCTTCGGCCTCCTCCTGTTTGCAATTGCATTCGTTTGGTGACGCCGCCGCGTCTCGGTCACGTGCTGCGTTCAGACCCCTCCAGGCTCGGCACTCCGGGCTGGTTCGCAGTAATGCCGAGATAGACTTCCTGCACGCGCGGATCGCGCTCGAGCAACTTGGCGGCCCCGTGCAACACGGTGCGCCCGGTTTGCAGGACATACGCATAGTCTGCGATCTCCAGCGCGAGCGGAATCGATTGCTCGGCCAGTAGCAAAGTCAGACCCTCGCCGTGCAGGCGAGCGAGAGTTTCGTAGAGTTGCTCGACGACGGCCGGTGCCAGACCCAAGCTCGGTTCATCAAGCATCAGCAGACGTGGATCGCTCATCAGCGCGCGGCCGAGCGCCAGCATCTGCCGTTCGCCGCCGGAGAGCGTGCTCGCGCGCTGGCGGCGACGCTCGGCGAGGCGGGGGAACAAAGTGTAGACGCGCTCGAATAATGCCCCGGTACGTCCCTTGTCGCCGACCACGGTCGCTCCCAAGCGCAAATTCTGCTCGACCGTCTGCGACACGAATAAACGCCAGCCTTCGGGCGACAGCGCCAAGCCCTTGGAAACCACAGCGTAAGCGGGCTGTCCGGTGATTTGCTCGTCGTTCCATTGGATGCGGCCGCTGCTCGGCCGCACCAGGCCGGCAACGGCATTGAGCGTGGTTGTCTTGCCCGCGCCGTTCGACCCCAGCAATGCCACCACCGTCCCGGACTTCACTTCAAGCGAGACATCGGCGATGCCAACGAGGTCGCCATAGCGGACTTCCAGGTGTTCGACCTGCAGCCGATCCATCAGCGTGCGTCCGCGCGGTGGCGACGACCGAGATAAGCTTCAATCACGGCCTGGTCGCGAACGACTTCTTCAGGTTTGCCGCGCGCTATGACGCGCCCGTGGTTAAAGACGACGACTCGCACGGCCAGCGTCATGATTACTTCCATGATGTGCTCGACGATGACCAACGTAACGCCGGATGCGTGAATGGCGCGGACCAGGGCAATAGCCTGCTGGATCTCGGCCGGAGTGAGTCCGGCGAGCGCCTCGTCGAGCAGCATCAGGCGCGGCTCGGTCGCGAGCACGCGGGCGATTTCCAGGCGTTTGCGCCCGGGGGTGCCGAGGCGGCGCGCCGGCTGATCGGCGAACTGCTGAAGTCCGGTCATGTCCAGCACGGACAGCGTGCGGTCGCGGGCGTCGTCGCGCCGGCTGTGACGAAGAAAGGCCCCGACCATCACGTTTTCGAAGACGGTCATGTCCTCGAAGGTGGCGGGCACCTGGAAGGTGCGGCCGATGCCTGCGCGCGCATGCGCTTCGGCCGAGACGTGCGTAAGCTCGGCTCCGGCGAAGGAGACGCGTCCAGTCGTCGGAGTCAGATCGCCGGCCAAGCAGTTGAAGAACGTGGATTTGCCCGCGCCATTGGGGCCGATCAGGCCTACGATCTCGCCCTCCTCAACGCGCAGATCGGCGCCGGCAACGGCCTGGAAGTCGCCGAACGCCTTGGAGATATTCGTCGCCTCAAGCAGCATGCGGGCGCTCCTTCCGCTGCAGGCGCCGCTTCAGTTTTGGCGCGACCGCGTACCAAAGTTCATGCAATCCGCCCGGCTCGAAGCGAGCGAGCAGGACGATGATGCCGCCATACAGAATGTAGGTGAGCCCGGTGCCGCCGCCGCCGAGCCAATCGTTGGTCGCGGTCTGCAGCGGAATGAGCACCAAGGCTCCGACAAGGGGACCGTACAACGTGCCGGCACCGCCGAGCGCTGCGATGATGACCATCTGTACGGAAATGAGCAGGCCGAAGCCGCTCTCAGGATCGACAAAACCGGTTTTGATCGCATACAGCGAGCCGGCAAGCGACGTGAAAACCGCGCTCAGCATCAGCGCATACAATTTCGTGCGCTGCACCGGCACGCCGAGGCTGCGCGCGGCCCGTTCCCCGGACTTTATCGCGCGCAGGTAATATCCGAACCGGCTGCGCTCCACCTGTTGGGTGATCAGCAGCAGCAGCGCAAGCACGGCGAGAAAGAGATAGTAGTAGGGAAGTTCGCTGCGGAACGTCAGGTCCCACCAAGCGCGCCCGACCGCCGGACCTTGCAGGCCGATGGCCGCGCCGACCAGCGGCCAGGTCCCCACCAGGATGCGGATCAACTCGGCAACCGCGATGGTGGCCATGCTGAAGTAGTGGCCTTGCAGGCGAAACGTAGGCGTCCCCACGCCGACAGCCAAAATCAGGCTGATGATAATGCCGAGAGGAACGCCGGCGACAGGTGGCGCACCCCACAGATTGAACACCAAGAGAGGAGCATAAGCGCCCACGCCGAAAAACATCCCGTGCCCGACGGAAACCTGTCCGGCATAGCCACCGACAATGTTCCAAGCGGATGCGGAAAGCGCGACAAGCAAAAAAGAGAGGCCGACGTCCAGATAAAAAGGATCCGGCAGCAGCAAAGGGTAAGCGAGGAGCGCAGCCGACAGAACCAGGGATGCCCATTTCATGCGCGCGGCCTTTAAGCCTTGCCCATGAGTCCCTGCGGTCTGAACCACAGCAAGGCCACGAAAAGCGCGTACACCACCACGTCTTTGTAGATCGCTCCGAGATAGAAGGCCGACAGCGCCTGAATGATCCCGATGATGAGTCCGGCCAGCATCGCGCCGAGGACGCTGCCAAAGCCGCCGAGCGTCACCACGACAAAAGCGGTGAGCACGAAGGTCTCGCCGACCGAAGGCGACCAGGGATACGCCGTCGCCATGAGAGCGCCGGCCAGGCCCGCGCTGCCGGCGGCGAGGCCCCACGCGATGGCCTGCATGCGATCCGGACGGATGCCCATGAGCATGGCAGCGCGGCGGTCCTCGGCAACGGCGAGCAAGCGGCTGCCGATAGAGGTGCGCGTCAGCAGCACGTGCAATGCGAGCGTGAGCGCCGCAGCGGCGAGACCCGCGACGAGGTGCGGCAGCGGCATGAAAATGCCGCCCAGATTGACGACGCCGGAGAGCGAGGTCTGCGGCAAGGACACGACATTGGCGGAAAAGATCCAGAAAGCCGTGTAGCGCAGCAGCAACGCTAGCCCGAAAGTCGAAAGGATTTGCGCCAGCATCGGGCCGCGCAGAACGTGGCGCACGAGGGCGAAATACACCACGACGCCGGCAAGAAAGAGCAGGAGGGCGGCGGCCAGCGTGAAGACGGCTGGCCCGCCATGCACCCACAACACCGTTAGAAGCGCGACATACATGCCGAGCATGACGAACTCGCCATGGGCGAAATTGATGAAGTTCATCATGCCCCAGATCAGCGTGAGGCCGGCCGAGAACAGCGCGTAAATCGCTCCAAGCAGAAGGCCGCCGACGATGACCTGCGCCAGCAACATGGCCTACTGCTTCCAGCCCTTCATCGGCCAGTCGAGCTTGGCGGTTGCTGCATTGTCCGGCCATACCAGCTCGTAGGTCTTGCCCTTGAGCTGGATCAGGTAAGTCGATGCCAGAACGTTCTGGCCGGTTTGGTCGAAACGGACACCTTCGTAGCCCATCATGAGTTGATCGGGCTTCAAGTCTGTCTTTGTCAGTGCGACGCGGATCTTCTCCGGATCTGTCGAGCCCGCACGGTTGAGCGCATCGGCAAGAGCGAAGAAGCTCTGCATGTCGCGCCCACTGGTATCGTCAAGGTCGCGGCCAGTCTTAGCTTTATACATTTCATTGATTTTGTATGTCGTGCTGCCGGGTTTGCCGATGGCCCAGGCGCTGCGATTCATCAGGCCCTGTCCGATATCGGCAATGGCCGGAATGAACGACGGATCGGAAAATCCAGAATCGTCGCCGAGCACCATCGGCGGCAGGTAATTGAGATTACGCAGCGTCTTGATATAGAGGATGGAATCCGCCGTATAGCTGATGAAAATCACCAGATCCGGGTTCTTCTCTTTCAATTGCAGCACCTGCGCAGACACGTCAGTTGTACTGGCGCTGTAAGGAATGCGCAGTGCGACCGGCACGTTCTCCTTTTTCGCGGCCTCCTGGACGGTGTCAGCGACAGAAGTGCCGTAATCGGTGTTCTCGTTTACCAGCGCGATGGAGTCGATCTTTACGCCGCGCTTCTTCATGTCTGCGACGAAGCGCATGTACGTCCGCGCATAATCGCTGGCGATCGGCGTACCGCGGAACACCCACTTGAAGCCTCGCCCTGTGATGTTGGCGGCCGCGGATTCCCCGACCATAAACGGTATGCCATGGCGTTCCGCCACGGCGGTTGCCGTGAAGCTGCAGGAGGATTGATAGGCACCGAACAGAGCATTGACATGATCTTGCGTAATCAGGCGCAGAGCCAATTGCTGCGCAAGCGATGGGTTGCCCTGGTGATCCGCGAAGATCAGCTTAAGCTTTGCGCCCCCGAGATTTGGAAGGCCCGCCATTGCCGCAAGTGTGAGATTTCCGAGTTCAGGATGCGGATTGTTGATGATGTCGACGGCCAATTCCAACGCGGCTTTAGCGGCTTGCCCGGCGGCAGCCGCGTTGCCGGTGAGGGGCTCGACCACTCCCACTGTTACGGTATCGGCGGCAAGCGATGGCGACACTCGCGTGGCGAGAGAGGCCGCCGCCGCCGCTCCCGTAAGAAGTAGAGATCGTCGATTTACGCGATGATTGGTCATGTCGTCCTCCCTGTCGCGTCCAGCCGTCAGCATCATTATGACTTGCAACCGGCGTACAATTTCAGCGTTTCCTGCAACAAGCGTAAGCTTGACCGAATCACGGAGCAAGCCCGGATTGGCGGAGGGCATGCTCAAGTAATCCGCGGCGGCAGTTCGATTGAGAAAGGCGTTGGGAGAAAGGACGTTGGAGATGCCTTACGACGTGACCATCCTGACGGTTAGGCCGGGCACCAATGTGTCCGCCCTCAGCCGGCTTGGTGCATGGCTACAGCGTGCCGAGTTGGGAGGAGAATTACTTGGCTGTCTCCACGCCGAGCTCGGTGCACTCAATCAAATTCTCATCATGAGACACTACGCGAGCGAGGCCGATGTCGCGGGCGACCGACGCCGCCTTCTTGAAAGCGGCGACGCATTCGGCATTGCCGACCTCGTCGCCGGCATGCGTATGGATACGTATGTGATGCTCCCATTTCTCGAAGCGGTCCGGCCGGGCCGCTACGGGCCGTGCTATGAGGTGCGAACCTACGAACTGAAGCCCGCGGGCTTACAGCCGACGATCGACGCATGGCGGCGATCCGTGCCCGGGCGCGCAAAGCTGTCGCCGCTGCTTGCCGCAATGTATTCGACTTCCGGCACGGTAACGCGGTTCATGCATATTTGGCCGTATACGGATTTGGAAGAACGGCGCCGTATCCGCGCGCAGGCCGTCGAGAGCAAAGTATGGCCGCCACCCGGAGGCCCCGAGCAGCTCGTCGCTCAACAATCGGACATTTTCCTGCCGACGCCGTTCTCGCCGCTGCAATGATCGGATCGGGGACGTGGAACAGCCTGCATTGGCAACTGTACCGCTGCTGCTGGGCAGATCAGAGCACCAAGCCGCTGACCGGGTCGATCAGGTGCATGTGATCCATATTTGCGCAAAGGCGCATGGGAGCGCCCGCCGCTGCCGCATGCGCGGGATCCACTCTGCCGCAAATCTCGGCGCCGTTGAGCGTGAAGAAGACCATGGTTTCCATGCCGAGCGGTTCGACCACATCCAGCGTCGCCGAAAACTCGGACAACTCGCCGTGTCCGTTGTGACGAGGCTCGGTAATGTGCTCGGGGCGTAATCCCAAAATCAGCTCCTTGCCAATAACGCCCTTGTAGCGGCGCGCGGGGTCCGTCGGCACCGGCAGGGCGACAGTGTCGGAAATGCGTACACGCAAATCGGCGCCATCTTGCTCCAAACGGCATGGAATGAAGTTCATGGCTGGCGAGCCGATAAAGCCCGCGACAAAGCGCGTCTTCGGCTGATGGTAAAGCTCCTGCGGCGAGCCGATCTGCTCGATGCGCCCTTGGTTCATCACCACAACGCGATCGGCCAATGTCATCGCCTCGACCTGATCGTGTGTGACGTAGACTGTGGTCGTCTTCACCTTCTGGTGCACGCGCTTGATTTCCGTGCGCATCTGTACCCGCAGCTTGGCGTCGAGATTCGACAACGGTTCGTCGAATAGAAAGACTTTCGGATTGCGCACAATCGCGCGGCCCATGGCTACGCGCTGACGCTGCCCGCCCGACAATGCTTTGGGGCGGCGGTCGAGCAGTTCGGTGATATCGAGGATGCGTGCGGCATGCTCCACGCGTTGGCGAATCTCTTCCTTCGGCAGCTTGCGCAGCTTGAGGCCGAACGACATGTTTTCGAAGGCGGTCATATGCGGATAAAGCGCATAGTTCTGGAAGACCATCGCGATGTCGCGATCCTTGGGCGGCAGATCGTTGACCACCTCGCCGCCGATCAGGATGTTGCCCGAGGACACTTCTTCCAGACCGGCGATCATGCGCAATGTTGTGCTCTTGCCGCAGCCGGAGGGTCCGACCAGAACGACGAACTCGTTATTCGGGATGTCGAGATCGATCGAGCGTACCGCTTCGACCTCGCCGAATTTCTTGACGACCTGGTGCAACGCGACTTCGGCCATTGTGTTCAGCCCTTGGTGGCGCCGGCGGTGAGGCCGGCGATGTAGTAGTCCATCAGGAAGGCGTAGATCACCAGCGGCGGCGCGGCGGCGACCAGCGCGCCAGCCATCAGCATGCCCCATTTGTACACGTCGGCGCGGATGAGGCTGGTCACCGTGCCAACGGTCAGGACCTGCTGATCGGATGAGTAAAGGAAGGCCATCGGATAAACGAATGCGGCCCAGGAGACGGTGAAGGCGAAGATGGTGGCGGCGATAATGCCCGGCAGCGCCACCGGGATGAAAATGCGCCAGAGCATTTGCAAGTGGCCGGCGCCGTCGATCAGCGCTGCCTCGTCGAGCTCTTTGGGAATCGACTGGAAATAGCCGATCATGATCCAGGTGCAGAACGGCACGGTCAAAGTCGGATAGACCAGCACCATGCCCCAATAGGAGTTGAGCAGGCCGAGGGCTTTGACGATCTGGAACAGCGGGATGAACAGCAGCGTGTCCGGCACCAGATAGGTGAGAAAAATGCCGGTGGCGAGCAGGCTCGACCCCCAGAAGCGCATGCGGCCCAGCGAGAATGCAGCGAGCACGCTGACCACCATGGTGATCGCCACGACGCAGATTGTGACGATCGCGGTGTTCTTGAAATAGATCAGGAAGTCGGTCTGCGTGAACAGGATCTTGAATTGGTCGAGCGTCACCCCGTCGGCGATGATCCAGGGATTGGTCGCCAGACGCGCGACCTCGGCGTCGCTTTTGAGCGACGTCACGATCATGTAGTAGGGCGGCAGCAGAAAGAAGATCGCAAAAATAATCAGGAATACATAGGATGTGATGAGTGCCCAGCGGCGATCGCGGCGCAGGCTGGCGCGCCGCTTGACCGGTCCTGCCGGCATCGTGATCGCGGGCGAACTCATCCGATTTCTCTGCCGCGCTTGCGTACGCCGCGCAAGATGAAGACGGCGGCTATGGCGAGGATCGGGAACATGAACAGCGATGTTGCCGCGCCGAGCGGCAGGTCACCGGAACGAATGCCGAGCAGGAACGCATAGGTTGCGAACACGTGCGTCATGTTGCGCGGGCCGCCGCCGGTCATGATCTGCACGATGTCGAAATTGGCGAAGGTGACGATCAATGAAAACAGCACGGTGATAGCAATGATGTTACGCATCATCGGCAGCGTGACGTGCACGAATTTCTGCCAGGCATTGGCGCCGTCGATCGCCGCAGCCTCATAGAGCTGTTCGGGCACGGATTTGAGTGCGGCGAGATACATGATCAGGAAGAACGGCGCGCCGTACCAAACGTTGACGAGGATAACGGAGAAACGAGCCCAGTAAGGATCGCTCAACCAGGGAATTTCATTAAAACCGAGGCCAGTGAGCACCCAGTTGAAGGCGGAATGGGTCGGGTCGAACAGCCACCACCAGCCGAGCGAAGATAATGCCAGCGGAATGACCCATGGCACGAGCAGCATGCCGCGCCATTTGCGCTGGCCCTTGGCGGGCAGATTGTTGATGAGGTGCGCCGTGATGAGACCGATCAGCGCCTTAAAGAAAACGGCCGAGAGCGCAAAGATGGCCGACTGCTCGATCACCATCCAGAACACGTCGCGTGACAGAAGATAGCTGAAGTTTCCGAGCCCGAGAAAACGGGTCTGCGACTTGTTCAGCATCGACAGGTAAATCGAATAAAACGCCGGATAGACCACCAATCCTGCAATGATCACGATCAACGGTAGGCACATTAGCAGTGCGACGGTCGAGCGCCGGCGCAGGAGCTTGCCGGCCTTGCTGCGGACCGAGGCTGCGGACACCCCTTGCAGGGCCGGCGCCCAGGAATGCACGGTATCTGCCATTCAGCGGCCTCCGACTCCGAATAGATCAGGCATGCCGGCCGCGGGGCCGGCATGCGCGTTCATAAACACGAAGACCAAGCGGCACTCAGGCGCGCAACGTGCCTTCGAGCTCCTTCTCCGCCCATTTAATGACGTCGTCGAGCTTTTCGTTGCCCTGCGTAAACTTGGCGACCATGACGGTGTTGATCGCCTGGTTGTACATCTGGGCGCCGACCTCGGAACGAGCCGGCGCTCCGAACATCGAGTTCTCCTCGTCGCCGCGCGGCGGATAGCTGTAGACAACGCCTTTCGGCGGCTCGACCGTCTTCCAGGTATCGAGGTCGTACATGCTCTTGAACGAGGGCAAATCGTAGCCGACCGACGCCGCAACCAATTGCGCGACCGATTCCTTCTGCGAAATGTGTAGCAACAAGTCCTTCGCAGCCGATTTGTTCTTGGAGAAGCTCCACAGCCCGTAGAACTGCGGCAGTTGCCCGACGAAACGGCCTTTCGGGCCCTTGGGCATGGCGTGGAACCAGATGTTCTTGGCGACGTCGGGATTGTCGCGTTTGGCCACCGCCCACGAGCTTGGCGGATTCATGATGCCGGAGCCCTTTCCGGAAATGATCCAGCGATTGTTGCCGGCGTCGTCCCACGCGTAGACTTCCGGCGGGTTTACCGCCATCAGTTTCTTAAGATATTCGAGCGCCTTGCGAGTCTCGTCGGAGTTGATCTTGATCTGATCCTTTTCGTCGACGAACACGACGCCCATCGATTTGAAGAAGGCGCCGACCCAGTCGACGGCGTCGGACGTCTGGCCCATCGGCAGCCCAACGGGATAGCCGGCCTTGTGAAGTTTCTGCGCGCAATCGAGATAGAGGTCCCACGTCCACTTGTCGGTCTTCGACTTGTCGTATTTCGCCTCATCGGCTGGGAACATGTCCTGCAGATCGATGCCGCAGTGCTGCTTGTAGAGGTCGAAGCGCGACTGACACGGTTTCACCTGACTGCCGACGGTCGTCGGGATGCCGCGCCAGGTGCCTTTGATTTTCGCCAGATACTCGGCGACCGGGCTGATCGGGCCGTATTGTTTGATCAGTTGGTCGGCGACGTCGTTGAGCGGCTCGAGCAGGCGCTCGTGAATGCGGATGTTCCAGTCGCGATGCGACATGATGTCGTGACCGGTGCCGGCCTGCGCCTCGGCGGCGGCGGTCAGCTTGTCTTTCTCGCCCTGCGAGGTGATGTAGTCGATGTGCACATCGACCTTGTTCTTGGCGCCCCACTCGTTGCAAAGCTTGGTGAGTGTGTTGTTGGCGCCAGGCACCCAGTGGTCCCAGCAGCCGAGGGTCAGCGTGCCCGCCGCATAAGTGCCGCTGACGTAAGGTGCGCTAATGACGGCCGCAGAACCGAGCGCGGCGGTTTTCAAAACCTCACGACGTGACAGACGTGACTTTCCCATAGGTCTCCTCCCGATAGCGCCATTGTTTCTGGCGTTGCGGAAACGATACTCTGGTCCTACCACCTCGGCTAGTCAGGAGGCGTAAGGACCGCATCAATTCGCGGTCATATCGCGGCGCAATAGGCCGATTAGGAGCACGCATTGTCCAAAACCGCATTTGTTCGACTATCGCCGGATGACAATGTCGCCGTCGCCCTCAGCCAGGTTCTGGCCGGCACCTCGCTTTCCGGGGTGAGCGCGCGGGAACGTATTCCGCGCGGTCATAAGATGGCGCTGGTGCCCATCGCGCCCAACGAACCGGTGCGAAAATATGGCCAGATCATTGGATTCGCATCGAAATCCATTTCGCCCGGAGACTGGGTCCATGAACACAACGTGACGCTCCATGATTTTGCCCGCGATTACCGCTTTGCGGCGGATGCCAAAAACGACGAATTGCTGCCGCCGGAACTGCGGGCGACGTTTCAAGGCTATGTGCGCTCCAACGGCAAGACCGGCACGCGCAACTACATCGGCGTGCTTACCTCCGTGAACTGCTCGGCCAGCGTGGCCAAGTTCATCGCCGAAGAGGTCAATCGATCCGGCTTGCTTAACGACTATCCCAACATCGACGGCGTCGTTCCCTTTGTGCATGGCACCGGCTGCGGTATGGCGAGCCGCGGAGAGGGCTGGGAGGTTCTTGAGCGCACGCAGTGGGGCTATGCCACGCATCCCAACTTGGGCGCAGCACTAATGGTTGGGCTTGGCTGCGAGGTGTTTCAGATCGATCGCATGAAGGACGAATACGGGCTGGTCGAAGGCGATCACTTCCAGACCATGACCATTCAGGCGACCGGCGGCACCAAGAAAACCGTGGCTCAAGGGGTCGAACGCATCAAGGCGATGCTGCCGGTCGTCGCGTGTGCAAAGCGCGAAACACGCCCAGCGAGCGAAATCGTGCTGGCGCTGCAATGCGGGGGCTCGGATGGGTATTCCGGCATCACAGCCAATCCGTCGCTTGGCGCCGCGGTCGATCTGCTGGTCAAGCATGGCGGCACCGGCGTCCTGGCCGAGACTCCGGAAATTTATGGCGCGGAGCATCTGCTCACCCGGCGGGCGGTTAACGCGAGCGTCGGCGAGAAATTGGTCGAGCGTATTCGTTGGTGGGAGGACTACACCGCACGCAATCGCGGCGAGATGAACAACAATCCGTCGCCGGGCAACAAGGCCGGCGGCCTCACCACGATTTTGGAAAAGTCGCTCGGCGCCGCAGCAAAAGGCGGTTCGACCACTCTGCGCGCGGTCTATGAATACGCGGAGCCGGTCTCTGAGAAGGGTTTCGTTTTTATGGATACGCCCGGATACGATCCGGTTTGCGCCACCGGCCAAGTCGCCGGGGGCTGCAACGTGATGTGCTTTACCACCGGTCGCGGTTCGGCCTTCGGCTGTAAGCCGACGCCTTCGATCAAGCTCGCCACCAACAACTACGTTTACGAGAGCATGATCGACGACATGGACATCAATTGCGGCGATGTACTCGACGGCGTCAGCATAGCGCAGAAAGGCGAGGAGATTTTCAGGAAGGTGATTGCGGTCGCCTCCGGTGAGCGCACCAAGTCAGAAACTCTCGGCTATGGCGATCTAGAGTTTGTGCCGTGGCAAATCGGCGCCGTGATGTAAGCAGCGAGAGAGGCAGCAATTACCGCCGGCGGGCTTTGCTATGCAGTCGCGAGTGAATTTCTCCTTGCGCTAACGGCCACGATTAGAATTGCCGCCGCTGCTGCTCTGCGTGATCGTATTGAGCTGTCCGGCGATAATGCCATTGAGCTGATCGATGTTGCCGATCTGGCTTGGCGGCAGGCCGTTCGGCGGCGGCTCACCTTGGAAGTACCAGCCATAGAGCGGAAAGGCGACTCCACCCGCGGCGCTGACAATTGTTCCGTCCCATTGAATCGGACCCTGCACGCCGCCATTGCTGGTGAGCACGAAAGCGGTGCCGGGCTTTGTCAAGTTGAGCTGCACTCCCGAGGGCAACGTGATGATCGCCTTCCCTTCAACCAGGATGACAGTCAGCGTGTAGCCGCTCGTGGGATTGCCTGAGATGAGGAGATCGAGAATGGTCCCGCGAATTCCCAGCGTCGCCACCGGCGTTTTGATCGTGTAATTGGTCGGGTTCATCGAGCCGGTAATGAAGCGGAGGGCTCCCTGCGTGGCATTGACGACGACACGGCCCCCGCGGCTTGGGCTATAAACAAACCGATCGAGCACGATGTCGGCATGTGGCCCAAGGCTTAGGCTCGTCTTGTCGAGAAACAGAAGTTGCGCCGAACTCGCATCGCTTGTGCGGATGTGCTCGTTTGCGAAAACTTCGCTGCCCACTGTTAAGGCGCGGCTATTGGCGCCCATGACGCCTTCAACGTGGTTGACCACGGCGGAGGCAACTCCGATCCGGTCGGCAAATGCACATGGACTCGCGCACAATGCCCCTAAAATAAAGATCAAGTGGAGAACGGTACGCGAATAGGCGGTCATTCCGTGGGCCTTGTCTTGGGGACGGCGGGCAGTAGTTTGTGTATTGTATCGCATCGTTGGTTCACGCAACAGCGTTGCTCGGTTAGTTTGCGGCACCAGGCGGGGGTTAGCAAAGGATGCGTGTTCTCAGTCGTTTGTCGATGCGCGTCCTTCTCGCGGCATCATTTTTCGTCTGCGCATTCGCCACGCCCTCTAACGGCGCGGTTTCTCCGCAACTCGACGCTCTTTACGTCGAGGTTCTGCAACATCCCGGCAACAGCGATCTCAATCTGCGCTTTGCTCGCGAAGCGGAGGCGGCCGGCGTGTTGCGGTGGGCGCTCTCCGCTTATGAGCGGGTGACGATCAACGACCCCGGCAACGCCGAAGCTCAGGCGGGGCTGCAACGGGTCCGCCGCAAGTTACAGCCCGATACTTCGCAGGTCACCCTGGAAGCGGGCGGCGGTTACGAGTCGAACCCGCGCTATTACTTGGGGCCGCGACGGAACGAGGGGGTCGGGCTCGCCTCGGCCATTCTTTTTGACGAGCGCGCAATCAGCGGCATGCGCTGGCGCACGACCGGCGCAGTCACCGGATTATTCTATAGCCAGAGCAACGATCTCGATTACGCCAACGCGGCGCTGAACACCGGCCCGGTCGTGGATCTATTTCCTGGCTGGGCCGTCGTGCCGGCGATCGGCGGGTCGGCTGCGTACTACGATCATCATTTCTATTACGGCGAAGGAGCGCTGACGGCGACCTTCGAGGGCGCGTCACAGGGGGCGTTCAAATCCTTTCAGGTGAAGACAGCTTACCGTTCCTATGACGAGTTCTTCCCGAGCGCGAATGGCTTTTATACGGAAGGGCGCGCACGGTTTGCATTCCCCAACCTGCTCGGCAGCAGCAGCGTTCTTATCCTCTCGCCCTGGGTGCTCTATAGCGACCTTTCGGGAACGGTATTATCTCCCGTCCTCGGCGACGTTCAACCAGGCGCATATGTCGAGGCGGCGGGCAAGGCGGAAGTTTACAAGGGTGTTGTTGACGGTGTTGTTGTCGGCGGCAACATCACCGCCATCGACCGCCGTTATCGCGCCGATACGGTGCCGGCGACGGGCAACAAGCGCATCGACGTTTTGTGGATTCCAGGGGCAAGCCTCTTATTCCCGCACCTGTTCTCGTTCCAGACCGACCTGCGCTTCGACTATCGCTACATCTGGGACCGTTCCAACGACTCGAGCAAAAGCTTTACCGACCACGTTGTGACCGGCACATTGATTTATCGCTTCGATCCAACCGAAAATTTCTGGACGCAGCTCGCGTCCGGCCGCTCACAATAAGGTCACGTTCAACGGCCACATCGGCTCAGGCGCGCAAGCGTCGAAGGCCGCCGGCTGACCCGGCAAATTGGACTTGATTTCCGCATGGTGAAAGGCGGATGCTCTTGCCGCCGCACGCGGAATGGGTGGCAAGCAGGTATCAGAACACAAAAAAGGCTGTTCCAGCAGCGGTCTGGAGGGGAGGAATGGCGTCTGTTTCGATTCATGACGTGCGCAAGGCGTTCGGCACCACCAACGTGCTGCATGGCGTGAATATCGCAATCCATGACGGCGAGTTTGTCGTGCTGGTCGGCCCATCCGGCTGCGGCAAGACGACCTTGTTGCGCATGATCGCCGGGCTGGAGAACGTGACCAGCGGCGAAATCCGCATCGGCGAGCGGCGGGTCAACAATCTGCCGCCCAAAGAGCGCGATGTGGCAATGGTGTTTCAAAATTACGCGCTCTATCCGCACATGACCGTTGCGGCCAACATGGCATTCTCGCTGAAACTGCGCGGGGCGCCCAAAAGCGAGATCGATGAGCGCGTCAACCGCGCCGCGGAAATTCTCGGACTATCGCCTCTGCTGGCGCGCTTTCCTCGCCAATTGTCGGGCGGGCAGCGCCAGCGCGTCGCCATGGGACGGGCCATTGTACGCGATCCGCAGGTATTTCTGTTCGACGAGCCGCTCTCCAACCTTGATGCCAAGCTGCGGGTGCAGATGCGGACTGAGATCAAAGAGCTGCATCAGCGATTGAAGACCACGACGGTTTACGTGACCCACGACCAGATCGAGGCCATGACTATGGCGGACAAGATCGTGGTCATGCATGACGGACGCGTCGAGCAGATCGGCGCTCCGCTCGAGCTCTACGATCGGCCCGATAACCTGTTCGTCGCCGGCTTTATCGGCTCGCCGGCG
>Ga0070740_10002860_pt1 | contig 19287 bp, 15 predicted proteins | sample Coa_R2_FD_67286 | JGI IMG/M metagenome (GOLD analysis project Ga0070740, IMG submission 67286) | Surface soil microbial communities from Centralia Pennsylvania, which are recovering from an underground coalmine fire - Coalmine... | ecosystem: Environmental > Terrestrial > Soil > Unclassified ...
TGGCGGAATCCATCGTGCCCGTGATTTCCACGCGGTTGCCGGCCTCGAGGTCCAAACCCGAGCCGGAGACTTCCACGGTCACGTTGGTCACGTCATCGGTGACCAGATAGTGCCCGGAAACCACCCGCAAACACCCGGAAATCTTCCACGGCTCGTTTCCGCCGGCTTGCGGTTGCGGCTCGAATTCGAGCGCCGTGCCGGGCGCGAGATCCGCCACGAGCAGCCCCTTAGCGGTGAGCACGTGGAAGGAACCCGACAGCGCCGTAACCTTCACGCCGCGCGGACCCGCCAGAGCCACGCGCGCCGAGGCGTCTCCGGTGGCGGGCTGAACTCTGAGGCCGCGCGCTTCCATGTGGAATCCTGCGGGCTTGACCAGCTGGCCCGATCCCTTTTCCAGAAGCAGATGATCGCCGTAAATCCGGCCCTTCGAGTCCGGCGAAAGCGTCACCCGGGCGCCGCTGGTCAAATCGAGCGAGGTCGCCGCCTGGCGCGTCTCGATCAGGGTGCCCTCGAACAGAGTGGCGTTGCCGGTCACGTTGGAATCGTCGATCCGAAACGTGCCCTTGGCCAGCACGGTTCCGATCGCGGGCGGCGCGGCGAAGCCTGGAAGCGGCGCGAGCGCCAAAAACATGGCCAGCGCGGCCGCGACGACAGCTTGAACAGTCTCGAATTTCACGGTTTTCTCCTGATGGTTACTAGTAGGCCGGGCAGGCAACTTTTCTCCCCCCGATTTCCATTTCTCTCGCGCGAAAGCCGCGAGAAGGATAAAGACCCAAAACGATATCCCCAAACGAGCAAAAGGATAGTCGACCAGCGCATGAACAAACACGGCGCCGACACCCAGCCCCCAGCCGGACCGCACCGCTCGCGGAAACGCCCAGAGGGCGATGGCCAGCCAAACTCCGGCGTAGGCAATTCCTCCTTCCGCCGCCCACTCGAGCCAGTCGTTATGAGCGTGGTTGACGGCGGCGCCGGTATCAAACCGCGCGAACTCGGGGTAAACCGAGGCGAACGTCCCCAGACCGTATCCCTGCCACGGACGGGAGGCGGCCATCTCGCGCGCGGATTGAAAAATTTCGCGCCGGTATTCGAGTGGATCGGCCTGCGCAAACCGCGTCGCGAGCGTCGCGGCTCCTCCCACGCCTGCGGCCACAATCGCCGCGGCGGCAAACGCGAATGACCGCCGCCGCAGCGCCGGGCCCAACAGCAGAAACGCCGCCACGGATTCCAGCGCCAGCAGGATCGCCCCGGCTCGCGAAGCGGAAGCCAATCCTGCCCCCAAAATTACCGCCGGAACCAGCACGCTTCGCGCCTTATCCGCCGCGCACAAGTAGAGGGCCGCAGGAAGGCATAGTTCGAGAAACTGGGCGAAATTGTTACGGCTCGGAAAAGGCCCCCAATTGTCCGGATATTCAGCAGGAAAAATCCATAAGATTTTTCCAGGCGAGGTGAAATAGGCCGCAACCGAAACCACGCTTACGATGAATGCGAAGCAGGTCAGGGCCCGCAGGAATCGAGTGCGCGCAGCAACCTCGCCGAACACGGCAAACGCGGTTACCGCGATCGCCGCCAGCGCCGCATTGCGCAGCGAAGCCTGGAGCGTCGCAAAGCGGTAGACCGTTCCCCCTAAAACGATCTGCCCGAATCCCCACAACCCGATTGCCCCCAACGGCAGGCTCACATGCCAGGGGGGCAAAGCGCCTCGCCAGCAGGCCGCGATCGCCGTAACAAAGGTCGCGGCCTCCCAGCCCCACTCGACAAACCGGTCGGCGCTCCAGGTGGTGAGCGTCGCTCCTCCAGCGATCAAGAAAAGCGCAACCAGGAAGAAGGTCGCACTCGTACTAAGCCTTCTTCGGTTGATCGTATCCGGGTATCGCCTTAAGCTCATATCACCATGAGACGCGTATTTACCCTATTACTTTTTATTGGCGGAATAGTCCGGGCCGCCGATCCGGTCGCCGCCATTGAACCCATGCCTTCGATCCATCGCAGTTGGAAATGGAGCCTGGCGCCTGTGGTCGCCAGCCAGGCGTTGGATATTACCAGTTCTTACGGCATGCGGGAACTGAACCCGGCTCTGGCAGGCCCCGACGGCCGCTTCGGCCTGAGGGCCGCCAGCGTGAAGATCAGCGTAACCGGGGCGATCATCGGTGTCGAGTACCTCATCGTGAAGTTCCATCCCCGCGCTGCCCGGGCGCTAACGAAACTGAATTGGTCCGGTTCGGCCGTGACCGCCGGGTTCGCCGCGCACAATTTTGCGATTCGCTAGCGCTCGCTGGGATAGTTCGGATGTCGGCCCCCCTTGTACTCCCGTACTATGTTCGATCTGGTACTTTAAGCTCATCCCTTATAGGGAATAGTCAAATCTCTTAGGTGTGCGCTTTTCCAAAAAAACTCGGTTTATTCTGGCGTCACTATGAAACTTACTTGGCTCTTCGCTACTGTTTTCGGGCTTGCAGTGACGCTATCTGCGGGCAAACCCCAACCCACTCTGAGCACAAGCTGCCTTGATGGCCAAAATAGCCTCGGGGATTGTAAGGGGACCACCTCGAATGTCCTCGTCACGGGGTCGAATTTCCCGAAGCACGTTCTGGTCATCGTGACGGACGGGACGGTAGAAGCCGACAACTCCGTCTATGGTGGCCCCAATCTGGACTTTACTGAGTCTCTGTACGACGGAACTTGGACTATCAACGTCTATAGCATGAACGGAAACAAACTTCTGGCGACAACGACCGTGACCGTGGACAACCTAACCCCGTGATCCTACCTCGCCGCAGCCACCGCCCGGTCAGTCTCGATCGTCCGGCGCAGGACAAAGCTGCTGGGGTTGTAATCGGGCGCCAGTTCCTTAAGGCTGAGCAGCACCTCGGCCGCATCGCGCTCCTGTAGGGCTGTGCGAAGCTGAGCCAGCCTCGCGGAGATATCCGGCTGCGGCCCGGCCAGCACGCGGATCTGCGAGTGCGGCGTGGCGCGCGTGTCCTCCTCGTAGGCGCTGATCTCCTCGTACAGCTTTTCTCCGGCGCGGATACCGCAGAACTCGATGCGGATATCCTCGCCGGGCTTCAGCCCGCTCAGCAGAATCATTTTTCGGGCCAGATCCAGGATGCGGACCGGCTCGCCCATCTCCAGTACGAAAATCTCGCCTCCGGAGCCCATCGCTGCGGCTTGCAGCACCAGCTGCGCCGCCTCGGCGATCGTCATGAAAAACCGGCGCATCTCCGGGTGCGTGACGGTCACCGGCCCGCCTGCCGCGATCTGTTCCTTAAATAACGGGATGACGCTGCCGCTCGAGCCCAGCACGTTGCCGAAACGGACGGCCATGAAGCGCGGGGCGCCGGCGCGGCCTCCCGGCGCCCCCCGGGCCTGGGAGGCAGCCTGGCAGATCATTTCGGCGACGCGCTTGGTCGCGCCCATCACATTCGCCGGACGGACCGCCTTGTCGGAACTGATGAGCACAAGGTGCTCGACGCCCGCCCGCAGCGCCTGGCGCACGACGTTTTCGGTGCCGAAGACATTGTTTTCGACGGCTTCGAACAGGTGCGCCTCCATCATGGGCACGTGCTTATACGCGGCGGCGTGATAGACGGCCTCCGGCGCATGCTCATCGAAAATTTCTTTGAGCCGCTGGGGGTTCTGAATGCTGCCCACCTCGGCCAGGAAGGCGACTTCCGGGAACCGCGCCCGCATCTCCCGGCCGATCTCATAGAGCGCCGTTTCGGCGTGATCCAGGCCGATGACCGCGCGCGGGCGGAACCGCGCGATCTGGCGGCACAGCTCGGACCCGATGGACCCTCCGGCGCCTGTGACCAGCACCGCCCGCCCGCGAAGTGTTTCGCGAATTTCATCCTCGGCGAGTTGCACCGGGGCGCGCCCCAGCAGGTCCTCGATCCGGATATCGCGGATCTGCTTCACCAGCGGCGGCGCCGCGCTGCCCCGGTCCTGAATCAGCTCGGCCAGCGCCGGGACCCGTTTGGTTGTGATGCCCGCGGCTTGGCAGGCTTCGAGAATCTCGCAGAGCTGGTCTCCGGAGGCCGACGGCAGGGCAATCAGAACCATCTCGATCCGCGCCCGCTGCGCGGCCGCCCTCAGTGCGTCACGCGAGCCTAATACCCGGACGCCGTCGATGCGCAGGCCGCGCTTGAGCGGGTCATCGTCGAAAAACCCGCACACTTCGAAGCCGATCTCCGGGTTCGCCCGGATCTCGCGCAGCAGGGTCGCGCCTGCGGTTCCCGCGCCGTAGATCGCAACCCGGGCCGCTACAGGCTTGCCCTTCCACCGCGAATCAAAATACAGCCGCGCCGCCGCGTGCAGCGCGACCACCAGCGTCGTAGCCGCCAGCAGGTCGATCACGTAAATGGAGCGCGGAAACGCGCTGCCGAGCGCCGCCCGCAAAAGACCTGCGGAGGCCGCCGAGGCCGCCGCACTGGCCCAGCCGATTCGCAGCAGATCCTGGAAGCCGACATACCGCCAGGACACGTCCCGCAGCCCGAACAGCCGGAACACCGCCAGCTTCGCCGCCAGCACCAGCGGAAGCGCGCCAGCGAGCATGCGTACATACTTCGGCTCCAGGATGAAATCGAAGCGCAGCAGAAAGCTCGCGGCCAACGCCAGGGCGAGCAGCGACGCTTGCAGCACTTCGGCCAGCCAGCGGCGGTTTTTCAGAATCTGATTCCTCATCGGGACGCGCCCGCCGCGCGGGGATACTCGGAGGCGATCTCATGCGAGCCGGGAGGAGGCCAGGCAATCAAAGGCTCGTTCCGGGCGGCCATGCGGCGCAGCAGCGGGTCGAGATTCCAGCTCTCGATGAGCCGTCCAACTGCCCGGAGCGCGCGGCGGCGGGAGACCGCCGCCAGAATGGTTATTCCCAGGATTCGCACATCGACCATCCGTGAGGCGTGATCGAGGTAGGCTAGCGCCAGCCGGCTCTTCCAGGGACGGATGATCTGGTTGTAAAGCAAGTCGGGATCGTCCGCCCCGGCGAGGATTTGTCCTTCATCGGAAAACACAATCGAGGCAAGATCCGTCATTCCCGGCCGGACGCTCAGCATGCGCCGCTCCTCGCGCGTATACAGGCTGGCGTCGGCCGGCACCTGCGGGCGGGGGCCCACTAGGCTCATCTCGCCTTTCAGAACGTTCCATAATTGCGGCAGCTCGTCCAGTTTGGTGGCGCGCAGCAGCTGCCCCACCCGGGTAATCCGCGGATCGCCCGCCGCCGTGGAGTTTACGCCGGTTTTCCAGGCGTCCACGCGCATGGTGCGGAATTTAAGCATGCGGAACTCGCCCCCGCCGCGCGCGATCCGGCAGCCCCGGTAAAATGGGGAGCGCCGGTCCTCCCCATAGATCGCCAGCGCGATCAAGCCCATCGGAATGGCCAGCAGGGCGAGCCCCAGGCCCGCCACGAAAATATCCAGTGTGCGTTTCATACGTAGGTTCCCGCCACGGACATCTCCCGGCAGCCTAAGGCCCGCTGCGCCGCCGCCGCGATTTCTTTGGGCCCTGGGTAATAAGCCGCTTCTTCGGCCCGCGCGGCCGAGGCGGGCGCATCCGGCAGCGCCACCCGGAGCACGGGCGAGCGCAGCCAGGCAAACGCTTCTTCCCCGATCGCCGCCGCGATCTCGGCTGCTGCGCCCGCAGTGCGCCAGCCTGGATCGGCCACCACCGCGCGGCCCGTTTTCGCAACGCTTGCGAGAACCGTTTCCCGGTCCCAGGGCTTCAACGTGCGCAGATCGATGACTTCGGCGTCGATGCCCGTGGCCGCCAGCTCCCCGGCGGCCTCCAGCGCCTGCTTCGCCATCCAGGAGACGCCGATTAACGTGATGTCCCGGCCCGGCCTCCGGATCGCGGCCCGGCCGATCGGCGCTGCTTGCGCCTGTTTCGGAACCGGCCCCCGCTCGCCGTACAGCCACCGGTCGTCGATATATAGCACCGGGTTGGGATCTTCCAGAGCCGCGATCAACAGACCCTTGGCGTCCGCCGGCGTCGCCGGCATGACCACTTTCAGCCCCGGAACGTGCATGAACATGGCGTGCAGCGCCTGCGAGTGCTGCGCACCCTGCTCGCCTCCGCGATTGATGACGGCCCTCACCACCAGGGGCACGTTGGCTTGCCCGTTAAACAAATACGACCAATTGGCCGCCTGGTTGATCAGCGTGTCGAAGGCCAGCAGCATGAAGTCCATCCGCGGATGGAACACGATGGGCCGCATTCCGGCCAGCGCCGCTCCCACCGCCAGACCGGTGACCGCGTTTTCCGATACCGGGCTATCCAGCAGCCGGTCCCGGCCGTAGTCGCGGTCTAGGTTTTCCAGGCTCGATCCCGCGTACCAGGGGCTCCATAGGCCCTGGCCGATCACGAACACGCGCGGGTCGGCCTCCAGCAGTTGCGCGTGGGCTTCCCGGATCGCCTGCGCGTAGCTCAGCCAGCGCATACGTGCTCCATGACCTTGCCGGCGCTCCGTGCCGGGGCGCGACGCGCCGCCACCAAAGCCTGCTCGATTTCCTGCTCGATCGATGCCCGCTCCACAGCCACATTCGCTCCCCACTCACGCAGCCTCGCCTCGGCGCGCGCCAGCGGATCTTTGAGGATCCATTCGGCGAGCTCGCCGCGCCGCTTCAGGCCGACATCCAGATCGAAGCTCGCCCCGACATGCCCCCGCCAGCGAAACGTGCGGCACTCGAGAAGCGACGGACCTCCCCCCTCCCGCGCCCGCGCCACCGCCTCGCTTGCGGCTGCATAAACCGCTTCCACATCGTTGCCGTCCACGCACGCTCCGGGGACGCCGTGGACCTCGCCCGCTCGGTACAGGTTGTCGGCGACGCGCCGCTCGGACCAATGCAGATGGCTCGAATACAGGTTGTTTTCGCAGATGAATACCAGCGGCAGCCGGTACAGCGCCGCCAGATTCAGAGTTTCGTGTACGTGGCCCTCTTCGAGGGCGCCGTCTCCGAAAAAAGCCGCCGCGACCTGGCCCGAACCGCGCATCTTATAAGACATCGCCGCGCCCGCCGCCAGCGGTACGGTCCCCGCCACGATGGGCACCGTTCCGAAGATGCCCACCTCCTTCGCGATCAGGTGCATCGAACCGCCGCGCCCCCCCGAGCAGCCGCTTTCCCGCCCCAGCACCTCGGCAAATAGCGCTTCGAGCGAGCCGCCCTTGGCCAGATAATGCCCGTGCGAGCGGTGGCCTCCCCAAACCGAGTCTTGGCGGCCCAGCGCCGCGCAGACTCCTTCGGCGACCGCCTCCTGGCCGATGTACAGATGGCAAGGCCCCTTCACCTCGCCGGTTTCGACCATCCGCGCGATGGTTTCTTCGGCCAGGCGGATGCGCTCCATCCCGCGCCAGCGCTCCAGCAGCCAGCGCCTCATTTCCGGTAGAACTCCACGATGGCGTCGCAGATGGCGTGAACCTCGCCGGAGGAAAGCGAGGTATTCATGGGCAGCAGCAGCAGGCGCTCGAACAAGGCTTCGGTATAGGGAAGCCTTTGCGAAAAACCTAGCCGCTCCCACTGATGCACCGCTTTTCCGCCCCACGGCAGGAGCGTGCCGATTCCGCGTCTTTGCAAATGCTCGCGCAGCCCGCCGCGGTCCCGGGCTTCGATCTCATAGTTCTGAAAAACATCGAAGTGATCGGGATCGCCGTCCGGACCCGGTGGCAGGACCAGTTCTTCGAGCTCTTGCAGCCGCTCGCGATAGATCCGCGCAAGGTAACGCCGCCGCGCCACCGCCTCCTCATGACGCCCGATGCGCCAGTTCAGGATGGCGGCCTGAAGATTGTCCAACCGCGAATTTAAACCCCAGCCGGCGACCTGGCCGTCGGCGCCGCGCCCGTGATCGCGCAGTTGCGCCAGCCGTTCGTAGAGTTGCGCATCGTTGGTGACCACAGCGCCGCCATCGCCGAGACACCCGAGAATCTTGGCCGGATAAAAGCTGATCGCCCCCGCCGCGCCGAACGTTCCCGCGCCCTGCCCCCGGAATTGCGACCCCAGCGCCTGCGCGGCGTCTTCGACAATCCGCAAATCGTGGCGCCGCGCCAGTTGGCCGAGCGCCTCCATATCGCAGGTCCGCCCGTTCAACTGCGTCGGCAGAATCGCGCGCGTGCGGCGCGTGACCGCGCAAGCCGCCGCCACCGGATCGATCAGATGGTCCGGGCCGCACTCGACCGGCACCGGAACGGCCCCCGCGAAATGGATGGCGGCGGCGGTGGCCACCATGGTGTGCGCGCAGAAAATAACCTCGTCTCCCGGGCCGATTCCGGCGGCCCGCAGCGCCAGGTGCAGGCCGTCGGTGGCGTTGGCCACGCCCAGGGCGTAGCGCGCCCCCACCAGCGCCGCCAGCCGCTGCTCGAAGCGCACCAGATCCTGCTGGAGAACGAACGCGCCGCGGCGCCCGCAATCGCGGAAGATCGCGGCCAGCTCCGGCTCTTCGGCCAGAAACTGCGCGCGATAGTCATAGAAAGGAATCGATTGGATTTGTGCAGGTGTCATGTTGTTTGTGGCACAGGTTTGCGCCGGTGGATCGCCCGCCGGGCGTACACGCCCAGCGCTCGCACGCCGCCCCATAGGCTGCCCGCGCCGTAGGCCAGATGCAGGCTGGCGAAGGCCACCGGCAGCAGCAGCGCCAGCCGCGCGCTGCGCTGCTTCCGGGCCTGGTGCCAGGAAACGGCCAGATTCACGCACACGTACGGAACGCCCGCCACCAGGGGGCTCACCACGAGCCCCATCACGAAGGCCAGCGGCACCAGGTGCCGCCAGCGCACCGGCATCCCATCGGAGTACGCCAAGGGCAGCACCGCCCAGATGCCGTTGATCCAGTTGTGGCGCCAGAACGCTCTGAGCGTCGAACGCGCGTAATACCAGATCTCGATATCCGGCGCGAGCAGAATTTTGCCGCCCGCGCGCCGCAGCCGCAAATTGAATTCAAGGTCCTGGCTGCGCTCGAGTTTTTCGTTGAACACCCCGATGCGGGTGAACACCCGCCTCGGCCAGCAGCCGCCGAACACCGTGTCCACCCACACCGGCTTCTCCGATCCCGTACGGAACCGCGAATTGCCAACTCCGAAGCGGTGCGTGAGCGCGATGACGATCGGCTCGGCAAATGGACCGGAGTCTTGCGCCACCGTGTGCATCCTGCCGCCGACATTGTCCGCGCCGGAAAGCATCAGATACTCCACCGCCAGCCGGACATAGTTCTTCGCCACCGAAGAGTGCGCGTCCAGCCGCAGGATGATTTCGCCCGCTGCCGCCTCGATCCCCAGATTCAGAGCCACCGGAGTAATGCGCTCCGGATTATCGATCATCCGGACCCGTCCATCCCTCGCCGCGTAGGCTTCCAGCACCGATCGCGTGCCGTCGCTGCTCCGCCCGTCCACGACCAGAATTTCCATGCGGCTCGCCGGGTAATCGCTGTCCAGCACCGAATCGAGGCACCGGCCGATCGAGGCCGCCTCATTGCGGCACGGGATGATGATCGAAACGAAGGGTTTTAGATGCATAGAAAACAGCGAAGGCCCCCGGCGCCGCTTTTTTCGGCCGGCAGGCCAGCGCCAGGACGCCCACCGGAATCAGCACGGCTTCGAGCACAAAGCCTTTGTAGCCCTCCGGGCCGGCGCGGATCAGCGGCGGCAGGTTCGCAACGAACACCCACGGCGCAATCGTGGCGAACAGGCGGAACATCAGGCCCGATTGCGGCCGGATGCGCTGGTGCGCGTTCAGCCCGTATGCCCACACCAACCCCAGCACCAGGCCTCCCAGAGCCACGCCCGCCATCCCGAAGTTCAAATACCAACCCGTGGCGTGATGCAGCGAATAGCCCTGGTTCTGGATCGCGCCCACCTGCTCGCTGTAATAGAGATAGATATCGCGCGGCCGGTCCGGCCACAGCACGCGCGGGATCACCGAGCAGGCCAGCGAATAGAAGCTGTAGCCGAACCGCGGCGGAATCCTTTCGGCCAGGACCCCGTACATCGAAAAGTGCGCTCCGTAGGCCTCGTTGCTGGAGGTCAGAAACTCCGCCACCGCCGTGGTCTCATCCAGCCGCCCCTCAACGGCCCGTTCCAGATCGGCCACCGGCACGGCCCGGAAAAAATCGATCGAGTACAGGAACCAGAATCCGGCTGCCAGCGCCAGCCCGACCTTCAACAGATTCGGCCGCCGGACCGAATTGACATAGCATAGGACTCCCGTCACCAGGGCGACCAGCACTTCGTTCTTGTTCCCCAGCACGAAGGTGAACACCGCCATGCCCGCCAACAGCGCCAGGTACAGAGCCATCGTATGCGGCTTGCGCACGCTGACGAAATACTTCGAGCGCCCGCCGGCCAGCAGCGTCGCAAACCCGACGGCCGGCGGAATCAGAGCCACCCGGTTCAAGACCTGATGCAGCGTGAACCATTGATCGGTCTGGCTGCGCGTGTACCAATACGCCGAGGTATGCAAGGCCCAGGCCGCGCTGATCTTGTCGTGAATGATGAACCAGCTCCCCAGACCTGCCAGAAACCCGGGGATCAGAATCGGCTCGTGGTGCAGGACCAAGCGGGGAATGGGCCGCTCGCGCTTGGAAGACAGCGCCGCCGCCAGCGTCACCAGCGTCACAATCACAAATCCCGAATACAGCGCCAGCGCCAGCAGGTAATCGTTGTCCAGCGCGATCGGAAACAGCTTCAATTCCAGGTACTGATAGTGTTTGCCGCTGAACCCGCCGCTTTTGTCGATGACGATGTACCAGGCGCCGAACAGCGACCAGTAGTAGAGCGCCCCGGTGCCGATCAGGATGCCCGGGTCGCGCCGTTTCCGGTACAGGGCCAGCGCCAGCACCGCAATCACCGCCGTCGCGGCCGTCAGTAACGCGAAATATTGCATCTCAATTTGCGCAGCCGCGCGTTTCGAGCCCCTTCCTGGCCGGCTCCGGATTCATCCCGATCGCCTCGCAGTAAATCTCACACAGCCGCCGCGCGATCCGGTCGAGCGAAATGTCCTGGCACCGTTCCGGGCCATTGGTGCGCACGGGCCTCGCGGTCAGTTCCACCAAAGCCGCCGCGATCTCACCGGGCTCCCGTGGCACGATCCGGGTATGACAAATCCCCTCCAGCCGCTCGGCCACGTCTCCGACGTCCACGCTGACCACCGGCAGCCCGCAGGCGAGCGCCTCTTGCACCACCGTGGGCGAGCCCTCGCGGTCGCTGGTCACCAGCAAGCAATCGCTAGCGTTCATGATCACCGGCACGCGCTCGGGATCCACCTCCCCGTCGAGCACTTCCAGCCGCAATCCCGGCGCGCGCGCCACCGCCGCCACCGCCAGATCCAGGCGTTTGTTGCACGGATCGTGGCCCGCATTAAACAGCACCACCCGGTCGTGCAAATCCCAGCCGAGCGCCCACCGCGCGGCTTCCCGCGGCTGCGGCCGGAACTGGTGCTTGTCCACCCCGCTCGGGAGCACCGCCACCCGCGCGCGCCGCCACCACAACCGCTCGCGCAGTTGGCGGCTTACGCACACGATCCGGCGGGCCCGCAGCGCCGCCAATTGCGACAACACCCGCCCCAACGCCGGCCTCATCCCCTGCCCTCGATTCAGGTCGCCGCCGCGGTAGGTAATCACCAGCGGCGTCCCGGCGGCCGCCAGAGCCGCAAACATCGCCGTCATGGTGCCGAAGTGCGCGTGAACCAGATCCGGGCGCAGGCGGCGAAGCTCGCCGCGGAACCGGTCCGCCTCCCGCACCAGCGCGCGTAGCGAGGTGCGCGACCGCAGATAAAACGAATGCACCTCGATGCCTTCCCGCCTCAGGCTCTCGGCTTGGCGCTGTACGAAGATCATCGAACTGCCCTGCCGCTGGCCCGGAATGACGAACAAAACTTTCATGCCGGCCTCAGCGGAAGCACAGCTCGCGGGCAGGCGGCGCCGCGCAAAACACCGCCAGCCGCGCGAGTTTTCCCCAAGCCAGCACGCTCCACGGCCAGCGCCGGATCATGCGCAAATAGGCGCGCGCCGCTCCGCCGTAGTTTCCCGCGAGCATCAGATGGTCGGCCTGCTTCAGCCAGCTCCGGCGCTCGTCCCCGGCCGAAGCCGTGGCTTCGGCCAGGGCTCGCGCCACAATCTCCCCTTCTCCACGCCGCCGCGCCCGCGCCAGCCCCCGCGCCGCCGCGTGCGCCCGGGCCTGCGCCGCCGCCTTATTCGCGCTGACCGAGCCCGCGGTGTAGCGGTAGTGATACAGCGGCTCGCTCAGATTCGCCGCCCGCCCCGATTCCGCCAGCCGCCAGAAGAAATCGTAGTCCTGCGAGCACGGCAGCTCCTCGCGATAGCCGCCCGCCGCGCGCGCCGCCCCGGCGCGAAACATCACCGAGCCGTGCACAAACGGATTTCGATGCCAGAACGAAGCCAGGATTTCCTGGTGCTCGGCGGGCATGGCCACGCGCCACAAGGGCGCCCCGTCCTCCTGGTGAGTCCACGCCGCGCATCCCAGCACGGTGGTCTCCGGATGCTGCGCAAAAAACGCCGCCTGCCGCTCCAGCCGCTCGGGCTCCGACCAGTCGTCGGCGTCTTGCCGCGCGATCAGCCCGCCCCTGGCCAGCGCCAGGCCGCGGTTGAGCGCAGCCGTCACCCCGCGATGCCGCTCCCGCACCAGCCGGATGCGCGGCTCGCGGGCGGCCGCGTCCTCGAGCGCCGCCAAGGTCGCGCCGCCCGTGGAGCCATCGTTTACAATCAGAAACTCGAAATCCGTCAACCTCTGCCGTCGGATCGACTCCACCGCCTGGCCCAGCATCGCCGGCGGAGTATTGAAGACCGGCATCAGCACCGTGACGGCCGGCTCGCGGCTTACCATGTCGCCCTCCAGGTCCGGGCCCAGCAGGCAAAGGCGAGCAGGGTCCACTGCCGTTGGCCGCCGGAGTCCCCCAGCGCCGCAGCCTGCGCGGAGGCATCCAGCAGCGGGCAGGGCAGCGACTCGCGGCACATCTGTTCGAGCGGCCCCGCCAGCCATGCCGAAATCGGCGCGCCGAAGCCGTGCTTGGGCCGGTCCAGGATCCCGGCGGGCAATTCGCGGCGGTAGGCCTCGCGCAGGAGGATCTTCTTTTCGCGGCCGCGCACCAGTTCGCAGTCTTCGAGCCCCTGCGACCATTCGAGAATGCGATGGTCTAAAAACGGAGCCCGGCCCTCCATCCCGAAAGCCCCCAGCGCGATGTCCATCTTGTACGTCAGGTCGTTCGGCAAATACAGGTGGCGGTCGCTCCACAGCGCCCGGCGCAGGGCTCCGGCCGGCAAATGGTTCCCCCGCCCCAGGTACTCATCGTTCGACAGCAACAGCGAAAGCGTATCGCCCGAGGCGCGGCCGCCCAGCATCCTTACCCGCTCGGCCGACCGGAACGTGCTCTTCGACTGCACATACACCCCCACGCCGCCCGAGCCCTCCGCAATCCCCGCCGCCGCGGCCACTGCCTTTACGATCTGTTTGGCGGCGATGTGTTCATAGTGGCGATAGCCGGCGAAGGCTTCGTCCCCCCCGTCGCCGTTGAGCACGATCTTGTACCGCCCGCCGAGCGCCCTGGCCAGGGCCAGCGCCGGTAATGCGGAACTGTCCGCAAACGGCTCGTCATAATGCTCGACCACGGACTGGAGCTGGTGGCCAGCGGCACTTTGGGGAGCTTCGATGATTTCGTGCTTCAAATCCAGCGCTGCGGCCGCCATGCGCGCGTAGGGCAGGTCGGTCGCATCGCCATCGAGCGCCACGGTAAATACATTCAACGCCGCTCCTTGACGCGCGCACTCCGCCGCCACCACCGTGGAATCCACGCCCCCGCTGAGGCACAGCGCCAAGGGCACGTCCGCGCGGAGCCGGATGCGGACGGCATCGGCCAGCAGCGCGCGCAGCTCCTCGATCCGGTCCCTGCGGCTGCGCCCGGCCGCCGGGATGGCGCGTTCGGGAACCCACCACCGCCGGATCTCGGCGATTCCTGGCGCGCGGTCGCGCACGCGCAGCAGGTGCCCGGCGGGCAGTTTGCGGCAGTCGCGAAAAATGCCGAGCGGCGCCGGCACATAGCCCAGCGCGAGATACGCGTCCACGGCCTCCGGGTCCAGCCGCGATCCGTGCCAGCCCTGAAGCGCTTTCATCTCGCTGGCGAAGGCGAATGTCGTACCGTCCGAAAAATACACCAGCGGCTTTTCTCCGCAGCGGTCGCGCGCCAGGCTGAGTTCCCGCCGGTGCGTGTCCCACAGGGCGAAGGCGAACATCCCGTTTGCCTTTTCCAAAGTCTTTTCCAGACCCCAGGCGGCGCAGGCCTCCACCAGCACTTCCGTGTCGGAGGCCGAGCGGAACGGGCCGGAGAGCTCCTGGCCCAATTCCCGGTAATTGAAGATTTCTCCGTTGAGGACCAGTACGTAGCGGCCGTCGCGCGAGGCCATGGGCTGCCGCCCCGCCGGGCTCAGATCCAGAATCGCCAGCCGCCGGTGTCCCAACGCGATGCCCCGGCCGGCGCCCTGCTCGATAAAATAGCCTTGATCGTCCGGCCCCCGGTGCGCGAGCGCCTCCGTCATTTCGCGCACCCGCCCGGTCTGCTCCGAGGAACCCAGGATTCCCGCGATTCCGCACATACGCTTACAACGGGCTTACCCTCTGCCGCACATTGTCCAGCCGCGGCACCCGCCCGGAGCACAGCCCGTGCAGCATCGCTACACCCGCGCGCTCAAGCCACTCCGGCGTCCGGCGGCCGGTGTTCTGAACGATCCCGTGCCAGGCCGCGCACGCAGCCTGCTCGTGTCCCGTGCGGACCCGCTGCGCCAGCGTGAGCCCCAGCCGTAGGCGGACGTTGGCCCGCCAAACCGCTCGCCAGGCCGAGGCTCCCCAGGGCCGGCCCGCCCACAATCGGCCAATCGCCCCCTCGACGATTTCGAAAATTTCCTTCTGCATGCGGGCGCTGCCCAGCCGGTTGCTCCAGTTGCCCGGATGCCGCCGGTTGAGCACGCCATGGCGCGGCAGCATGGCCACGTCAAACTGCTCGACCACCCGCACGAACCATTCGGTGTCGGCCAGCGCGTAGGCCGGGTTATATTCGCCCACCCGGCTCCAGACCTCGCGGCGCAACACCATGGTCGAAGGATGAAAAGGCCAGTCGTAGTAGCGCGTCAGATACCTCAGCAGGTTCCCGCGGCTGGTCACCAGCGGCGCAGCCGACCGCAGCCGGCGCGGCTCGCGCTGCTCCAAGCCGCCGGTTTCCACCACGTCGATGAAACTCGAATGCACCAGCCCGATGCTGGGATCGGCTTCCAGATAGGCGAGCGACTCCTTCAGGTGATCCGGCAGGAACCGGTCGTCATCAGCGCAGAACGCCAAATAATCCCCACGCGCCGCTCCGATGGCTTCGTTCCAGCTCGCAATGCCGCCCGAATTCACTTCCCGCCGCAGCAGCCGGATACATGGCTGGTGCGCCGCCAGTTCGGCCAGCACCTGCGGCGTCGCATCAGTCGAGGCGTCGTCGAGCACCACGATCTCATGGGGAGGCCGCGTCTGCTCGAGCGCCGCCCGCACCGTCTGCTCCACCATCGGCGCCCGGTTGTAGGTAGCGATGACGACCGAAATCATGACCAGGTCAGCGCCGAAACTGTTCCCACCGCAGCCAGCCCGGCCAGCCAGATGAAGCTGGCGGGCCCCGCCAGCCGGAATGCATGCCGCCGCACCGCGTACCAGGCGCAGATCGCCAGATGCACTATGTGCATCCCGACGAACGCCATTGCCGCGCTCTCGGCCGGGCTTTTCCAGCGCGCCAGCGCCGCCGCCGAGCCCACCAGCGCCGCCACAGACGCCAGATCGGAGGTCAGGAACATCTTTACGTCGGCCGACGCCAGCATCGGCACCGACAGAATCCAGCTCGCGACTTTCAGGTAGTCGCCGATCAGCGTCCAGCGCAGATAGTGCGCTGCCGGGCGGAAGGCGGCCGAATACAGCAGCGTTAGCACCAGAGGCTTGGCCAGGGCGAGCAGCACGATCGCCGCAGCCGCAGCCGGCGCCGCAACCGTCAGAACCCGCGCGATCTGCGCGCCCCGGTGTTCCGCCGCGCGCCCCCGCGCCAGCGCCGGCAAATACCAGGTCTGAAGCGAGGCCAGCACCAGCGTGGCCTGGTTCATGCTGATGCCCCAGGCCGCATCGAACTGCCCGGCCTCCGCCAGGCCCTGCCCCCGCAGGATCCACGACCGCACCGTAAGCAGCGCCGCCGACCCTGCCAGCCCGGTCGCCAGCATCGCTCCGGAGAGCGAGAAGAAGTGTGCTGCCGATCGCCCGCTGGCCGCGCGCCCGCTTCCGCCGAACCAGTCTGCCAGGGTGCGCCGGTAGGGCCGCAAGGCCAGACAGGCCGCGGCCGCGCTCGCCGCGGCGGCCGCAGCCAGCAGTCCGGAAAACGATCCCTTCTTCCCCAAAGGCCATGCCAGCAAGGCCATGGCGCCCGGGCCCGCCAGTTGCAACGCCGCCAGCGCCCCAACGGCGCCCAGAGCGTTCAACAGCGCGCTCTCGAATACGAACAGGCTGGAAAGCGCGACCACGCAGCCCAGCATCCGGATCTCGCCGGCCGCCTCCGGGCCGAGGCCCGCCCACCGCCCGATCCAGCCCGGCGCCCCTGCGAGCGCCATGGCCGCCGCCGCCGTAAATCCTCCAAAAATCCAGGCCACCGTGCGCACATACTCGCGGCGCGAGGTCGAATCGAAGGCGCTGGCGCCCTGCACCAGCGCGGTCTGCCCGTTGGCCGTCGCCGCCACTAGCGCCGTCTGGCGGAGCTGCTGCAAGGTCGAAAGCAGGGCGATCGAGGACGGCCCCAGCCCGACGGAGAGGATCTTGGTGGCCGCCGCGCTCAACAGCGCGCTCGCCCCCGCGCCCCCGGCCGAGACGCTCATGGCTCGAATCAGCGGCCTCCAGGCCACCCGGGGATTTTCCGCCGCCGGGGCTACGACGCTGCCCGCCATCTCCGCGAACCGGTCCAATCGCGATACCAGGCCACAAACCGCTCGACCCCCGTGGCCAGGGGAGTCTGCGGCCGGAACCCGATCGCCGCAAACAGTTCCTCCACGCCCGCCTCCGTGGCTACGACATCCCCCTTCTGCATCGGCAGAAACCGCTTGCGGGCCCGCCGCCCGAAAGCCGCCTCCAGGGCGCGTACGAAATCCATCAACTCCACCGGAGCGCTGGCCCCGATGTTGAACAGCCGGTATCCATCGCCCGGAAGTTCCGCCAACCGGAACACGGCTTCCACGATGTCATCCACGTAGGTAAAATCCCGCCACATCCGCCCGTAGTTGTAAATGTCGATGCGCCGGCCGCGGTCGATGGCTTCGGCAAACCGCCAGGGCGCCATGTCCGGACGCCCCCATGGCCCGTACACCGTGAAAAACCTGAGTCCCGTGGCCGCGAAGCCGAATAGGTGGGCATAGCAGTGGGCCATCAGCTCATTGGCGCGTTTGGTAGCCGCGTACAGCGAAACCGGACGGTCGCAGCGATCCTCCACCGTGAACGGAACCTGGGCGCTGCCGGCGTACACCGAGCTCGACGACGCATAGATCAGATGGGAAATCCCGCTCCGGCGCGCGCCTTCGAGCACATTCAGAAAGCCCGCGACATTGCTCTCGATATAGGCATGCGGATGATCGATCGAGTAGCGCACTCCGGCCTGCGCCGCCAGATGCACGATCAGGTCGAAGCGCCGGCTCTCAAACAGGGCTTCCGCCGCGCGCCGGTCCGCCAGGTCCAGCCGTTCGAATTGGAATTCCGGAAACCGTTCGAGATGCCCGAGCCGCGCCAGCTTCAACCGCGGGTCGTAATACGCGTTCAGGTTGTCCACGCCGGCCACGCGCCAGCCTTCCCTCAGCAACCGCGCCGCAACGTGAAACCCCAGAAACCCCGCGGCGCCGGTGACTAGCGCTCTCACGTCTTTTCCACCCAAAAATGTCCCAGCGCCATGGACTCCAGCCCACTGCGCAAAAACACGTCCACCGCTTCCGAGGCGCGGTGAACGATCGGCTCGCCGTGCAGGTTGAAGGAGGTATTCAGCACGATTCCCTGACCGGTGCGCGCTTCGTATTCTTTGAGCAGCCGGTAGTAGCCGGGATTGTGTTCTTCGCAGACCTCGTGGGGCCGCGTCGTAAAGTCGTAGGGATGCTGCGCCGCCGCGAACTCCGCCCGCCGGGCCGGCCGCGACCGGAACGCGAACATCATGTAAGGCGACTCGGCTGGCTTGGGTTTTTCGTAGTAGTCCGCGGCGCGTTCGGCCAGCACCGAAGGGGCGAACGGCATCCAGAAATCGCGATTCTTGACCGCTTCGTTCAGCACCCGAACTGCGTTCAGCGACCCCGCGGGAGCCAGAATCGACCGGTTGCCGAGCGCGCGCGCGCCAAACTCCGCCGGACCCGCCGCTCGCGCCACGATCCCGCCCTGCGCCAGTTTCTCCGCCACCGTCTCCTCGATCTGCGAGTCGTAGCGGAACCTAAGGCCGCGGGCCCGCGACAGCGCCTCCTCGGCCTCTTCGTCGGTGATCGGTTCGCCGAAATACAGCGGCCCCAGCGGCTCCACGCCGTCTCCCACCTGGGCTGCGACCCAGCACGCCGCGCCGATGCTGTTCGATTCGTCGCCGCAGGAGGGAAACACGTACATCTGGTCGACTTCATCCAGTTCCAAAATCGCCAGATTCGCCTTGACGTTCATAAATACCCCGCCGGCGCAGGCGATCCTCCGGATCCCGGTTTCCCGAACCGCGTTCCGCACCCAGGCCGTCAGCATCTGTTCCAGAAACCACTGCGCCCCGGCCGCGATTTCGTCAAACCGCCGCCCCGCGAGCAGCCTCCGCACCAGCCCGTAGGCCGCGTACATCGAAGGCACCCCATGCTTTCGCCGCCACGCCAGCGGGCGGCGGCGGTCGAATTCGAACAACCCGGCGAAAACCTGCGCCGCGCCGGCCGCCCGCCGGACGCTCGACACATACGGCGCCAGCCCCATCACCTTGTACTCGTGCTCCAGCGGCTGGAGCCCCAGGCATCTGGTCACCAGCGCGTACAGCCGGCCCAGCGAATCGTGTTCGCTGACCTCGGAGATCCGCTGCAATTGCCCTCCGCTGCCGATTGAAACCGTGGCCGAGAGCCGGTCGCCCGAGCCGTCGCAGGTGAACACCAGCGTCTGCCCCCCGCGCCAGGGCGAAGTGAAGTACGCCGCCGAGGCATGCGCCAGGTGGTGATCCACAGCGGACATCTGCGTACGGGAAAAGCCCAGCGTTTCGAGGTTCCGCTCGCGCACCGCGGCTTTGCGCCGCCGGTACGCCCGGTCGA
>Ga0070740_10002861_pt1 | contig 19286 bp, 10 predicted proteins | sample Coa_R2_FD_67286 | JGI IMG/M metagenome (GOLD analysis project Ga0070740, IMG submission 67286) | Surface soil microbial communities from Centralia Pennsylvania, which are recovering from an underground coalmine fire - Coalmine... | ecosystem: Environmental > Terrestrial > Soil > Unclassified ...
GATTCTCCACAATGTTCATGCACAATAATTTCGGGCTGACGGTCCGCAGATCGGAAACTGGCGCGGATGAAATCGACTTCGGCCTTGACCACCGCCAGGTTGTTCTGTGTGCCGCCCTGGAGTACGAATCGCCAGCCGAGGTTCGCCAAGTTCGGAATGCTGGCGACGTATAGAAACACATTCTTCGGCAATACGGCGGCCAGTCCTGCCAGAATCTCTTCCGCGCGCCAGCCCTGGCGCTGGAAGTTGACGATGTCAGATTGCATGAAAACCGCGCAGCCATAGCCGAACATTGGCATCGCCTGCGCCGAGAACGCCTTTTCAGCGAACCCTTCAACGGGAATCCCGAAGGTTTCAGCGGTGGACTGCAAGAAATAGCCGTTTCCTGCCGAGCACTGCGTGTTGAGTTTGAAATCCTTGACGCGGCCGTTTTTCAATACAATCAGCTTGATGTCCTGGCCGCCCACATCAACGATTACATGCGGATCTTCATAGAAGCGCAGAGCCGATTCCGTATGGGCCACAGTCTCAACGAGCGCCACATCGGCATGTAAGACATCCTTGAGGATGTCTTTGGCATATCCGGTAGTGCCGACGCCAAGTATTTCCAGCTTGGCGCCCTGGTCCTCAACTTGAGCGCGAAGCTTATCGAACATCTGCTTCGTGTCTTCAATCGGGTTGCCGTTTGAAAGCTGGTAGGCTTTGCAGAGAATGTCGCCCTTTTCGTCGATCAGAGCGGCTTTTGTGGAGGTTGAGCCGCCGTCGACGCCAACAAAGCCAGCGACCGTCTGCCCCCGCTGGAATGTAGCCGGGATGAACTTTTTACGCCGGTACGCCTGCCTGAACGCCTCCAGCTCGTCTTTGGAAGTGACCAGTCCGCGGCCGCCCGATTTGGCCTTCTCCTCGGCGCGGCCGAAGTCGATGTAATAAACCAGCTTCTCCACGCCGGCATACCGGCCGACCTCCTCTTCTTCATCCTTGCCGAATTCGATCGCACCGAGCGCGGCGAAATATTGCGCATTCTGCGGAACCTTAATCAGGTCCTCCGGTTTCGCGCCTTCCGGGATTTCCACTTTCCGCTCTTTCCACATGCGCGGGATATTGGCCTGCCAGGCTTCGCGCATGCCGCGAATGAAGGTGTTGGGTCCGCCAAGCAGCAGAACATGAGGCCGCAGCGTGTGACCTCGCGTCAGCACGCTGAGGTTTTGCAAGACGATGGCTTCAAACAGCGACGCCATCAACTGATCAGGAGGCGTGCCTTCTTTCTGAAGGCCGTTAATATCGGTCTCGGCAAATACTCCGCATTTTCCAGCCACCTTGTGCAGCTTGATGCCGTGGTAGCCCTGGTTGCAAAGCTCCTCCGGGGGGATGCGGAGCTTGGCGTTAATTTTATCGATGACCGCGCCGGTGCCTCCCGCGCACTTGTCGTTCATCGAAGGGATTTTCTTCTTCCGCCCGCTCTCGGCGTCATCCTTGAAGACAATGATCTTCGCATCCTGACCGCCGAGTTCGATCACCGAGTAAACCTCGGGATGCATCTTCTCCACGGCGAGCGAAACGGCCGTCACCTCCTGAACGAATTTCGCGCCGATCAGATCCGCTAAACTCGTGCCGCCTGAACCGGTCATGAATACGCGGCAATTTTCTGGCGAAATCCCGACTTCCGATTCAATGCGGCGCGCGAATTCGAGCACCTTTTCCGGCTGTTTCGTTTCGTGCCGCTGGTAGTCCTGCCAGATGATCTTGTCCGTGGCGGTCTCGACCACACAGGCCTTTACGGTCGTGGATCCTACGTCGAGACCGACCATGTAGTCGGCTTTAAATGTTCCCATTGGCTCTCCGATGAACTCAAACTTCCCACTCTTCGACGTCCGCGGTTCAGCCGGGGGGCGGAACCGCGAACGCGAAATGAGCAGCCTCGCCTGACTCTTTCGCTGGCGCTAGGCCGCGCGAGACACGCGCACCCGTTTGCGCCGCCAAATGCTGGCATCGCGCCGCATGCGATCGCCGACATGCAAAACGAACTGCGCCGCCGTGCCGGCAACCCCCTCGACGTGGGGAACTTTGTAGAACGGACGCCGCAATTCGGGGTGCTCAGCGACATACGCCCGGATGTCGTCCAGCGACTGCCCGGTCTTTTTCAGGCACTGTTCGAATTCGAGCCGGGCCTTTGCTTTAGCTTCGCCGAGCGCCATCTGCACGCGGCTGTGCGCGTTCACCTCGCCTTCGCCGGAGGTCTCAATCGGCAGAAAGATCATATCTTTGTAGCGATTGATCACGGCTGATTGAGCGCCGTCGGATTGCGTGGATGGCATGCACCCGAAAGGCTTGAGCGCAAGGACCATGTGGCAAAGGTGATTGATCGTATAGTAGACGTTCTTGCCAACCTCCAGGTGCCCCTCGCCGCCCCGGGCATAGCGGTTGTAGAAGGGCGCGGCGAGCCGGTCCAGTTCGGGCTGCGGCACAAGTTCGTGCGTAATTCCGCCGAGCATCCGAATGACGCGGTGGTAAAAGTGTTCCCACAACACCTCCCCGGCGCGGAGTCCGAGCACCTTTTTGCGGTACTTCATCTCAATGGCGAAGCGCTTGCGGAAGTGATGCCACTCAATGTGCTGCGCGTAACCGTCCACCTTCTTCTGGCGCTGTGCATTGTACTTGGCCTGATACAGCAGATACGCCACCCAGGTGGCAATCGGCTCGACCAGAACCTGCGCTCCCTCGCGCTCCAGGAACCGGAACATGTTGAAATTTCCGTCTCCTTCCGTGGTCTGCGCCCAGAACTCGCCGGTGATTTTAACGATCGGTTTTACGCGGAGCCTGTCGACCTCGATAGCGTCCAGGCGCGCACGGCAGGCTTCGAGCGCTTCGATGTACGTCTTCCCGTACAAATGCTCACGAATCTTGCCGAGCGTATTGAGCGTGTTCTTCAGCTTCTTCTTTTCCGGACGCGACAGATATTCGCGCAACCAGCCGGATGTCGCCTCAAGTATTTCAAACGGGCGGCGTTCGCGAAGCATCCGGGCAAGCTCATCGACAGCTTCTTCGAAGACCCGATCCGTTTCACCCTTATGAACTTCATAGGGGCGAATCTGATGGATCAGATCCTGCATCGTGTCGCCCAGATGAAGGGCGTTCAACATGCCCATGCCGAAGTCGACGGTAAACTTCAGTCCAGGCTCGCCCGAGGCCGCCTTCACGCCCTCCTGCTGCTGGAACAGCAGAACGCGAAAACCGTCAAAACCCGCGTTCTGAAGTGCGAAGCGATACTCGGCTTCATACATGCCGAAGCGGCATGGTCCGCACGATCCGGCGGTAAAGAACACATAGTTGTTGATAATCTCCTCGCGCGACATGCCACTTCGCTCGAGGCCTTGCAAATACTGCACTAGATTGCCAACCGTGAAGTAAGTTGGATTACATTGTCCGTTGTTCCCGTATTCTTTGCCGAGTTGAAACGCCGCGACGTTCGGCGTCGGTATCATGACGCACTTATATCCGTTGCCCTGGAACACAGCCTGGATCAGCTTCTCATGTTTCCAGGTCAGTCCTCCAAACAGGATTGTTACGCGATCCCGCTCCTCGGCCTTGAAAGGCCGTTCAACGGGTTTGCGGAAGTGTTGAATTTGAACCAGCCCAGCCTCGCGGCGCAGGCGCGCACGTTCGGCGGCAAGAAGATCGGCAACGGTCGGATCATCGGTCAACAGGGCAGAGTTGTGGCTCTCCACGAAACCTCCTTCTTGAAATTGAATCGGTGTAGCTGGTGCGCGAGGGGTTTACGCGCGAGTCGGATGCTCGGGTATGCGATCGCAGCGATGTAGTTAACGGATAGCTTTCGGGGTAGCATCCCAGCCCCTCATAACCGCAACAACACGAGTCGCTTGAGGCAGCATACAACAAATTGCGGTTAACAAACAACGAAAAATATGGTTGGACACCGTTAACCTGTCAGCAGTCCCTCGTCGCTGTCGCTGCGCAGTTTTGTTTTTCAGCGCCGACTGTAGCCAGCTTGCGTTAAAGGCGGCGGCCAGCCTGCGCGAGCGCGCCATCCGGGCCGGTTTACAATCAAGTTTTGCGGTACTTTCTGAGCCGTCACATTCCGCAATTCAAACGCGTGCTGCTGGTCGAAAGCGGGTCGCGAACGCTGCTGGAACCGCTCATCCCGGGGCTGTACCAGACTGGGGGCGCGGGTACAAGAGTCGACTTGGTCACGTGTTTTAGCGGGGCGCCAAGTGCGTTGAACCCCGACAACAGCGTGGTGTTCCGAGTGGGAGATTACGGCGGCGGCGCCGGACGGGACAAGCTGCTGCGCGAGCTTGTGGGGCGCGGATACGACATCATGGGCATCATTTGCTCTGCCGAGCCTGTGATGACTAAATGGAAATGGTGGCTGGCCGCAAAAATTCCGGCAAAAGTTTTTATTCTTAACGAAAATGGCGACTATTTCTGGCTGGACTGGTCGCAGTGGCGCATCATCATCCATTTTGTTCTGTTCCGGGCTGGCTTGACGGGACCCGGCGCGGTTCCGGCCCTGATGCGCCTGCTTGTGTTTCCATTTACCCTGGCGTACCTGCTGGGCTTCGCCGCATGGGCGCATCTGAAGCGTGCGGTGCGATTGGCCGCGGCGAGGTGAAGCGGTGAGCGAGATGGAACCGGTTGGCCGCGTTTTCCTGGTAGGCGCCGGCCCGGGAGATCCGGAGCTGATCACCCTCAAGGGCCGCCGCGTTCTGGAGCGCGCCGAATGTGTTCTGTACGATAACCTGGCGCCGCACGAACTGCTGGACCTGGCGCCCGCGCCGGCCGAACGAATCTACGTCGGCAAGAAAAAATCGGATCACGCCTGCTCGCAGGACGAGATCTGCGCCATGATGATCGATCGCGCACGGCAGGGCCGCGTCGTGGTGCGTCTCAAGGGTGGAGACCCATTCATTTTCGGACGCGGCGGCGAGGAACTCGATGCTCTGTTTGAGGCCGGCATCCCTTTTGAAGTCGTCCCCGGCGTCACTTCGGCTCTGGGCGTTGCCGCATACTCCGGCATTCCGCTGACGCATCGCGAGCACACGTCTGCGGTCACCTTCGTGACAGGGCACAATCCAGATCAGATCGATTGGGGACGGATCGGCGCAGCGGAAACAGTCGTAATCTTCATGGGCCTGACGACCTTTGGCGAGATCGCCCGCCGGATGATCGAGCACGGGCGATCTGCTGCGACGCCGGCCGTCGCCGTTCGTTGGGGCACGCGACCGGAGCAGGAAACGGTTGTCGGAACGCTCGGGAATCTGGCGGAGCGTATTGCCGCGCATGGCATGAAGCCGCCGGCCACGATCATTGCCGGCGAGGTGGTGGCGCTTCGTGAGCGGTTCAACTGGTTTGAGCGGCTGCCGCTCTTCGGGCGTCGAATTGTGATCACGCGGGACCGCAGCCAGGCAGGCGATGTCGCGGCGCAGCTCCGGGCGCTTGGCGCGGAGGCCATCGAGCTTCCCACCATCGAGTTGCGGCCGCCTGCGGATCCCCGCCCCCTGGCGAACGCCATCGAGCGCTTGGAATGCTATGACTGGCTGATCTTTACGAGTGCGAATGGAGTTCGGTTCTTCGTGCAGGCGCTCGACCGTTCCAGACGCGATCTCCGTGCGCTCCGCGCCCGAATTTGTGCGATTGGCCCAGCCACGCGGCGCAGCATCGAAGCGCTCCACTTAAAGGTGGACCTGATGCCCGACGAATACGTGGCCGAGAGCGTGGTGGCCGCATTTTCCGGGATGGAGCTTGGCGGAAAGCGCGTCCTGTTGCCGCGCGCAGCGGTCGCGCGCGATGTTGTGCCAAAGGAGCTGGCCAGACTCGGCGCCCAGGTCGAAGTCGTGGAGGCGTACCGCACCGTGGTTCCCGAAGACGCGGCGCCGCGCGCGCACGCGATCTTCGGCGCGCAACGAAAGCCGGACTGGATTATGTTTACCAGCTCGTCGACGGTGCGGAATTTCATGAGCATCGCCCCGGAGCATGCGCTGAGCGGCGTGCGCATCGCCTCGATCGGTCCGGTCACAAGTGAAGCGATCCGAAGCTACGGGTTGGAGCCCGACGCCCAGGCGGAGCGGTATACAAGCGAGGGGCTCCTGACGGCCATCGCGCAAGCGTCCGGGAGGTAGGCCTGGGCGCCGAACACAAGGTGTTTTTGCTCTCGCCGGCAAATGCCGGGGGCGCACGGGCGCAGATGGTATTGCGAGAGCAGGCGCAGTTTCCGCTCGCCCGCCAGTTGCGGCGCGAAGGATTGCCGCTCGGCGTAGTGTTCAGCTTCGTAAGCGGTCTCTATTTTCGCGGGAAACTGGCCTATGCGGAGGCGTTCGCCGCGCCGCCGCCGAGAACCCCCGGGGCGCTGGTCATTACGCAAAATCGCGGACTGTTGCCTCCGGACACGGTGGTGACCATAGAGGACCTGCGGCAGATGGCGTCCACGCCGATCGACAGGGCCGATCCTCGTTATCGCGATCCTCTGGCGCGCGACGCTCGGCTCCTGGCGGCCGCCTTGCCGCGCGACTGCGCGATCGTGTTGTTAGGAAGCGTCGCCACCACCAAGTACCTCGAACCGCTGCTGGAGGCGTTTGGCCGCCGGCTTTTGTTCCCGATGGAGTTCGTCGGCAGAGGCGATATGAGCCGAGGCGGGCTGATGCTTCGCTGCGCCCGCGCAGGATCAGAGCTGACCTATGTGCCGGCGTTGGGCGCGGTCCGGCGCGGCCGGCGCCCTCCCAAGCTCCCCAAGCTGAGTCGCACGGAGTGACGCTGTGCATCGAGGTTGCGGTTTCGTCTCCGGCCCGCCGTCGCTCTTATCCTGGAGATGTATGGTCGCTCGCGCCGCGCTGGCCGCCGCTGTGTGGCTCCCCTCCCTTCTCGCAGAGACGCAATGCCAGACCATGGCGACGTATTTTCCGTGCGAAATGACGTTCGACTTGAACGACGCCGAAGCGGCGGCGTACCCCAATCCGTATGCGACGGTCGATGTTCATATCGAATTCCGATCGCCGAATCATAAGACTTACCTGATGCCGGGATTTTGGGCCGGAGGCCGGCGCATGATTGTGCGCTTTTCGCCGACGGAAGCCGGCCTCTGGGATTACCGGATTTCCAGCAACATCGCGCGGTTCGATAATAAGACTGGCAGCTTCCAGGCAACCGCGTCGGAGTCTGCTGGCTTTATCCGGCCGGCAAACCTGCATCACTGGGCGACGCTGAACACGGAGAACCCGAATGATCGCAAACCGCACCTGTGGATGGGAGATACGTTGCTCCCGCTGGGGTTCGTGGATCGCGCGACGTTCGACCAGATACTCAACGTGCGTGCGGGCCAAAAGTTCACGCACATGCGGGGCATCATACTGGGTCTCAAGGAACAGCAGTCTAAAGCGTGGCCTGCGCCGGACCATCCAAACCCCGATTATTTTTCCGAGCTGGACCAGCGCATTCTTGCAATCCACCGAAAGGGCATGGTCGCTGATCTGATTCTTGCCGACGGCCAGGGCGCCCTGACGGAACTGCTGCCTGCCTGGCGGGACCGGCAGCGTTTCATACGCTATATCGTCGCGCGCTATGCTCCGATGAACATCACCTGGCAAGGCGTTCGTGAATTCGAAACCTATGAGAATGGACGCGCGTTGCTGAAGGAGATCGGTGCGCTGTTACAGGAGACCGATCCCTACAATCATCCGCGGACAACGTCCACTGTCGCGACATCGTCAGACGTCATGCCGGACGGGTGGCAGAATTTCATTACATGCCAGTCGTCCGATGATCAGCTTGGATCGATTGAGCACCAGATCTATCCGACGCCCTTCGTCAACGCTAATTTCGGTCGCGAGGACAGCGGCGCAGGCAAACAAACTCGGGACGATGTTGATACGGATGCATTCCGGCGCAGGCTGTGGCGCGCCACTATGAACGGGCAGTATCCGACCTATTCCAACACCGGCACAGACGGGCGCGGCAGCGCCGTGAGCGCCAAGTTCGCCGAGTCGCCCGGCGCGCGGCAGATGGCCAACTGGTTCAAGTTTTTCGAGGATACGCGCCACTGGGAGCTCGAGCCGTATTTTGACGTGGACGGCGGCCGGGCCATCGCCCTCGAAGGCGTTGAGTACATCGTGTATGTAGAGCAGCCGCAGGGCCCCATAGAAGTCGGCGTTGAAAAGCACGGTTACGACGTTCACTGGTTCAACCCCATCACCGGCGAGGTCACTGACGAAAAAAAGTTCAAAGGCGAACGCTGGACCGGCGAAGCGCCGGACCGCTCGCATGACTGGGTGCTCCACATCGAGCGAGAGGGCCGCAAAGAGTCGATGCTCCGCTCCTATAAGTTCGATTCGCGCGAGTATCCGCTCCAGTTGCAGGAACCCGAAACTGACGCGAAGAAAACGCCGTTTACCATCGCCGAACCAGCGGGCGATTCCATTTCGGCGTCAAAGCCCGTCCGGTATGCGGTCAGACTGACGCGGGAGACTCGGGCAACGCGATCCATGATGTTTCTCTGGACAGGCGAAGTTCCGAGCGGGGGCCAGGGCGCGAGAGCGCTCGCCACGGGGCGTGAGGGCGAATTTCGTATTCCCCCCGCCATTGCCAGGCCGCTGCCCAATGTGTTCAGCCTGCGTCTGGTCGGAATGAACGCGAACGGCAAAATCTACATTATTGACAAGGTCTATACGCTGACGCCCTGATGGCGAATATTCTCGCGATTGACACCACTGGCGAGTTCGGCAGCATTGCGCTGGTTAACATGACTGAAGTCATCGAAGAGGTTCCTCTGCACTCGCCGGAAGGCCATGCGCATATCTTGTTCGACCAAATCGCCCGCCTGCTGGCGCGTCATTCGGTTTCGATTCGCGACATCGACTGCTTCGCATCCGCTTCAGGTCCGGGCTCATTCACCGGCGTCCGCGTGGGTTTGACAGCCGCCAAGGGCCTGGCGGAGACGGCGGGCAAGCGCGTTGTGGCCGTTTCTAACCTGAGGGCTGTGGCGTCGTTTGGCGACGGCGAGCTTCGGGCCGCGGTGCTGGATGCGCGCCGAGGCGAAGTGTATGCTGCCTTGTTCGATCGCAGCTTGGTGGAGGTGCTGCCGGAGCGGGTGACGAAGCTCCGGGCGTGGCTGGAAGCGCTGCCCGGCGGCGACATCGAATTCATTACGCCGACGCCTGCGCTGTTCGCTCCAGCGATAGCGGCGAGCCGCCATGGCAGCGCGCCGGTTCGCCAGGCGCTGCGCACGCTGGCCGGCGCGATCGGCCGAATCGCGGCGGCTGCTTACTCCCGCGGACTGGCGCAGGACCCTGCGGCGGTGGATGCCAACTATGTACGCCGGTCGGATGCGGAGTTATTCTGGACCGAGAAGTGAAGGAGGAGGCATGTCAAGCCGGTGGGCCGCCCTGTGCTTGCTTACGGCCGTAGTCGCCGCCGATGTTCAAATCCCGGCTGGCGCCGAGCTGCACGTCCGGTTGCTGACTCCTGTCGCTGCGAGCAACGCGAAGGCAAATCAGCGGGTTGAGGTCGTGGTGATTGAGCCAGTGATCCGCGGCGGTCAGATCGTGATTCCGGCGGGCGCAAAGATTACAGGCCAGGTGAAAGAGGTGAAGCCAGCAGCCGACGCCGAGCGCGCACAGCTCCGGCTGGCATTCGACCAAATCGCCGCGCCTGACGGAAAATCAGCAAAAATCGACGCCCAGGTCTCCGGAGTGGATAATGCTCGCGAGAGCGTCGACGAGAAGGGCAACATTGTTGGCATCCTTGCCTCGGAAACGCTCAGCGCTCAGATGGATTCGGGAATCAACAAGGTGTCGCAGCGCTATCCGGGGTTCGGGCAGGTGCTCCAGGCGATCAAGGGGAGCGTCATTAATGATACTGATCCGGATATCAATTATGCCGCGGGCGTTGAGATGACGCTGAAGCTGAACAAGCCGCTTTCATGGACTGCCCCTGCTCAGCCATCCACACCGGGCGAGATACAGCCTGCCGAGCAACTGGCAGCGCTGGTGAACGCACAGCCATTTCGGACCCTTGCGCAGAATCCTCCGAATCCGTCCGACATTACGAACCTGATGTTTCTTGGAACAGAGCAGCAGATTACCGATGCGTTCACGGCGGCGGGCTGGAGCAGGGCGGCCGCCCTCAGCGGGCAATCCAAGCTGGAGACGGTTCGCGCCGTGGCTGAAATGCGGGGATATAAAGAGGCTCCTGTATCGATCCTCACGTTGGAGGGCCGCCCGCCCGACCTCGTCTTCGAAAAGCAGAACAACACCTTCGCGCAGCGCCATCATCTGCGAATATGGAAAAGGCCGGAAAGCTTTAATGGCCGCCAGGTCTGGGTGTGCGCCGCCACGCACGACACCGGCATCTCCTTCTCCGAGCGGGACCGAACGTTCATTCACAAAATCGACCCGGAAATTGATCGCGAGCGTTCTAAGGTGGCGAATGATCTGCTGTTCACGGGCAAGGTGAAGGGGCTGGCGCTCGTGGAGCGACCGCAGGTTCCGAAAAAATCAACGAACGGGACCGGAGACGATTTGATCACAGACGGGCGGATGGCCGTGCTGGCGTTTTGATCCGCCGATAAGGCGGAGCACACGCCTATGGGACAGACAATTCGGCCAGACCTTTCTTGGCCATGGCGCTGTGAGGGATCCGCCGTAACGCCTGCTCCAGGACTTCGCGGGCTCTGGCGCGGTCGCCGGTTGCGGCATATGCGCGCGCCAAATTCAGATAGGCCATCTCCTCGTCGGGCGCCGCTTCGATGCCATATCGGAATGCTGCGATCGCTTCGCTAGGCCTCTGCATGCGCATATACACGACGCCCAGGTTATTGATTGCGCCGGTGTGCGCACGGTCGGCGGCGATGGCTTGTTCAAAGCATCGCGCCGCCTCTTGCAGGCGGTCTTGCGCGGCATAGACAAGCCCAAGTTGGTTCGCCGCTTCCGCATCATGTGGATCGAGCTCGAGAGCGCGTCGAAGCGATTGCTCCGCCTCCGCGAACTGGCCGAGTTTGCCTTGCTCGCGTCCCGCGCTGGTCAAGGCGAACACGGAGCGGGGGAGAATGGCTAACGCCTTCTGGAAGTCGCGTAATGCCGCGGCATGATTTCCAACGGCGGCTTCCAGACTGCCGAGATGAGTCCAACAGTCGACTGACCCGGGCTGGAGCGCCGCCGCGCGCTCCAGGTGCTCTCGCGCCCGATCATAGCGAGCGGCCTCAAGGTGGATTCGCCCAATCGCGAGATGAGCCTTGGCGTTGGCGGGCTGCCTGCGGATACATTCGTCAAAATAGATCAGGGACTGCTCGGGATAGCCCGCCCAATAAAATGCAGCGCCCAAACGGAAATAGTTGCGGCCGTATGGCGTATAAAACCGGCCTGAAAACGGCAGCGCAAGCCGCATCCGGTCGCCTGTATGCAGCCGTTCCAGATCGGCGCGCAAGACCTCCGGCGCGGGAAGCGTCGGATACACTTTGTGCACACGGGCCTCGGCGTCAACCAACAGGACCAGCGGCGTTGTCAACGCTGCGCGGTAATCAAACAGGTACATCCGAAACAGTGCGTAACACGCAACAAGATCGGCTGGAGCGCGACTCAAGTCGATCGTTTCAAATGGCAAGCTGGTGCGCAGACCAGCATCCGCGCCGGCACAAAGATAAATGAATCCGGGGCTGCTCCTGCCCACAGGCGACGGAACCGGCTCCAGAAGCCAGACGGGCTCGAGTCGGGGGGCATTCTCAACCGCAACGGAAAAACCAGACGGCAGCCGGGGACGCGGGCTGTAGGCGATCGCCTGAATTTTGTCCGAGCCCTCTTCGATCTGGTACCGATATCCCGCAGCGAGCCCTTCAAACCGCTGCACCAGGCCGGAAGGCCACCTGATGACAACTTTGTCAGCCGCTTTCGCTTCGCCCAGTCCGAAGTGCATGCGTTTGGTGTGTTGGGAAAGAAATCCCGAGCCGGCTTGCAGAAACTTTACCGTGCGTGCGCCGGCGCACTCGACTTCAACCCGCGCGCCAATGGCGTCGCGATTGGAGCGCGCGCCTCGCAGATCGAACGCAATCGAGCGGCGTCCGCCTGTCGCATTGTTTCGAAACGCGCGCACCTGCGGCGCGAGGCGGCTCTTCAGCAGAATGTCGAGATTGCCGTCGCCATCGAGATCGGTGATGGCGAAGGCTCGGCTGTCATCAGCGCAGTCCAGGCCGGACACGCCGGAAAAATCGTAATAGCGCCGGCCGCGACGCATATAGAAAACGTTGGGCTCACGGCCGCTCCAACTGAAATCGCCGCGGATAAGCTGATTGAGCGCATTCCAACCGTTCTCATAGGCGGGCGCCTGCGCATTTGCCGCCGGGGAGCGTGACACCACCTGTCGCCAGAAGAAACTCATGAGGTCTGAGCTGGAGGAGTTCGTCAGCATGCCGCACGTAATGTAGATTTCAGGCGCGCCGTCATTGTCGAAGTCGATTCCGTCGGAACTCCAGGCCCACCGCCCCATCTGCACGCCTTCGGCCGCGCCGGTTGATTCGAACGCGCCGTCGCCGCGATTCCGATAGAGCGAATTGCCGCCGACATGGCTCCGGTACGCATTGCGCACCGCCCCATCCGGCGCGGCTCGAAACGCCTCGTCTTCGACGACCCGCTGGCCCGGGGCGCTCCACATGTTGCTCACGTAGAGATCCGGCCGGCCGTCGGAATCGTAGTCGAACCATGCGGCGCTCATCCCCGGTCCGATATCCTCGACGCCAGCCTCAGGCGCGATATCCCGAAAATGGCCGTGTTCGTTCTTGTACAGATTATTGCCGCCGAAATCGTTAGCGACATACAGATCGGGCCAGCCGTCGCCGTCGAAATCGCACCACGCCGGCGCGAAACTGTACCGGTCGTTGTTTTGGGACAAGCCGCATGCGGCAGTGACGTCATGGAAGAAACCGTTTCCGTCCGCAGTCAGGTCGTTGTGGAACAGGAAATTCGGGGGTCCGTTCCTGGAATCGTAATACGGAACCGGATAGCGATACTGGTCTTCGCTCTGGAAGTAAAGGTACGTGCACAAATACAGATCCAGCCGGCCGTCGAGATCGTAGTCAGCCGCCGCGATCCCTGTGAATGCGCCCTGTACCGCCGAGTGAAACCGAAACGCGTCCGGGCGGCATCGAAACGCGCCGCCTTCGTTCAGGAAGAGCAGCGGGGCGGTGGAGGTGACAACAATCAGATCCTGACGCCCGATATTTCGCAGATCGACAAACAGCGCCGAAGTCGTGTTGTCGAGGACAGCGACGCCTGCGCGCTCCGTGATGTCCTCCATCGTCCCGTCCCCGCAGTTCTTATAGAGACGGTTTGGGAGCCCGCCAGGCTGGCAGACATAGACCTCGTCCCAGCCGTCGCCGTCGATATCGCCCACCGCAATCCCGTTGTTCCCGTAAACGTCGATACCCGACGCCGGATCGAGCCGCCCTCGCCAATATGGCACGCCCCGCAGCATCTGCTCGGAAAATGACGCAGTGTTGCGAAAAACGAAAGCGGTCACATCGTCGAATAGCGGCGCCGGCGACGTTACGAGCGTCTCTTCAAGCGGTTCGTGTCGCGCCAGTTTGCCCGCCGTCCAGGTCTGACGCCACACGCCGACGCGGTAGCGGAGCCCTTCCGGCCCGGAACTCGCGATCTCGTACCGCACGCGGTTGCCGGGCAGCGCAAAGAATCGCGCGCTGCGGACCACACCGAGCGAATCGATCCAATTCTCAAGACCGCGATCGAACTGTTCATCGGCTGCATCAAATCTGGCCAGAGCAATTCCGTCCGCGATCCAACGATAACCTGCCGGCATCGGCGAGATTCCTCGGAAATCTTCAGCGAGCGGCAGTCTGCGCTTCTCGATCAAGTTGTGGAGATGAGATTCGATCTCCGCCGCCGCTTTCTCAACGGCGAATTCGTCGCGTCCCGGCTCGATGAATTTGAACAGGCTTTCGTAGGGATGGGCCTGACGAAAGCGAACGTTGAAAGGATTGGCCGCTTGCGAACGCCAGGGCGAATACAGCCCGAATGCGGCGGCGCTTTCGAGAAACCGGCGGCGCGTGAAGAAATCTCTCACAGCTCAGAACAGCAATTTGAGCGCAAACTGAATTTGACGGGAGGCGCCTGCCGCGGTCAGTTCGCCCGGATTTGAGCCGTCGTATGTGGTGCTCGGACTGCGGAAATTCGGGTGATTGATCAGGTTGAAAAACTCCGTGCGGAATTGGATCCGTACGGACTCGCGAATCGGGAAATTTTTGAATATTGAAAAATCGATGCTCACGTTCGATGGTCCGGTGATCGTATTTCGACCAACATTTCCGAATTGTCCGGGCGCCGGATTTGTGAATGCCGCGGGATTGAACCATTGCTGACGGCTCCGCCCCCCGGACGGCTCGTCCGAGACGCCGGGAACGGCGTTTGGCCGCGCATCCCCGCCGGAGTTGGAAAAATCCGTTCTGGCGTGAACAGTGAACGGCGTGCCCGTCGTATAGGAATGGATTCCGATCAGCTCCCAACCGTTCACCAGCGCCTTTGCGAGTCCGTGGTAGTTCTGACCGAAGGGCACATCGTAGGTGTAGCTGATGACGAAGCGATGCGTCTGATCGAAATCGGACCGCGCTTTCTCCCAGCTATAGTTGTATTCGCTTCGCACCGACGTACTGTTGTCAAATCCGAGAGAAGCCTGCGACTGCTCGTCAATCGACTTGCCGAACGTGTAGGCGCCCAGAAAGCTCAGGTGGTTCGAAAATCTCTTTTCCACCTTGGTTTGCAGCGAGTGATAGGTAGAACTGCCGCAAGAACACCAGTACGGCAGATCCGCGCCAAGGTACGGCCGCGGACGCCGCGGGTCTACGTCGGCGTCCGAGTCGGGCGTCGGCAGCGGCTGATTCACATTGCGGAATTCGTACAGTTTTTTCCCCGCCGAGCCCGCATAGGAAATCTCCCAGACGGTATTGAATCCGAGGTCCTGCTGGATGCCGAAATTCCAGTGCTGCACGTACGGGTCGCGAAAGCCAGGGTCCAGCGCGAACAGCGACGGCGCCGAGGGGTTGGTGAACGCGTTCAGCGGGAGACCCTTTGAAAGCTGGTTGACAACCGGATTCGGAGTCGAAATATTTATAGCCGCGAAGTTCGATTCCAAGTAGAACGGCGGATTGTTTCCAGGATTCGGTATGCTCAGCGGCCCTGCCTCATACGACGAGTAGAACACTCCGTAGCCGGACCGTACGACGGTCTTTCTCGTCAACTGAAATGCAAAGCCGACGCGCGGAGCGAAGTTGTTCCGATCCTGCGGGACCAACTGCCGGGGCGCGTTGCGATTTACGCCGACCTGCGGGAAAAAGCTGGGCGGCAGAGCATCCTGCCGGCCATTGGCGATGTCAAGCGTATTGGTCACAATGTTGAAGCTCGCCTCGGCATCCCGCCGCTCCATTGGCATCGAGATAAATTCGTAACGCAGGCCGAGATTCAAGGTCAGCCTGCTGTTCACCTTGACGTCGTCCTGCACATAAAAGAAATAGCCCGGCTGTTGGAACGTGTCGTTGATAAATGTGCCGATGACCGAGCTCGACGGAATCCCGAGCACGAAATCTGCGAACCCCAGGCCGGTGGCGCTGAGGTTGTTAGGATCGCGCGTGAAATTCCCATTGAAATTGAATCTTCCGCGGGGGTACGGCGGCTGGAGGATGCTGAAATTTACAATGGGCTTCCACTCCGCGCCGAATTTCACCGTGTTGCGCCCCTTGATCCAGCTCAAGTTTTCGATGAAGTGATATACGTTTTCGAATTCCCGCGTGGGCTGATAAGTCGAGCTGCCGAAATTCGTCAGTCCGCTCACGCTGAAGCGCGGCAGCCCGCCATTCACCGAGCTGAAGGGGATGCCGGGTATGCCAATTTGAGCGGACAGGTTTTCGGTGGCGTTGAACTGGAGGCGCTCCGTACGGAGCCGCGTATAGCCAGCGCGGAATTCATTGATCACGCGCGGAGAGAAGATATGGGTTTCGCTGAAGACGCCTTGCCGCGTGTTGTTGGTCCAGTCGCCCGAAGAAAAGGCTGCGGCTGACAGCGGGGGCGGAATCGCTGCGGGCGGCGTCAGGTTCTGATCGGACATGCTGAAGCGCGCAAAAAAACTGTCGCTCTCCGAAATGTGGTGGTCGACTCTCACGTCGCCTTGGTCCGTCTGATTGGGTTCGACCGGATTGGTGAGATAGTTATTTGCGACCCCAGACGCCGAGACGGATCCCGGAATATTCGGCGCCGGCATCCATCCGATGAGCTTCGACGAGGCCGGATCAAATCGGTTTAACGGGATTTGGTTGCCGGGAAAGGGCTGATGCGTGGTGGGATCGAGAATGGTATTAAACCCGCTGAAGTTTCCGGTTCTCCAAGCGAGCGGCGCAAGAGTTGCGAGAAACGTATGCGCCGTGCGGATGCGCGTGCCCTGGTAATCGCCAAAGAAGAAGGTCCGGTTCTTCCCGCTGTAGCCGGGCAGCTCCACCGGCCCGCCGACTGCGGCGCCAAACTGGTTTTGCTTGAACGGCGGCGTCGGCCCTGTGGGTGGATCGAAAAAGTTCTTGGCATCGAGCGCGCTGTTGCGCAGGAATTCGAAGACGCTGCCGTGGAACTGATTTGTGCCGGATTTAAATGTCACGTTCATGACCGCGCCGCCGGAACGGCCGAACTCCGCGCTCATGGAGTTGGTCTGCACTTTGAACTCGGCGATGGCATCGGGTGAGGGCCCGACCACGAAACTGGCCTCGTTGGTCAAATCTTCGGACAGGCTGTTATTGTCGATTCCATCCAGCAGGTAGTTGTTCTGATACGGCCGCACGCCATTGGCGCTGAAGCCGCCCGTCCGTTCATCGCGAGCGCCCGGCGCGGTCGGCGCGACTCCCGCCGTAAGGACGGCCAGCCGGGTGAAATAGCGCCCGTTGAGCGGCAGATCAACGATCTTTTGGCTCTCCATGACCTGGCCCAGATACGAAGTGTCGGTTTGCAACGCGGGCGCGGCGCCCATCACTTCCACGGTTTCCGTGATCTGGCCGACCTCCAGAACCACGTTGACGCCGATCCGGTCCTGAACATTCAGCCGAATCCCTTCGCTGACCGATTTCTTGAATCCGCGGGCCTCGGCAGTGACGGTGTAGTTGCCGACCGGCAGCGGCGTCACGACATAATTGCCCGACGAATCCGAGGTTGTCTTGACTGTGGTTCCGGTATCGACATTCATTACGGTAATCGAGGCGCCTGCAACAACGGCGCCTGTCGAGTCGGTGACCGTGCCTACGATCGATCCCGTGGTGGTCTGCGCCAGAACCGCCGTCAGCGAGATTAACAGACACGATCCAACTTTGAGCATGCGTGCGCGTAACGGAAGCATTTCGACGTTCCCCTCCGCGGGGTATTGCCATATTCTGTCGCGCAGTAGCGCAATTTTCAAGAGAATTCAGCGCGCGTTGTCAGGCCTGTTTCGTCAGGCTCACTACGCAATAGCGGGCCCGGGGTGGGCCGCGTGAGGCGCCAGACCGCAGCCAGGATTGACGTCAGATCCGCAGGAAGAGCTTGCGGCGATACATCCAGTACAGCATCAGCCAGTACACCAGCAGCACGGCGATTCCTTGCATGAGCGGCGCAAGCCCCACCCCCGCAAATTCGAAGAAATGCGTCCCGAGGTGGATGCGAAAAGAATCGACAATAAAGCGCTCGAACAAGTGGGCCATCAGGTACGCCGCAATGGAATTCATACCGATCACCACCAGCGGGAACGCCCAGCTCCGCCATCCCTTCACAGTGATGATCCAACTGAACGCCGCCAGAAACAGGAAGCAGGCGCCCCCGCTTGCCAAAGTCCAGCTTGGCGTCCAGATCCGCTTCACGACCGGACAGATTCCGGTGAAGTGCAACAACAGGCCAGCGGCAATTCCCGCAACGGCCGCAATCAGCAGCCGCTTCATCGGAACGCGCGGCGCGGCCTCCCGGAGCCACTCGCCCGCGATCAGGCCAAGAATCATGGTACCGAGCGTTGGAATAAAGCTCAGCGTCAAATATCCGCCGCTGTTTGCGACGAATGGCCTGCTGCGCGGAAACAGATTCAGGAACCACACGTCAAAGGCCTGTCCCAGGTTGCTGTTCTTGTTCCAGTGGGCGGCGAACCCTGTGTAGTGGTGGGTCCAGTTTGCAGGCACGCCGACCGCCTGATAGTTGAATCCGGGACCCGGCGCCGGATACAGCGCCCATGCCAGCCAGTACCCGAAGAGAATGGCGGCAAGCGCGATCCACTGCGTGCGTTGAGAGCGGAAGCCAAGCAGGAACAGAAAGGTATAGCCAAGGCCGATCTGCGTGAGCGTGTCTTCAAAAGTGAAGTTTGTTTGCGGACTGTGCAAGGACCGCAGAAAAATTCCCAAAGCGATCAGCACTACGGACCGCCAGACGGCGTGCGCGAACATGCGGCCAAACGTGGCGCCTTTGGCCGCACGGCTGGCGATCGAGTACGGCAACGCCACTCCCACCAGAAACGAAAATGACGGCTGGATGAGGTCATGCAGCGAACAGCCGGCCCACTCCACATGTGTCTGATTGAAGGCCAGGAACGCCCAGAACCAGTTGCCGGGAAACGCGCGCGCTACGCGGGCCAGTTGCAGCACCTCAGCCATCATGAGCAGCATCACCAGGCCGCGATACGCGTCGACGGCGATATTGCGGGGCGCCGCCTGCGGGCGCGGGATTGGTTGTTCCTGCGAAAGGACGGGCGCAGAAGCAATGGCCTGCATCGACACACCTCCCCGACGTTTTCTTTACAGTACCACCTGCATCGGCCGGCCGGGAAGCCGTCGCCAGAGCGCGCGGACACGTTCGCCACGCGGGTGTACACTCGTTAGTTCGATGAAAGGACTTCTGGCTTTCTTGCTGGCCTACGGGGCGCCAGCCTACGCTGCGCAGATTATCCTGCCTTCCACGGCGCTGGAACGCACGGGGAGCATACAGGCCATTTATCGCACCAACCAGCTCGCGACCGGCAAGGGCGAGCTCGCTATACGCTGGACCGACGGCTGCGGCCGCACTGTCGAAGATCGGAAGATTCCAGTCGAGCTTACGGATGAGACCGATATCGGCTTCTCGCTCGATCTCCGGCGCGCCGTGGCGATGAAGAATGACATCCACGCGCACTTTTCCTTCGAAGGCGTGAACAAGAAGGGCGAGCGCGATCACCGCGAGGAAGACGCGGCGATCGCTTTCATCGCCAAGCCGCCGGATCGTGCGTGGCGGGACTACGCCATCATCATGTGG
>Ga0070740_10002865_pt1 | contig 19272 bp, 16 predicted proteins | sample Coa_R2_FD_67286 | JGI IMG/M metagenome (GOLD analysis project Ga0070740, IMG submission 67286) | Surface soil microbial communities from Centralia Pennsylvania, which are recovering from an underground coalmine fire - Coalmine... | ecosystem: Environmental > Terrestrial > Soil > Unclassified ...
TGCAAAATTACGGTTTGTTCCCGCCGCGCTGAATGCTGCTCTGGCCCTCCGTGATCCCGATGATCTGATTCGTCTCAAGAGCGTAAAAGCTCTGCCGTAAGCCGCTCGGCCAACGGACCTCCAGCGAATCGATTCTGGCCTGCTGGCCCAGCCCGAAATGCTGCCGGTAGGGGTTGGTTGCGCCAAAGCCTTCGCTCCCCTTGACTTCGCGATACGCCAGAAGGTTGCCGGCTTTAACCGTCAACTGGGCGCCGACGGCGAAACGATTACTTTTGATGCCTTGCAGGTCTACTTCCAGCCAGTGGTTCCGGTTCGCTTGCAAGTTGCGATAGAAGGCGTTGTAAGCGTGATCGCCGGGGTAATGGCCGCCCAGCTGGGCGAAAATGTCGAGATCGCCGTCGCCGTCAATATCCACGAAAGTTACGCCGTGGCCCTTGTTGCCGGGTCGCGCGAAGCCCACGTAGCTGGTCAGGTCGGAAAACGAGCCGTCGCCGTTGTTGCGAAAGAAGCGATTCGGTTCAAGGCGGCTCATCTGCGGGTCGCCGGTTCCTAAGTACACATCGATATAGCCGTCGTTATCGACGTCGGCAACGCCGGCGCCCATGGTTCCGGTCGGATAGTAGAGCTTGGACTCGTAGGTTACGTCCGTAAACGTGCCGTCGCGGTTGTTGCGGAACAAGCGGCTGGCGTCGGGGTGAATCGCCTGCGGATTCGGCGGCGCGAAGCCCTTCTTCAGCGCCTCGACCACGGATTGCCAGGGCGCGAGACTGGTGGTGAGAATATCCGGCCAACCGTCATTGTTGTAGTCGAACAGAAAGCAGACAAAGGCGTTGTGCGACGGCTGGAGGACGCCCGCTTTCCTGGCCACGTCCGTGAAATGCCAGTTCCCGTCATTGTGGTAGAGCCGGTTCGGCGCGGGGCTCAGGCCGTTGATGAAGATGTCGACTCGTCCGTCCTTGTCGTAATCTCCGAGCGCGATCCCGATGGTTCCATAGGAGGGAGGCTCATCCAGACCCGCGGCTTTGGTAACGTTGGTGAACGTGCCGTCGTGGTTATTGCGATAGATCTGCGGCACGCTGCCATCCTTCAGCACGCCATTGGCGATGACGACATCCAGCCAGCCGTCGTTGTCCAGATCGGCCCACAACGAAACGAACCCCGAGCCGGGGTCGTCGAGTCCACTCCGGTTTGAGACATTCACGAAATGGCCGCGCTCGTTGTGGAATAGCATGTCGCGCATGGGACCGCTCCAGCCGTTGAGGGAAATGAACAGATCCAGCCAGCCGTCATTGTCATAATCGACGAGGTTGAGCGAATATCCGGACGGCACATGCCCCAGTCCGACCTGCTCGGTCACATCGGCGAACTTGCCTCCGTCGTTGCGGTAGACGCGAAGAAACGTTCCGCTTCCGGCGACCATGAGGTCGAGATCGCCGTCGCGGTCGATGTCGCCCCAGGCGCACGTTCCATTGCCGTTGCGATGGTGAATGCCGACCTGGGCGGCGATATCTTCAAAGGCGAGCAACGGCGGGTTGGCCGGATCGATCTTTGGCGTCTGGACCGGAAAAAGCGCGGTCTCGGGCAGTGGCGGCCGGGGGCCCCGGATCTGATCGAGCGCAACGTGGAACAGCCACTGATCGATCGAGTTCATCTTCCACTGCATCGCCTCGTAGAATTTGCGCGCGGCTTCCACGTACTCGCCCAGGCGGTAATAGCACGCGCCCATTTCGCGAAGCGTTTCCGCCCGCTGATCGAGGCTGACGTTGCGCGCCAGCTCCTGCTGGTAATAGGAAATCGCCTCGCGGAAGTTGCCGCGGCGCGAGAGCGTGTTGCCCATGAGGAACAACGCCGCCATCTCGTCGTTGCTGAAGGGGAGCGAGTTGTCGATGACCTGTTCGAGCAGGTCGATCGAGCGGTCCAGGCCGATCAGCGGATCGTGAGGCACGCGATGACCGCTTTCCTCGGTGAAGCGGACTTCGCCCGACATCCAACTGCTGAGGTTTAGCAGAAACGCGTGGTTGTTGGGCTCGAGCCTGGCGGCGCGCTCGGCGAGCTGGTAGGACAGATTCGGATCGTAGTACAACAGCTCGGCCCGGGCATGGATGACGGCTTTGGCGCGCAGCGCAGGGATATGATTCGGGTCCAGCCTGAGGACCTCATTGAGCATTTCCATGGCGAGGCCCAGGGAGACGCGGCGCTTTTCCGGCGCCTGGGTTTTATAAAAGTCCAGCAGGTAAGACCGGGCGATCTGATACAGCACGTTGGCGTCGTGCGGCCGCTGGCGGCGAAGCGCTTCGAGCTCCTTGCGCGCTTCGCTGGTCTTGCCCTCGCGCAGCAGCAGGGCGGGTTTGCGCAGCGGACCAGGTTTTTCAGGCAACGGGGCCGCGGGATAAGCATCGCCGTCCTGTTGTCCGGGCGCTGTCACAACCAGCGCCACAATGGCGAGAACGGTCGAGGCGGCTCTGTACAACGGCGGGTGCATGTGAGGACTTGATGGATACTGATGTTACGATAACGCCGTGCGTTCCGCACTCGCACTCGCATGCGCCGCCGCGGCGATCACGGCGGCGACGTCGCCGCCGCTGTTTGAGGATCGAAGCGAGCGGTCTGGCATACTGTTCTCGCTCAACAACGCCGCAACGCCCGAGCGACGCCAGATCGAGACGATGGCGGGCGGCGTCGCGGCATTCGATTACGATAACGACGGCTACCCGGATATCTTCTTTGCGAACGGCGCGGCGCAGCCGTCCTTAAACAAGACCGGACCCGCCTATTACAACCGGCTGTACCGCAATCGCGGCGGGTGGACATTCGAGGATGTAACCGACAAGGCCGGATTGCGCGGCGAAGGCTACGCGATGGGCGCTGCCGCGGGCGACTTTGACAACGACGGGCACACGGATCTGTATGTCGTCGGGGTGAAGCGCAGCATTCTATACCGCAATCGCGGCGACGGCGTTTTCGAGGATGTGACTGAGAGGGCGGGCGTCGGCAATGTTGGCCGGTGGGCGGTCGACGCCGCCTGGCTGGATTACGACAACGACGGCCGCCTGGATTTGTTCGTGGTGAATTACGTGAAATGGGACCCTGCCCAAGAGCCATTTTGCGGAGACGCGCGCGCCGGATTCCGGACCTACTGCCATCCCAGATACTACCAGGGCTTGCCCAACGCTCTGTATCACAACAACGGCGACGGCACGTTCACCGATGTCTCACAGCGCGCCGGCATCGCGCAGCATATCGGCAAGGGAATGGGACTTGCCATCGCCGACTTCGACGGCGACGGCCGCATTGACATCTTCGTTGCAAACGACGCCGTGCCCAACTTCCTGTTCCACAACGAGGGCGGCGGCGTCTTCCGCGAGGTTGGCTTCCAGGCCGGCGTGGCGATGAACGATGACGGACGGGCGCTGTCCTCGATGGGCGTGGATTTTCGCGACATCGATAACGACGGGCGGCCTGATTTGTTCATAACGGCTCTGGCCAACGAGACGTTTCCGTTGTATCGGAACCTGGGGAAGGGGCTGTTTGCGGACGTCACGTATCCGAGCAAGGTCGGCGCGGCGACGATGCCGCGGAGCGGGTGGGGCTGCGGCATTTTCGATTTCGATAACGACGGGCGTAAAGACCTGTTTTCGGCAAACGGCGACGTGCAGAACAACACGGAGCTCTATTCGGGCCGCACGTCGCGCCAGCCGAACCTCTTGCTTCTCAACCAGCCGGACGGGTCGTTCGCGCCGGTTGAAATCGGCGCCCCGGCCTTGCACCGCGGCGCCGCCTTCGCCGATTTTGATCGGGACGGGCGCATCGACATCGTCATCTCGCGCATCGGAGAGCGCCCGGTCGTCCTGCGCAACGTGATGGGCGCGGGAAATCACTGGATCGCGCTACAGCTCGCCGGGTCGCGCAGCAATCGCGATGCGATTGGCGCGCGCGTGCATCTCGTCTCGGCATCGGGCGAGCAGTGGAATCAGGCGACGCGCGCCGTGGGATATGCGTCGTCGAGCGTCCCGACGGTCCACTTCGGTTTGGGCAACGACGCGGAGGCGCAGCGGATTGAAATCGACTGGCCGTCCGGCGTAAAGCAGCGGCTGGAGCATGTGCGCGCCGACCGCTACCTCGCCGTCAGAGAGCCCTGACGCGCCGCTTCGAACTGTTGTTGCGCTTCCCGATCGCGTCCCAGCCGCGTGTAGGCTTTGCCGAGCAGAAGGCGGGCCTGGGTGGAGTCTGGAGCGGCCTGGACCGCAGTTTCCAGACAGCGGACGGCCTCATCGGTGCGGCCGAGCTCAAGCAGCGCGCGGCCGGCTTCGAGGTTCGCGGCGGCGGAGCCGGGGAAGCGCTTCAAGGCCTTGGCCAGGGGCGCGAGGGCCTCTGCCAGCCGCCCCTGGCGGATGAGGAACACGCCGTAGGCGACCGGAGCGCTCTCCTCGGCATACTCCGATTCGCGGAGCGCCGCGACGAATTCCTTTTCGGCTTCCTCGCTCCGGCCCAGCGCTTCGAGCGCCTTGGCGATTCCGAGGCGCACCCGCCACGGCTTCGCGTCGAGCGGAAGGGCCTTGCGGAAGGCCGCGATCGCCGGCTCGTACTGATCGGCGGCGTAATACGCCTGGCCCAGGTAGAAGCAGGCGTCGAGGAGCCGCGGATCAAGATTGCAGGACTGCTCGAACGCGGTCGCCGCGCCGCGATAGTCGCCCGATGCGGCATAGGCGACTCCGAGCGCTTTCCAGACTTGGGCATTGCGGGGCGCCGCGGCCGCCGCCCGTGCCAGCGTCTGGATGGCGCCCGCATAGTCGCGCTTCTCGATCAGCGCAACGCCCCGCTGGTAATCGGCGCTGCTGACAGCCGCCTGGAGCAAAAGGATGGCTACACGAATTTGTACACTCCCGGGACAGGCAGCGGCGGGATGTCCATCTTCAGGTCGTAGCCGAACTCCTTAGGCTGAAGGTCGAGTTGGGAAGCCATGATCTGATCCCACGTGATCTTCTGGCCTGAGTACGCGGCTTCGCGACCCATAATGCAGGTCATCGTGCTCTCTGCGACGGCCATGCCGTGATTCACATACGGACCCGTACCGCGAATGCTGGCGACCATGGCCGCATGCTCACGGACATAGGGATTTTCTTTGGGGTCCTGGAACGGAGTCCGCACGTCCTGACCAGAGCCGCTGCCGAGATCGTGGGCGTTGCTGCGGCCTTTGCTGCCGATGATCAGCTCGCTTACGTTCTGCGCCGAGCCGCGCGGATACTGCCGACAGTAGCTCGACAGGCGCTGGCCGTTGGGATAAACAAAGTCCGCGCTGATGTGATCGTAGATATTGCCGTAGAATTCGGGGTTGTCCTTGGGCCGCCACGCAACGCCGCCGCTGGCCACGCATTCCACCGGATGGGTTCCCATGACCCAGTTGCAGACATCGATGTTATGCAGATGCTGCTCGACAATCTGATCGCCGCAGATCCAAACGAACGAATACCATTGCCGGTGCTGCCAGGTCATTTCGCCCCAGTCCGGCTTGCGATCCTTGGGGCTGCTGATGGGAAACACGGGCGTACCCACCCAGTAAGCGTAGAGCGCCAGCACCTCGCCGATTTGACCGTCCTGAATTTTTTTAACGGTCTCGACGTAATCCCGGGCGTTGCGCCGCTGGGCGCCCGACATTACGGTCAGCTTCAGCTCCTCGGACTTCTTCGCCGCGGCCATGAATCGCCGCACGCCGACCGGATCTGTGCCGAACGGCTTTTCACAGAAGACGTGCTTTTTGGCATCGATAGCGGCCTCAAAGTGCATCGGGCGGTATCCGGGAGGCGTGGCCAGCATGACAATGTCGATATCGGAAGCCAGCACTTTCTTATAGGCGTCAAAGCCGATGAAACGGTGCTCCGGATCGACCCTGATGCGGTCTTTGTAGGCTTCGTAATCCTTTTGCTGCTGGATCTTGCGCAGGGACCCTTCGAGCTTGTCTTCGAACAGGTCGCCCATGGCGATGAGGTCGACGTTCTCGGTCCCCCGCATCATGTCGATGACGGCCTGCGTGCCCCGTCCGCCGCATCCGACCAGTCCGGCTTTTAATTTTTCATTTCCGGCGCCGCGGACAAGCTCCGGCTTGATAATCATGAACGTGCTCGCCGCCGCGGCGCTCTGGCCGGACTTCTCGATCAAACTCCTTCGGGATATATTGGTCACGTCGCCTCCTGGCCGGGTCAATCAGAAATGGTTAGCTCCCTATTGTATAACCGATCGAGACCGTCATGACCCGGGATCGCGAAAGGACGTCGTCAATTTCCGGCGTGCACGCGGCCGTGATCACGCCGCGGCGCGCGGGGGAAGTGGAGATCGACCTTGCGGCCATGCTGGACCTGGTCGACTTCGCGGCGTCGAGCGGCGCGCAGGGAGTGGTGCTGTTTGCGTCCGCCGGCGAGTTTGTGCATTTCACGCCGGAGGAGCGCAGCCGCTACATTGCTTTGGCGGCGAAGCGCAGCCGCGTACCGGTAATCGCCAACGTTTCGCACTCGACCTTGGATGCGGCGGTGGCGATGGCCGAGGAGGCGGCGGGCGCCGGGGTGGCCGCCGTTCTGATCATGCCGGCGTATTTTTACCGATATCCCCCGGAAAGCGTGGAGACGTTTTGTCTGCGGTTCGCGGAGCAAGCGGCGAAATGGGCGCCGGTCATTTTGCACAATGCGCCGTCCTTTACAGACCCGATTGCGCCCGAGGCGGCGCGCCGGCTGCTGGCGACGGGCCTGTTTGCCGGCATCAACGATTCAAGCGGCGAGCTGGCGTACATCGAGGATCTGCTCCGGTTCAGCGAAACGAACCCGGTTGCGGTTCTGGTTGGCGCCGACCGCATCTTTACGGCGGCGCGCAGAGCGGGGGCGCGCGGGGGCGTCTCCGGGGCGGCTGCGGCGGCGCCCGAACTGATGGTGGCGCTCGATCGGGCCATCCGGGCCGGGCGCAGCGCGGAGGCTGACCGCCTGGATGCGCGCTTGCAGGAATTCATAGACATGGTGCGGCAATTTCCGGCGCCGTTTGCGGTTCGGGAGGCCTGCGCGGTCCGCGGGTTTCAAGCCGGCCCGCCGGCTGTACCGCCGGGTCCGGAGCTGGCGCGGAGGTGCAACGAATTCCGGGAGTGGTTCCGGGCGTGGCTGCCGGCGGTGCAGAAGGAGTGCGAGGCAGCGGCGTAAAGTTCGCAGAGGGAGTTAGATGGGCGCAAACCATGAGTGATATGCCGGTGGAGGAGTTCCGGCGGAGGGGCCGCGAGCTCGTCGACTGGATTGCGGATTATCTCGCCAACATCCGCGACTATCCGGTGCTGCCGGATTTGCGGCCGGGCGAACTGATTGACGAACTGCCTCGCTCGGGTCCGGAAACAGGCGAAGGGATGGAGGCGATTCTCGCCGACTTCCAACGTTGCGTTCTGCCGGCGGTTACGCACTGGAACCATCCGCGATTTTTCGCGTATTTCGCCTGTTCGTCATCGGGGCCCGCCATCCTGGCGGAGATGATCGCCGCGGCGCTGGACTCGAACGGCATCTTGTGGAAGACTTCCCCGGCGGTTACGGAGCTGGAGCTGGCGACGCTGGGCTGGCTGCGCCAGTGGCTGGGATTTTCCGACGAGTGGTTCGGCGTCATGTACGACACCGCCTCGGTCAGCAGCCTGCACGCGATCGCCGCAGCGCGCGAAGCGAAGTTTCCGGAGGCGCGGACGGAGGGCGGCCTCCGGGACGCGACGCTGTATGCCTCCGAGCATTCGCATTCGTCGATTGAAAAGGGCGCGATCGCGCTCGGCATCGGCCAGCGCAATGTGCGCAAAATTGCGGTCGACGCGGAGTTCCGGATGCGGCCGGATGCGCTTCGGGCGGCCATCGAGAGGGACATCGCGGCCGGCAAGGCGCCGTTCTGCGTGGTTGCGACAGTGGGGACGACATCCACCACCAGCATCGATCCTGTGCGCGAGATCGCAGAGATTGCCGGGCGCTATGGGCTGTGGCTGCACGTCGACGCGGCGTACGCCGGAGCAGCGGCGATCGTCCCCGAGTTTCGATACATTCTCGACGGCTGCGACCAGGCGGATTCCTTCGTCACGAATCCGCACAAGTGGCTGTTCGTACCGGTCGATCTGAGCGCGTTTTACACGCGCCGGCCCGATATTCTGCGCCGCGCGTTTTCGCTCGTTCCCGAATACCTGCGCACAATTGACGATCCGCGCGTGGTGAACCTGATGGACTACGGCATACCGCTCGGGCGGCGTTTCCGCGCTCTCAAATTGTGGTTTGTGATGCGGTATTTCGGGCGCGAAGGCCTTTGCGCGCTTTTGCGCGAGCACGTACGTCTGGCGCAGGAATTCGCCGCGTGGGTGGGCCGCGATCCGGATTTTGAGATCGCGGCGCCGCACCCTCTCTCGGTGGTCTGTTTCCGGCTGAAGGCGGGCGATGAAGCCAATCGCGAGCTGATGGATGCGGTGAACGCCACCGGCGAAGCGTTCCTGTCGCACACGGTTTTAAACGGCCGGTTCACGCTTCGTTTCGCGGTGGGCAATATTCGCACCGGAATCGAGGACGTGAAGGCGGCCTGGGACTTGATCCGGGGTTCCGCGTGGCGCGGGCGTGGTGCATTCTGAAAAGAGATGCCGTCCACCATTCAACTGGCGTTTGGAAGACACGGGCTGAGCGCGTCGCTGCCGGACGGATTCGAGTACCTGGTGCTGGAGGCCAGGTCGGCCCAGCCGCTGGCGGACGCGGCGGCTGAGATCGAACGGGCGCTGGAGGCGCCTATTGGCTCGGCGCCGCTGATCGAACTGGCGAAGGGGAAGACCTCCGCGGCGATTTCGGTCTGCGACATTACGCGGCCGGCGCCGAATCGCGTAGTGCTGCCGCCGGTTCTGCGGCGGCTTGAGCAGGCCGGAATCGATCGGGCGCAAATCACGATTCTGATCGCGACCGGACTGCACCGCGGCGCAACGCCGGCCGAGATTCGTGAGATCGTCGGCGAGGACATCGCGCGCGAGTACCGCGTGGAGAATCATGACGCGCGGCGTCTGGCCGATCACAGGCATCTCGGCGAGACGCGCTCGGGCACGCCGGCGTACATCGACCAACGGTTCGTCAGCGCCGGCCTGCGGATTACGCTCGGGTTCATCGAGCCGCATTTGATGGCCGGGTTTTCCGGCGGTCGAAAGCTGGTAGTCCCCGGTCTGGCCGCGCAGGAGACCATCAAGGTTCTGCACAGCCCGAAGTTTATGCGGGAGCCGCTCGCAGTGGAAGGCTCGATGGAGCGCAATCCGCTGCACAAAGAACTGGTCGAGATCGCTGCGATGGCGGGTCACGACTTTATCGTGGATGTTGCGCTCTCGCGCGATCGCCGCATCGCGGGGGTATTTGCGGGAGATCCGATCCGGGCGCACGCCAAGGGGGTGGAGTTCGTCTCGCGCGCGCTGCTTGAGGAAATCAGCCGTCCGGTGGATGCGGTCATCACCACGGGCGCGGGCTATCCGCTAGATCTGACGTATTACCAAACCATCAAGGGAGTGACAGCGGCGTCGCATATCGTGCGTCCGGGCGGACGCATTCTCATCGTCGGCGCGTGTGAAGAGGGCTGCGGCGGGCCGGAGTTCTCGCGGCTGGTTGGCGAGCACCCCGATCCGCATGCATACCTGAAATCGATCGAGGCGACGGAAGTGACCATCGATCAATGGCAGTTGGAAAAGCTGGCCCTGGTGGCGCGCAAGGCGACGGTGCTCTATTGCGTGCCGGGCCTGTCGGCCGAGCATCGGCGAACGCTGTGGGGACCGGCGTTCGATAATGTTCAAGAAGCCATTGTCGCGCTGCTCGAAGTGCTGCCGCCGGCGGCTCGCGTCGCGATCATTCCGGAGGGCCCATACGTGCTGGCGAGGGTCGCCGGGCGATAGAGACCGTTACTGGAAGAGGATTCTGGCAATCTCATCGACGAGGGCGCGCGTATCCACGCCGTCGCGATTGCACATCACAGCAAGCGCCATATTTTCGGCAGGAAAGAGCAGAAACTGGGTGGAGGCGCCCTGCTGAGCGCCGGAATGGCCGACGGCGTGATGGCCGTCGATCTGGTACACGAACACGCCCAGGCCGTACGTGGTGGGCGTTCCGTTCTTTAACCGCTGCGGCGTGAACATCATCTGCACCGTTGAGGGCTTCAGGAGCCGGCCGCCGTCCAGCGCAAGCGCCAGGCGGACGATGTCTTCGGAAGGCGAGATGAGCCCGCCGCCGGGGATTTTGTTGCTGGTATCGGCAAGGCCGCAGTTTTGGAGGACGCCGGCAAGCAGCGTATAGCCGCGTGCGCGGTGGGGAATGATCGCGTACGTATCGTCGACAGCGATGTGCTCCATTCCGGCTGGCCGAAAGATATTCGTTCGGATGTAGTCGGTAAACGGCATTCCCGCGGCGGCCTCGACGGCGGCGCCCAGCAGGTTATACCCATAGGTTGTGTATGAATATCTCGTGCCCGGCTCAAACAGCAAGGGATCGTCTTCGAAAACCCTCAGCGGGTCCAGGCGGTTGGTGTAGTGGCGGGTGCTGGAGGCCTCGTTATCGCGGTAATGGCGGATGCCGCTCTGGTGACATAGCAGCTCGCGGATGGTGACCGGCCACGGCTTCTTGGGAAAAGTCGGAACATAGCGCTGCACCGGCGCATCGAGGTCCATCCTGCCGTGCTCATAGAGTTGCAGGGCCGCAATCGCCGTGATTGTCTTTGAGATCGAGCCAAGGCGTACGGCGGTCTGGCGGGTCATGGGGACGAAGTTCTCGAGGTCGGCGAGTCCGAGTCCTTCGCTCCAGATGGAATGAGCGTCGTAGGCGATGGCGATGGAGACGCCGGGGATCGTCTGCCGCGACATCTCACGCGACGCCGCGCGCTCAATCTGATCGATTTTGGATTGGGAAAGCGGCTGCTCGGCCGCGATCAGCAGGGGCGCGATGGCGGCCGCAAGGAATGCGCAGCGATTCATGCTCTATCGCGTGAGCGGTACGACCACGATTTTGCGGAACTCCACGGGGCCGTGATCCCCCTGTAAGATGAACGGCCCAGGCTTGCCTTCGTGCGGATCGGAGGCGATGGCGGTAAGGCCTTCGATGGTCTGCTTGTCAATAATCTTGTGGTCATTCAGCACGACCGTAACCTGGCGTCCGACCAGCCGTATGTCGAAGCTCTGCCATTCGCCCGCGGGCCGGCTGGCGTTCATGGACGGGAGGATACGGCTGTACAAGGCGCCGTTGCCGTGCAAGGACGGCGGTTTGCCGGCGTCATCGAGGATCTGCACTTCGTAGCGGCCGCGCAGGCCGATGCCGCTGTTGGAATGCTCGGCGACCTTGTACTCGACGTGCAGCGCGAAGTTCCAGAAGGTCGCATCGGAAACCAGATCGGGCGCAGGGGCGTTGTTTTTCAGGACGCCGTTTTCGACGCGCCAGCCAGTCTCGCGGTTGGGCAAGCGAGAATGCCAGCCGGTAAGATCGCGGCCGTTGAACAATTCAACCGGATGTCCGGGCTTCCAGGAGCCGTCATCTTTTTCGGAGATGGCTGGAGCGCGGACGCCGATCCACTCCAGCTTGCTCTCGGGGCGCCCTTCGATCTCGAATTCGCCTTGCAGTTTCCCCCCGACCAGACGCGCGCGATAGAGGCCATTCAACTGCTCGCCGGCGGCGCGGGCGCCGTAGCGCTTTAAGAACGCGAATTTCAGCTCGCCGTTTTCGACCGAAATTTGCGGGATGACGTCCAACTGGCCGCCTGGAGCGCCGACGAATTTGCCGGCGATGTCCGGGGTACCTGCGCCGGCCACCTCCAGCCACCATGCGCGCGCCCGGGGATCCTTGGGAACGGAGATATCCCATCGCCCGTTAAACTGGGAGTCGGCGGTCGCCGCAAACGCGGCGCAGGCCGCAGCCAGGAAGGCGAGAACGCGCATTGACACTGATGAGCAGTATATCGCGCGGAGGCCGTCAGCCGGCGGTGGTCAGCGGCTCCCCGGCTGGGAGCGGGCCTCCACCGTCAGCGGGGGCCGGAATGGGCGCGGGGCCGTGGTTCGGCCGAGAGGCGGCGGCGCCTTCCTGCCGCGTCTTGCGTTCCTCAATCAACGACTTGAGTTGCACGAGGTCGAGATGCATCATGCTTCTGGGGTCGGCCCCGGCGACCGAAAGCGCGGCGTGGCCGATTTCGCCGAGCGGCGGGCTGTAGGAAATGCGAATATCGACCTGCGTCCCGCCCTGTGCGTTCGGGCGGAAGGTAATGACGCCGGAGTTGCGGGCGACCGATCCCGGAACGCTCTTCCACGCCAGCACGCGATTCTTTTCCATACGGGTAATTTCGGCGTCCCACTGAATGGGAGCGCCGGCGGGACCCTTCACGCACCAGCGCCAGCGATTGCTCCGCAGAGGCCGGACTTCCCGTACGTGCGCCATGAATCGCGGGAACTGCTCAAAATGCGTCCACACATCATAGACCAGCTCGACCGGAGCATCGATATTGATCGTCTTCTGGATCGTGATCGCCTTTCCGCCAGCGCCGACCAGCGTGGCGAGATCGCAGTTGGAAGCTCCGCGAATGAACATGGCGCCGCCGGTGAATCCCAGGAGGGCGCCGAGGGCGCCGCCCCGGGCGATTCCGCATCCGGTCAGCGCGGCCCCGCCAGCAACGGCGGCCAGGCGCAAAGCCGGCGTCCACTGATCGTGGAGCAGCTCAGAGACTTCGCCTCTCTTGGGACTGCCTGGACCCTGGAGCGCGGGCGCGCCTTCCGGGGAGGCGTGCACTTCGAGCCGGTTGTCCACGCCGCGGACGCCGTGAATCGATGAGACTTCGGAAAGCACGCGGCGCAGCTCGCTGCCCAGGATATGGCCTGACAGGGTAACCCTGCCCTCCCGTACGGATACTTCGATGGCGGAGGGATGGGAGGCCAGACGGCCCAGCCTGGAGCGCACGCGGTCCCGCAACACGTCATCATCCGGCGCGGGCTCGCCCACCACCCACTCGGCGGCTTCGGTCCAGCTTCCGCGCGCGCGGTTGGCGATATCGCGGGTGGCTTTATCCAGGAATTCCGCGGATTTGTGCAGCGATTTGACCAACTTGTCGCGGACAAATGCGCGGCGTCTGCGACCCCGGTCCGGATCGAGATAATACATCATCACAGCGCCGGCGCCGGCGCTAAGCACCAAGGAAAATTGTGGTTTCATAGCCTTCGCCTCCTGTCGACGACATCCCGATGACTCCGCCGCCCTGATTCGGTGATCTAGGAATTTCCATAGCGTTTACCCGGGCGGCGAAAAAAACGCCAGGCGCACATTATTTTAAAAGCGCCTGGCGGCGCGGCGCAAAGGCGCAAAAAGGAGAAGGGCGGCTGTCGCTCAGCGGTGAAGCGGCGAGGATCAGCCCGGTTTCCGATCGCGTTCTGGCCTTCGAACGTCTGTAATGCGGTTTCTCTGCGCAGGGAAATGCATACTCGACTGAAGTTGAGTGTGCAGTTCGAGCGGCGAGGATACAATAAACGTAAGATCCAGTACGCTGGCGCTTATCGACCAGAACCGAACAGTTGTGGGAGAGAGGGGCAATTCCCGGGGCGGCGTCGAAATGCAGTCTGCTAGACTGGTCTTGAAAGCTGGAGGTTTCTAATGCTCTCCGTGGGTTGGCAGGAAATGGTGGTCATTTTCGTTGTCGCCCTCGTCCTCTTCGGGCCCAAGAAGCTGCCGGAGCTGGGCAGGACGCTGGGAAAGGCGATCACCGAATTCCGTCGCGCCTCGAATGAGTTGAGATCGACGTTCGAACGCGAAATGCAATCACTGGAGCGGGAAAACGAATCACTGAAGCAGGTTACGAGTAGCTACGCCAATGAAATCCATGCGAGCTACAACGATTACAGCAGCTACGATTCGAATTACGACTCGCCGTACGACTATGGCGCGTATGGTTACGAATCGCACGATTCCACCGCAACAAATCCATCCACAGTAGGCGCATCCGCAACTCAGGACGCCGAACATCAGATTGAGCAGCCGGCCGCGAACGATGGCGTTCCGGGAACGGTAGCGAGGACGCCAGGCAACGAATTCGCCTCGGTCGGCGCCAACGGCCACGAGCCGCACACCGCTTCCACGCACGAAGGCGCGCCGCCTGCGGATCACACTCCGGCTGGTCATAACAGCTAGCCGGAGGGCAAACCTCGGACATGGCAGCAGAAGAGCAGAAGGGCGCCGCGGCGCCGAACGGGACCGGATCATCTCCACCGCACGGCGGCGAGCCGCAAGATCCGGGCGAACACGTTGATCCGGAAGCACATCCGGCGGCGGCGGACGATTACGGCTACTACGAGGATCCGTACCGCTACTCTCAGTCCGAGGTAACAACCAAGGTCGAGGCGCCGGCTGTAACAGCAGTCCAGAAGGCGCCGCCTCCACCGCCTCCGCCCCCGCCGCCCAAAGATCCGGAGGAGGAGGAAGAAGAGGGCATGCTGCGCATGTCCTTCATGGAGCACCTCGAGGAGCTGCGGGCGCGGATCATCAAAATGCTGGTCGGGCTGGCGGTGGCGTTCGTATTTAGCCTGATATTTGCCAACAAGCTTTGGGAGATTGTCAGCGCTCCGGCGATTGAGGCGCTGCAGCACCTGAAATACACGCCCTATCTGGTTCAAATCAGCCCGATGGAGACGTTTTCCATCGTGTGGGTGAAGCTGCCGATGCTGACGTCGGTGTTTCTGGCGTCGCCGTGGATCCTGTACCAGGTATGGGCCTTCATTGCGCCCGGGCTATACCGGAGGGAACGCCGCTGGGCTGCGCCGTTCGTTGTCTGCACCGCAGGACTCTTCATTCTGGGCGGACTGTTCGCGTATTTTGTGGCATTCCGCTACGGGCTGGAGTTCCTGCTGGGCATTGGCCGCGACATCCGGATCACGCCAATGGTGTCGATCACGGAATATTTCGACCTGTTTGTGAACGTAACGCTGGGCATCGGCATCGTTTTCGAGATGCCCATCCTGATTTTCTTCCTGACGCTGCTGCACATCGTCAGTCCGAAGTTTCTGATGCGGCACTCGCGGTACGCGATCCTGGCGATCGTGGTTCTGGCAGCGATTGTGACGCCGACGCCCGATGTGTTCAACTTAATGCTGTTTGCCATCCCGATGTGCGCGCTGTATTTCTTCGGCGTGTTCGCGGGTTACCTGCTGGTGCTGCGGCGGGAGAACCGGCGCTTTCCGTGGAAGACGGTAGTCCTGTGGTCCACCGGAGCATTGATTGTGGGTGCGGTGGTCGTATGGTTTATGATTAGCCATTACGGTTATAGAGTGGTCCAGCACTGGCCCTACCTGGTGAGATAGAACCACAAGGTCTGGATCGGTCAAGGATCCGCCCGCATTATGGGGTGGACCCGTGGATCTTTACGAAATTATCCGGGAGCTTCACGAGGAGCGGAAGCGTCTGGACCGGCTAATCGCTCTGTTAGAGCGTCGGCTCGCCGCTGAATCGCAGTCTCGAACACGTCGTAAGAGCCGCCGTGGACGCAAGTTTATGGGTGAGGAGGAGCGAAAGCTCGTATCCGAGCGGATGCGGCGTTACTGGGCGGCGCGGCGGGCTGCCGGGCAGTCCGGCGAGAAGCCGGAAGGCGACGACACCGCTACTTCTTAAAGAACCACAGCCAGAAATATTGCCCGCCGGCGCCGTGCCGGTAGCGGGGCTCGAAGCCGCATCGGATTGCCATTTCGACAGCCTGCTGATCGGAAAACGGCGCACCCAGCCAGGTGTCATCCGGGCTGGTGGTCAGCGAACTGTCGCCCTGCACCTGAAACTTGAACAGCGAGCCCGGGCGCAGCCGATGCCAGACTTCGCGGACATAGTTCTCGATAATCTCACGGCTCGGAATGTGCTGAAAAACAATCGAAGAGAACGCAAAATCGAACAGCAGCCCCTGCGGGAGCACGGAAAGATCCTTGCCGTTGTTCTGGTAGACGAACGCATTCGGTGAATCTGTCAGGGCTTCCCGAGCGCGCCGCACCATTTCGCCGCTGACATCGACCCCATAGACTTCGCCGAAGACTGCCGCAAGCGCGCGCGTAACCCGGCCCGCGCCGCACCCGATTTCGAGAACCCGCATCTGCCTGGGGTCGCGGCCCTGGCAAATGTTGATCATGTCAGTCAGGATCTCTTCTTCGACGGTGCGGCGGCCGGATTCAAAGAATTCGTCGTCAGTCCAGTCGGTCTTGCCCGTAGCGACGTAATAGCGCGCGTTCTCGCGGGCCCGGGCGTCCCAGTCCTCTTGCATTTTCCGGAGAATAGCGGCCTGATCCATGGGTGGACGCTTTCATTGTACTGTCGGGAGGCCGTGCGCGGCCCGACGATCACAGCCGGCGGTGTGTCGGACGCGCTGCGTGGTATATTGAAAACGTCAACAAGCGTGGGCGGCTAGCTCAGCTGGGAGAGCACGGCGTTCGCAACGCCGGGGTCGTGGGTTCGAATCCCATGCCGTCCACCAACTCTTCAGAGGTATCTGTCTGCGGTTCCTGTCACAGCGCCTTGAGAAATTGGAGGCGGACCTGCATTTGCTTGACGCGATTGAGAAACGGTTCCTAGAATGGGACTATAGGAAAAGGAAGGAGGCCGTATGTTCCGGAATATAGGCCTGCCCGAGCTTCTCATCATCCTGATAATCGGCGTTCTGCTGTTCGGCGGAAAGAAGATTCCAGAGGTGGCGAAAGGTTTAGGCGAAGGCATCCGCAACTTCAAGAGTTCGTTGAAGGGCGAGGAGAACGTCGAGGAGAAGAAGCAGGCCTAGCTTCGAGGAACCGCCCGCGGTTTGAGCGGTATCCGTCATCGGCTTCACGACAGTTTGAGAACACAAAGCCCCGCCGGGCGCGGCGGGGCTTTGGTTTATAGACGCCGCTTATTTTTTCTTGGGCGGCACAATGGCGTCTTTGACGGCTTTGGCGACGCGAAACTTCACAACTTTTTTGGCCGGGATTTTGATGGTTTCGCCGGTGGCGGGATTGCGGCCCATACGGGCTTTTCGCTCCACGCGGACCAGGCGGCCGATTCCGGGAATGACGAACACGCCGTTCTTCTTCGTCTCGCGGACAGCCATTTCGCTGAGGGCCGTGATGAACTGCTTGGCGACCTTGTTATTGACGCCGGTTGTTTCGGCCAGTTCTCTGACCATTTGAGTCTGCGTCATCTTGGTAGCTGCTGCCATTTCACTCTCTCCTTTGGGATTCTGTCTTGAGCCGAAGCCGACCGGAACCGCAGGGTGTCCGAAACATTTCGGCCCAGTTCTGTTTTACTGGTTTCGCTACTCAATCATAAAGGAACGCGAGCGCGGCTGTAAAGGGGTGGCGTTACAAAAAACCCCGTTTTTTTGGGGGTTTTTGGACCGGAGCGGCGTTTGAACCCCAATTTTAGGGCGTTTCAGGCGATGTGCGCCTGCGGAGAGCCGTTTTCACGGCCTGTTCCGGGCCTCGCCACGTCTCCGGCGCCGTTCAACCCGAGCAAGGCTCTGAGCTCCGCCTCGATGCGGTCGCGCACTTCGGGGTTGTCATGAAGGAACTGCCGCGCCGTCTCGCGTCCTTGCCCGAGCCGGTCTTTTTTGAAGCTGAACCAGGCGCCGCTCTTTTCGACGACGTTGTTCGCAACCGCCAGATCCAGCAGATCGCCTTCGCGGGAAACGCCTTCGCCGTACAGGATGTCGACCTCCGCCTCCTTGAAGGGGGCCGCGAGCTTGTTCTTCACGACTTTGATTCTGGTTCGATTGCCGATGACCGCGTCACCGTCCTTAATCGCGGCGGTGCGCCGCACTTCGATTCTCAATGACGAGAAAAATTTCAAGGCGCGGCCGCCGGTGGTGGTCTCCGGGTTGCCGAACATGACGCCAATCTTCTCACGGATCTGATTGATGAAGATGAGGCACGTGTTGGTGCGGGAAACCGCGCCAGTCAACTTGCGAAGAGCCTGAGACATCAGCCGCGCATGCAGCCCGACGTGGCTGTCGCCCATTTCACCTTCGAGCTCCGCCTTGGGAATCAGCGCCGCGACGGAATCGACCACGACAACGTCGAGAGCGCCGGTGGAGACCAGCGCGTGGGTGATCTCCAGCGCCTGCTCGCCGTGATCCGGCTGCGACACCAGAAGGTTGTCGATATCGACGCCCAGCCGGCGGGCATAGGTGGGATCGAGGGCATGCTCGGCGTCGATGAACGCGGCGGCGCCCCCGGCCGATTGAGCCCGTGCGATCGCCTGCAAAGCGATCGTGGTCTTGCCGGACGACTCGGGTCCAAAGATCTCGATGACGCGGCCGCGAGGGAAGCCGCCGACGCCCATCGCCAGATCGAGTGATAGGGATCCGGTGGGAATGGTATCGACGGCGAGCGCTGGCCGCGCTCCGAGTTGCTGTACGGATCCCTTGCCGAACTGTTTTTCCATCTGGGCGATGGCGACAAGAATCGCCCGTTTGCGTTCCTGAGTATCCATGTTTGGGGAGGGCGCCTCCGAGACTAACGTGCTTCGGCCCTGGAAACTCTCTCGAAATTTCGGCGCCGAAAAACGGCGTTCACGATCATTACTGATTTTGTTAGCGCAAACAAAATCAACAGCTTGCCGGAAAAAACGCGGCCCGCGGGGCGTCTGGGCGCCGGATGGCCCGCTAAGCTGAAACCGGGAAGCCACACCGCAAATGGAACGAATCTACAAATTGCAGCCGAATCGCACGCTGCATCTGCGCGGATTCGACGGGCTCGGGGCGGCGGCTGCGCTGCATTCGGCGACCGCGGACAGTTTTAAAGTGAGCGGCGTGTTTCGCGATCCGGCCGACTTCTGCGTCCTGGTCCTCTACGACATGGACAATTTCTTCGAACATCCGCTGTTGAAATATCTGCCCGATGCGGATTTCGATGGACTGACGCTCACGTTCGATGTTCACTATTCAGGCTTGCGCCCTTTGGATTCGCCGCGCTACGCGACGATTGACTGGCCTTATCTCGACGTGATTCCCACCACGGGGGACCCGGTTCGGAAGCCGCTGTTTCCGCATGCGACCAAAGTGGGCGGGACGTGGACGGCGGCATCGGGCCAGTTCACGATCGTGGACGGCGGGATGCAGCCGTTTGATCGCGTCACGATCTGGTATCTGAATTACGCGTTCGACTACATCGTCGGACCGACCACGTGCTCCTACGCATTTCAGGCGAAGGGGGAGGGCGTGGTGCATTCGATTACGGTGGCTGGAACCGTGTATCAATACGTGGAAGCGGCCGGCGAGACCGATTACAGCGTCGCCCAGCGCCTG
>Ga0070740_10002866_pt1 | contig 19267 bp, 20 predicted proteins | sample Coa_R2_FD_67286 | JGI IMG/M metagenome (GOLD analysis project Ga0070740, IMG submission 67286) | Surface soil microbial communities from Centralia Pennsylvania, which are recovering from an underground coalmine fire - Coalmine... | ecosystem: Environmental > Terrestrial > Soil > Unclassified ...
CACGTAGCTGGGCATGCTCAGTCTGCGCTGGCGCTGCGCGGCGTGATTGATGGTGCGCCAGCGCCTGGGCGCGTGCAGTCCGATCAGCACCAAAGCGGCGAGCGCCGCGACACCCGATATGGTTCGGACGCGTCCGCCGCGCAGCGCACAGGCCGGGACGGCTGCAGCGAGCAGTGCGGTGGGTATCAGTGCGGGCAGGATGTACCACGGCAGTCGCGTCTGAACCGCGCAGGCCGCGGCCAGAGTCACGATCAGCCACCAAAGCCACAACCAGATTGAAGAGTCGATTTGCCGTAACGCGGCGAGCAAGCCCTTGCGCACGGAGGCCAGGGCAAGGGCAGCGGCGGGCAGCAGCAGCGGCCACAGATGCTTTATCTCCGAACCGAACGTGACCAGCGCGAAATCGGCCCCCAACTGGTCGTCTTCCAGACGCGTTGTGACGCGGCGCAGAGTCTCGTAACCGAGGTAGTTGGTCAGAAAGGCGGGGTAATTGAACAGCGCTTCATAAAGGCACCATGGACCGGCGACGAGCGCCGCGCCGCCGACCATCCAAATCAGACCGCCCATTCCGATCGAAGAAAAGCCGGGGATAAAAACCAACGCGCCCGCCGCCACGATCATCGGCAGCACGCCGGCCAGTCCTTTGCTCAGGATCGCCAGCCCGCACGCTGCCCCCGATACGCCCAGCCACAAGCGCCGGCCTGGCGCGCGGGTCAGCGCGTACATCGCAAGCGTGCTAAAGAAGAGCAGCGGCGCATCGGTGGCGCATTCGCGTCCGCCGCGTGCGATAAAGAAGTAAAAGCCCAGCGGCAACAGCCCTGCCAGCAGACCGCCGAATCTGCCGATCACCGGCGCTGCGATCAGATACATCAGCACCAGCGTGCCGATTCCGGCGATCACCGACGGCAGCCGCGCCGAGACCTCGCTTTCGCCCAGGATCCGGAACGACGCCGTGACCATCCAGAACAGCAGCGGCGGCTTTTTGACGTAGGGAGCGCCGTTCCAGGTCAGATCGAAAATCCGATGGCTGTGAAGTGCCTCGTGGGCCACTTCGGCGTAGGTCGCTTCGTCCCAGTCGACCAAGGGCGGATGGCTGATGTTGACGGTCAGTGCCAGGGCGCCCGCCAGGGTCACCAACAAAATCTCGAACGGCAGGCGAAGGCGCCGGGGAACCAGGGAGGGAGCTTCCCTGATGGAACTGGCGGAAGACAGGGCTTGCTGCATCTGAACCTGACGGGCGGCTTGCAAAGGGCCGCTGCGCGCGCACAGTGTGGCCAGCTTAGCGGCACAATCGCATCGAGGCTATCGCGGGGATAGTTCGGTTTCGCCACAAATCATGTTAAGGGTAAGGTACGGGCGGTTTGGAGATGCCTGGCCCGGTAAAAATTCGAGCCTGAGAACCAGCGGACACGATGGGACGTTTTTTGTTGCGCCATTGGACGGCGGCGGCGCTGGTGGCGGTGGTGGCCGGATGGGCGATCTTCTATCTGCCCACCACGCCGACTTTCGCGGTGCTGCAACTGAAGCTGGCGATCGACGCGCGCGACGGCGAGCGCGCCGCCCGCTTCGTGGATTTTCAAAGCCTGGTCCGCAGCGCCGGCATGCAGATGGTTGACAACCGGGCCGGGTCGGCGGACCCGCTGACGCAATTCTTCAGCCGGGGCGCGGTCCAACTGCTATCCGCCCCTGCCGCCCGGATGGTCGAATCATGGGCCAAGCAAAAGGTCGACGATGGAGCCAAGGAGGTGCAGATGCCGGCCGCAGCGGTAGCCGGCGCGGTATTGCTGATGCATAACAACGGCTCTACAGCCTACACCCACTTTCGCGACCACAAGGGACAGGATTGGGACATCCGGATGGCGCGCAACTCCGACGGCCAGTGGCAGGTGGTCGAAGTTAAGAACATCCAGCAATTGCTGGAGCGGCTCGAGAAGCGGGAGCGCGAACGGTTGGGCGTCAACTAAGCCGGGGCGAAACGCATGGCCGTCGGCTGGCGTCTACTTTACAGGCAGCAACAAACAGCCGGAGGGCGCTGACCATTTCGCGCTACTGCGCCGTGCAATCAAAACGCATGATCGTAGAGGCAGCAACTGCCGGACTGCAGCGGTGCGGCTGGATATGACGGGATCATCATGTTCGGGGCGCGGCGTTATCGCTACCGCACAATAGCAAGACCAGAGGGCGGCAGGCACCGTTGTTAGCTCGTATCCGCAAGCTGCTGTTAGTTCTGACCGGCGCGGCGCTGATGGCCGGCGTCGTGCTTTGCGTGCTGGCGTACGCCGCAATCAGGCGGCTTGGTCCCGATGAAATCAACCGGCGCATCACGGCTGCGGTCAAGGCCGAGACCGGGCTTGACCTGATTAGTGCGCGCCTGAGCACTCGGGTCTCCTATCATGTCGTCATCACCTTGGATTCCGCCCGCCTGATGGACGGCAATCAGACCGTCGCCAGTTTCGGCCGCATCCGGTTGACCTGCGGCTATCGCACCCTGCTGTTTCACGGTGGGCTGCCGTTTTTGGCGGTGTCGCTGGATAAGCCGCAGGTCGTCCTGCCCGTGCATTCCGTGACTCCCGGCCCGATGCCGGTGCTGGATGCCGTTGCGGTGCAGAACCTGCGGCGGATCCTCGTGCGTCTGTCGAATGTTACCCGCCAGCTTGTGATGTCGACGGCGACCGTCGAGGATCATGACCGACAGGTCCTGTTCGAGCAGGCCGCGGTGCGTGCCACCCACAGCCGCGCGGCCGGGGCCTGGCGCGTGCGCCTGGAGGGGCTGTTCAAGGGAGTTGCGCTGCCGAGCTTCAAAATTGGGGCAAGCCTGACGATGGCGCCCGAAATCGACGGAGCCGACGTGCCGTTTGCGCGCGGCGCGCTGTGGTTTTGGGATAGCCAGCTTGAACAGATGGCAACCACCGGCGTGGATCTGCGCGGCGACGTGCAGGGCAACCTGACATTTTTGGTGCGTGCCGACGGGACGGTCAGGGGACAGGCGTTGACGCGGGCCAGCAATTTCCAACTGGGCGCGCCCTTCATTGCCGACCCCATCCGCCTGTCCGAGTTGACGGTCAGCGCCCGCCTGATCCATTCCGTCAGCGGTCTGCAGGTAACTCAGTTCGCGATCGCAACAGCGGGTCAACAGTTGCTGGCCGGCTCCGCCCAACTCGCGCCGTTGCCGCCCGACAATTTGCGCATCCGCGCCTTGCTGTCGCCGCTGATTATTGACGCCGAGGAGCTAAAGTCGCTGACGCGCCGGATTCGTGGTCTGCCCGGATGGGTCACCGCAGGCGCCGCGATACTGACGGCGGGACGCCTGAGCGTGGAGCAAGTGAATCTCGACACCACGCTTGACGAATTGCTGGCGCCGCCGGGAAGAATCCTGCTTCATCAAGCGATGCTCAAGGCCAGCCTGGACGGAATCGCGCTGACGCCGCCGGGCCAGTTACCGCCGGTCGCGGAACTGGACGGCAAGCTTGAATACGGCGGCGGGCTCGTACGCCTGACCCAGGGCCGTGCGAGTCTGGGCGCTTCCACGCTCAATCAAATCAGCCTGACCGGTGACCTTGGCCGCGCCGGCGCGGGTATGCCCTATCAGGTCAAGGTGTCCGGCGACCTTGACGTGGGCCAGCTTTATGATGCGTTGCGCCGTTGGATGCCCGGTGTCGTCGCTGAACCGCTCAAACGCATCCAAAGCGTGCGCGGCATGACAGCGGCTGAAATCGAACTGCACGGGATTTTGACCAGGTCAGGCATCGCGGACGCACCCGAGTACCGGGCGGTGTTGCAGCCGCGTGGGGTGACGGTCGTCGCGGCGTCGACGCCTTCCGAATTCAAGCTATATGGCGGCAGGGTCGATCTGTCGCCCAACGCCATCCTGATCGACAAGCTGGACCTGGCGCCCAACCGGGGCAGCTTGCGAGTCAGCGGCAGGATTGAGAAGACCGGGCCGGGTGTGTACGAGCTGAGCGATCTGGACCTCCAGATGCGCCAGATCGACGCCGAGGAATGGCTGCCGCAGATGATCGCGATGGATACGATGGACGTGCATGCGCCGGCCAGCGGCACGCTCTCCGTCAGCCGCCTGCGCGAAGGCACGCATCGCTACCAGGTGCAGGGCAACCTGGCGCTGGGTCCGGGCCAGATCAAGTTCGCGTTTTTGCGCGCGCCGGTAGTTCTGACCCAGCCCGCGTCAGTGACGTTGTCAGGCCAGGGCGGCCGGCTTGCAATCCAGTCGGCGACCTTGGAAGGTTCGCCGCTGGTGATGACGCTGTCGGTGGCCGACGTCAGCAAACCCGTGATAAGGATCGACGCGTCGGCGCAAAAGCTCGACCTCGAAGCGATCACGGCGGTGCGTCTGCCGTGGACGCCCAAAACCCCCGTCAAGATCGACAATACCTCGTTCGAGGGCCATATCGAGGCGGCCCAGGCCAACCTCGAGCGCCTGCAGATGCGTGGGCTTAAGGCCAGCTTCCGGCGCGACGCCGAAAACTGGCGCGTATTCGACATCAGCGCCGATGCGCTGGGCGGTCATCTGACGATGGAACTGACCGGACGCCGGCGTGACGACTGGGTGCACATCATTACCCGCGCCGATGACCTCGACGTCGCCGCGTTGCAGGCCTTGGGCAGCGATCCAACGGTGGTGACCGGCCGCCTGTCCTCGGACGCCGACGTGTGGGCGGACACCGACGACGACTTCTTCAACACCCTGACCGGTAGTCTGGCGTTGACGGTCAAAGACGGGGTGCTGCTCAAGTTCAAACTGCTGTCGCGGATGCTGTCGCTGGTCGATGTCAGCGAATGGATCAACGCCAACGTTCCAGACCCGCGCGTCAAGGGCGTGCCCTTCAAAACCATCAGCGCGCATTTTACCGGCGAGCAGGGCAGCTTTGAGACCAACGATTTCCTGCTCGACGGACCGGTAATGAAAATCACCGCCGCGGGCAAGGTTGACGTCGCGCGCAGCGGGATGAACATGATGATCGGGATGCGCCCGTTCCAGCTTTTGGACACGGTATTCAACAAGATCCCGCTCATCGGCTCGCGCATCGCGGCCAGCCAGTCCGGGATTGTGGCGGCCTACTTTCATGTCCACGGGCCGGTGGGTGATCCGACCGTGGTCCCGGCACCCATCACCTCGATCAGCCATCTGCTGATCAAAACTCTGGCGATCCCGATCAACCTGGTGGTCCCCGAGACGGTCAAATAGCGCTATGGCCGCGTTGCCTTCGGATGGCGGACGCCCGCTACCCGCCCTGATCGTGTTTGCCCGCGAGCCGGTTGCGGGCCGCGTCAAAAGCCGGCTGATTGCGCGGCTGGGCGCACAAGCCGCGGCGCGCCTGGCCGACGCCTTCATTATCGACGCGCTGGCCAAGGCGGGGTCCTTTCGCGGCTGCAAGCTGGTTATCGCAGGCAGCGCGCCCGGCTCCGTCCGCAACAGCCCCTACTTCAACCGCATCGCGCGCCGCTTCGGCACCGAGTTGATCGATCAAGGCGGCGGCGATCTGGGCCGGCGGATGGCTCGCGTGCTGGCGGCTTATGCCGAAGGGACGGGGGCGGTGCTGTTCGGCACCGACACGCCGTCGCTGCCGCGTGCCTTCATCCGGCAAAGTATCGACGCCCTGCGCGAGGCGCCGGTGGTAGTCGCGCCGGCGCTCGACGGCGGCTATTACCTGGTCGCAGTGCGCGGTCGGGTCCCGGACATCTTTGACGGCATTGAGTGGGGCGGTTCCAGGGTGATGGGGCAGACGCTACGCCGTCTGCACGGACTCAAGGTTCGATATCGGTTGGGGCGATGGTGGTACGATATCGATCGCCCTGCCGACCTGGACTTTCTGGCTGCCGATCTGGCCCGCGGCCTGTGCGGTGGTTCGGGCGTATCAGCCTGTCCGGCGACCGTGCGTTTGATGCGTGAGCTGGGACTGCTTAGACTGAGGCCCTGACGGTGATCGAACTTCTTCTTTACAGCCGCGCCGACTGCGAGTTATGCCGCGAAATGGAGCAGGTGATCGCATCGGAATTGCCGCGCTTTGCGGCGCGCCTGGAGAAGATCGAGATCGACGGAAATGCCGAATTGGAAGCGCGGTTTGGCCAGGAGGTTCCGGTGCTGTTCGTCAACGGGCGCAAAGCGTTCAAATATCGCTGCACCGGGCGCGAGTTGCGCAAACGGCTGACGCGCGAGTTGGGTCCCCGATGGCCGTTTCTAAAAACCACTGCATCGTAGTTCTGGTTACCGCCGCCAATCAATCCGAGGCCGCTGCCATTGGCCGCACCCTGGTTGAGGAGCGTCTGGCGGCCTGCGCCAACCTGGTCGGTCCGATCCGCTCGATCTACCGATGGCGCGACGCGGTGGAGGATGCTGCGGAATACCTGTTGTTGATCAAAACGCGCGCCGGTCTTTTTGAGGCCGTGCAGCAGCGCGTCAAGCAGCTCCATTCCTACGAGGTGGCGGAGATTGTCGCGCTTGATATTCAGAAAGGAGCGGCGCCCTATCTGGACTGGGTGCTCCAATCGACCGCCGGCTCTCCAGCCGCGCCGCGCAAGCGCTAACGTATCCGCCTACGGCATCCCAAACGCCGACACCGGATCCCACTCCGAATCCATCGGCAGGTCGACCTGATTTTCGGTGTCGACGAGATAGGCCGCTTCGACCTTCTCCTGCTTGCGTTCCTGCTTGGCCTGCTTGTAGCGCAGGTAGGCCAGTTCGTCGCCGACGTACACGCAATTGCAGTAGTAGGGATCGGCAAACCAGTAATGGATTTTGCCGTGATGGGCCAGGCGGTTGAAGCTGAGCGGGCTCAGTCCCTCGATAACCTTGTGCTTGGCGGGCGTGTCGATCGGCATCAACTTGAAACCGGCCGGACCGAGCAGAGCCTCGGTTTTTTCCGCCCGCTTGATGCGTTCGTCCTGCTTTTCGGCGTGCATGAGGCCGTGGATGTCGTTGCTCAGGCTTTCGCTGCCGCCGGTGCTGCTGCTAGTGCCGGGCGTTGCGCTGGCCGACGGGGTACCTGCGGTGCCGGCTTCATAACCGCCGCTGTAACTGCTGCTGCCGTAACCGCTGCTGTAGCTGCTGCCGCTGCTGCAGGCCGCCGCCAACAGCGCCAAGGCCGCGGTGATCGAGACCAGATATCGACAATTCATGACCTGCCTAGACCCTCGAAACAGCGCCCCGATGCTCCTTTCGTGCTGAGGCGCCCCACCATAGCAGGAAGCGGCGCCAAATGCAGCATTGCGCTGTCGCCGCCGCCCCTTCCACGAGGCGCATCGCTGTGCCACCTTGCCTGAGTAACCACTGACCGGGAGCGAGCCACCTCCGATGTTCCGTGCCGTGATCGACAAGATGGCGCCGTACACGCCGGGCGAGCAGCCCCGTCCCGGCCAGCGGGTGATCAAGCTTAACACCAACGAGAATCCCTACCCGCCCTCGCCGCGGGTGCGCCACGCGGTTATCAAGGCGGTCGCGGGCGACAGCCTGCGGCTGTACCCGCGTCCCTTGGCCGACGATTTCGTGGCCGCGGCAGCACGTTACTACCGGATTCCCCGTCACATGATCCTGGCCGGAAACGGGTCGGATGAGCTGTTGGCGATGCTGTTTCGGGCGATGCTCAATCCCGGCGACGTGGTCGCCTACCCGAGCCCGACCTACACCTTGTACGATACCCTTGCCGCAGTGCAGGAAGCGAGAATCGCGCCAATTACCTACGGCCGCGACTTCGTGCTCCCCTTCGACGAACTGGCCCGGTCCCGGGCTGCACTTACCGTTGTGTGCAATCCCAACGCACCGTCCGGCACCATGACACCGACCCGGACCCTGGCTCGGCTGGCCGACGCGCTCAGGCCGCGCCTGCTGGTAATCGACGAAGCCTACGTGGACTTTGCCGACCACAACGCGCTGTCGCTGGCGCGGCTTAAGGACAACGTTGCGGTGCTGCGCTCGTTCTCCAAGTCCTTTTCGCTGGCCGGGATGCGTCTGGGGCTGTGTTTCGCCCATCCTGCGATTATCCAGGGTCTGATCAAGGTTAAGGATTCCTACAACCTAAGCCGGATTGCGCAGGCTGCCGGCGTTGCCGCGCTGGAGGATGCGGCGTGGGCGATGCGCAACGTCCAGCGCGTGCGCGCCACACGCCGCGCCACGGAGGCGGCGTTGCGCCAGATCGGCTTTGAGGTCCAGCCCTCTTCAGCCAACTTCGTGCTGGCCAGACTGGCGGGCGTGGACCTGTCGGAGATGGCCGCCGCCTTGCGCCGGCGGGGTATCCTGGTGCGATACTTTGCCACGCCGCTGCTCTACGATGCGCTGCGGATTACGATCGGCAAGCCTGCGGAGATGAAGGCGCTGCTCAAAGAACTTAAACCGATGGTTGCGAAATTGCAGGCTCGTCAGGGCAATGGAGCGCAGTAGGACCGCCCTTCTTAGTCATGAGCCTGCGCGGTCTTTTTGGATCCTTCCGCCGTTCCGCCTCCAAGGCGGAACCCGCTGGTGCGCCAACCCATATCGCGTGGGTGATTGCGGGGCTGGGCAATCCTGACGAGCGCTATCGCCGTTCGCGCCATAACCTGGGATTCATGGCGGTGGAGCGCCTGGCGCAACGCCATGGCGTGCGGTTGGATCAGCGCCGCTTCAAGGCCCATCTGGGGCGCTGCGAAATCCACGGCCAGACCGTGATGCTGGCCCAGCCGCAAACCTACATGAACTTAAGCGGCGAGGCGGTGGCGCCGATCCTTGGCTACTTCAAAGTCCCGCCCGCGCGCCTGATCGTAATCCATGACGAGCTGGATCTCGAGGCTGGCACACTGCGCATCAAGCGCGGCGGCGGTCACGCCGGCAACAACGGAATCCGCTCGATTATGGACGCGCTGGGCACCGGCGATTTTCTGCGGGTCAGGATTGGGATTGGGCACCCGCCGCAAGGACGCGACGCCGTCGGCTACGTGCTTCAGCCGCTCAGCGGGGAGGAAATGGCCGCTTTCGACCCTGTAATCGAACGAGCCGCCGAGGCCGCCGAGGCGATCGTCACCAGCGGTGTGGAACGCGCGATGAACAAGTTCAACCAGCGGATATAGTTGGCGCGCAACTTTTCCCATGCCCGCGCTCCGGCTATCTTCAAACCCACAGTGGAAAAGGAACAGGCAGAGGAACTGACGCGGCGGCTTGCCCGGCGTGCGGTGGAGGTGATTACGCATGCCGAATTGGCCGCCAAGCTGGCCGAGGGCCGCCCGCTGCGTATCAAGCTGGGGATGGACCCCACCGCGCCCGACCTGCATCTGGGGCATACCATCACGCTCAAGGCGATGCGGGACTTTCAGGACGCCGGCCATACGGTGGTCTTCCTGGTCGGCGACTTCACCGCTGCGATCGGCGATCCGTCGGGCCGTTCTGAGACGCGCAAGCCCCTGGAGCGCGCGCAGATCGAGGCCAACGCCGAGACCTACAAGCGCCAGGTGTTCAAAATCCTCGATCCGCAGCGCACTGAAATCCGTTTCAACAGCGAATGGATGGACAAGCTTGGCCTGCGCGAGCTGATCAGAATTGCCGCCCATATCAGCGTAGCGCGGCTGCTGGAGCGCGACGACTTCGAAAAGCGCCTGGAGGCCGAGCAGCCGCTGTTTTTGCACGAACTGCTCTATCCGCTGATTCAGGGCTACGACTCGGTTGCGATCAAAGCCGATGTCGAGCTGGGCGGTACCGACCAGAAGTTCAACATGCTGCTCGGACGCGAATTGCAGCGTGCCTTCGGCCAGCCGCCCCAGGTGGTCATGACCTTCCCGCTGCTGGAAGGGCTCGACGGCGTGCGCAAGATGTCCAAATCGCTGGGCAATTACGTGGGCGTTACCGAACCGCCGCAGGAGATGTTTGGCAAGCTGATGTCGATTTCGGATACCCTGATGGTGCGCTACTACGAGTTGCTGACCGAGATCGATGCCGCCGAGCTGGCCGCGATCAAAAGCCACGCTATCCACCCGATGGAGGCCAAAAAGCGTCTGGCCGCCATGATCGTGCAGGAGTATCACGGCGCCGCGGCGGCGCAGGCGGCGCGCGAGCACTTCGAGACCCGCTTTCAGCGCCGGGAGGTGCCCGCCGATGTGCCGAAATTCAAGCTGGCCGACGAGCTTTGGATCTGCGAATTAATGAAACAGTTGAAGTTTGCTCCCTCCACCAGCGAGGCCCGCCGGCTGGTCGGGCAGGGTGCGGTGCGGGTCGACGGCCAGCCCGTTACCGACGTCAATTTCCGCTTCGTACCGGGCCGCCACGCCCTGCTCGAAGTCGGCAAACGCCGCATCGCCAGGATCGAACGTTGACCGGATTGCGATGCGGCGCGTGCGTTGTTCACGATACCCGCTTCATGGCGGTCATTTGCGGTAACTTTTCGCTACACAGGGGCATCCATTCGATGCGAAAAGACGCAGCGCGTCCGGTGCGAAAGGAGGCAGCCTGGCTGATGCGGAGACATCCGCGGATGCCGCTCCTGAAAAATTCGCGGAATGCCGTTGGTGATTTTCTCCGATCGCGTGGCCACTCCCTGACGGCATCGTAATTGCTCCACTGCACGCTGCTTTTCATGACGCTACACGGTCGCAAAGAGGGCAGCCATGATCAGGGGGCGACGCCTTTCAGCACGGTTCGAGGGAATGGTCAAATTTGCCGCCGGTGTTATAGCCGGTGCCGGCCTCAGTTGTGCGCTGGCTTCGGCCAGCCCGGTTTCTCGTCATGATGGCGCGTTCTGGAAGAGCCTGGGCGCTCAGGGCAAGACGCACTACGTCGATGGCTATTCCGACGCGATGCACACCAGCCGGGGCAAGCTCGAGCAGCTCAAGATTGCCTCAACTCTGTTCCATTGGAAGGGCGCTGGCAAAATTCTGGATCGGATTGAGCGCGGGATGGACTTGTCAGACTTGCCGGCCGCCAATCTTATTGGCTACCTGGACGACATCTACTCGAATCGCCAATACGGCGACTTCGATATCGCTAACGCCATCGAGTTGGCGTTGATGCGCGGCGCTGACAGCCACGCTGCCGCGCAGCAGCCCGCGGCCTCTTCCGCTCCTGCTGCCTCAACCGCGCGGCGTTAGGCCAGGCGGTCGGGGCTTACCACGGCAACCAGCGGTGATGCCCGTGATGATGGTGGTCGTGGCCGCCTGGGGGCGGGCTTGGCATCGGGCGCTCCTGGCCTTGATATGGGCCTGGGAATGGGCCGGGCGGCGGACCCGGATGCCAATGCGGTTCACCCCAGGCGTGCTTCTGATGCCATCGTTGGCGCAGTTCGCCGCGCTCAGCCGGCGTCATCTGCTGCCAGCGCTGATAGTTCTTCAGTAGATGCTGGCGCTGTTCGGGTGGCAGTTGCTGAAAGCGCCGGTACCGGTTCAACAGCTCCTGGCGCTGCTCGGGCGGCAGCGCTCTGAAGCGATTGTAGGCCTGTTGCAGTTGGAAGCGGCGCGCCGGGGGGAGCTGGCGGTATTCGCGCATCGCCTCGAGCACCTGTTGGCGTTCCTGGGGCGGCAGGCGGCGGAATTCCTGGAAATTACGCTGTGCGGCCTGCCGCTGCTCGGGGCTCATCTGCTGCCAGCGGCGGAAGTTTTGCAGCACGCGTTCGCGCTGGTCAGGATTCAAATTGTTCCAGATTTCGTGATAGCGCTGGATGTACGCTTGCTCGGCAGGATTGGCGGGCACACCGGGCATCATCTGCGCCATCGCGCCCGGCGCCATGGCGCCGCATACCAGTACCATCAGCAAGGCGGCTATGCTCATGCGGCGGCTCATTCGACGACCTGGTCCTCGCTGTCTTCAGGCGGTGGCGGTGGGAGCGGGGTGGAATACACCGGCTGCGGCGCAGATGGCACCGTGGTTGCGCTCAAGTAGCCCATCGCTTGCAGGGTGCGAATCCGATCCAGCATCGAGTTCTCGGTTCCCTGCGCATCGTCGCCCGCATCTGGGGTGAACAAATCCAGGTCCAGCAGCATCCGCGGGTCCGGGGCGTGGTCGTGCGCCCATGACACGCGCGCTCCCAGGAGGAAAATCGCGGCCGAAACAACCATCGCTTGCAGCAACTTACGACCGCATCGCATGGTTGGGCTTGGCGGGCGGCTGCAGCTCATCCAGATGCTCGATCACGTCGTAGTTCTCCAGCAGATCGAGCCGCTGCACTACCGGGTAGTTGCGCAACAGCCCCACATCGGCGATGTCTTCCTGCTGCTCCAAGGCCAGTTGTTCGACCGGCGGAGCGGAGGGACGAAATCCCGGCACGGCCAACCACAAAACGAGTGCCACGGCTGCGGCGGCGGCCGCCGTCCCGGCGGCCCATCCAAATGACGGGATTCGCCACCATCGCTCGCGCGGCTGGTTGCGCGCGGCAAGCTTGCGGCGCAACTGCGCCCGATAGGCGCCCCATTCGGGGGCCGGCAATTCGTCGAGCTGGGCGGCCAGCTCCGCCAGCATCAGGCGGAAGGACTCGGCCGATTCGCGGCATTGCCCGCATCGCTCCAGATGCTCGGCGACGCGATTGCGTTCGGCGCCGGTCAGCTCGCCGCGGATAAACGGTACCAGCGCGGTTTCTGGATGGGTGGCGGCCATCGTGGCTATTGGTCCTTAAGCACTTTCTTTAACGTCGCCAGTCCGCGATGAATATGGACGCGGGCCGTATTCTCCGAGCAGTCGAGCACCTGCGCAATCTCGCGGCTGGACAACCCTTCCTGCACCTGCAGCAGCACGGCCGTGCGCTGGTTGGCCGACAGGCGCTTGAGCGCGTCGGCGAGGCGGCCTGCCGATTGCTGCTTGATTGCCTCCAGCTCCGGGCCCCCTTCCTCCGAGGGCGGATCGATACCGGGTTCGTCGGGGTCGTCGCCCGGGCCGGCCAGCGGCAGCATCCTGCTCCACCATTTGCCGCGCCGCCGATGGTCGATACATAGGTTGACCAGCACCCGATAGAACCAGGTCGAAAAGCGCGAGCGGCCGTCGAAGCGATGGGCCGACTCGTACAGACGGATGAAGGCGTCTTGTGAGACGTCGCGTGCGTCGGCCTCATTGCCCAGCACCGAGTAGGCCAGGCGATAGGCGCGTGCCTGATGGCGCTCCACCAACAGCTCGAAGGCCTGCTGGTCACGCTGCGCGACCCTGGCGCACAACTCCTCATCCGTAAGCTCCTTCAAGCCGGTTAGCCCCAGCGGTCGGCCCTGCTCCGCACCGCGTTCGGGGCGCGGTCGGGGTTGCCATCGACCACCCAGACTCCGATGCTACCTTCTTTGGGGTATTCGACGGAACCGGGGGCCGGTACGTTTACCGACACGGTCAGGGCCGAATCGCGACGCGACGCAGCCTTGTCTGCTGTTGCAGCTTGACAATCCGGTACGGCGCGGGGTACGGGGTTGCCAGAGCGATGACAAAAGCGCCGGTTACGATGCGGTAGTGCGGCAGAGCAGGAATGGAATTCGGTACGCTGATTTTTACCAGGCCCCGGCGCGCGATCAGCAATGCCAAACGCGCCGAAGAGCTTGGTTACAGCCACGCCTGGAGCCACGATTCGCACATGATCTGGGGCGACGCATGGGCCCGTATGGCGCTGGCCGCTGTCAACACCGGCCGCATCAAGCTTGCCACCGGCGTGGTGGTGGCGGCCAATCGCATTGCGCCAGCCACCGCTGCCGCAATCGGCGCGATCAATGAGCTGGCGTCCGGCCGCGTGATATTGGGCTACTGCACGGGTCATACCGGGCGGCGCGTGATGGATCTGCCGCCGGTCAGGCATCGCCGGCCCGCGCGGGGCGGTGGTCGAACGCATCCGGGCGCTTCAAAACGCCGGACTGCCGCAGGTTTCCCTCAACCCGCCGATGGATGGTTTTGCGGATTGTCTTGACGATGTGGCGCGCGAGATTGTCTTGACGATGTGGCGCGCGAAGTGATGGAACCCGTCTGAGGCGCAAGCGCGATGTTGAAGGATCGGACCGCGATCGCCGGGATCGGCGAAACCTCATTCGGCAAGCTGCTGCCCGCCTCCGAGGAGCGCTTGGCGTGCGAAGCGATCCTGGCCGCGCTGGATGACGCCGGAATCGCGCCGCGAGAGGTCGATGGCCTGTGCTCCTTCACCATGGAGACCACCGATGCCACTGAAGTGGCCCGCAATATCGGCGCGGGCGATATCACCTTCTTCTCGCAGGTCGGCTACGGCGGGGGCGCGGGCTGCGCCACGGTCGGTCAGGCCGCGATGGCGGTGGTGGCGGGACAGGCCAACGTGGTGGTGGCGTGGCGCTCGCGCAAGCGCAGCGCCCGCAGCGCGCGGATTTGGGCCAGTGCCGCCGACAGCGTGGCGGCGAGCGGGCGATGGAGCCGGCCGTGGGGACTGCTGCGGCCCGCCGACGAAGTTGCGATGCTGGCGCGCCGATACATGCATCAGTTCGGTGCCACGCGCGAAGCCTTCGCCGAAGTCGCACTGGCTCTGCGCGCGCACGCCAACCGCAATCCGCGCGCCGCGATGTATTCGCGCCCGCTCAGCCGCGATGAGTACATGACGGCGCGATGGGTCTCAGAGCCGCTCTGCCTGTTCGATTGCTGCCTGGAGAGCGACGGCGCCCTGGCCGCCGTAATCGTGTCCCGCGAGCGCGCCCGCGATTGCCGCCGTCCGCCCGTCTATATCCATGCGTTCGCGCAGGCGATGCCGCGCCAGATTTACAGCATGACCAACTACTTCTGCGAGGACCCGCTGCGCACGCCGTCGTTCGTGTGCGGCAAGCTGTTGTGGCGCGATTGCGATTTCACGCCCGCCGACGTCAAGGTGGCGCAAATCTACGACGCCTTCAGTCCGCTGATTCTGTTCGCCCTGGAAGGTTTCGGCTTTTGCGGACGTGGCGAGGCCGCGGATTTCGTGCGCGGCGGCCGCCTGCGTTGGGACTCGGGCGCAGTCGCTGTCAATACCGCCGGCGGCAGCCTGTCGGAGGCCTACGTGCATGGCTTCAACCTGATCACCGAAGGCGTGCGCCAGATGCGCGGCACCTCGACCGCGCAGGTCGAGGGCGCGAACTGCTGCCTGGTAGCGAGTGCCGAAGCGGTGCCGTCGGGCGCGCTGCTGCTGCGGAGTTAGGCGATGGCGGACGTTCCGAGTTGGGCCGGAGAAGAGGACGCCCCGTTTTGGCAAGGCGTCGCCTGCGGCGAGTTGCGCGTGCAAAGCTGTGCCCGATGCCGCCGGCTGCGCTTTCCGCCCCGGCCGTTCTGCCCGTTGTGCTGCTCGCCGGAGTCGGCTTGGCAGCCGATGTCGGGACGCGGTACGTTGTGGTCGTACGTGATCGTGCATCCGCCGCTGGTGGCGCCCTTTGCGGAGCTGGCGCCCTACAATGTGATCGTGGTCGCGTTGGAGGAAGATCCGGCGATCAGGATGGTCGGCAACCTGCTCGCCGAGCCGCACGGGCCCATCAACAAGGTCAAGCCCGATCAGATTCGTATCGGCGCGCGAGTCAAGGCGGTGTTCAGCGAGGGGCCGGGTGGATTGCGTCTGCCGCGCTGGATCTATGAATAGGCCGTGCTTTACATGAAGAGCTCCAGGAAGCGTTCAAGGAAGGCAGCCGATGGCGCAAGCAACCGACGATCGCCGCAGCGGGCCGCTTAAGGGACTTACGGTCGTAGATTTGACCTGGGGCGTGGCCGGGCCGCTGGCGACCATGTTGATGGCCGACTACGGCGCCCAGGTGATCAAGGTCGAACCGCCGGGCGGCGATCCATTTCGCGCCCTGCTGCCCGCCTATACCGTGTGGCAGCGGGGCAAAAAAAGTCTGACGCTTAATCTGAAAACCGCGGCGGGCGCGGAGCTCCTGCGCCGCCTGCTGGCGCGCGCCGACGTGATGTTGGAGAGCTTCGCCGAGGATGCCGCGCGGCGGCTGCGAATCGATTATCCCTCCCTGGCGCATGATTTCCCGCGCCTGGTCTACTGTTCGATCCGCGGCTACGGCGATGAGCGCGACGCGGAACATGCCGGTTATGATGCGCTGGTACAGGCGCACGCGGGCCTGTTCGGAGAGCAGAGCGGAATCCGCGAAGGTCCGGTGTTTTCCTACTATCCGCTGGCCAGCTACGCGGCCGCCTATCTGGCGCTGATCGGGGTGATGTCGGCGCTGCACGTGCGCAGTCAGAGCGGGGCAGGGCAGCGCGTGGAGACGTCGCTGTACGACGGCGTCCTGGCTCATTTCGCGCTTCAGCTCTCACAGGCGGAAAGACCTACGGCAAGCTTCAGAGCGTATCGCGGCAGCAAGCGCCACGTCCCGCCCACGGTCGATTCCTATCAATGCGCCGACGGCCGCTACCTGCATATTCATACCGGCGCCAAGGGGGCGTTTGAGCGGCTGTGCGAGCTGGTCGGGATGGATCCCAAGGAGTTCCCCGGCTACTACAAAGGACGCCATTTCGTGGGCGACCGCGAGCAGGGCGAGCGCTTCCGCCGCGAACTGGCGCAGCGCTTCCGCACCCGTCCGATGATGGAATGGGTGCAGGCGCTGCGCGACTCCGACGTCGCGGTGGGGCCGTGCCTGGAAGCCGCCGCCGGCTTTGAGGATGAACAAGCGCTGGCGATGGACCTGGTCGTGGAAGTGCTTGACCCGAAACTGGGACGGCTACGCGAGGCCGGGCTGCCAATCAAGTATGGGGTTACGCCCGGCGCGATTACCACTTCGGCGCCCGAGCCCGGCGCCGACTCCGAGGACATCCTGCGCGGACTTGGCGTCGATGCGGTGCAGCTTGGCGGCCTGCGCGCGCAGGGTGCGATTTGAGGAGAGCAGATGAAACCAAGCGGCGAGCATGACGGAAGTCCGGCCGCCCGCAGGCGCGGCCCGCTTGCGGGAATCCGGTCGGTGGACTGCGGGATGTTCGCCGCAGGTCCGTACGCGGCGATGCTGCTGGCGGACCTGGGTGCCGACGTGATCAAGCTCGAGCCGCCCGAGGGCGATACGATGCGCCCCACGGAGAAGGCGTTTGCCGGCGTGCAGCGCGGCAAGCGGTCTATCGCCGTCGATCTCAAGACGCCCGAAGGTCTGGAGATCTTCTACCAGCTCGCGGCGCGCGCCGACATCGTGCAGCACAACCTGCGCGGCGAAGTCGCGCAGCGCCTGGGAATCGGATACAGCCGGGTGTGCGAAATCAATCCGCGCGTCATCTACTGCCATGGCACCGGTTTCGGTTCCCAGGGGCCGCTGCGCAAAATCGGCGGCTTCGAGATGAACTACCAGGCGCATGGCGGACTGGAATCCGCGCAGGCGGGAGAGGGCAATTCGCCGGTGCTGATCTGCGGCGCGCCGATGGATCTGTTCACCGCCATGCAGGCCGCCTCGGCGATCCTGATGGCACTGCGATGGCGCGATGAAACCGGCCAGGGCCAGTACCTGGAGATTCCACAGTTCGCCACTGCGTTCGTGTTCGAAAGCCAGCAGTACATCGCGCCCGGCGGTCCCGGTCCGCGCTTTACCCTTGACGCACAGCAAACCGGCCTGGGACCCTTTTATCGGATCTACGAAACCGCTGACGGTCGATGGATTTGCGTCAGTTGCGCGGATCGCAACAGCCAGCAGGCATTGCTGTCCGCTGCCGGACTTGATGCAGGCGCGCTGATGCGCGAGCGCGCGGCGCTGGAGCATGAACTGGCCGAGAAATTTCGTGACCGTCCGGCCCAGGTGTGGATGAAGTCGCTGCGCGCATGCGGCGTGCCCTGCGAAATCGCGCAGGAGACCGGCCACGTCGAGAAGATTCTGTCCGACCCGCAGGCGATGGAGCGCGGACGCGTCGTCGAGTACGAGCATCCGGTGTACGGGCGCCTGCGCCAGACCGGCCATCTGATGCGGTTCTCCAAAACTCCCGCGCACATCGACCGCCCGCCGCCGTTGTGCGGCCAGCATACCCGCGAAGTGCTGCAGGAATTGGGCTACGACGCCGCGCGCATCGCGGCATTGGAAAGCAAAGGGATAATCCGCTGCGCGCAGAATTAGAGCCCATCTCGCCTCTGAGAGGAGAGCGACTATGACAAGGCAATACCATCTGGTCTCTGCCGATTCTCACATCATCGAGCCGCCCGATCTGTGGGAGAAATGGCTGCCGCGCAAATACCAGGATCAGGCGCCCAGGCTGGTGAGCGACGGCGACGGCGGCGACGCCTGGCAGTACCGTCCCGGCACGCCGGGCGATCCGCTGGGGCTGGTGACCTGCGTGGGTACGCGGCCTGAACAGCTCAAGTGGACCGGCGCCAGCTACAAGAACAACATTCATCCGGCCTGCTACGTCGGCAAGGAGCGGCTCAAGGTGCTGGATATCGACGGGGTCGACGCCGAAGTGATCTATCCGCCGCAGCGCGCGATGATTCACTTCATGGGCTTCAAGGACGACGTCGACCTGCAGATCGCCGGACTGCGCGCCTACAACGATTGGCTGGTCGAGGATTTCTGCGCCGCTGATCGCGAGCGTCTGGTGCCGGTGGCGCAGATGCCCAATGCCGGCATCGAGCGCGCGGTGGCCGAACTGCGCCGCGCCGTCGACAAAGGCCATCGGGGCGTCATCCTCACCGCATGGCCCAGCGGCGGCGATACCATCTCACCGGACGACGACGCCTTTTGGGCGGTGGCCGAGGAAACCGGGATGCCGATCAGCCTGCATCTGATCCTGGTGACTTCGCGCCCGCGCGTCGCCAACGTGCAGGACCGGCGCACGGGTGTGGTAATCGGCGCGTCGGCTTTCACCACCATCGCCGAAGTGATTCCGCAGGTGATCGTGTCGGGCGTGTTCGACCGCTTTCCGAAGCTGAAGTTTTTGGCCGTCGAAACCGGTGTGGGCTGGGTGCCGCATCTGCTGGAGATGATGGACGACCGTTACTGGCGCAACCGCCATTGGACGGGCATCGAGCTGAAGCATCCGCCCAGTGAGTACTGGTTCAGCAACTGGGCTGGCACCTTCATCATCGATCGCTCGGGAATCGCGCTGCGCGACCGGGTCGGTGTCGAGAACATGATGTGGTCGACGGATTTCCCCCATCACGGCAACGACTGGCCCTACTCGCGCAAGACGGTGGAAGAGATGTTCAGCGGCGTCCCCGCCCCCGACCGCCGCAAGATAGTGGCGGAGAACTGCGCCCGGCTCTACAAGCTGATGTGACCGATATCGCCGCGCGATGGAACGGCAGCGATTTGCCGCAAGGGCATCGGCTGTTCGGCGAGGCAACGCAAAAGCCCCTGCATCGGTTGGCGTCCCCGACGGGATTCGAACCCGTGTTACCGGCGTGAAAGGCCGGTGTCCTAGGCCGGGCTAGACGACGGGGACGTT
>Ga0070740_10002870_pt1 | contig 19253 bp, 8 predicted proteins | sample Coa_R2_FD_67286 | JGI IMG/M metagenome (GOLD analysis project Ga0070740, IMG submission 67286) | Surface soil microbial communities from Centralia Pennsylvania, which are recovering from an underground coalmine fire - Coalmine... | ecosystem: Environmental > Terrestrial > Soil > Unclassified ...
AAAGCCGGCAGCTAAAAGCTTAAAAGATTCGCCGCGTCAACGGTTTGAGGGGTGCTGGGTCTGGGCACATCGGAAACCTCAGGATCGGGTAAGCGGCAACCGGAGCGGCGGCGCTCCGGAGAGCGGGACAAAATTTAGTTTTACGTGGAGAACATCATGGCGGATTTGCAGCAGTTGGAAGATCAGATTGTCGGGCTTAGCCTGCTGGATGCAGCGGCCCTGGTCAAGAAGCTCGAAGAGCGTCTTGGCGTTTCGGCAGCAGCGGCGGCTCCGGTCGTCGTAGCGGGCGCGGCAGGCGCGGGCGCGGCAGCTCCTGCGGCGGCTGAACAGACCGAGTTCACCGTCATCCTGAAGGATGCCGGCGCGAATAAGATCAACACCATCAAGGCGGTACGCGAAGTCACCTCGTTGGGCCTGAAGGAAGCCAAGGATCTGGTTGACGGCGCTCCGAAGCCTCTGAAGGAGAACGTCAGCAAGGAAGATGCCGAGGCCATCAAGAAGAAGTTTGAAGGCGTCGCGACCATCGAAGTTAAGTAATTTATTTTGTCAAGAAGGCAAGTTGCATGCCAAAGCGGAACGCGCTATGATAAGTAGTGCGCGTTCCGCCTGGCTTTCTCTTGTCTGGTGAGTCGGAGTTTAGGGCGCGATTTCAGTATTTTTTCTGCGACGGATTGTAAGTCACAGAAATCAAATGAGTAGATCATCATTTGAAGCAAGCTTATCCGGCACATGAGATTGCCGGCATATCTGTGGGCATGCGGCGGACTCGCAGATGTGAAACATGGGATCGGCTGTAGGGCGGCATACACGGCAGTTGCGAAGCGGCGGGAAACGAACATTCTGTTTTTAACAAGTGCACAATCCGGTTGTGGCGCTCGTAAGACATCTTGTCTTTACGGGCTTTTGGCATTTGTTTCGTCTTTTTTCCCTCCGCGCTTTTTTGCCCTACTCTCACAATCCGCCTGAGGGTTTTGTCCGGCACCTCGCTCTGACGATTGTTTTGTACCGCGAGGTTGTCTGGTTTGGCAAGGCCGGAGATGTGGAAAGCTCCGGAAGTTTTCATCCTGCGCGTTCCGTTTTGGCCCGCAGGTTTTTAACCAAGAAATGCCATGCTGCCTCCGGGCGAGGACGGGCGCAGCAGGAAAAGAAACAGCACGGCATGCTGCATGACTCGGACAGCATGTCATTCAACCTCGCGTTTACGAGCCCCAGGAGTGAAGCATGTCGAACGAGAACCGCGCATTACGCAGCCGTCTCGATTTTTCAAAAATTCCTACATCCATTCAAATCCCTAACCTGATCGAAGTGCAGCGGCGTTCGTATGAGCGCTTTCTGCAGATGGACAAGCTGCCCTCCGAGCGCGAAGACAACGGACTGCAATCGGTCTTCACCTCGGTTTTCCCTATCACGGATTTTCGCAACATTTCGCAGCTTGATTTTGTCGACTTTTCGATTGGCAACTGGGAGTGCAAATGCGGGCACCTGAAAGGTCTGCATCACCTGCGCACCGCCTGCGTGAATTGCGGGAACATGGTCATTACCGATCCCTTCCATCCCGGCGATGTGCTCTGTCACAAGTGCGGCACCTACAATAAGAACACGCCTGACTTCTGCAACAAGTGCGGCGACCCGGTAGGACTGCAGCTCAAGTACGACCAGGCCGAATGCGAAGAGCGTGGCATGACCTATTCCGCTCCGCTGAAGGTCACGGTGCGCCTCACCATCTATGACAAAGATGCTGAGACGGGCGCGAAGACCATCCGCGACATCAAGGAGCAGGAAGTCTTCTTTGGCGATATTCCGTTGATGACGCAGAACGGCACGTTCATCGTCAACGGGACTGAGCGCGTTATTGTTTCGCAGCTGCACCGTTCGCCCGGTGTCTTCTTTGAGACGGCGAATAACCGCACCTACTTCCTCGGCAAGATAATCCCTTACCGCGGCTCGTGGGTTGAATTCGAATACGACCAGAAGAACACGCTCTACGTCCGCATCGACCGCAAGCGCAAGTTCCTCGGCACGATCTTCCTGCGCGCGCTGGGCTTGAAGTCCGACGAAGAGATTCTCAAGACCTTCTACACCGTCGACAAGATTTCGGTGCGCGACAACAAGCTTTTCTGGACGCTCGACGAGAACGCCGAGAAGGCGACGCATCTGCTGGGCGCGAAGCCTGCGCACGCCGTCGTTGTCAAGAACGAAGAGATTGCCCACTCCGGCCGCAAGATCACACCATCGATTCTGAAAGCTCTGCGCACGCATAAGGTTTCCGAGGTTGAGGTCGAAACCGCCGAGCTTGATGGCGCGGTGACCGCAGCCGACGTGATTGACACGACGACAGGCGAAGTCTTCCTCGAAGCGAACCAGGAGCTGACCGCCGACAAGCTGCACAAGATCATGCAGAGCGGCGTCTCCACGATTGAAGTCTTCTTCCCCGAGCGCGACGATGTGGGCAACATCATCACCAACACGCTGCGCCGTGATTCAGTACGCAAGCCGGAAGAGGCCCTGATCGAGATCTACCGCAAGCTGCGCCCCGGCGATCCGCCAACGCTCGATACTGCGACTGCGCTCTTTGAAGGCATGTTCTTCGATCCGCGCAAGTACGACTTCTCGCGCGTAGGCCGTCTGAAGTTCAACATCAAGTTGTATGAGAACCAGGACGCCACGCCACTCGACCGTCGCACGCTGACGCCTGAAGACTTCTACGCAACAATCAAGTACCTGCTGAAGCTGCGCAAGAATATCGGCATCGTGGACGACATCGACCACCTCGGCAACCGCCGTGTGCGCGCCGTGGGTGAGCTGATGGAAAACCAGTTCCGCATCGGCCTTGTGCGCATGGAGCGCGCCATCAAGGAAAAGATGAGCGTGTACCAGGAGATGTCGACGGCGATGCCGCACGACCTCATCAACGCGAAGCCGGTCATGGCGGCCATCCGCGAGTTCTTCGGTTCTTCGCAGCTCTCGCAGTTCATGGATCAGACCAACCCGCTTTCGGAGATCACGCACAAGCGCCGACTCTCCGCGCTTGGGCCGGGCGGTCTGTCGCGTGAGCGCGCCGGATTCGAAGTCCGCGACGTGCACCCGACACACTATGGCCGTATCTGCCCGATTGAGACGCCGGAGGGTCCGAACATCGGTCTTATCAGTTCGCTCTCATGCTTTGCGCGCATCAACGAGTACGGTTTCATCGAGTCGCCGTACCGCCGTGTGCGCGATCACCGCGTACTTGACTATGTTCAGGTCACAAACGCCGGTGAGAGCGGTCTTCGTGTGGGCGATCACCTCGAAAAGTCCGAGGCGCTGAAGCTGAACAACCAGCTCAAGAAGGAAAAGAAGCGCACGATTGATTTCGAGCCCTACTCCTTCTATCTGTCGGCGTGGGAAGAAGACCGTCACACCATCGCGCAGGCGAACATTGACCTTGATGAGAATGGCAACATCAAGGACGAGCTGGTGAATGCCCGCCGTCAAGGCAACTTCGTCCTTGTGGATCGTAGTGAAGTCGATTACGTGGACGTGAGCCCGAAGCAGCTTGTTTCGGTTGCCGCATCGCTGGTCCCCTTCCTGGAGCACGATGACGCGAACCGCGCGCTGATGGGCGCCAACATGCAACGTCAGTCAGTACCGCTGCTCGTCTCGGAAGCTCCGCTGGTCGGAACCGGCATGGAAGGCGTGACCGCACGCGATTCCGGAGCCGTCGTTCTCGCGCGGCGTAACGGCATCGTCGATTCGGTTGACTCCGAGCGCATCATCGTCCGCGTCGAAGGCGAGCACCATCCGACGCAGTTGTCGCGTGAAGTTGGTTCGGACATCTACCAGCTGACCAAGTTCAAGCGCTCGAACCAGAACACCTGTATCAATCAGAAGCCAATCGTTCGTCACGGCGACCGCGTGGTGAAGGGGCAGGTCATCGCGGATGGTCCATGCACGGAGCAGGGCGAGCTTGGCCTCGGACGCAACGTGCTCGTGGCCTTCATGCCGTGGCGCGGTTACAACTTCGAGGACGCGATCCTCATCTCGGAAAAGCTGGTGAAGGAGGATTACTACACCTCGGTTCACATTGAAGAGTTCGAGATTGAAGCGCGCGACACGAAGCTGGGACCGGAAGAGATCACGCGTGATATTCCCAACGTCTCAGAAAGCGCATTGCGTGATCTGGACGAAAGCGGCGTCATCCGCATCGGTGCGAAGGTCAAGCACAACGATATTCTGGTCGGTAAGGTCACGCCCAAGGGCGAGACGCAACTTACTCCGGAAGAGAAGCTGCTGCGCGCCATCTTCGGCGAAAAGGCCGGCGACGTCCGCGACGCATCGCTCACCTGCCCTCCTGGTATCGAAGGCACGGTGGTCGATGTTCGTATCTTCTCCCGCAAGGGTCAGGAGAAAGACGAGCGCGCCAAGCTGATCGAAGCCGAGCAGGTTGCGAAGCTTGAAAAGAACCTCGCCGATGAGATTCGTATTCTCACCGACGAGCGTCTGAAGCGCCTCGAAGCGATTCTCGGCGGCAAAGAAGTGCTAGCCGACCTGCACGATGAGCGCACCAACAAGCGCCTGCTCGTAAAGGGAGCGATCCTCGACCGCGACACCATCGAGCTGATCTCGACCAAGAACCTCAAGCGCATCCGCTATAACGACAAGGACCCGCGCGTGAATGAGCAGATCGACGAGATTGAGGAAATGACCTCGCGTCAGATCGATGTGCTGCGCAAGATCACGAACGAGCGCATTGCCAAGCTGCAGAAGGGCGACGAACTGGCACCGGGTGTCATTAAGCTGGTCAAGGTCTACATCGCCATGAAGCGCAAGCTCTCTGTCGGTGACAAGATGGCTGGACGCCACGGTAACAAAGGCGTCATCGCGCGCATCCTGCCTGAAGAAGACATGCCGTATCTGCCCGATGGCAAGCCGGTGGAGATTGTTCTCAATCCACTGGGCGTGCCTTCGCGTATGAACGTCGGCCAGATTCTTGAAACGCATCTCGGCTGGGCTGCGCATGAACTCGGCGTTCAGGTTGCCGAAATCGTGAAGCAGCATCAGGACGCGAATGCGATTCGCGAGGTCTTCAAGGAGAAGTTCGCAGGCACAGCCGCTCTGCGCCAGTTGCTTGAGCTCGATGACGAGCAGGTTCGCCGCGTCGGTCTCGGCATGGAGAAGGGCATCTGGTTTGGTACTGCGGTCTTCGACGGTGCGAAGGAGACGGAGATCAAGGCGCTGCTTGCTGCAGCTGGGCTTCCCAGCTCAGGAAAAACGCCGCTCTTTGACGGCATGACCGGCGAGGAGTTCGAGCAGCCGGCGACTGTGGGCTACATCTACATGCTGAAGCTCTCGCACCTGGTCGACGACAAGATTCACGCACGTTCCATCGGGCCGTACTCGCTCATCACGCAGCAGCCGCTGGGTGGCAAGGCGCAGTTCGGTGGACAGCGCTTTGGAGAAATGGAAGTGTGGGCCTTGGAGGCGTATGGAGCCGCATACATACTTCAGGAACTGCTCACCGCCAAGTCCGACGACGTATATGGCCGCACCAAGATCTACGAGGCCATCGTTAAGGGTGAGGCAGCCATCGAGCCCGGCGTGCCGGAATCGTTCAACGTGTTGATCCGCGAGCTGCAGGCGCTCTGCCTTGATGTGGAACTCATCAAGCAGGTAGGCGACGACGCAAAGAAGCAGCCGCTGCCAACATTCGCAGCCGCCGATTAAGGCGAGTCGTTAGTGGACAGTTGTTAGTCCTTAGTTTTCACTCTCCGGCAGCACAAAAAGCTGGAGACTAACGACTAACAACGAATAACTGCGCAGGATTTAGCAGCGCGATTTACGCGTTGCGTAGAAGTGAACAGAAGTAAAACGCAGCTAGAAGCTAATAGCTAAAAGCTAGCAGCTGGCTGCAAGGAGGGTCACCTTGTACCGTTCCAGCCCGTTTGAATTAACCAGCCCGATCACGGATTTCGACGCTATCCGCATCTCGCTCGCTTCGCCCGAGAAGATCCGCAGCTGGTCGCATGGTGAAGTCACCAAGCCGGAAACCATCAACTACCGCACCTTCAAGCCGGAGCGTGATGGCTTGTTCTGCGCCCGCATCTTCGGCCCGGTCACCGACTGGGAGTGCCTCTGCGGCAAATACAAGCGCATGAAGCATCGTGGCGTCATCTGCGATAAGTGCGGTGTTGAAGTTACTCTGTCGAAGGTCCGCCGTGAGCGCCTCGGACACATCGAGCTGGCCTCGCCCTGCTCGCACGTCTGGTTCTTCAAGGGCCTGCCGTCGCGTATCGGCCACCTGCTCGACATCTCCCTGCGTGATCTCGAGAGCGTGCTCTACTTCGAGAGCTACGTTGTCGTTGATCCGGGCGATTCGCCCACGCGTGAGCGCGAGATCATCAAGGACGAGAACCGCTTCCGCGAGCTCGACCAGCAGTACCGCCCCTCCGGTTTCAAAGGCATGATGGGCGCAGAAGCGATCAAGGAACTGCTGAAGCGCGTCAATGTGGACGAGCTGGCGATCGAGCTGCGTGACCGCATGAAAGCAGAAACCTCGCTGCAAAAGCGCCTGAAGTATTCCAAGCGCCTCAAGGTTGTTGAAGCCTTCCGTAAGTCGGGCAACAAGCCGCAGTGGATGATTCTCGATGTGATCCCGGTCATTCCGCCGGAGCTGCGCCCCCTCGTTCCTCTGGATGGCGGACGCTTCGCGACCTCTGATCTGAATGATCTCTATCGCCGCGTCATCAACCGTAACAACCGTCTCAAGAAGCTCATGGACCTGCATGCGCCTGAGGTCATCGTGCGTAACGAAAAGCGCATGTTGCAGGAAGCCGTCGATGCCCTCTTCGACAACGGTCGTCGTGGCCGCGTTCTGCGCGGTGCCAACAACCGCCCGCTAAAGTCGCTGTCCGATACTCTCAAGGGCAAGCAGGGCCGCTTCCGTCAGAACCTGCTGGGTAAGCGTGTTGACTACTCCGGCCGTTCGGTCATCGTTGTCGGTCCGGAACTCAAACTACATCAGTGCGGTCTTCCGAAGAAGATGGCGCTTGAGCTCTTCAAGCCCTTCATCTACCACCGCCTCGAGCAGACGGGACACTGCACGACCATTAAGCAGGCAAAAGAGATGGTCGAGCTGCAGGAGCCGATCGTATGGGACATCCTTGAAGAAGTCATCAAGGACCATCCCGTGCTCCTGAACCGCGCCCCAACCCTGCACCGCCTCGGCATCCAGGCCTTTGAGCCTGTGCTTGTGGAAGGCAAGGCCATTAAGATTCACCCACTCGTCTGCACGGCGTTTAATGCAGACTTCGATGGTGACCAGATGGCCGTGCACATTCCGCTGTCGCCCGAAGCGCAGGTCGAAGCCAGCGTGCTCATGCTCGCTTCGCACAACATCCTGTCGCCGGCGTCCGGTCAGCCGATCACTGTTCCTACGCAGGATATGGTGCTCGGTCTCTATTACCTGACCAAGTCCAAGAAAGGCGCTAAGGGTGAAGGTCGCGTCTTCGCCAACACCGAAGAAGTGCTCATGGCCCTTGAAGCCAAGGAGATCGAGACGCTCACGCCGATTCGTCTGCGCTACACCGGTCCTGTCCTCGACATGACCACTGCCTACGACGATCAGGACCTGACGCACACCGAGCCGGTCGAATACGACAAGCAGTACATCTCGACCACTGTCGGTCGCGCCATCCTGAACGACGCGCTTCCTGAAGGCATGCCGTATGTCAACGGCCTGCTCAAGAAGAAGGGCATCGGCCAGCTCGTGAACTACTGCTACCTGAACCTCGGCCTTGAAGTCACTGTCAAGATGCTTGACCGCATTAAGGAACTGGGCTTCCAGTATGCAACGCGCTCCGGTCTCTCCGTCGGCCTCGATGACATGGTCATCCCGGAGACGAAGTACGGTGTCGTCCGCGACGCGGAAAAACAGCGTTTTGCCGTGCAGCAGCAGTATCTTGACGGCGCCATTACCAATGGCGAGCGCAACAACAAAGTCATTCAGTTGTGGTCATCTGTAACTGAAAAAGTTGCAGATGAAATGTTCAACAACATGAAGAACGCCGACAAGGAAGGGGCCATGAACCCGATCTATATCATGGCTGATTCCGGCGCTCGTGGTTCAAAGCAGCAGATTCGCCAGCTCTCCGGCATGCGCGGACTGATGGCCAAGCCTTCGGGCGAAATCATCGAAACGCCGATCACGGCGAACTTCCGTGAAGGGCTTACCGTGCTCGAATACTTCATCTCGACGCACGGCGCGCGTAAGGGTCTGGCCGACACTGCTCTCAAGACGGCTGACTCCGGCTATCTCACACGTCGTCTCGTAGACGTGGCGCAGGACGTCATCGTTAGTGAGCGCGATTGCGGAACCGTTGAAGGTATCTACGTAACCCCGATCGTCGAGTCAGGCGAGATCATCGAGCCGCTGCGCGACCGCATCATTGGCCGCGTGTCGCTCGAGAAGATCAAGGACTACGAAGGCAATGTCATCGTCGACGTCAATCAGGAGATCACCGAAGACCTCGCCTCGCAGATTCAGGCAGCCGGCATCGAGCGCGTCAAGATTCGCTCTGTGCTCACCTGCGAATCGCGTCGCGGCGTCTGCATCCTCTGCTACGGCCGCAACCTCGGCTCGGGCAAGCTGGTGGAACTGGGTGAAGCTGTAGGCGTTATCGCGGCGCAGTCTATCGGTGAGCCGGGAACGCAGCTCACGATGCGCACCTTCCACATCGGCGGTACGGCCTCGCGTGTCTCGGAGCAGTCGAAACTCGACGCCAAGAACAATGGCACCGTGCGCTTCATCAACCTCGTCACCGTGCGCTCGAAGCAGGGCGATCTGGTTGCCATGAACCGCTCAGGCTCCATCGCAGTCGTCGACGACCGTGGTCGTGAGAAGGAGCGCTATCAGGTGGTCTATGGCGCAAAGCTGAAAGTCGAAGATGGTCAGAAGGTCGAGCTTGGCCAGGCCATGGTCGAGTGGGATCCGTATACCTTCGCCATCCTCACTGAGATTGGCGGAACGGTTCAGTTCAAAGACCTGCAGGAAGGCATCACTCTGCATGAGGAAGTCGATGAGGTCACCGGCCTCTCGCGTCTCGTCGTCGGCGACTCGCCTGATGAGAAGCGTCAGCCGGCCATCGTCATCAAGGGCAGCAAGGGCAACAAGCGTTATCTGATGCCTTCACGCGCTCACCTCATGATTCAGGACGGCGACGAAGTCTTCCCCGGCGATATCCTTGCCAAGATTCCGCGTGAAACCACGCGTACCAAGGACATCACCGGCGGTCTGCCTCGCGTCGTGGAGCTCTTCGAAGCCCGCAAGCCGCGCGAAACTGCCATCATCTCTGAGATCGATGGTGTCGTGAAGTTCGGCGAAGTCAGCAAGGGACAGCGCAGGATCTACGTCACCGCTGACAACGGCGAGGAGAAGGAGTACTCGGTGCCTCGCGGCGTCCACGTCAACGTGCAGGAAGGTGAACGCCTGCGCGCCGGCGAACCGCTGATGGATGGACCGCTCAACCCGCACGACATTCTTGCCGTGCTCGGGGAGAAGGAACTGCAGGCTTACCTGGTGAACGAAATCCAGGAAGTCTACCGTCTCCAGGGCGTGGCGATCTCGGACAAGCACATCGAGACCATCGTCCGCCAGATGCTGCGCTGGGTGAAGATCGAGGAAGTCGGCGACACCAACTTCCTGCTCGAACAGCAGGTTGATAAGTTCCGCTTCCGCGTCGAGAACGAGCGCGCCATCTCGAATGGTGGACGTCCGGCAACTGGCCGTCCGTTGCTGCTCGGCATCACTAAGGCGTCGCTCTCGACCGAGAGCTTCATCTCGGCAGCCAGCTTCCAGGAGACCACGCGTGTGCTCACCGAAGCGTCGATCAATGGCGCGGTGGACAACCTGCGCGGCCTCAAGGAGAACGTCATCGTAGGTCGTCTCATCCCGGCTGGAACCGGCATGGAATACTACCGCAACATCTCGCTCTCACCAGAGCTGGAAGAAGCGGCAGCCAAGGTCCAGCAGGAAGTGACCGAAGCTTACGAAGCAGCCGAGCGGGAGCTTGAACTGATGCGTCAGGAAGGCGAAGCCGAAGAAATGGCCGCCGAATAGGACTGCCAACGCCGCACCCTTAACAGCCCCGCTTTATGCGGGGCTGTTATTTTTCCAATTTGCCGTTATCCTGTACTTCCATTCATTGTTTGAGATTCTTCGTCGCGTTGCTTCTCAGAATGACGGCTCATATCTACTTGAAATTGATCCTGGTATTTTCGTGTAACTGCTGTAATTCTGACGACCGGAACGGGCCCATTACCTGCGGTTTTCACGTGATGGTGGTGAAGGGAGGAAGAATCTCAAGCCATGCTGGATGCGCTCAGAATGACGACATTATGCCTGGTCTACACCTATCGAAAAAATGGTTTAACCTGTATCGTTCCGTCTACGGTCTGCTTTGCACAAAGAACTCGGCCATGGAAGGCGCCGTAACGGCAGCGCCGGGAGGATTGGAGAGTCCAAGCATCTCCATTACAGTACGCAGCATGCTTTCGTGCTGATAGATCGTTGTCGATGTCTGGGTAAAACCCGTGTTTACAATTGGTCCCCACAACACCGGAGAAACGTGCCCTCCACCATGCGCGTTGTCGCTCGTTGCCGCCTCGTCAAAATCTACGATCAGGACGCCATCCCCTTGCGGCGCGAAAGCCGGGTAATTGGACAATGGTCCGATCACCTTCGTTTGCAGCCATGAATCTGCCTGCTGAGGCGTGCCGTTGTGAGCATCATCGTTCACGTCGGGAACGATGAATGAGAATTCAGGCAGGTTGCCGCTGGCCAGATCAGCAGCAAATTGAGAAAACGGCCAGATAACCTGATTTGCCACCTGCGTATTGCCGGCAACATCGGAGAGCAGGGCAAAAGGATTGTGCCGGATCAGGTACAGTCCCGTATTTCCGCCAACATATCCCTTCGTAACTCCCTCCGCATAGACTCTGAATGAAACGCCCGCAGCCAGCATACGCCGTGCGATGTTATCCACGTCCCAGACTTTGGTAGAGCTGTCGTCGTTGGTCAGTATCTGCCCCGTTGTCAGCATGAAATAGTTGCCGATCGAAGGATGCGTATCGGCGTAATACTGGGTCGGCAGAGCCCCGTGCAGGATCAGGTTGTTCAGGCTGGGCCAGTCGCTGGTGTTGCCCGCCACGCTGGAATAACCCTTGTTTTCCTCCATCACCATCACGATATGTTTGCTCGTTGGCACATGCAGCTGCACGTTGATGTGCGCTTCTCCGGATTTCGTCGTGTCCTGAGTGCTGGTAGCGGTTACGGCAACAGTTTCCGCAGTTATTGGAGCAGTAAGCAGGCCGCTTGCATTGACCGTACCCGCGCTTGCAGACCACGTAACCGCAGAGCTGTAATTGCCGGTGCCTTCAACGGTAGCATTGCACTGCGATGTTGCGCTCGTCGCAATTGTGGAAGGAGCACAGGCCACTGAAACTGAGGAGATGGCAGATGTTGCTGACGATGTCCTGTTGTTGCTCCCTCCGCAGCCCACAACGATAAGGCATAGGGAAATGGCCAGCGCCCACAGGAACTGGTTGAACGGCAATTTTCCGATACTGAAATCAGGTCCACGAATAAATTCCGCACCTATCCTGCCATTGTTGATTACTTCGCAGAGGAGCCCAAAGTCCTGCATTTCCGCCTGGCGTAGCTATTATCTACCCTGATCTCGCTTTCGATTAGTCATTTTCCGAGGCAGGATTGTGGCTGCTTTATTTGCAATTAATTTTCTAATGCTTCGTTTGCTGAAACCAATGTTTATCTTTTGGCAAACGGATGTACCCATTGCCGCATCCAAAACTTGGTTGAACATGCATGCAGTGATCCCTGCGCGCATAGCTCAAAGAAGGCTGAAAATTAGAATTTCGCGGGCTGTTGCGAATGTATTACGGCATTTTCATTCGCAATATTGCTAAATAAAGAGCTGATTTCCGGCGTCTGGGGCGTTTGACAGGCGCAATTTGCAGGTGTTACTCGTTTTTGTTTCAGGTAAGGGCCGCGAATAAAGCCGAAGAGCAAGTCATTTTTCCCACTTGGAGGCATTTATGGCATTCCCCCACCCCTCATCTCTTTCAGCAAGCATTCGTTTCCGGATCATCTTCGCCATTGCATGCGTAGTTACCTTAACAGCACATGCCCAGTACAACGGGTCGATCCGCGGCAATGTCACGGACCAGACCGGAGCGCTCATTCCCGGCGCAAAGATTACGCTGACCAACACTGACACCGGCCAGCAACAGATCAGTACCAGCAGCAATGACGGCATTTATAATTTCAACGCCCTCCCACCCGCTCATTTCTCCATCAGGGCCGAAAAGGAGGGATTCAAGACAAAAGTCCTGCCGCAGGTCCAGATCATCCCTGAGCAGCTGAACACCGTTGATATCCAGCTGGAAACCGGCGATGTGAGCACCACTGTCACAGTCCAGGGCACAACTATCGGGCTTGACTCACAGACAGCCACGGTAAGCGCTACCGTTACCAGCGACCAGATTCAGCATCTGCCGTCGTTCAATCGCGATGTGTTCCAGTTAGCGCAGCTGACGCCGGGAGTTTTTGGCGATGCTTCGCAACAGGGCGGCGGAGGTGCCTTCAATTTACCGGGCAATCAGGGGCCAGGTGGGACTGCAGCAGGGAATGGCGGTATTTTTCAGACGGAAAATGGCCCGCAGGTTCAGACCCGTGGCGGCCAGTATGAGACCAACAGCATCAGTATTGATGGCATCAGTACGGTGAGCGCAGTGTGGGGTGGCACGTCCATCATCACGCCCAGCGAAGATTCGGTAGACAATATGAAGGTTGTCTCCAACAGCTACGACGCGGAGAATGGCCGATTCAGCGGAGCGCAGATTCAGGTTACCTCGAAGAGCGGGACTAATAATTTTCACGGCAGCGCGTTTTTCAAAGCCTCGCGGCCCGGTTTAAATGCCTACCAGCGGTGGAATGGCCCCGGCTCTAACAAGCCGGGCACGGCGGCGGAACGCGGAGTGAATCGTGACAACAGTCGGTTTAACCAATATGGTGGGAGTCTCGGTGGGCCCATCTGGAAAGACCATCTTTTTGCCTTCTTCAACTGGGAGACAAGCCCTCTCGATAGCGTCACCACCACCCAAGGCTGGTATGAAACATCGCAATTTGATTCGTTGACAGGGATTGGACCAATCGCGTCGCAATATCTGACGTTTCCCGGCGAAGGTGTTTCAGCCAGCGGTATTGTTCAGCGAACTTGTGCTTCGATCGGATTGACCGAGGGCGTGAATTGCAACACAACTTCAGGCGGATTAGATGTAGGATCGCCATTGAAGAACGGTGTGGGCCTGCAGGATCCAACCTATGGTGGTTCTCCAAATAATCCTGGTATAGGCGGCGGGCTGGATAATGTACCCGACCTCGCATATTTCAACTCAACCAACCCAACCACCACGTCGCAGTCGCAATACAACGGAAGGCTCGATGCGAATGTAACGCAGAATGATCATCTGAGCTTTGCAATCTATTGGGTGCCGGTCAGTACAACAAACTTCCAGGGGCCGGTGCGTACTGCGAACTTCTGGCATCACTCACAGCTGACCAACGCATATTCGGTGATCTGGAATCATACTTTTTCGCCGACACTGCTGAACCAGGCCCGCGCCAATGCGGCAGGATGGCGGTGGAATGAAGTCGATACCAATCCACAGGCATCGTTTGGTCTTCCACAAGCCAACATTGACGCCATCGGAACCATTGCCTCAGAAGGAGGCTTTCAATATTTAGGGGCGCCAGGACCGAGCCATCTGAACCAGTGGACCTACAGTTATAACGATGTCCTGACTAAGATTTTGGGCAAGCACAGCATCAAGGTAGGTGGCGAGCTTACCCGTCTTTATTATCTCAACGATCAAATCTATGCAGCTCGTCCTCAGTTCTGGTTCAACAACCTTTGGGATTTCGCAAATGACGCTCCGTACAAGGAACAGGGCCGCTTCGATTCTGCGACAGGAATTCCATTCTCGAATCGACAGGACAACAGACAAAATCTATGGGGCGCCTTTGTGCAGGATGACTTCAAGGTGCTTCCCAATTTGACCATCAATCTCGGCCTTCGTTGGTCATATTTTGATTCCCTTTATTCAAAACAAAACAATCTGGACGTATTCCGCTTCGGAACGGGAACAAATCCGCTGGACGGAATGAATATCCGCGTCGGCGGCCATCTCTATGAACCGAGCAAGAACAACTGGGGACCGCAGGTAGGTTTCGCCTGGCTGCCAAAGCAGAATAATGGCAATCTTGTAGTTCGCGGTGGATTTGGTGTCAATTACAACCAGAATGAAATTGCCATTACCGCGAATGTAATCGGCAATCCTCCGAATGCGGTGAATGCGAATTTCATCTGCCCCTATCCGTACACAAATAATCCATCTTGCGCCGGAACCGGGATAGTTTATGAGACCGCGACAGACCCGCATTCGATTTTCGGATACGCGCCGAATCCCAATGCAATTACGTCGTTTGGTCCCGATAACCTGCCGATCAGCGGTTCGCCCATCCAGGTGACCGGATTTGAGGGCAAGCCGAAGACGATCACAAACTACCACTATTCACTTGATGTCCAGTACCAATTGCCATACAACGTCGTGGCTACGCTGGGATACCAGGGAAGCGAAATGCGCCATTTGTATGTGCAGAGCAACTGGAATGCAATTGCCGCAGCAAACGGATTCGCGTTAAACCCCAAGGTTAATAACGTGGACTTCTGGGCAAATGCCGGAACCGGCAATTTCAATGCAATGATTGCCACGCTGGCGCACAACTTTGCTCATGGTTTTCAGGCGCAGGCGCAGTATACCTGGGCGAAAGCAATGGACGAGAACTCCGGCCCTTACTTTCAGGATTACTATCCTTACGATACACACGCGGCATATGCACGTTCCGATTACAACGTACAGAACGCAGTTAAGCTGTTTGGATTATGGCAGCCCGTTTTCTTCCGCGGCGAGCATGGCTGGTTGGAAAAAGTCGTAGGCGGCTGGTCTCTAAGTGGCATCTGGAACTGGCACACTGGCTTTCCGTGGAACCCGATTTACAACATCGATGGCAATGTGTATTTCTCCGGAAGCAGCTATGGGCAGCTTCGTCCTGCGGGCATTCGGCAGGGATACGGCACAAAGACAGACAACAAAAACTTCGAACAGAGTACCAACCCGAATTTCGGCACGAATGCAGCACAATTCTTTCCCGCGCCGACGTATGTTCAGGGACCGGCCTTCCCGGCAACCGCGCCTGCGCCCGCGCCGGGCATTCAACGTAACAGTCTGAATGGTCCTAACTACAATGATGTGGACGCGAGTCTTACTAAAGCCTTCGGGCTACCAAAAATGCCGATTCTTGGTGAGAATGCGAAATTTGAAATTCGCGCCGACTCTTACAATCTTTTCAACAAGACAAATATTAATGTTACGTCTATCAGCAACACTTTGGGTTCAGTTGCTCCGGATGGCACGGTGAGCCCAAATCCATCGTTTGGTGTGGCGAGCAGCGCACTGGGCAGCAGGACAGTCCAGTTGCAGGCGCGCTTCAGTTTCTAAATTGAATGGCTACCCCGGAGGGTGCGTTACAAACGCACCCTCATTCACTTTTCATTGGCTACATCTTCTTTGATTCGAGGAATTTCACTTGCGATTGAGCTATCGTTCTCCATTAGTTCTCGCTGTTTTGCTGATAACAAGTCAGCTTCTTTTTGCCCAGGAAACCATCGAGATTAATGCACAGGCGCAGACCACGCCTTTCCCTCATTTCTGGGAACAGATGTTCGGCTCGGGACGCGCCAATCTTACGCTGCGCGAGAGTTATCGCAATGATCTGCGCGCGGTAAAGCAGGTTACAGACTTCAAGTATGTACGTTTTCATGCCATTCTGCATGATGAAAACGGCGTCTATAACGAGGACGAGCACGGCAATCCCGTCTACAACTTTGCTTATGTCGATCAGATTTATGATGGCCTGCTGAAGGATGGCGTCCGTCCCGTTGTCGAGATCAGCTTCATGCCGAAGAAACTGGCCTTCAATCCCGACGCGCTGCATCCCTTCTGGTACAAGCAGAATGTCTCGCCGCCAAAGAGCATGGAGCGTTGGGATGACCTGATGAAGTACTTTGCGCAGCATCTGGTGGATCGCTACGGCATCGATGAAGTTGCGCAGTGGTACTTCGAAGTATGGAACGAACCGAATATTGACTTTTGGAACGGCATCCCGCGCATGGAATCTTATTTCGATTTATACGCGCACACCGCGCGCGATCTGAAGTCCGTCAGTCCGCGGCTGCGTGTCGGCGGCCCAGCAACTGCTGCGGCTTCCTGGATTCCTGAATTTCTCAAATACACTTCTGAAAACCATGTTCCCGTAGACTTCGTCTCTACCCACGGTTATGCCGATGACACTGTACAAAATCTCTTCGGCACAAATGAAGACATTCCCATGGATGACCGCGTCTGTCGCGCGATAGCGAAAGTACACAGGCAGATTCAGGACTCAGCCATGCCGAAGCTGCCGCTCTTCTGGACGGAGTGGAATGTGCAGGGTATGAACGAATCGCGCGACACGGCATTCGTCGGTACCGGACTTTCCAACACCATCCGTGAATGCGACGGTCTCGTTGACATGATGTCCTTCTGGACTTTTTCTGATGTGTTCGAAGAAGGCGGTCCGATTCCGAAACCATTCGAAGGGCAATTCGGCCTGCGCGCCAAAGGCGGCATTAATAAGCCAGGCTACTATGCCTTTGCGCTTCTGCATCAGCTCGGAGATCAGCGCCTTGCGAATCCATCGAAGAATGTCATCGTGACCAGATCGAGCGACGGCTCGCTCATCATCGCTGCGTGGAACATTGTCGATCCCGGCCAGCCGCCCGCACAAAAAGAAATGACACTGGTCTTCCGAGGCGTGCGTCCCGATGCGTCGGTCTCCATAGTCCGCGTTGATGAAGATCACAGCAATACGCTGAAGGCGTATGCTGCGATAGGCAAGCCGCTTGATCCTACAGAAGCACAGGTGGAACAGATGAACCGCGAGACAGCGCTGGAATCTCCTGAGCAGCAGAAGCTCGAAAATGGAAAGTTGCCGCTGCACCTCGGCAGCAATGCGTTGCTTTTGATTAAAGTAGGAAAGAGTTAACCAGAGCTTACGATGCGAGTTGCCGGCTGATAGAAAACGTGCGGACACTAGCCCGCGATTTCACGGTTTGCAGTTGGCGACCCAAACGCTCTGCGTTATCTGAATCTGTCTACCGATAAGGGCTGTCCTGGGCATCCCGGCCAGCTCACCAGGAGGCATCCCTGTGTCTCCGAGGATGCGGAAGAATAGCAGGTGCCCCATTCAAGCCCTCCGTTGGCTTGAGTGGGCGAAAGATGATGTCGACCCACAGTATTACCGAATTGCGTAAAAGCTCAATGCGGCGTCGCCCTGTTCCAGCACGCGATAGCGCTCCAGTTGACCATACGCGGATTCCGGTTTCTGCTTGCGGCGGTGTTCGACGACGACCACCACTTCCGGCTTGAGCAGCTCCATGCAGTCTTCGCCCAGCAGGCCAAGCGTCTGCGCGTATTCTTCTTCAGCGTCGTAAGGAGGATCGAGAAAGACGATATCAAAAGCGCCGGAAAAGCCTTTGTATCTTCCACTTGCCATTTTTTTTAGGAACACGGCGGATTTCGTCGTTTCCACTCTGGTATTTCGTTTATCGATACGCAGGTCTGACAAATTTTTATGCAGCGCAGCCAGCGCGGTCCTTGAATTTTCGACGAAGAAGACCTGCTCTGCGCCCCGGCTGATCGCCTCGATTCCAACTGCCCCTGACCCCGCATAAAGATCGAGAAAAGCAGCGCCTTCGATCTTGGAAGCAAGGACGTTGAAGAGCGTTTCACGCAGACGGTCGCTGGTAGGGCGCGTATCCAGTCCACGCGGGGCCATAAGGGTTCGGGAACGAAATTTTCCGGCAATCACGCGCATCGATTCGATATTAGAGCCTGTTATGAACTTTAGGACATGCGGCGACTCTGACGGCACCGCCAGCATACAATGGCTAGAGCAAGCTTTAGGAACGAGGACGAACGTCAATGCGCGGCTGGTCATTTCCCCTGGGTCGCTGGATGGGCGTGGATTTACGCATCCACACTTTCTTTCTCCTGCTGCTCGGGCTTTGCCTGCTCGCAACCAACCTCGGCAATGTCCAGTCCTGGCGGGCCATCATGCTGTGGCTCCTTTTGCTGTCCGCAGTTGTGGTCCGCGAAATTGCCCGCGTGATTGTGGCCGCATATCACGGCGTGCAGCTGCGCAGTATTCTGCTGCTGCCCATTGGCGGATTGTTCTCCTATGCCAATCCCGACAGCGCCGAGCGTGCTGCTGAAGGCAGTGTGCAGGCTTCGATGGCCGTTGTAGGGCCTTTGGCGAATTTTGGATTCGCTGCCGCCGTAGGAACGCTGATTGCCGGATCCGCGCCGCAGGTAGCGCTCTTCGCGCGTCCGTGGGTCACGCCAAACCATCTGATGCGCTCAACGGTCTGGCTGAATGTCATTCTCGGTATTCTGAATTTCATTCCAGCCTATCCGCTGGATGCCGGACGCGTGCTGCGCTCGAGCTTCAGCCGCACGAGAGGTGCAGCGCAGGCAACGCGCGCCGCTTCAGGACTGGGCCAGATACTCGGCCTGATTGCCGTGCTGGCAGGAATCGCCTTGCTGTTTATCCCCAACTCCAGTCTGGGCACATCTCTCAGCCCGTGGCTGATTATGGGCGGCTTCTTTATCTTTATCGGCGCGCAGCTGGAAGATCAGGGATTGATGTTCCAGTCCGTCGTGGATACGGTAACGATGCGCGACGTGATGCTCACGGACTTCTCGACGCTCGCGCCGTCTGACACGCTCGAAGACGCGCTCTATAAGGCGATCCATAGCCTGCAGGATGAGTTCCCGGTTGTGCGTGGCGCGAATCTTGTGGGCATCGTCTCACGCCAGGGCATTCTCGAAGCGCTGCGGAGCGAGGGCAATGGCTATGTGCAGTCGGTGATGTCGCGGACCTTTCAGGTGGCGCAGCCGAATGACTCTCTCGGCTCAATGATTCGCCGCATGGCCGGCGGTCGCATGTCTCTGGTTCCGGTGACTGAGGACGGCCGCGTGATTGGCATAGTGACGCTGCAGAATCTGATGCACAGCATGGGAATGCTGGCAGAGCACCGCCG
>Ga0070740_10002871_pt1 | contig 19249 bp, 14 predicted proteins | sample Coa_R2_FD_67286 | JGI IMG/M metagenome (GOLD analysis project Ga0070740, IMG submission 67286) | Surface soil microbial communities from Centralia Pennsylvania, which are recovering from an underground coalmine fire - Coalmine... | ecosystem: Environmental > Terrestrial > Soil > Unclassified ...
TTAGGGTGCGCAACAACTTCATAGCCGCGGGGCCCTCGTTGCCGGATCGAGCCAGGACGGGACCGCCAGCGCCGGGCCGAGCAGCCTGCGTTCCATGCTGTCGCTGCCGGCCTTGCGCGTCAACAGATCGCCGTTCGCGTCGATCTCCCGATGCAGCTGCCGTGCAGAGGGAAGCCGCATGAGATAGTCGTCGGCGATCGTGCCGAAACCGCTTCCCTGCCAGGCGTCGACGGCCACCAGGAAATGACGGGCGAAACTCTCGATCAGGCGGGCGGCGCCGATGTCGGCGAACCCCTCCTCGTGCAACGCGGTCGAGGACGGAGTGGCACCCGGCTCGAGACCGCTCGTGGAGGCGAGCCGGATCATGCCACCGAACACCAGCCAGGCAGGCGGCTCATCCTCCTGCGCATTTTCCGGCCAGGCGAGGCGACCGCCTCCCACCAGGCCGTAGTTGACGTAAAGGGCGTCCGGCCATTCGATGCCGATTGCGGTTTCGGGTGCTGCGTGAGCGGCCAGCGCGTTGGCGAGCGCCAGCATGCCCGCATAGATGGCGCGGCGTGCAGAGCGCAGCGGCTCTTCCGGCTCCAGCACCACTGCGAACTCGGCGATGTCAAAACGGCCGACGTGAACCAGCGTGCCCGCACCTGCTTCGGAGGCGATCGCCCGCGCATGGACGAAGGCGTCGCCCAGTTCGCGCAGCCGTACGCCCGTGAAAGGCGGTGGGAGCGTCACATCGCTCGCCAAGGCTTTTCTCAAGGAGGCACGCGCCTTGGTTGGCATGGGCTCGTTTCCTTCTTATAAGCATTATAATTTAAGGTCTGGAGTTCCGGAGGGCCAATCCCGCGGCCCGCTCCGAGATGCCGACGCACCGCGGGGTTTGTTGGCGGCGCGGCGGGATCCGCGCATCTGTGAGAGCGGCCAATGGCCGATGAACCGCATAAAATCCTGATCTGCTCCTGCGCGGAGACGATACCGCTTGAGAATGCCGTGCTGCGTCGCTGTCTGCGCGGCGCCGAGATCGTCGCGGGGCAGCAATTATGCCGCGCGGAGCTTGACCGCGTGCGCGCCGCATTGGACGGCGGTGAACCGGTTCTGGTCGCCTGTACCCAGGAGGCGCCGCTGTTCGAGACCGTTGCCGCAGAGAAGGCCAGCCTTCCCAAACCGCGTTTCGTCAATATTCGCGAGACGGCCGGCTGGTCGAAGGATGCCCATGCCGCCGCGCCCAAGATTGCGGCGCTGCTCGCCGCTGCCTCCGTGCCCGAGCCGGAGACGCCGACCATCGGGATCGTCAGCGAGGGGACAACCCTGGTCTATGGCCGTGATGCGCGCGCGGTCGAAGCCGCCGAACTTCTCAAGGATCATCTCGCCGTGACCCTGTTGCTTGAGGACGCAGACGACGTTCTGCCGCCACGGCGCACCGAATTCGTTCTGTTTCGCGGCAGGCTGCGCAGTGCAAAGGGTTATCTGGGCGCATTCGACGTGATCGTCGACGGTTATGCCGCACCTGATCCATCCTCGCGCGATCGCCTCGTGTTCGAAACGCCGCGCGACGGTGTTGCGGTGCAATGCGACATCCTGCTCGATCTGTCCGGCCGCGCGCCGCTGTTTCCCGCTTGGGATTTGCGCGACGGCTATCTGCGTGCCGATCCCGCCGACGCTACCGCCATCTTGCGCGCCGTGCTGAAGGCGCGCGATCTCGTCGGTCAATTCGACAAGCCGCTCTATGTGAACTTCACGGCCGACCTCTGCGCGCATTCGCGCTCCAACATCGTCGGCTGTCGCCGTTGTCTTGATCTTTGCCCGACCGGCGCAATCGCGCCCCACGGTGACCATGTCGCGATCGATCCGCGCATCTGCGCAGGCTGCGGGCAGTGTGCGGCGGCTTGTCCGACGGGCGCTGCCGCCTATGCGCTGCCGCCATCGGATGCGCTGCTGCGCAGGTTGCGCATGCTGATGTCGACCTATCGTGCTGCCGGCGGCCGGCGGGCGGTGCTGCTGTTCCACGACCGCGAGCACGGCATCGCGCTCATCGATGCATTGGCTCGGTTCGGCGACGGATTGCCGGCGAACGTCATTCCGATCGAGGTCAACGAGGTCACGCAAATTGGAATCGAGTCCATCGCCGCCGCCTTCGCCTATGGGGCCTCGGCAGTGCGATTCCTGCTTCGCGGCAAGCCGCGGCATGACGTGGCCGGCTTGCGCAGGACGCTCACGCTTGCGGAGACAATCCTTGCGGGACTCGGTTTCGCCGGCGAACGGGTAGGCATGATCGAGACCGACGATCCCGACAGCCTCGCCGAGGCGTTGCGCGCCATCGCTCCCATGGAGGGCACGGAAAAACCTGCGACTTTTTCGGCCGTCGGCGAGAAACGCGACCTGGTCAGGCTCGCCTTACGCGAATTGCATGCGGCCGCGCCGGCGCCTGTCGACCTGATATCGCTTCCGGACGGTGCGCCGTTCGGAAAGATCGAGGTCGATGTTGCGGGGTGCACGTTGTGCCTTTCCTGCGTATCGGCTTGTCCGACCGGCGCGCTGGCCGACGATCCGGAGCGGCCGATGCTCCGCTTCGCGGAGGATGCCTGCGTGCAATGCGGGCTCTGCAGGGCAACCTGCCCCGAGAAGGTCATCCGTTTGCGGCCGCAGATCGATTTCCGCGCCGCCACCGCCGCAAGGCAGACGATCAAGCAGGAAGAGCCCTATCACTGCATTCGCTGCGGAGCGCCCTTCGGGGTGAAGAGCACGATCGAGCGCGTCATCGCCAAGCTCGAGACGCAGCAGCATTGGATGTACAAGGATTCCGCGAAGCGACTTGATGTCGTCCGCATGTGCGCCGATTGTCGGGTCGCCGCGATGGTGGAGCAGGAATTTGACCCGTTTGGAGCGCCGCCGCGACCAAGGCTGCGCACGACCGACGATTATCTGCGTGAGCGGGAGCTCAGTCGGGATACCGGAAAAAGTCAGAGCGACCCGGGATCTTCATAGCGGTCGCGGCAACTGATGCCGGATCGACTCTGCCGGTGCACGGCCTACCCGCTCGGCGACCCCATGCCGCCATGAAGCCTTTCCGGTCGTCGGCTTCTGGCGGCTCCGTGCCGGACGTTTCCGCGACGACGCCGGCAACCCGCACGGTCGCGGCATTGACGTGACCGGCGGTGAGCCGGGCGCCGGCCGTTTGTCAATCATTTCGTCGTGACCCGCGCAAGAAAATCCACCAGCGCCTTGCGGTCCGCCGCCGAGCCGATCGTCTGTTCCGGCATCTTTGTGCCCGGGGTGTAGCGCGCGGGACCGACCTCGAACAGTTTGGACAAGGTTTCGGGCGTCCACACGATGTCGAGCTGCCTGAGCGCGGGCGAGAAATTATAGCCCGGCAGCGTCGCGATGCGGCGGCCGAAGATGTGCCAAAGCGTGGGCCCTGCTTTGTTGCCTTCGTCGGGAGTGAGCGCATGGCAGGCCACGCACGCGCGGAAAACCTGCGCGCCGGGATCGTCGGCATATTGCGCCAGCGGATCGTCGGGTGCGCCGGGCGTCAGGCGGTCGAGCGGCTCGCCGCTCGCGGTATCCCAGCGCCGGATCATGCGATCGGTACCGCCCGTCAGCAGGGTGCGATTGTCCGGGAAAAATGCCACCGACCAGACCGGAAAGCCGGGGCCGATCAGCGTGTTCTCGAGCTTGCGCGTGGCGCGCTCGATCACCGCAACTGCGCCATGCACTCCGGCGGCGGCGACCTGCTTTCCATCCCCGGAAATGGCGAGCGCGATAATGGGATTGTCCGACGCGCGGACAGCGGCCATGACATCCGCCTGCGGCGAGAGAAAATAGACCTTGCCGTCGGCGCCCGCGGTCACGATCTCGCCGTCGGGTGCGACCGCGACGGTATTTAGCGGCGTCGGGAGGTTGTGGACGGCGATGACGGCGCCGGTGTCCCGCCGCCAAAGCCGTACGGTCGCGTCGTAGCCGGCGCTGATGAGTTCCCTCCCATCGGGCGAGAAAGCCACGCCGTTGACGTTTTGCGTGTGACCCCGCAGCACGAGGACGGCGCCGTCGGTCAAGTGCCACAGGCGAATCGTATGGTCCCAGGAGGCGGACGCGAGAGCGTTGCCGTCGGGCGAAACGGCAATGCCCGCAATCGGTGCGGTATGACCGTCAAGCACGCGGTCCGGCGTCGCCTTCCCCGCCGTCCAGATCGCGATTTGGGCGTCGGCACCGGCGGTGACGATGCGGCCGTCCTTGAGATACGCGACCGCATTCACCGCACCCTCATGAAAACGCAGCACCTGTTCGGCGACCTTGCGAACGAGCGACCAGCGTATGGCAGAGGTATCAAAGCTGCCCGAGACGGCGTGCGTGCCGTCCGGTGACACCGCCAGAGCGCGCACCGGCCCGCCGTGTCCGCGGAGCTGCGCGTGTGCCGCGCCGCAAAGCGTCGACACCAACAATAGTGCGAACAAGAGTGCGGCGGAAAAGCGCATGCGGCCGATTCTCAACGCGATCCGATCGCCAGTACGCAAGGCATGGACCCGAGCCTACCCGTCGTCGGGGTTCATGCCGAGAGCGCGAATTCGCTCGCGCGTCTTTTCGTCGCGCAACACGTCTAGAAATGCGCGAACCGCCGGTCGGTTCAGGCGCGCCTCGCTCACGAGGAAATCGTAATGTTCCGGCACAATCGGAATGAATCCCAGACCATAAAGCCTGGCCACGGGCTCGATGGCCACGCCCCAATCAGCGCGCTCCTGCGCGATCGCGGCCGCGACCGCATGGTGTGATCTCGGTTGGTTGGCATAGCCCGGGGGCCGCGCACCGTCGAGCAGCCTGTCGATCAAGATGCGTGTGCCGGCCCCTGCATTGCGGTTGACCATGAGCATTGCGGGGTCGGCAAGTGCGGACCTGACCGCTTCCTCCGCACTCCGACCCTCGAAACGTCCGTCGCCTCGCCGAAAGACGATTCCCTGCATGCGCCGCCAACCGGGCACCAGGGTAAGCCCCGGGGTCGCAAGATGCACATTGTACCGGCCCGTCGCGGGGTCGAGCAGATGGACCGGCGCAATATCGCATTGTCCACGCGTCGCGGCCGTGACACCCCCCTGGCTTCCGACGGCGAGCACCCGCGCGGAGAAGCCGCGTTCATGCAGGGCTCCCACCACCAGGTCGAGCGCCACATCATGGCTGCCCATGATGACGAGATCGGGCGCACGCGCCGTGCCGCCGATCAGCACGACCTCGGTCTTGCTGCCGGCCTCGAGCGCCGTGGCCAGCGCCTCGATTTCGATGAAGCCGTCGGCCTGGGAGAAGCTGGTGACGGCGCCCGAACCCTTGCCGGTCGGGTACGCGACGAGACCCTCCCCGGTCTCGACCAGGGAAACCAAGATGAATTCCTTTCGCCCTAGTTCGGAAGCGATTCGTATCGGGATCTGTGCCGTCACTGTGGCGGCCGCCTCCGGCGGCAGACCGGCGCGAGCGCGGATTACCGGCGCGACAAAGGCATGGAACGTGAAGATCGCGGAGGTCGGAAAACCGGGCAGCACCACGACCGGCTTGTCGCCGACCGCGGCGAGGCAGAGAGGCTTGCCGGGCTTGAGCGCAACACCGTGCACCAAAATTCCCGGCTTGCCGAGGCGCGAAACCACGCGATGCGAGAGATCGCCGGCGCCCTTAGAGGTTCCGCCGGAAAGCACGACAATGTCGCTGCGTTCGAGCGCTTCGCGCACTGCCGCGTCCAGCGCCTTTTCATCGTCGGGGTAGGCGCCGAACGCGAGCGGCTCGCCACCTGCTTCGGTTGCGGCCGCGGCAATGATCGCGCCATTGCTGTCGTAGACGGCGGCCGGACGCAGCGAGGTGCCCGGCGGCGTGAGCTCGTCGCCTGTCGAAAGCACGGCGACCTTCGGTCTGCGTACCACCTCGACGGATGCGAGCCCGCAAGCGGCGAGCATGCCGATCTCGCGCGAGCCGATGCACGCGCCCCGCCGCAGCAGCGTTTCCCCCCGCGCGATATCGGAGCCGGCATAGGATACAAACTGCCCCGGGACGGCAGCACGGCGGACTTCGATACTCGGCAAATCACCCTCGAGCAGTTCGGTGTGCTCGATCATCACGACGGCGTCGGCCCCACGCGGGATCATGCCGCCGGTTGCAATCGCGGTGGCCGTACCCGGTCCGACCTCCAAGGTCGGCGCATGGCCGCTGCCAATGACCTCGGAATTAAGCCGGAGCGTTCTCGGCGTGGTCTCGCTCGCGCCGTAGGTATCCGCCGCACGCACCGCGAAGCCGTCGACATTGGAGCGGTCAAAAGGCGGTGCATCGACGGCTGCAACAACGTCCTGCGCCAGAACTCGCCCCAGCGCGGCCGACAACGCCACGGCTTCGCCGGAAAGCGGCGTGAGGTCGAGGTGGGTTTTGAAGCGTCTCCACGCCTCTTCGGCCGACACCACCTCCAGAAATTGCTCCTGGCGCGCGGCGGCGCGCACACCCGCGAGCAGATCGTCCGCCATCCGGCGTTTCGCGGTTTCGGTCATGGCCACGGCCATAGCGAAACCTGGGCGCCGACGGAATAGCCTTCGCTTTCGGCCGGCACCAGGATGTAGCCGTCCGCCCGCGCTAGGGCCGACCACGGCAGATACTTGGAGGCGAGAGGTTCGGCCGAGTCGCCCGTGCGGCGCACCGGGACGACCTCGGCCAGCCCAATGGTCGAGACGATTTTCCGGGACAAAATCACCGTGGTGCCAGCGGTCTCCGGCCTTCCTCCTGCAAGGCGGGACAGGATGTGCCGACCGATGGTCAGCCAAGCCGCAAGTGCGGAATCGAGCCGGCCGGGCAGGAGCAGGACCGGTCGGGGGCCGACGAACCCGAAGGCCGTGCTCGTGCCTGGCGCAAGGCCTATGCCGTGCACCGCCGTTCGCCCCGTGTGCGCCAGCGTCCGCACGCTCGCGTCGTCTCGCCCGCTGCCCGTTCCGCCGATCGCAACGATAAAGTCCGCATCGTCGACCGCGAGTGCCGCGCGCAAGTCGTCGCCATCCGTCTGGCGGGCTTGCCCGCCGTTCGCCGCGGCATCCGACGCGACGAGCCGCGCGGCGGCGTCGACGATGGCGTCGCGGCGCAATGCGGCCACGCACAGCCGGGGGATCCGCACGGCCACCTCGACAATGCCGGCAGCGGCGAGAACGGCGAGGTCAACCTTCCGCAGCGACTGCCCGGCGCAACGGAGTGGCGTTGAAGCGTCGCAGTCGCCCGCCGCCGGCAGCACCCCGTCGCCGGGATTGATCGGCAGGAGCGCCTCGGCGCGATCGCCGATCACCTTCACCGTATCGATCGGCGCAACACTGTCCGTTCCCGGCGGCAGCGGCTGACCAACGTCGACGCGCGGCGGCAAGGCAGACAGCGGCGCAGCGGCGTAGGCGCCGGCATCGAGCGTCGCCTCCGCAGCGAGCGCCCAGCCGTCCGTCAACGCCAAAGCCTGGATTGGATGCGTCCGCGCGACCACATCGGCGGCGAGCACGGCGTGCAGGGCGTCGCGCAGGCGCAGGACGCGCGGCGCGAGTGGTTTCACCTCTCGCTCGATGAGCGACCATACGTCGGTGAGCGGCGTCAATCTGCCGATCGTCTGCATAGCCACCGGCATTGCGATGTCCTGTTGCTTGACCTTGCTGCTACGACCTGTTCAGTCTAACGCAATGATCAGCAAGCCGAGAGGCCCCGCCCCGGCGCGAGCAAGGCGGGCAGCGGCAGAGATCCGCGTCAGCGAGCAGGATTTCGTCGCTGTCTCGAAGCGCCGTCTTCTCGGCGGCGCGCGGTCGGCCGGGCGCCGGATCGGCCCGGCGCTCGCACCGGATGGAAGGATCTTGGCAAGCCCGATGACGCGATCGAGACGCGTGCGGTCCCCATGACAGAAAAAGTTATGAACCTGCGTGGCCTGAAATGCCCCTTGCCGGCGCTGCGGGTGCGCAAGGCGCTTTCCGGCCTCCGCAGCGGCGACATCATCGTCGCCGAATGCACGGATCCGCTGGCAGTCATCGATATTCCCAATCTGCTGCGGCAGACCGGCGATCTGCTCGAAAGCAAGAGCGAGGTCGACGGCGTGTTGACCTTCCGGATCAGGAAGGCGTGAGGCTCCGTCCTGACCAAGCCGCGGCCTGCATTCCTCCAACGACCGACCGGCCCGCCGACGCATCCGGTGGCAGCGACCCGTCATGGCGAGCTCATTGGGAGCGCAGCGCCGCCATCGGGATCGAATAGGGCAGTTCTCGATCGTTTCGTCGCCCCTACGACGCTTCGCCACCATGACGGTACCGATTCGATCCGATCGGACCCGACTCTAAGGCCGTATGATCTCCGGCAGACTCCAACGCATGGTTTGTCTGCCCTTCTTGAAGGCGGCCACCGGTTGCGAAATCTCGGCGATTGCCTGCTCGGGCGTCTGCGCATCGATGATGACGATGTCGGCCGGATGGCCGATGGCGAATCCGTAATCCGTGTAGTTGAGCAGGGCTGCGGACTGACAGGTGATCATTTCGAAGCACCGCCGAAGATCAGTCGGCCGATCGATCTGCAGCACATTCGCGTACAGATTGGCCATGCGGATGAGCGAGCAATCGCCGTACGGCGTTGCGGGATTGAGAACGTTGTTGGTGGACAGCGAACACGCAACCCCGTGCCGACTGAGCAGATGCGCATCCGCAACGCCGCGACAGACCGCATGATCCTGGTGACGGCCCATCAGGAACAAATCGGTCGCGGGGAGGACCGTCACGGCGATGCCGCTGGCGGCAAGACTCTTTGCTATGGCCGTCACCTTGTCGGGCGGCAGGAGCGACAGCTTCGCCATGTGGCCGACCACAACCCGTCCGCCGCGCTTGTAACGGTCGGTCAACTCGCGCACCAGATGAATGTCCATGTGCTCGGCAGAGGAGCCCACGTCGAGATGCATGTCGATATCGACATCGTATTCGCGCGCAAGCTCGAAGATCCGCCTGATCTGGCCGGCGCCGTCTTTGTCGTAACGCGGCGCCCCGCCGAGCACGCGCGCCCCCCGCTTGAGCGCACTGACGAGAAGTTCTTCCGTACCGGGGCGGCTGATGAGACCCTCCTGCGGGAACACGCATATTTCGATGTCGATCGCCCATTTATATTCCTTGATCAGCGCTTCGACGCCCTCATAGCCGCGCAGGCCAATGGCGGGGTCGATCTCGACCTGCGTGCGCATGCGCGCGCTGCCGTGCAGGATGCATCGTTCGAGGGTTGCCGCCGCACGGGTGTGCACATCCTCGACGGTCATGGCCGGCTTGAGCGGCGCGATGGCCTGCACGGGGTTCAGCGTCGCGCGTTCCTGGGCGACGCAGCGATCAATGACGCGCGACTTGTCGAGATGGATGTGACTTTCGACGAGCCCGGGGCATGCGAGCCTTCCGCCCGCATCATAGATTTTGCCCTCGGCGGCGAGCTTTCGCTCAATCGCAACGATACGGCCCTTCTCGATGCCGACATCGCGAGGGCCGTCGTCGAGGCCGGCGAGCCGCGCATTCCTGACGATCAGATCCATGCATCCTCCCGCAGGGACTCGGCGGGGCGAATACGGTTACAGTAGCGTGGCCGTTTCATACCGCAAAAGGATCCTGGCATGGCCGATGCCGTCTTTCGAAACCTAGCCAAGCGCAAGCTCGAGGCGGGGGAGCTGGTTCTGTGCATGGGCCTGCGCCAGGCCCGCTCCGCCGACATCCCCATGGTCGCCGCGGCGGCTGGATTTGACTGCGTCTACGTCGACATGGAGCATGGTCCGGCCTCGCTCGAGAGCTGTTCGACGCTCTGCGTCGGCGCGCTTGCGGCCGGCATCACGCCGCTCGTGCGCGTGCCCGGACATGACGTCAATTTGGCGAACCGCGCGCTTGATGGCGGCGCGCTGGGCGTGATCTTTCCGCACGTCGACACAGCGGAGGAGGCATCCCGGCTCGCCGCCGCCTGTCGCTTTCCGCCTCTCGGTCACCGGTCGGTTATCGGATCCGGTGTGACGCTCGGCTACCGAGCGCTGCCGCTCGGCGCGGTGAACGCCGTCGGCAATGCGGAGACCTTGATCATCGTCATGCTGGAAACGCCGAGCGGCATCGCCAACGCGGAGGCCATCGCGGCGACTGAAGGCGTCGACGTGCTCCTCATTGGCGCGAACGATCTTTCGACGGAAATGGGCATTCCCGGCGAGTGGCGTCACCCCCGCCTGCGCGAAGCCTTCGCCGCGGCGGCGGCAGCCTGCAGGAAACACCGCAGGGTGCTCGGCGTCGGTGGGGTGAGCGGCGACCTGGACCTGCAGCGCGAGCTATACCGGATGGGCGGGACCTTCATGATTGCTGGCAGCGACACCGGCTATCTGATGAGCGCGGCACGCGCCGACGTATCGGCGCTGCGCCACGCGACGACGGACACCTGAGGAGCGGACCATGCAAGACGCGCAATCGCTGTGGGCCGATTTCGAGCGGCCGATCATCACCGCGGAGGACTACATCGCGTCGCTGCGCGGACGGCGCATGAACGTTTTTTTCATGGGCGAGCGTGTGACGGAACCGGTGGATCATCCGGTGATTTTCCCCTCGATCAATGCCATGGCGGAAACCTACCGCTTGGCAAGCGAGCGCCCCGAACTTGGCAGCGTGACAAGCGACATCGGCGGCTGCCGCACGAACCGTTTCCTGCACGTGCCGACCGCGCCCGAGGATCTCGTCACCAAGCACGAGATGCAGCGCGAGCTCGGTCGGCGCACCGGCACCTGCTTTCAGCGCTGCGTCGGGCTCGACGCGCTCGGCGCCTGCCATTCCGTTACCTTCGACATCGATGCCGCGTACGGAACCGACTATCATCGGCGTTTTCTCGCCTTCCTCAAGCGAGCGCAGGTGGCCAATGTCGTGATTGGCGGGGCCATGACCGATCCCAAGGGAGACCGTGCGAAACCCCCGCACCAGCAGGCCGACCTCGACCTGTTCCTGCGTGTGGTCAAACGCGACGACAAGGGTGTCTACGTCTCGGGAGCCAAGATGCACCAGACCGGTGCGGTCAATTCGCATTGGCTCATCTTCATGCCGACCATGCGATTGACCGCGGCGGATCGCGACTGGGCCGTGGTCGGCGCCGTGCGCGTCGACGCGCCGGGGCTGACCTATATCGTCGGTCGTCAGACCAACGACACGCGCATCGTCGACGGCGGCGGGCTCGATGCCGGCAATGCCCAATTCGCCGGCCAGGAATCGCTCATCGTCTTCGACAACGTGTTCGTTCCTCACGCGCACGTTTTCATGGACGGCGAGTGGGAATTTGCCGCGACTCTCGTGGAGCGTTTCACCACCTATCACCGCTCGTCCTACGTGTGCAAGACAGGTCTGGGCGACGTGCTGATTGGCGCCGCCGCCGAGGCCGCCTCATACAACGGCGTGGAGACAGCCACCCACATCAAGGACAAGCTCGTCGAGATGACGCATCTCAACGAGACGATCTATTCGAGTTGCATTGCGGCGGCGTATCGCGCCAAGCCGACCGCATCCGGTGCCTACGTTAATGACGAGATGCTCTCCAACGTCGCAAAGCACAATGTCACGCGTTTCCCTTTCGAGATCGCACGTCTTGCGCAGGACATCGCCGGCGGTCTCGTCGTCACCATGCCGTCAGAGAAGGATTTGCGCAACAACGAGATCGGTTCGCTGGTGCGCAAGTTCCTGCAGGGACGCGACGGTGTCGACGCGGTCGACCGCATGCGCATCCTCAGGCTGATCGAAAATCTGACGATTGGCCGCAACGCGGTCGGCTATCTGACGGAAAGCCTGCACGGCGCGGGTTCGCCGCAGGCCCAACGCATCCAGATCGGACGCGGCATGGCGGTTGAAGAGAAGAAGGTCCGGGCGCGGAGGCTCGCGGGCATCGGCAACGACCGGCACACGCGCAGTTGACGCGGTTGCCGGATTCCGTTGCGGAACGGACTTGAGACGCTCGCACGTCTTCTGTCGTTTTCTGTCGTTCGCCCTATTTGGGACAAAGCACGAGACGCGACTTGTCCGCCTGCATGCGCCAAGATGCCGCCCGCGTGCGGCAGGCGGAGTGGGTGGGGGAGATGGGATGCGGCGCGGCAGCAGTGCAGGCCATATTGGCTTCAGGAGGACCAGAGACTGAAGCAAAAATCTCGGCGCGCATGTCACATCGATGCGTCCTGGCTCGTCATGGGATCGAACCACGTGCGAAGAAAGGAACCTCGTCATGACCCCAAACGAGCTCATCCATGCGGCGCCGGAACTTGTGCAGAAATGGTTCGCCCTGTCGCGCGCCGCAGCGGCGAGCCTCGAGCCGTCCCTGATTCGTCTTGTCGAGATCCGTGCTTCCCAGATCAACGGCTGCGCCAATTGCATCAATATGCACGCGGCCGAGGCTCGGGCGGAGGGAGAAGCGGAGCAGCGCATCTATCTGCTTTCGGCGTGGCACGAAGCGCCATGCTATTCGGACCGCGAGAGGGCGGCGCTGGCCTGGACCGAGGCGCTTACGCGGCTCTCCGAGGGTCACGCGCTCGCGAATGTGCGGCAGGCGCTCGAGGCGCATTTCAGCAAGGAAGAGCAGGTCAAACTCACCTTGATGATCAATGTTATCAACGGATGGAACCGCATTGCGGTCGGCTTCGGCATGTTTGTTGATCCGGCTGCGGCCAAATCGACGGCCGCGGGGGCGGCAGTCGCATGACGACCGGCGACGCGCATTTGGATGCCGCCGCGAGTTTCGACCCTTTGCGTCGGAAGCTCGCTCGCCTTGCCTACCGCATGCTCGGCTCCGTGGCCGATGCCGAGGATGTCCTCCAGGACGCCTTCATCCGATGGATGGAGACCGACCGCGGCAGGGTGCGTGCGCCCGAAGCGTTCCTGCGCCGCACGGTCGTGCGATTGTGTCTTGATCAGCTTAAATCGGCTCGCCGCCGACGCGAGACCTATGTAGGGCCCTGGCTCCCGGATCCCGTGGTGGAGGACACGGCGGAGGAGGACGATGTCACCTTGCCTTTGCTGATGGCGCTTGAACGGCTGTCTCCGCTCGAACGGGCCGCATTCCTTTTGCACGACGTCTTCGGACTTCCGTTTGCGGAGGTCGCCGCCACCATTCGCCGCGATCCGTCCACCTGTCGCAAGCTTGCCGCGCGGGCGCGCGTCCATGTCCGCGAAGCCAGGCCGCGCTACCGCATCGACCAACAGCGAGCCATGGATTTGGCTACGGCGTTCTTTGTGGCTTCGCGTAGCGGCGATACGGCGGCGTTGGGCGCGATGCTGGCGGCCGACGTCACCGTTTATGCGGACGGCGGCGGCAAGCGTCCGGCCGCCACGCGACCGGTCACCGGTTTCGACTCCGTCATGAAGCTCCATGAAGCACTGGCCGGGCATTTCCGCGAGCATCGGTCCAAACTCATTCGTACCGGCTTCATCAACGGATTACCGGGCTTCGTCACGCTCGAGGACGACGGAGAACTTCAGGCGACGACACTCGACATCGAGGACGGCAAAATCACCGCCATTTATGTCATGCGGAATCCGGACAAGATGCGACACCTGCACTAAAAGCAGGTATCAGCTAAATTGACCCACCATTGCGAGCGTACTGAAGCAATCGAGAATTGCATAGGACAAGGCTGGATGGCTTTGTTGCTCCCGAGGGGTGCCGTGCAATGATGGTGCTGATTATTCAATCGGTACCTGCTCCGGCTGTCGCGCGTCATGAGGCGGTCCTCTCCGGACAGGGCCGCCCGTCACGACCACAGTTGCTGGCTTGCGAGTCTTGCGCCCTCGGACAGTGATCGGAGCTTGGCAAAGGCGATTTCCGGATGCACACGTCCGCCCAGCCCGCAGTCCGTTCCCGCAATCACGCTTTCACGTCCAACGACCTTGGCGTAGGCGAGGATACGATCGGCTACCACCTCGGGATGTTCCACAATATTGGTCGCGTGACTGACCACGCCGGGGATGAGGATCTTGCCTTCCGGCAATTTCACATCGCGCCAGACCTTGTATTCGTGCTCGTGACGGGGATTTCCCGCTTCGACCGAATAGGCCTGGGCGTTCACGCGCAGCATCACGTCAACAATGTCTCGCAGAGGGATATCCGTCGTGTGTGGCCCGTGCCAACTCCCCCAACACATGTGGAAACGGATGCGATCCTGAGGGATTCCACGCAGGGCATGGTTGAGCGCTTCCACGCGGAGCATCGCATAGCGCTTGTACTCATCCAGAGTGGGGTGCGGATCGAGCATGTCCCAAGTATTCGGCAATCCCGGATCGTCGAGTTGGAGGACAAAGCCAGCCTCGACGATCGCCCTGTACTCGACCGACATGGCCGAAGCGATGGCCTCGAGAAAAGACTCCGTCGTCGCATAGTGGACATTCTGCCCGCGGCAGAACATTTCGAGGCTGCCCACCGCGATCGACGTTACGAAGGCTTCCGTGACGTCGGCCGCTTCGCACGCGGACTTGAGATTGGCGAGATCCCGGCGCAGGGCATGTTCGCCCACATAGGCAATGGGCCCGATGCAGGTCGGGCGCGACGCGATGCTCGGCACCAGGGATGAGTGTGCGTAGAATTCGGGAAATTCGCGCATCTCCCAACGCTGCCCGACGATACGCATCGGCTCTCCGGGGCCCGCGCGTTCCGGCGCCGCGGCGCCGGGCGGCGTCTTGCCGAATCCGGAAAGGCGCCCGAAGATGTAAGTCCCCCAGGCGGCAAGATCCTCGGCGGACCGCATCGGTTTGCCGAATTCGCCATCATTAGGGATGTCGATGCCGGCTCGCCGCTGTTCGCGCACGATGTCGGCCACCGACGCTCTCAAAAGCGCATCGAGTTGCGCTTCCTCGTGCGTCGCTCCGGTTGGTTTCGACCATGCCTCCCGCAAGGCCGCCGGTCGCGGCAGGCTTCCGGCATGCGTCGTCAGGATTCGTTCGCTGCTGCGTAACATCCAGAGTCCTCCCCTGATTGATTGCCGCGCGTTGCGTCGCGATGGCCATGCCTCGCCGTCGTCGGCGTTAAAAGAAACGGGATCCGTTTTCGCTGGCGCTCCGATGGGACGTCGATTGGAGCATATGGGGCGGCGGCAGGTCGGTGTCCCGACCGTTGCCGTGCGCGGCGCCCGCTCGCCAGAGCGACATCGCGTTTTCGCTGTCGAAGACCGGCGGAGGTGCGCGGTGTGATGGCATTGAAGGATGTGCTAACCCCACAGTTTCTTCGTGGCGATGTCCGCGCCCTGTCGCATCGCCTTGAACTTCTCCCAAACGACGGTCGGATGGACCTCGGTCTTGTAGAGGGCCTGGGAGGAGAAGCCGCAGTCGGCGCCGGCCATGACGTTCTCACGCCCCACGAGGTTGGCATAGCGGATGAGCCGCTCGGCGATCCATTCGGGATGCTCGACGATATTGCTGGCATGCGTGATCACGCCGGGGCACAGCACCTTCCCGTCGGGTACCTTGACCTGCTCGAACAGGTGATATTCGTGCTCATGGCGAGGGTTGGCAGCCTCGAAGCTGTACGAGCCGGCATTGATTTTCAGCACGTGGTCGATGATCTGCGGCAGATTCGCCTCGTGGATGCGCGGCCCCTCATTGATGCCGTAGCACGTATGAAAGCGCACTCGCTCGGGCGGAATCCCCTTCAGGGCGGCGTTCGTCGCCTCCACGTAGATTTCCGCGCGGCGCCTCTTCTGTTTGTCGTCGAGTCCAGGCTCGACGAAGATGTCGGAAAGGAAAGGGTCATCAACCTGCAGCAATATGCCGGCCTCAATGATTGCGCGATATTCCTTGTTCAGTTCAGCGGCGAGCGCGTGAAAGTACTCCTCATCCGTCTTGTAATACTCGTTGATGCCAACCCCCGAAGGCGCCGTAGCCGGAAGAAACACGTGGTGGTCCGGAACGCCTACGGCCGCCGCAGCGGCCTTGACGTTGGCAATGTCGATCGTCAGCTTGGCCTCTCCTTTGTACTTCACAGGGCCTGTGCAGACGACAGGAACGATCGGCAGTATGGCCCCGCCCATCATCGCTTCCTTGAAGTACTGCGCATAATATTCCGGAAAGGCCGATACCTCCTGTTGGAATAGCTGGAGCTTCTGGTCGGGGCGCGACTCGAATCCGTCAAACCGTTCACGAATGTAGGTGAAGAAGCCGGGCTTCGAATATTCCCCGTCAGTTACAATCTCGATGCCGCACTCAACCTGCTTCCGGACACAATCCCTCACGGCCTGCGCGAGCACGGAATTGAACTCCTGCTCGTCGTAACCTTGGCCGGAGTATTTCGCTTTAAGAAGGTCGAGGAGCTTGTGCGGGCGGGGAAGGCTACCGATGTGCGTGGTCTGAATGTGATCCGTATTTTGTTGTACCGTCATGGCCTCGCTCTCGTGCCGCCGCCATGCGACCGCTATTTGCCTCGAGGGATATGGAACTTCAGCACGATCGCCCTTTGTGTTCAACCGACAAGGAACGCCCCGTGTTTCCGCGATCGCATCTGCTGGCAAGTGCGGGTGCCCGTCGACCAGTCATGCGTGGTTCCACGCGCACGTGATCGTGGCTATCGCGGGCGGCCGCCCAGCTCCGGTCGCAAATGGTGGGGCCAATCGCCGCCAGGCCACCATGATTTTCGGTCGATGCGCACGGCAAGGCAGCCAAGTGGCGACGACGACAAGACCCCACAACGGGTCATGGATGAATTTGACGCGCGGTTGAGCGTGGTGACGCGACTAGCCGGCGGTGCCCGACGTGTCGTTCCAGATTCCGTCGGGCGTGTCGTGGCTCCGGTTCGGCCTCGACCTGCGCAACCCGCTTTGCAGGGAGGAGGGAACGCATCGAGCTCGCCGCGAGGTTTTTCCCGGGGGAAATCTCCCCGGGCGAAACGCGCACTCCGCGCGGCGTGATGCGAAAAATACCGTTCTGCAAATTCTTTCTTTGATCCGTTGTTCGGCTCCCTTCACGATGCCTGCAGGCGCAGCAAGTTTCGACGTCCCGCCAGCTGCGACAGACCCCGCGCGTTGCATTGACACTATCCCTCAATTCCCTCAATGCGCGCAATCGCGATGGCCATGGGGTTCCGAAACGGACTCTTAGCCCTCGAGCATTCGCGGCTGATCTCCCGGATGGTACCCGGAGCGCTGCGGTAACAAAGTCACGAGAGCGACAATAAGAAGAAGAATTACTGCCGACGCCAGCGGCCGGCTAAGCGCTAGGCCGCCATGATCTGCGGGCTTATCCAGAAAATCTCCGACCGTAGCCCCAAGGGGGCGGGTCAAGATGAACGCCATCCAAAAAAGCAGAACGCGCGATATTGTCGTCCAATAATAGATCGCGGCAAGTGCGGCGAGGGCTACGCCGAAGACCAAAGCCCCTCCATCGTATCCGAGCTTTGTGCCATCGGCCGTCCAATCCCCGAGTGCAGTGCCAAGCGTCTGCGAAAATGTGATCGTCACCCAGTAGAAGATCTCTGCCCTCGGAGTTGTGACGCTTTCGACGTTGATTGCTCCAAGAACGAGATACCAGGCCGCAAGAGACAGCAGAACGCAGGATAACAGAATGAATGAACCTCCCGCGTAACCGATTCCAAGCGATCGATCGAAGAAATCTGCCATCGCCGTTCCGACGGTCGTCGAAGCCACGATGGCGAGCCAATATGTCCACGGGTTGAACTTCCTTGCTGAGATCTGGGCGGCGACAGCCACAACGAGCACAAGCAGGAATATGCCGGTCCCGATTAGATAACCACCGTTGTGGGCATTCTGGTCAGCATGCAACCAGTTCATTGTCACGGTATCGCCACCGGTCTCGCCGAGAGTCGTGGCAAGAATTTTGATCACCCAAAATCCGATCGTGACAGCAGGTACCTTACTTCGAACATCGCCGTCCTCCGGACTCATGATGCATTCTCCTCGTCATTGTGCTGACACCAAGCAAACTATTTCGGCGATCGTGAGGAACAACGCTCGAACCACGGTTCGGGAAGCATCACCGATATGTGGATCCTCAACGCCCAACTCGTCCATGCGACCCGCCGGGGTAAATCATTTGCCAAGACGCAGGTACCGCCGACAGACACCGAACCAGCGAGCACGGCCCTGCACAATCGACGGGGCCGGGATCGTGACCACGGAGGTGTGTGGTTGTGAAATGCGGCTTCACGAAGGCCGGCGACCATGTCTCCATTGACGATGACACCCGCCACGCTCGCGCGGCGCTTGAGCGCACGGGTCACGCCCGGGATGGGATCGCAGCGCTCCGCCTGATGCGGACGGATCCGACCGGGACGATCGTCATGGCACGCGCGCGACGGTCTCGCCCGTCGTTGTCAACGGAGACACACGCTCGATAAGCGTGGAAGCAATGAACAGGTGACGCACACCGAGGTAGACCGTCACGCAACAATCGGCAAGGACGCGTCTCGAGCGAGGCAAAACCTCTCCGGCAAACCAGGCATCCCGTAGGTCGAACATAAGCCGATGACGCGCATTCCGCATCGTATTTATCGCCGCAGACCATGAAGCCGGAGTCGACATCGCGGCAAGGCGCGGCGCGAACGGCGATCCCCTCAGCGCGGCGTGAGCCGCGCTGCATCATGACATCGAAATGTGGTGGCCATGGCGTTTGAACCGCGCGTCAGACGTCGTTCTCGCGAGTTCGACGCCGGTACGAAACCGTGGTCTCCACGTGAGCGATTGCGGCCACGCGCACAGCCCGATTCATTTCCGTGTTGCGCAATCGGTCGCCACGTATCAGCCACGGTCGGCGCTCGTCCCCTGCTTGTTCAATCCACTTGACGCTTCGACCAAGTCGCTTATATCAGTGTGCGTCAAAATCGCAGGGCATGGAGTCGCCCTTACCTGCCGAAAGGCTGATGACTCCTATCGCGGACGGTCGCGGTGGGAGTGGTCGTGGGCCCGCCGCAAGGCGGGCTTTTTGCTGTTGGCGGCCAAACGATGGGAGTCGCATGCCCCTATCCGCCGTCTTGCGAGACAGGGCAAGTCCGCTTGCGACGAACGAGCGGGAGGAGACTCCGGCCGCAATGGCCGCACCGATGACACGAGAGGATGACGCGCGGGCATATGAACGACACGCAGGGCACGACATGCAAGAGCCTCCTGCGCTGTCGCGCAAAGCGTGACGCGCCGGACCTTCGCAGGGCCGGTCAGCGGCAGCCGGTCAATCTTGCGGCGATAGGGTCGCGACCGCACTTGGCGGAGGCCGGAACTTCGTCATGGGTCCTGTCGCATCTTCGGTCGACCGACGACGGGATG
>Ga0070740_10002872_pt1 | contig 19240 bp, 14 predicted proteins | sample Coa_R2_FD_67286 | JGI IMG/M metagenome (GOLD analysis project Ga0070740, IMG submission 67286) | Surface soil microbial communities from Centralia Pennsylvania, which are recovering from an underground coalmine fire - Coalmine... | ecosystem: Environmental > Terrestrial > Soil > Unclassified ...
GCCTCGCCGTTCTCCGTTGAAGAATCGTTCGCTCGCGATAAGCCCGGTGAGAGTCGTTAGCGTGAGCGCCGGAAGCACGAGGCCTTTAACCAGGCCTCCAAGTGCCAGGGACACCCAGAATCCAGCGAGTTCGGATCGCGACGCACGTCGTCCCTCCACGTCCTTGACGTAGATTGCCGCAAGACAGGCCATCTCCGCGGTTACGCACGCGAGCAGCACCGCATCGGTTGTCGCCTGATGCGCCTCGATCGTGAGCAGGGCCGAGCAGGCCAGCACGATAGCGCCCATCAAAGCCGCCCGTTCATCGAAAAGGATTCTCCCGATCCGGTATGTGAACAGGACCGCGATGAGCGCTCCGATGACCGACGGCAGCCGGTAGGGCCAGATCTTCTCTCTGTTTCCGATCCCGAACGCGCGCAGCGACACCGCCTGAAGCCAGTAGATGCCGATGGGCTTGTTGAGCCGATCCTCGGTTCCGAACCGCGGCCGCACGTAATCGCCGCTTGCCACCATCTGCCTGGCTGCCTGCGCAAAGCGGGCTTCGTCGCGGTCGATCGGAGGGATGGAGAAAAGTCCGGGAAGATAAGCGATGGCGCAAATCACGACCAGTGTGAGAATGGCCGCTCGCGTTTGCATCGAAGGTCTCTGCGCCGATTCCTCGGGTTCGGAAAAACGACGCTGCGCAAGCGGCGTCCTCACATCGGTCGCTCCCCGCGCATGACGGCCAAGAGCCGGACTATTCGATGAACGCGGAACATCAGGTGATCTCTGACTCGCCGGAGTATCGCGCTTCGGATTTGCGTTGCCAAGCGATACCCGAACCTCCCCTGTTCGGAAGGCTGATCTTCCATCTTCTGCCGCTCCGCCGCGGAACCATCATGAGAAATATCCGGCGCGCGTTTGACGGCCGTCTGACCGATTCCCAAACGGTCCGCCTCGCGCAGGCGGCCTATGGTCACATGGCGCGGTCGATCGCAGAGGTTCTGGCCTCCTCCACGATGTCGGCCGGGGAAGGAGACTGGCGGGTGCGCGTAGAGAACGTCGAAGCAGCGCTCCGCGCAGCATCGAAGGGCAACGGAGTGCTGATCCTTACCGGACACCTGGGCAACTGGGAGTTGGCTCTGCCCGCCGCCATCGCGGCATTCCCCGAATGGCAGGGCAGAATTCACATCGTGCGCAAAACCTTGCCGTGGCCTTTAGATTCCCTGCTCAGGCGGCGATTCGACAGGGCGGGAATCATTGTGATCCCAAGCCGCGGCGCGGCAAGGAGCGTCGTTCGCTTGCTGCGCCGGGGCGATGCGGTGATTTTCGTGATGGACCAGCATGCGGGCGGAAGCGACGGCATAGTCGCGGAATTCATGGGCGCGCCCGCATACACCTTCAGAAGCCTTGCGGTCCTCGCGCTGGCCACCGGGGCGCTGGTTGTGCCCGGCGCGACCTATCGCGAACCCGACGGGCGTCACGTGGTCAGGTTCGAGGAAGCGCTCCCAACCATCCGCACCGGCCATCTGGAAAATGACATCCTGTTGAACACCCGGATGTACAATCGGACTCTCGAGGAGCTGATATATCGCCATCCCGAACAGTGGTTCTGGATGCATCGACGATGGAAGGATGCGCACGGCAGGCCGTTGTGAACGTCAGTCCCTTACGACCGGACTTGCGATTGCGCGCGCCTCGCGCGAAAGCGCTTCCTGGAGCGCGGATGCGTCGATTCCCTCATAGTCGCATCCGATGCCGGTGAAACGGGTGAGCCGAAGCCGCACCGCGGCGAACGGAAGCGGCAGACAGGACCGATCCCAGGAGCGGAAGGTGATTCCGGGACGCGCGCTCGTCGCCGCAAGCACGATCCCGGCGCCCGCGCTCCGCGCGAGTTCCAGCACGAACGGCTGCGCAACCGCGACCGGACCCCTGGGGCCGTCCGCCGCGATCACGCCGATCCATCCCTCCTGGATTCGCCGGATGAACTCGCGCGCCGCGGGCACGGAGCGATTTCCCGGTTGGGCCATGATATGGTCGATCCCGAAATAACGCAGCATCGAACCCAGCAAACGCCCGTCAAGACTTGGAGTTATCAAAACGACGAGGCGTCTGCCGAACGGCGCGGCGAGGCCCGAGAAAGCGAGCAGATGAAGGAACATCCCATGGTAGGTCGCGAGGATAAGCGGCCGCGTCGCTACCGCCTCGCGCAGGATTCGCTCGTCCGGCCCCATCGCCCGCCACGACCGCACCAGCATCCTCAGGGGCACGATCGCCAACGGAAGCAGAAGCTTCTCGAGGATGTAGAACCTGGCGCGGCGGAGCGAACGTCTCAATGATTTCATCTTGCCGAATCCGGCGGTCGGCTTCGCCCCGCACCTTAGCGGGCCTCCGGGTGGCGCGAAAAGTCCCCTATCGCGGAAGATTCGCATGACACCCGGCAGCGCCGCAAAGCAATGTCGCCGATTCGTCGCGACCTTCGTTCCCCATGGCCTTCACGACACCACCAGGCACCGCGTACCGGGCGGATTGTTCGGCACATTGGATCGCTACGTTGCGCGCGAAGTTGCCGTTCCCATCGTTGTAAGCCTCGCGGTCGTCACGCTCGTCCTGATAGTGGTGAGGCTGCTCAAGCTCGTGGACCTCATCGTCAATCAGGGTGTGCCGCTGATTTCAGTCGCCGCCCTGCTCGCGCATCTGTTCCCCACGCTGCTCTCCCTGAGCCTGCCGATGGCGGTGCTGCTCGGCACGCTGCTCGGCATCGGACGCCTGTGCCAGGACAATGAGATGGTGGCGGCACGCGCGTGCGGCGTAAGTATCGGACGGATGGCGCTGCCGGTCGTCGTGCTCGTGGCGGCCCTCTATCCGCTGGAGATGCTGCTGTCGCTGAAGGTTGTCCCGTCGGCCAACGCGAGCCTGCGCGCGGAAATCATGCAGATCGCTCGAACCGGAATCACCGCGGGACTTCCGGAAAAGGTCTTCAACTCCGGCTTCGACGGGATCGTCATATACTTCGACCGCGCGGAGCCTCCCGGCAACCGGATCGACGACGTGATGATCCTGGACAACCGGGATCCGTCAGCGGCAACCTGGATCTTCGCCCGCTCCGCGCTGCTCATCCCGAACAGCACCGAACTGAGCGTCATGGTCCATCTCGAGCACGGATGGATCTACGCGGAAGAGCGAGGCAAGGATTCCCGCCGCATCGCCCGCTTCGACACCTACGATATAAAAGCGGCGCCGAAGCAGGATTTGGCCCAGGCCGCGCCGGCGCCGCCCGAACTCGGGATGGGAGCGCTTGCCGCCGTTATCGCAAGAGCGCGGGCGGCGGGCACGCCTGATATTGCGGCGGAAGTCGAAAGGGCCCGCCGATGGACCGTGCCGCTCGCCATCTTCCCGTTCGCGATGCTTGGAGTGATCCTGGGGTTGTCGCCGGTAAGAGGAGGGCGATCCGAGCGATTCGCAATGGCGCTGGCGCTTTTCTTCTGTTACTACGTGCTGATGCGCGGGGGAGAAGCGCTGGCTGAGGCCCGAATCCTCTCTAGCAATACCGGAGCGGCGATCCCCGACCTGATCTTTGCCGTTGCGGCCGCCACGCCCCTCTTCACCCGCGGATTGGACCTCGACGATCGCCGCGAAGGTCCCGCCACGAGGCTGCGAGAGCGCATTGCCGCGGCCTTCTCTCGCGTCGGGGCGGCAGACTTATGAAGCGCATCGGTCCGCGTACCGTGTTTCGGGTGATTGCGTGGGGAACCATCGAGCCATTTCTCCTCCTCACTGCCGCCTTCGCCCTTATCTACATGCTGACCGACGCCGCCGACCGCTTTGGCGCAATTGCCGGCGGCAACTCGGTGTTGGCCGGAATCGAATACCTGCTCCTGCGCGTCCCCGGCAACTTGAGCAAGCTTTTGCCCGCGGCCCTCATGGCCGGGGTGATGTTCGGATTTGCAAGGATGAACCGAAGCGGCGAGATCGTGGCGATGCAGTCGCTGGGCATCAGCAGGTTGCAAATGGCGGTGCCGCTCGCAGCGCTTGCCGTGCTGATAACTCTCGGTGATTTCATCCTGTCCGAAACGGTGGTGCCGACCACAAACTCATGGTCGCAGACGGTTCTCAACGCTCGCCTGCGCAGACGTCGCCCGGCACGAAGCGGTGCGGCGTGGATTCGCACCCGCGATGCGTTCGTGTTTGCCGCCCATTATGATCCTTCGCGCAAGGAACTGGAGGGCCTGACGATCGTCAATCTTTCCGATAACGCGACACTACGCTCAATCACGCAGGCGGAGCGCGCGTTATGGACCGGCAGGGGATGGAGCCTTGTCGATGCCCGGTCGGTGAGTCTCGGACCCGACAATCTGCCCGCGTTTTCGCCGGCGCCCGAGGCCTCGCTCAGGCTTGTCCCGGAGGACCTTGCCGCTCCCTTCAGCGTCAATCCCGAGGATCTCAGCCTTTCCGAACTCAATCGCTTTATCCGCAGCCTGGAAAGGCGCGGACTCAACCCGCGCCGCTATCTCAATCTGCGCGAACTCAAATACTCCCTGCCGTTCTCCTGCATCGTGCTCGCCGCGATGGGATTGGCGCTGAGTCTCGACCCGCTCCCCCGTCACGCCGGCTACGCGCGCAATATCGCGATGGCGATGACGGCGGGATGCGGGTACTGGCTGATGCTTGCGCTGACGATGTCGTTCGGAAAATCAGGCTTGTTGCTGCCATGGATGGGCGCCTGGCTTCCCAATATCACCTTCGGCGGCTTCGCACTCGGCAGGTTCCTGACCGGTGAAGAGCAATGACGCACGGCATCGAAGATGTCGCTGCCGCCGCGGACGGTTTCTGCGAACGGCTCGAGAGAGGCGAGATCCTGGTCTTCGAGGATACGTGGTTCCTCGTCGAGCAGGCTGATCGCGGACTATTGACCGGTGTCGCCGCCTCGTCGCTTACCGGCAAGAACATCTCCTATTCGCGCGAGTCCGGAACGTTGCGCGGCATGCGCGGGCGCCTTCAGGAACGCGTGCGCGAGGCGATGAGGCGGTACAGCGACCGGGCCGTTGAATTCTGCGGGCGGGTTCTCGCGCCATTCGCGCGCTCATGGCGGGTCGAACTATGCAGCTTTCGGCCGGTCGAGGAACGCGGCCGCGACCTGCCCGCGCGCGAGCGTAACGACCTCCTGCACGTGGATGCGTACCCGAATCGCCCCACCCGTGGAGCGCGCATCCTGCGCTTCTTCACCAATATCCATCCGTCTCACGATCGCGTGTGGATCACTTCTGACCCGCTTCATCGTCTCGCGCGGGACCAACGATGGCACGGATTGATTCTCGAAAATCCTCCGCGCCGTCGTTTCAGATCCCCTTCGTGGGCATTGCGAATCGCCAGTATCGCCGGACTTTCGTTGCCTGACCGGTCGTGCTTCGACGTGGCGATGCTCCGGATGCATGACCGCTTCAAGCGCAGCCGACAGTTTCAGGCGGAATGCCCGAAGCATCGCCATCGCTTTCCCCCGGGCGCAAGCTGGATGGTGTTCACCGATGCGGTCCCGCATGCGGTGGTCGAGGGACAATACGCCCTCGAGCAATCGTTTTTCGTTCCAAGGGATGCGCTTCTTAGGCCAGAGCTCTCGCCGGTAGCGTTATTGGACAGCCTGATCGGGCCTGGAATCGGGGGTTAAGCAGGAGGAGTCGCCGGGATTGGCAGGCATTCCCAAAACCAAGGTCGACGATTGCAACAGCGATTCGCGTGACGGCCTTCAATGCTTCGATCGGGATATGGCTCGATTCGAGACCCTGGTCGTGCCGATCCGCTCGGTTCTCGATCTGCTCAGCGTCACCCATGCGCCGGAGGTAATACAACGGTATCGCGACGCGATGGACTCGGGCGCCGCCTTCCCGCCCATCTCGGTCATTCGCGCGGGCCGGCGATTCATAGTTGCCGATGGGCACAAACGCCTGAGCGCATGCAAACGGCGCGGCATGACCCACGTGATGGTGCAGGTCTGGTCGTGGAGAAAGCTGGCCGCTGACCTGGGACGCCAGTTCGCTCGAAGCACCGCCAGGCTGGCTTCGCTTCTGTGGCGCAGCATCCACGATCCAGGCACGCGGCCGTGGCTGCGCAAGTTCTATTGGGACACCGTGTTGCACTGGCGCAGATTTCTTGCCGCGCTGCCCGCTTCGCTGGGACTCGCCGAACAAAAAGCCGCCGACTGCATAGCGCGTCCCGAGGGCACGTTTTTCAGGCTGGTGCGCGAATGCGCGCGGTTTCGCGGCCATCTCGTGGTCATCACCGTCAGTCTCGCGGCGCTCGGGGCCGCCCAGCTCTATCTCACATGGATCGCGAAGCTGTGGGCGGACGGACCTCTTCGAACCGGAGACCCTGGCGCGCTCCGTACGCTCGCCGCGCGAGCGTCGCTGAGTTGCATCGTCCTGATCCTCGGCCTGTTTTTCTCCCGGTATTTCCTGCAAAGCCTCAACCAGCATCTCGTGCAGGTGCTTCGCGATCGCGCTCAGCGCCGCCTTTTGGAGGTCGAGCTTGCGTCGGTGCGGAGGTTCCAGGTCGGGGAGCTGATGTCGAGGATGTTCAATGACGCGGGCGCGTTGACTCAGTTCGTGCGGGAAATTCTGCGCCGAGGAATCGGAGAAACCTTCGTCCTTGCGGGATCGCTCACAATGATCGTGCGGCTCGACTGGCGCCTTGCCGCCATCATCGCGTTGGTCGGACCTCCGGTCTATTTCCTTCTGAGCTATTGCGGCGGGTATGTGCGCAGGCGAAGCGCCGAGGCGCAGCAGGAAGTCGGCGCCTTGAGCGCGGTTTTCACCCAACAACTTGCCGGCCTCAGCACCATCAAGGGATTTCAGACCGAAGCGGCCGAGCAGCGCGTTTTCGAACGGAAGGACACGCTCTATCGACGTCATGCGATGAGAAGCCAGTTCTGGCTCGCGCTCATGACGACCGGCGTGTGGGCCCTCACCTTCGCCGCGCTGCTCGCCGTCGTATGGTACGGCACATACCAGGTCGCACTCGGACGCGTCACGCCGGGAGTTCTGTTCGCTTTCTGTCTCTATGCCGTCCAGACCGTCGAGCCCGTGCGCCGTCTGGGAGAAGTGCATGGGTTGACCCAACAGGCGCTCGCCGCCGCATCGCGCGTCTTCGAGATCATCGACCTCGCCCCGGTCGAACACGATGACGGGGTTGCGCTCCCCGATACGATCAAAGGCGCGCTTTACTTCGAAGGCGTGGATTTTCAATATCCTTCAGGGCGCAGCGTCCTGCGCAAGCTCAACTTCACGGTCGCCCCCCGTGAAACGGTTGCCATCGTGGCTGCCAGCGGCGGGGGCAAGAGCACGATCGCGAACCTGATGCTGCGATTCCTGGCGCCGACCGGCGGCCGCATCCTGCTCGATGGAATCGACATTCAAGAAGCTCGGCTTTCGCAACTGCGCCGCGCGATTTGCGTCGTCGAACAGGATCCCTTCATCTTCTCCGGCTCCCTGTTTGACAACCTGCGTTACGGCTCTCCCGACGCGGAACCCGAACGCGTTAACGCAGCCATCGCGCTGGCCGGCCTGGATCGCTTCCTCGCCGCGCTGCCCGCCGGGCTCGATACTCAACTGGCCGAAAGCGGACGCAATATCTCCGGTGGACAGTATCAAAGGATCGCGCTTGCGCGGGCGATCGTTCGCGATCCCGCCGTCCTCGTGCTCGATGAGGCGACCAGCGCGGTCGACAGCGAGACTGAACAGGGCATCTTCGAAGGGATCGCGCCCTGGCTCGCACGGCGAACCGTGCTCATCATGACGCATCGGCTGTCCACGGTGATGCGATTCCCAAGGGTGATCGTGCTAAGTGAGGGCGCGATTGCGGGCGACGGCAATCCGGCCCTGCTGATGAGAACCTGTCCGGTTTTTCAACGGCTGTTCGCCGAGCAGGTGGCGCCGATGGCGGAGCGGGAAGCGCCGGTCACCTGACTGCCTCGCCATGATCGGCCAGCCCCCGGAACACGCGCTCGTACCGATCCGCCGCATCTTCCGGAAGATGATTTTTGCGGACGCGAATCAGCCCGCGCTGGGCGATGCGCGCGGCTTCCTCCGGATTGGCCAGAAGCCGCGCGAGGCCCTCCGCCAGGTCGCAGGGATCGTCGGCCTTGACGAGCACGCCGCACGCGTCGCCCCCTTCGCCGAGTGCGTCGATGATTCCCGCGACCGCGTAGGCCGCAACCGGCGTTCCGCAGGCCATCGCCTCGAGCGCAGTGAGCGGCATGCCCTCGCCGAGACGGCTATGCGTCGGCATCGCAACGACTTCCACCGCGCCGAGGGCCTTCTCGACGTCGGCATCGGGTGCGCAATGAACGTAGTTCTCGAGATGAGCGGGCGCGGCGAGCTTCACTATCGATTCCCGATCGCGCACCCTCCCGCATACGAGCAGCCGCAGGTCAGTTCCGTTGCCGCGAATCCGCGCCGCCGCGTCCATCACGTCGCCGATACCCTTGAGCGCGTCGTCCCCGCCGAAGAAGCCCACCCATCTTCCTTCGCCGTCAAGGCCCATCGAACGTCTCAAGCGGGCGCGTTCCTCGGGCGACGGCGCTCCATCCCTGATCCGGAACCTTACCGGATTGGGAATCACGTGGATGCGCTCGGGCGAGATGCCGGGTCGGGCGGTCAAAGCGGACCTTACAGCTTCGCTGACCGCGATCACCGCTTCGGCGCGCCGGTTGGCGAGCCATCGGACCGCCGGGGGCAGGGCGAGCGACATGTGGCGCGCGAGCACCAGCGGAGCCTTCCGGAGGGGGCGCGGCAGCAGGCACGTCCATACCCATTCGTCCGGAGTGGTCGCGAAAAGAATATCGGGATGGAAACCGCGGACCGCGCCCGCGATTGCCGCGACGGAGCGGACATCGGCGGGTCCCGCGAATGCCGCCAGCGCGCGTTCATCGGCGGCGCTGTCAGTTGCGCGCAGCAACTCCGGTTCGCACGCTCGCGCAAGCAGAGCCGCAACCCGATGGCCTCGCTCGCGCATCATTCCGAGCATCTGCACGCTCACACGCTCGGCCCCTCCGGCAATTTTCGATCCGCATATCCAGAGGATTCTGAGCGTCTTCAACTGCCCGACCGTCGCGCCGAAGTCACGACTATCTATGCCATGCGGAAGACCCGCGCAAAAGAAAGCTTGCGGTGATCGATGAATCCGAGCGGCGACCGGCATGAATTCGATCGATTCGCCGCGGGTCGCGGCGGAATTGCCGCAGCGATTGTCCTTCTGCTGATCGCCCTGTTTCTGACCGCCGGTCCCTTCGTGCCGGCGATCGCGAAACCGCTGCGAATGCCGTACGTCGATCCTCCGGTCAGCATCCTGCTCGCGCTCCTGGCCGCCGGCAGAATCTTTGGTTCGCGATTCAATTGGAAGTGGCGCTCGGCTTCCCTCCACAAGATTCAATGGCCGCTGATACTTGGCTACGGTCTGCTGCTTTCCTGGATTTCGATCCACAAGCACCTGGCGATCGATTCACATCCCGATCTTGGAATTTTCGACAACGCATTGTGGAACACCCTCCATGGACGGCCGCTCTATAGCTCCATACTCGGGCGAAATTTCCTCGGCGAGCATGTCGCTCCGATACTCATCCTGCTCGCGCCGATCTACCGGTTGTTTCCCTCTCCCTCGACGCTGCTTGTCGTCCAGTCCTTTGCGCTGGCGCTGGCCGCAGTTCCGGTCTTCTGGGTTGCGGACGAGCATCTCGGCCGCGGGCCGGCTTTGGTCCTTCTAGCGGCCTATTTCGTGAACCGCGCAATCCTGGGAGCCGCGTTTTTTGATTTTCATGAGATCGCGCTCGCGGTTCCGATGCTGTCGTTTGCCTTTTACTGCTCGGAGCGCGGACGGGACGCCCTCCTGGTGATCCTGCTCATCGTCGCCATTCTCTGTAAGGAAGAGGTCGCGCTGGTGGTGAGCGCATTCGGAGTTTACCTCGGGCTTCGCAGGGGATGGGGACGGCTGCCCATTGTGCTCATCGCGCTCGGCATCTTCGTATTCATGTTCGAATACCAGGTCGTGCTGCCGTTCTTCCGCGGCCGTCCCGCTCCCTACATCGATCGGTACGGATATCTCGGCGATACGCCGGGGAGCATTGTGGCGTCTATTCTCGCGCATCCTCTGTCGCTGGCCGCGGCAATCCTGAGACCCGCGAAAATCGAGTACTTCGTCCTTCTCTTCGGTTCGGTCGCATTCATCCCGTTCCTCAGTCCGTTGCAGATGATTCCGGTACTGCCGACACTGGGGCGGATCGCCTTGAGCGGACTGCCGCCCGAATACTCGATGGATTTCCACTATTCGGCTGAACTTGTACCGTTTCTTTTTTTCTCGACTGTCTTCGGGATGGAAAAGATCCTGCGCTGGATTGAGGAGCCGCGCGGTCGCGCCTTCCTCGAAGGCTTCCTTGGACGCGATGCGCTTCGATGGTTGCCGCCGGTCGAAATCGTCACGGCCGCGGTTCTCGTTGCATCAGGATCGCTCGGCCGCAACCCGCTGCGCGTCGTGTCGGGCGGGCGAGTGATGTCCGATGCGGCGGGAGTGGCGTGGCTTGCGCAGCAGGTCCCGCCCGATGCGCGCATCGCGGCGGACGACACGCTGGTGGCTCACTTCTCCAGCCGCCGCGATATATCGATCCTGCCGATTCTTGGAGATGCGGACTATGTCCTGATGGATTTTGCCGGGGACCGGTACGAATACCCGCTGGGTCGCGAAGAGCATCGCAGGAAGCTGCTCGATCTTACGCTTCGCGGTGACTATGCGATCGCATGGGCGCAAGACGGCCTTGTGATGCTTCAGAGAAGAAAAGCCGCGGCCGAAGACCCCTCAACCGCGCTCGTGGACATCCTGTTTCGGTTTCCCCGCGATTCCCTCCAATCGAGCAGAAGCCGGGGCGGAGACCCGCGCCTTCATCGCGCGACATTCACGATGCCGCATCTTTTTCCGCCCGGCGACTATCGCGTCCGCTTCCTGCTTCGCGCGCCCGCTCGGTCGCAGGTCGAGGCAAAACTCGCCGTGTCGGCCCTCAAGGACAACCGCAACCTTCATCCGCAGATCCTGGCCCGGCAGGAGCTCGTCTTGCCGGAAGGCGACCGGGAACACGAGGTCGAACTCCGCTTCGCAAACCCGTCGTGGAATCTGCTCCAATTCGCGGTGATATACCCTTCGCGCGGGAGTCTGGACGTGGACTCGATTGATGTGAAACCGTCGGGTTCCAGCGACAAAGTCCTGGCTCAACTTGACAACTATTGAAAGCCGTCACAGCCGCGATGCACGACGAAGTTCGGGACTTCCTGGCAAGAATGAAGAAGGCGATGCCCGAGCGGTTCAGGCGCGCGCGCGTGCTCGAAATAGGCAGCTTCAACATCAACGGTTCCGCGCGTGAGTTTTTCGAGCAGTGCGACTACGTGGGATGCGATTGGCGCTGCGGGCCCGGCGTGGACATCGTGGGTCTCGGTCATCAGCTCGACTTTCCCGATGGATCCTTCGATGTGGTCGTCTCCACCGAATGCCTCGAACACGATCCTCATTGGCGCCAGACGCTTGCCGCGATGAAACGGATGCTGAAGCCGGGCGGGCTGATGCTGGTCACCGTGGCGGCCTTCGATCGCAAGCCGCACGAACTCGACTGCGCTCCCAATCGCCACTACCGCAATCTGCAGCCCGAGGACCTGACCCCGTTTCTCGAGGATCGCGTGATTTACGAGGAGAATCTGCTGATCCACGGAATCCATTTCGCCTGCATCAAGCGCCGGGGCTTCGTGGGTTCGCTGCTCGGAAAGCTCGGATTGGGATCGGGAAGATGAAACCGGTCGGAAAGCACGGCTCCTCAACCGACGAAACCATCCTGGTCTGCGGAGGCGCAGGCTTCATAGGATCGAACTTCGTCCGCCACGCGCTCGGAGCGTCGCCCGCGAAGCTTGTGGTTCTCGACAAGCTCACCTATGCGGGGTCGCTGAGAAATCTCGAAAGCGCACGAAGGAATCCACGCTTCAGCTTCGTCCAAGGGGATATCGGCGACCGCGCAACGGTCGATGACGTTCTGCGGGCGAATCGCCCGCGATGGATTGTCAACTTCGCCGCCGAAACCCACGTCGATCGTTCGATCGACGGGCCCGACGGCTTCGTGCAGACCAACGTGCTGGCCACGCTCTCGCTGCTCGAAGCCACCCGCTTGTACGCGGACCGATGCGGCGACTCCGCCTTTCGGATTCTCCAGGTCTCCACCGACGAGGTGTACGGCTCGCTGGGTGAAGCGGGCGCGTTCCGCGAGGGCGATCCTTACGCGCCCAATTCTCCGTATGCCGCCACCAAGGCGGCGGCCGATCATCTCGTTCGCGCCTATTCGCGCACCTACGGCCTTCCGGCTCTGATTGCCAATTGCTCGAACAACTACGGGCTCCATCAGCATCCCGAGAAACTGATCCCCCGGATGACCCTGAACGCAATTGCGGGTCGCGAGCTTCCAATCTACGGTGATGGTCTAAACGTGCGGGATTGGCTGTTCGTTGAGGATGCGTGTGAGGCACTGCTGATGGTGCTGATTAGGGGCGCGCCGGGCGACCGCTTCAATATCGGCGGCGAAAACGAACGCACCAATCTCGAGGTCGTCGCGATGGTGTGCGAGCTTCTCGAATCCGAGTTCCCCGCATCGCACAACCCTGCGATTCGCGCGAAAGGTCTCAACCGCTACGACCAATTGCGACGGTTTGTCGCCGATCGCCCCGGGCATGACCGCCGCTATGCGATCGACAACGCCAAAATCAGGCGGGAACTCGGATGGCGCCCGCGGACCGACTTCCGTGACGGATTGTCGCGGACCGTTCGATGGTATCTATCGAACCGGGAGTGGTGCGATGCGATGCGCTTCGAAAAGGCGGAGCCGCAACCCCGCATGCGGAAGAGGGCGCACCGGCGCGGCCTGCCGCTGGTGAAACCGTGATGCGATTCGATGCCGCCGAACTTCCGGGCGTGATCGTCGTCACGCCCGAAGTGTTCCCCGACCGAAGAGGATTTCTCTTCGAAACCTACCACCAGGAAAAATTCCGCGAAGGTGGAATCACGGCGACTTTCGTCCAGGACACCCAGTCGCGCTCGTCCTTCGGCGTCATCCGCGGCTTGCACGCCCAGCGGCTTCATCCCCAGGCCAAGCTCGTGCGTGTCCTGCGTGGCGCCATTTTCGACGTCGCGGTCGATATTCGCAGGGGATCGCCGACCTTCCGGCGATGGGTTGCGGTGGAATTGTCCGCGGACAACCGCCGGATGCTTTTCATCCCCGGTGACTTCGCTCACGGATTCTGCGTCCTATCCTCGTATGCCGAAGTTGAGTACAAGACCGGCGATTTCCACGCCCCGGGCGACGAGCTCAGGATTGCATGGAACGATCCGAGTATCGGCGTACGATGGCCCACGACCTCACCTGTGCTCTCTGAGGCCGATTCCCGCGCCCGGACCCTCGATGAACTAATCGACCTGCTGCCGATCCATGATCCCAGCCGGCGATGAAGCTGCTTGTAACAGGAGCCGGAAGCCGGCTTGCGCGCTCGCTCGCGGCGAATCTTTCCAGCCATGATCTGATCCTTCGAAGCCATCGCGACCTCGACATCGCCGATCCCCGCGCCGTCGAAGGCGCGCTCCTCGATGAAGCTCCGGACGCAGTGATAAACACGGCGGCTTTCAATGACGTCGATGGCGCCGAGGGGCGGGCGGCGGACGCATACCGCGTCAACGCTTCCGGCCCCCGCAACGTCGCGATTGCGACGGCACGCGCGGGAATTCCGATCGTTCACTTGTCGACCGACTATGTTTTCGACGGAGCCCTGGGCCGCCCGTACGTCGAATCCGATCGTCCCAATCCGCTTTGCGTGTACGGCGCAAGCAAGCTCGAGGGTGAAGCCGCGATCGCCGAAGCGAATCCCAGGCATCACATCGTGCGAACCGCGTGGCTCTATGACGAGCGCACGACGAACTACGTCACGACGATGTGCGATCAGGCCCTTGCCCACGGACGGGTCAAGGTCGTGGACGACCAGTTCGGGTCGCCCACCTATCTGCCCCATCTGGTGCGCGCGCTGGAAGAATTGCTCCGGACGAGCAGTTTCGGAATAAGGCATCTGGCCGGCGCGGGAACCGCTTCGCGTTTGCAGATCGTTGAATCGATATTGAGGGGCCTTGGCATCGTCGCGCGACTCGAACGGGTCGCCTTGCGCGATTTTCCGGCTGCGGCTCGGCGGCCTGCTTTCTCCGCACTGGCGACCGAAGTGGAGCCGCGAATCGAATTGCCGCATTGGAGCGCCGGTGCCGCGGCCTTTGTCGAAGCGGCGGGTCGAAGCCGCCAACGCGATCGCTTCAGCCCGCCCTGGGCGGAGGGATCTCGTCGGCAACAACGCTGATCGGAGTAAGCCTAAGGCCCGAGTCCTCCGCGCCTTCCTCGAGGTAGAGGGCGTCCGAGTTGACCCGCCATTGATCGTATCGGCTCCCCAGGATGTTGCGCGCGGCCATCAGCCCCGTCAGCATCGCGTGATCCTGGTTGTTGTACTTGTGCATCCCGTTGCGCCCGGCGACCTGTAGATTCACCGCTTCCTTCTCCAGAAACATCCGAATAGTCTCGACGTTCCGCTGGTAGGCGCCATCGTAGATCGGGTAAGCCGCGGGTTGGCGGACGACCGCGCCGTCCACGATCGAGGATTCCTCCGCGAGCCCCAGATGGACCAGCTCGCGCTTCGCCATCGCGAGCAGACTCTCGTCGCTCTCGCGCCACATTGAGCTCGAATCGAAGCAGAAATACTCAAGCCCAAGCACCGTGAAGCGCGCATCGGAGACCATCTCGGGGCTCCAGTTCTTGAAATTCTGTATCCGCCCGACTCTTACCTCCGGATCGTGGATGTAGATCCACTGGTCGGGAAAGACCTCTTCGCGATCGAGAATAAGCGCGACCGTGATGAAATCGCGGTAGCGGAGATTTGCGGCGGCACACGCCACCTCGGACGGCGCCGGCGGATCCATCGCAAGGATCAGCTCCCGCATCGGCATCGTCGAAACGAAGAAGTCTCCCGCATGCCGTTCGGTTCCCTTACCGCTGCCGGCAATCACGGCGCGTATTCGATTGCCTGACCGCTCGAGAGCCTCCACCCGCTCTCCCATCCGTATCTCCGCCCCCATCGTCTCCAGTTTCTCTGCGAGCGTCTCCCAGACTTCTCCGGGGCCGAGCCTCGGGTAACGAAAACGCCCGATCAGAGTTTTGATCACCGGCTGGTCGTTGCGTCCGGGAACCTTGAGTGCCGCCCTGATGACGGCGGAGAGCGAGAGTCCGCGGATTCGCTGGGCGGCCCAATCCGCGCTGATCGCGTCGCACGGGATGCCCCACACCTTTTCCGTGTAGGTCTTGAAGAAAATCTCGTAGAGGCGGCGGCCGAACGCGTGCGTTACCCAGTCCTCGAACGTCCTTATCTCGCGTTTCCTCGCCAGACGGGCCCGCACGTAGCTGCCGACGCACGCCGCCGATTCGAGCGGTCCGAGGTTTTTAAGCGAATCGATGATTTCGAGCGGATACTTGAACAGCACTCCGCGGTAGAAGATTCGCGACTTCCGGTCCCGCGTCAGCATCCGCTCGCCCGCGATCTCCGTCCACAGTTGCTCGATGAGAGGATTCTTGGAGAAGAAGCGATGGCCCCCGATGTCGAAGCGGAAGCCCTTGTACTCCACGGTCCGCGAAAGCCCACCGACTTTGTGGGTGTCCCGCTCCAGAATGGCGACGGGGACCCCGGCCTTGCGAAGCTCGTATGCCGCAGTGAGTCCGGCGGGGCCGGCTCCGATTACCACGACGCCGCCCGGAAGCTCACGGGCCGCAACCGTATCGCGCTCCGCGGCCATTCACGTCGGCCCGCGCCGACGGTGCGAGCGCGAACCGCGCGGCAGGAAATCGGAAATCGATATCGTCATCGCAATCATGCTTCGAGCGACAGTCCCCGAGACTCATCGACAAAACCCAGGAAGAGCGCGGAACTGGCAAGCGCTCCGACTCCCATCATTGCAACCACGGTCGCGACAGGAGTCACATGTGCAGCCATCGCCGCGACCAACGCCTGCCCGGCGATGCTTCCCGCCGCTCCCGCCAGCGCGATATAGGCCACCGCGGTGGCCCGAACCGGGGTAGGGAACAATTCGGTCGCGGCAGCGGTGCCTCCAACGATCAAACCGTTGGTGGCCGCTCCCAACACGGCGAAACCCGCGGCGAGCCAAAGCACTGGCCATCGGTAGCCGCCCGGCGGTCCAAGAAAGCAGAACAGCATAGCCAGCGCGACGAGCGCTCCGAATCCTGCCACCGTCCACACCCGCCCCACCCTATCGCACGCCATCGCCCCGAGCGGAAACCCGCTCAGCGCCGTCACTCCCGCGAACAGAAAAGCCCCGCTTGCCATTTCCGGCGAGAGCCCGGCATCGCTGATTGAATGAAAGTATCCCCAGTTTCGAGAGGCGCTGATAGCGGCGGTGCTGCAAACGCTCGAGGTCATTAACACCGCAATCCGGCGGCCGTGAATCCCCCGGAAGAGCGCGCCGGACAAACTCGATGACGCCGGGTCGCGCTCGTCCCCCGGCCGCCAGAATTGTTTATCCCAGTCTCCGCGCAGCAGCCACGGAGCCGCAAGCAGCGGCAATCCGGCAATCCACAACATCCACCGCCACGACAGGGCAAGATGCCGCAGCGCGGGCATCAGCACGATGCACAATCCCGCGCCGGCCCCGAGGGCCAGTCCGCCAAGGCCCTGTCCGGTCGCGCGATCGGAAGGATCGAGAACTTCCGCGATGACGACCGGGGCGCCCGCGACTATCGCGGAGGCGGTTGCCACGAGCGCGGTATCGAATATGACGAATGGGACGAGAGCGCCGGAAAGTGCCGCCGCCGCGGCGCTCACCGCGCCCCCGATTACACACCATCGCAGGACCCGCCCTCGTCCCAGCGAATCGAACATCCGCCCGAGCATGAAGGCGCCCGCGGCGGAGAGCGAGACGAGAGCGAACATCCGTGCGAGGCCGGCCGGACGAAGCCCGAAACTCTGCATCATCCAGGGCGCCGCGATTCCGTTGATCGTCACCGCGAAACCCTGCGGTACGAGCAACGCCAGGATGGCGGCGAGCCGCATGTCTCGCAGCAGCCGCAGGCCGAGCCATCGCATCATCCGCAGCAGTATGCGTGAAGCCCCATCCGGGCGGCAAACCCCGCAAGCGGACTTGCCGCCCGGCCCTTCTCCCGCCTACGGTAAGGGGCGATGGAAGGTGGCGGGCCGCGACTCAGCGTGGTGATCCCCGCGCGAAACGCGTCGTCGACCCTCGCCGCCTGCCTCGACGCGGCGTGCGCGCAGGCCGATGATGACATCGAGATAATCGTCGTTGATGACGCGTCGTCGGATTCGACCGCCGCGATCGCCTCCCGCTACCCGGCAAAGCTGATTCGATTCTTCTCCCATCGCGGCGTGGCGGCCGCTCGCAATGCCGGCGCGTGTGAGGCTCGTGCTTCCGTGCTCCTGTTCATCGATGCGGACGTGGCCGCGCGGCCCGGGCTTTTCCGGAACGGGCTTCGCGCGATGGCGGAGAGCGGCGCCGATGCCGTGATCGGCTCGTACGACGATCGCCCCGCGTCGCGATCGATCGTGAGCCAGTTCAAAAACCTCGCCCATCACCATTTTCATCAATCGTCCCCGGGCGCCACGACCACCTTCTGGGGCGCGTGCGGCTTCGTCAAACGCGACCGATTCGTCGAAGTCGGCGGATTCGACGAGGTGCGATTCACGCTTCCTTCAGTCGAAGACGTTGAATTCGGGATGCGAATGGCGCATCGGGGCGGCTCGATTCGCATCGAACCTTCCCTTCAGGTGACGCACCTCAAGCGATGGACCCTGGCGGGTCTCATCCGGACCGACATCGCCCGCCGCGCGATTCCGTGGACGGTGCTTGGATTGGAAACCGGCTCCCTGCCCGACAATCTGAATTTCTCGTGGACGCAGCGAATCGCCGCCGCCTTTGCGATGGCGGAGCTGTGCGCGCTGGCAGCGTTCGTCGCGGGATTCAAGGAGGGGCTTCTTGCCGCCCTGTTGTTCGCGATCGTTGCAGTCGGCCTGAACCTGAGCCTCTTCGCGCTGTTCCTCGAAAAGGGGGGCGTGCGGCTTGCGATCGGCGGGTTCTTTCTTCAGCAGCTTTACTACCTGTACTCAATTGTTGGTTTCGGAGCGGGCGCGATGGTCTTTTGGATCGGGCGAATCCGCTCGCGGTACGGCGCAATACCCGCGCCCATGTACGTCGCCGGTTTCGCCGCGGTCATCGCTATCCAACTTGCCGTCATCTACCAGCGAAGGCAACTCCACCCGGGAGACTTCGATGTCGCGCGGGAATTCGGCCGGCGCTTCCTCGCCGGCGAAGACATTTACCGCGGCGGCCTCGAATATCCCTACATGCCGGTCGCGGCGATGTTCTTCGCGCCGATGGCGATGCTGCCGGCGGGTGTCGCGTTCCTCCTGCGCTATGCCATCGCAGTGGCCTGCGTCATCGGCGCGTTGGCGTTGCTGTTCAGGATGGCGGCAGAGGATGCGCCCCGACCGGCCCGCAGCGGACTCCAGACAGGTGCGATCACCGCGATCCTCGCCTCTCACTATATTGTTCGAGACCTCGATGATGCCGGGCTGCATCTGGTCCTGCTCGCGATGATCGTGTTGGGGGTGGCGATGGCGCGAAAGGGGCGCGACCTGATCGCGGCCCTGTCCCTGAGCGTACCCATCGCGATCAAAATCACACCGGTGCTGCTCGTGGCGTTGATGGTTTGGAAGCGGCGATGGAAGCTCGCGATGCTTTCGAGCGTGGCCGCGATTCTGTGGATAATGGCTCCCGCGATTCCCCTCGGCGCTTCACGATGGGCCCGCTTTCAGGAGCACTGGGCCCGGACCGCGCTCGCGCAGGCCCTCGGAGGCTCGGCGGCCGAAGCGGCGGGAACGGAACACGCGCCGCAAAATCAATCGCTTCGGGCTGCTATCGTGGAATGGGCCGCCTCCCTGCGAACGCAAGAGCAGGCCCCGGCCTCCCGGGCGATCGGAGAGCATATGGCTACCGCCGCCGCGATTGGGCTTCTGATGCTCTTTGGATGGTGGTCGCGCAGGCCCTACCAGAACGATCACGATCCCGCCTGGATGCTCGAGTCCTTTACCGTGCTGGTCGTGATACTCCTGCTGTCGCCGGTGACATGGACGCAGCATATGGT
>Ga0070740_10002874_pt1 | contig 19237 bp, 16 predicted proteins | sample Coa_R2_FD_67286 | JGI IMG/M metagenome (GOLD analysis project Ga0070740, IMG submission 67286) | Surface soil microbial communities from Centralia Pennsylvania, which are recovering from an underground coalmine fire - Coalmine... | ecosystem: Environmental > Terrestrial > Soil > Unclassified ...
CCCGTCGCCTCCCTCGGCCCGCAGCTGGCTGCAGAGCGAGATCAGCTCCGCGAGGTCGGCGACCGCCGCCACCTCGTGCAGGGCCGAGATGCGGGCCACGCCGTGCGCGTACAGGTAGTCGCCGAGCAGCAGCGCGGTGTCCTCGTCGGGCGGCTCGAACAGGCGCGGACGGCCGTAGTGGACGAGGTAGCCCTCGTAGATCGTCTCCAGGCCGAGGGCGTAGCGGACCTCGCCGAGCGGCGAGAACACGGGGTGGCGTTCCCAGCGCTCGCGGGGCCGCAGGCAGTCGCGCCAGAGGGCGCTCTCCCGGGCGGCGTCGCCAGCGATCGTCTCCCAGAGCTCAGCCGGCAAAGGCCGCCACCGCCGCCACGGTCCGCTCGATCTCCTCCTCGCCGTGCGCCGTCGAGGGGAAGAGCGCCTCGAACTGCGAGGGCGGGAGGTAGACGCCCTGCCCGAGCAGGTGCCGGAAGAGCGCGGCGTAGCGGGCCGTGTCGCAGCGCTGGGCGTCGGCGAAGTCGCGCACCGGCGCCTCGGTCGCGAACACGGTGAGCAGGGCGCCGACCCGCTGCACGCGGCCGAAGGCGGCCAGCCCCGCCTCGAGACGGGCGGCCCGCCGTTCCAGCTCCGCGTACAGGGACGGGTCGCGCAGGCGCCGCAGCACCGACAGGCCCGCGGCGGTGGCCAGCGGGTTGCCGGCGAGCGTCCCCGCCTGGTAGACGGGCCCCAGCGGGGCGAGCAGGTCCATGATCTCGGCCCGGCCGCCGATCGCGGCGAGCGGCAGGCCGCCGCCGACGATCTTGCCGAGCACGGTCAGGTCGGGCAGGACGCCGAACCGCTCCTGCGCGCCGCCGCGCGCGACGCGGAAGCCCGTGATCACCTCGTCGAAGACGAGCAGGGCGCCCGCGGCGTCGCAGAGCCGGCGCAGCGTCTCGAGGTAGCCCGCTTCGGGCGGCACGACTCCCATGTTGGCCGCCACCGGCTCGACGATCACGGCAGCCAGCCCGTCGCCGTAGCGGACGAACGCCTCGGCCGCCGCGTCGGCGTCGTTGTAGGGGACGACGATCGTGTCGGCCGCGGCGCCGCTCGGCACCCCGGGCGAGCCGGGGATCCCGAGCGTCGCGAGGCCCGAGCCGGCGCTGGCCAGGAGGGCGTCGGCGTGGCCGTGGTAGCCGCCCGCGCACTTCAGGATCCGGTCGCGCCTCGTGAAGGCGCGGGCGAGCCGGAGCGCCGTCATCGCCGCCTCCGTCCCCGACGAGACGAGGCGCACCTTCTCGACCGACGGCACCGCGTCGACGATCTCGGCAGCCAGCTCCACCTCGGCCTCGGTCGCCGCGCCGAAGCTCGTGCCGCGCCCGGCCGCCTCCCGCACCGCCGCCACCGTCTGCGGGTCGGCGTGGCCGAAGAGGAGCGGCCCCCAGGACATGACCCAGTCGAGCAGCCGGTGCCCGTCCTCGGTCTCCAGGTAGGCGCCGGCGCCGCTGCGGACGAAGAACGGCTCCTCGAGGCCAACGGCGCGCATCGCGCGCACCGGCGAGTTCACGCCGCCGGGAATCAGCTCGAGCGCGCGGCGGTAGCGCTGCGGCCGCGCCGTCACAGCCACCCGGCGAGGTCCTTCGTCCAGTAGCTGATGATCAGGTCGGCGCCGGCCCGCTTGATCGCCGTCAGCGACTCGAGCGCAGCGGCTCGCTCGTCGATCCAGCCGGCCCGGGCGGCCGCCTTCACGAGGGCGTACTCGCCCGAGACGTTGTAGGCGGCGAGCGGCGCGTCGAACGCCTCGCGCACGGCGCGGATCACGTCCAGGTAGGACAGCGCCGGCTTGACCATGATCGCGTCGGCGCCCTCCTCGAGGTCGAGCTCGCACTCGCGCAGCGCCTCGCGCAGGTTGGCGGGATCCAGCTGGTAGCTGCGCCGGTCGCCGAAGGCGGGCGCGCTGCCGGCCGCCTCCCGGAAGGGGCCGTAGAAGGCCGAGGCGTACTTCGCCGAGTAGGCGAGGATCGGCGTCGACTCGAAGCCGTGCTCGTCGAGGGCGTCGCGGATCGCGCCCACGCGGCCGTCCATCATGTCGCTCGGCGCGACGACGTCGGCGCCGGCCTCGGCGTGGCTGACCGCCGTGCGGGCCAGCAGCTCGAGGCTACGGTCGTTGTCGACCTCGCCGTCGACGACGACGCCGCAGTGGCCGTGGGAGGTGTACTCGCAGAGGCAGACGTCGGTGACGAGGACGAGCTCGGGGAAGCGCGGCCGCAGCGCCCGCAGGGCCTGCTGGACGATCCCCTCCTCGGCCCACGCCCCGCTCGCCTGCTCGTCCTTCTCCGGCGGGACGCCGAACAGCAGCACCGCCCGCACCCCCGCCGAGCCGACTGCCTCCACCTCGCGCAGGAGCCCGTCGAGGTCGAAGCGCTGCAGGGCGGGCAGCGCCTCGTTGGGGAGCGGCTCGGGCGCGACGAACAGCGGCAGCACGAGCTCGTCGAGCTGCAGTCGCGTCTCGCGCACCAGCGCGCGCAGCGACGGGGTCCGGCGGAAGCGGCGCAGCCGCGTGACGGGGAACGAGCTCATCGCGGCGAAGGGTACGCCCGCGAGTCGCTCAGCGGGTCGGCGCCGCGCGGGTCCCGGAAACCGTCTCCTCCTCGTCTGCCCGCTCGAGCTCGAGCTCGGCGAGGGGCTCGTCGCGCGGCCACTTCTGCAGCTCGACCCGCTCGGCGAAGAACTCCCAGGCCGCCCGGCCGGCGGCGAGCAGGGGCAGGGCGACGAGGATCCCCGGGAAGCCGTAGATCTCGCCCCCGGCCAGCAGGCCGAAGATCACGAGCAGGGGGTGCAGGCGAAGCGAGCGCCCCATCACCTTCGGCACGACGACGTGGCCTTCGAGCTGCTGGATGCCGAGGAAGAGCAGCGCCACCCAGAGGGCCGAGAGCGGGTGCTGGACGAGCGCGTACAGGACCGGGGGCGCGGCGCCCAGCCAGGGTCCGACGTAGGGGATCAGCTCGGTCACGCCGGCCCAGGCGCCGAAGGCGGCGGCGTAGCGCCCGCCGTGCGGCATCAGCCCGGCGAGGCCAAGCATCCAAAGCCCGACCCCGACGCTCGCCCCGATGATCAGCGAGAGCAGGAACTGGCCCTTGACGTAGCTCGCCACCGCCTGCTCCATCCGCACGATCAGGCCGCCGCGGCCGCGCGGCGGAAAGCGCCGGTCGACGGCGTCCGTCAGCCGCTGCATGTCGAGCAGCATGTAGATCGAGACGACGACCACGAGCACGGCGTCGAAGAGGAGCGAGACCACCGTCAGGCCCGCGCCCTCCGCCCAGTGCAGCGCCTTGCTCGTGTACTTCTGGACGTCCTTCGTCCCGACCTGGTTGAGGAACTTCTGTCCCTCGCGCTCGACGTGCACGCCGCTCAGGTGGTGACGGTCGAGCCAGTGCTGGAAGCGGGCGAGATCGTGCTCCGCGCCGGTGCGGGGCGGGTGTCCGGCGTGGACCGTAAAGTAGGCGTCGACCCGGTGGGCGGCGCTGCGGGTTTGCTGCACCACCACGGTGGCGAGCGCGAGGATGGCGAGGGCGACGATGGCGGCGAAGGCGAGGTAGACGAGGGCGACCGCCGGCCCGCGCGGGATCCAGATCCGTCCCAGGCCGCGCACGAGCGGGTTGAGCAGCAGGGCGATGAGCAGGGCGACGAGGAACAAGAACAGGACGTGACGCACCGCTCCCGCCACCGCCCAGGCGAGCAGCAGGAGCAGCGGCAGCAGTACGAGCTGCGCCCAGCGAGGGATCTCGATCCGGGTGGACGCGGGGGGCGGCATGGCGGCGATGGTATCGCCGCGACCCGCCGAATCCAGGGAAATTTGGCGCTCGAGCTGTGGGACGACGCGCCGGGGTGCGATAGGGTGGCGTGCGAGATGCCCTCCTCGCGGTCTCCAGGGGTACGGGGGACAGGTTCGAGACGGTCGCCCGGCGGCCCGGCCGGACGTCGAGACAGGAACCTGTCTGCTGTGCGAGCTCCAAGGCGGCGGCTCGAGCGCCGCCAGGCGCGCGCCGCCCGCCGGGCCCGCCGCTTCGCCCTCCTGCTCCTCCTGGGCGCCGTGTTCGTCGTCGCGCTCGCGCTGACCGCGTTCGGAGGCGGCTCACCCGCCCCGCCGGCCGTGATCCCGCGCCTGGGGGCGGCCTCGGCCTCGGCCGCCGCCCAGACCCGGCCGACGCCCGAGATCGTCGCGCTGCGCGGGCCGGTCCGACTGCAGCTTCCGATCGCGCAGGCCCAGGTGACGGCGATCGGCTACCACGCCGCCCACGACGGGGCGCTCTCGCTCTCGCCGGTCGGCCAGCAGGCGAACGAGGGCCTCGTGCAGCGGATCCTGCACGGGATCTTCGGCGGCGGCGGCGGCACGCCCCGCTGGTACCAGCTCGGGGGCGGCGGGACGTCGGCGCTCGACGTCGGAGCGGCGGCCGGCAGCGAGGTCTACTCGCCCGTGGACGGGACGGTGGTCGCGATCCGGCCCTTCGTCGTGGAAGGCCGCCAGTACGGCTCGGAGATCGACATCGAGCCCCAGACCGCGCCGTCGCTCGTGGTCGCGGTCACGCAGCTCGTCGCCGACCCCGCGCTCGGCGTGGGCGAGTCGGTGGCGAGCGGCGCGACGAAGCTGGGCCGGGTGGCGAACCTTGCGGCCGTGGAGCGGCAGGCGCTCGCCCGCTACACGAACGACGCCGGCAACCACGTGACGATCGAGGTGCGGGCGGCTCCGACCCTCGTCTCGGGCTAGGGACCGCGGGCCTTGCGCATCCTGTTCCTGGCGGACGTCTTCGGCGTCCCCGGGCGGCGAGCGGTCGAGGAGCACCTGGGCCCGCTGCGCGAGCGTTCCGACGCCGACCTGGCGATCGTCAACGGCGAGAACGTCGCGGACGGGGCCGGGATCACGCCGAAGCTCGCCGACCGGCTGCTCGCCGCCGGCGCCGACGTGGTCACCCTGGGCAACCACGCCTTCCGCCGCGGCGGGATCGCCGACTACCTGGCGGGGAGCCAGCGGGTGATCCGGCCGGCGAACGCGGGCAGGCTGGCGCCCGGCCGCGGCCTGGCCGTGGTCGAGGCCCGCAACGGCGTGCCGGTCGCGGTCTGCAACCTGCTCGGCCAGCTCTTCATGCCGACCCCGGTCTCGCCCTGGGAGGTCGTCGACGGGCTCGTCGAGGAGGCGCGGGCAGCAACTCCGGTCGTGGTCGTCGACTTCCACGCCGAGGCGACGAGCGAGAAGGCGGCCCTCGCCACCTGGCTGGACGGCCGCGTGACGGCGGTGATCGGCACCCACACCCACGTCCAGACGACCGACGCCCGCGTCCTGCCCGGCGGCACGGCCACCGTCTCGGACGCCGGCATGACCGGGCCGCACGACTCGGTGATCGGCGTCCGCGCCGAGCTCGCCATCGCCCGGATGCGGACGCAGCTACCCGTCCGGTTCGAGCCGGCCGAAGGCGACGTCCGGCTGGAGGGTGTCGTCGTCACCTGCACGGCTGCGGGCCGCGCCGAGCGGATCGAGCTCCTGCGCCTGCCGGCGTAGCCGGGGGACGGCGACGCCGTCCTCCTCGTCCTGCGCGACAAGCCGGGGCAACAGCCGGGCGGGGGCGAGCAGGGCGAGCGCCGCGAACGGGAAGAACCAGACGATGTACGTGTAGAGCCAGTAGGTGAGCACGAGCTCGAAGCCGGCGAGCAGGGCGGCGGTGAGAGCGGCGAGCTGGAGCGGCGACTTGCGGCGCGGCGCGAACGGGGCGACGAGCGCGCCGGCCACGAGCAGCGCCTGCAGGACGCGCTGGACGACGTGGAGGTCGGGCAGGCCGCGGGCGTGGTACTGGCCCCAGTCCCAGAGCGACCAGGGCGACTGGCGACCGAGCTGCCACCCGACCGTCCGGCTCCAGAAGACATGCGCCTCGTGCAGCGGATCGGCAGCGAGCAGGAGGATCGAGAAGGCGGCCAGGGTGGCAGCCGCGAAGCCGAGCGCGAAGCGGGGGCTCGGCCGCCGGCCCGGATAGGTGAGCCAGAGCGGCGCGACGATCAGGGAGGCGAACTTCGTCCAGCCCGAGAGGGCGGCGAGCGCGCCGCGCGCCGCGGGAGCCGAGACGAGCCAGAACCCCCAGACGAGCAGGCAGGGCATGAGCGCGTCGTTCGTGTTCGAGTTGGAGACGTACTGCGTGAACGGGTAGGCGGCCCAGGCGAAGGCGAGGACCGCGCCGAGCCGGCGTCCGCCGAAGCGGACCCCGACCAGCCAGAGCCCGAGCACGGTCAAGAGGTCGAACGCGATCGAGGTGAAGTGGGCGGCGGGCAGGTCGTCCCACTTGCCGCTCCAGCCGAGCAGGAGGTACCCCGGGATGTACGCCTCGTAGGCGGTCGGCCCGTACGTGTCTCCCTGGGGGTCGGCGCTCTCGCAGCGCCCGTTCGTCTGCACGCGGTCGCGGATCTCGCCCGAGGCGTCGGCTGGGCCGCACGGCTTCAGCCAGCGGCCCGAGGGAAGCTGCTCGAGCGGGAAGTTCCCCCAGGGCGCCTGCCCGCCGACGATCCGCTGGGCGCCGATCACCCCCGAGTAGCCGACGTCGATGACGTTCGAGCGCTCGAGGTTGAGCCCGACCCGGAAGCCGACCAGGAAGATGGTCGCGGCGACGAGGAGCCACGCGGGCCAGCTGGGGGCGCCGGCCGTGCCCCGGTTGCGGGCTCCGATCCAGGTCGCGCGCAGGACGACCCAGACGAGCAGCGGGTAGAAGAGCGGCACGGCCGTGAAGACGTCGCCGTGGTTGAAGTACCAGAGCGAGGCGGTCGGCTCGAGGAGGAAGAGGAGGTCGAGGTTCCGCAGCGAGAAGGGCCGCCGCAGGTCGGCGAGCCCGAGGAAGAAGACGAGGCAGAAGGCTCCCCAGACCCAGGGGTCGTTGATGATGGTGCCGCCGAAGGCCCCCGGCGAGCCGCGGGCCATCCCCCAGGCGACCTGCGGCCCGGTCCAGGCTTCGACGACGCTGCCTGTCGCGTCGAGCACGGTTCCCTGCGCGATCTCGCCGGCCGGCCCCCACCAGATCTTGACCGTCCACTCGCCGGTCTTCGCCGAGTACGTCTCCTCGTCGCTGCGGCCGGAGCGGGGGTAGCGGGCGAGCCAGGCGGCGACCTTGGGGTCGCGCTCGAAGGCCCGCAGCGCCTGCCGGCGTGTCAGCAGCGCCCCTCGCGTCCGCGCCGTAAAGGGCACCTGGAGCGGAGCCTGCGAACGGACGCGGGGAGCGCTCGCGCCGGCCGCCGCGGCGGCCGCGCCGGCCGGCCCCGTCAGCAGCACCGCGGCCGCGGCGAGGACGAGGAGACGACCCGCCGGCGGCACGCGCGTCGTCTCGCTCCTCTCCGGCGCCGTCCCCTCAGGGACGCTGGCGAAACGACCAGAGCTTGTTGCCGACGAAGTTCAGGGGGGTGACGACGACGATCGCGACCGCCTGCGCCGGCAGCTTGGCGACCCCGCCGAGCGAGATCAGGAGGTGGAGGACGACGAGGTTCGCGGCGAGCGCGGCAAGCGAGACGACGAGGAAGCGCATGCCCTGGATCCCAAGGTGGCCGCGCTGGTCGCGGAACGTCCAGAGGCGGTTCCAGGTGTAGTTGCTCGTCACCGCGACGAGGAACGAGCAGGTCGCGGCGGCGAGGTAGTGGAGCCCCTCGTGCAGCAGCCCGCCGTAGACCGCGAGGTTGATGCCGTAGCCGACGGCGCCCACCACGCAGAACTTGCCCAGCTGCTGCCAGTTGCGCAGCGAGCGCAGGGAGGCTGTGACCCGCGGGCGCGGCGTCGAGAGCGTGGCGGCCTGGCGTTCCACGCGGCGAGCGTAGCCGCTCTCAGCGAGCGGGGAGCGGGACGGTCTCGACGCGCGTCCCCGTAGGCTCGACCTCGCGCAGCCCGCCGGCTGCGGCGACCACCAGCGAGCGGACGCCGCCGTCTCGCTCGAGCAGCAGGTCGCGCAGCTCGCCGAGCCGGCCGGCCCGCCCCGCGACGGCGGATCCGAGCAGCGCCCGGAGCGAGCGTGTCCGGCGGCGGTAGAACTCGACGTCCTCGAGCAGGAGCAGCGCGGAGGGCACTGCGATCTCGCCCGGGCCCGGGTCGGCGGCGGCGTAGGCGAGGAAGCGCTCGCTCTCGTCCCCGCAGCGGACGACGAAGCCGACCGCGCGCCAGGCGGTCGCTGCGAGCAAGAGGTCGACCGGCTGGCCGAGGCGGATTCCGTGCAGCCGCACCGGCAGCCGCAGCAGCTCGCTGGCGGACATCGACCCCATCTCCTGGCTCGGTCCTGACCGTCTGCGCGGCGGGGGAAACGCGAACCGCTCAGGGCCCAGCCACGAGGGGCACGAAGCGGCAGGGAACGCTGCGCACCACGGCCGGCCCCTCGGGCGTGCGCACGACGACCTCGAGCCACTGCTCCCTCGGTCCCCCGACCGGCACCACGAGGCGGCCGCGCAGCTCGAGCTGCTCGTACAGCGCCGGCGGCGGCTCGAGCGCGGCGGCCGCGACGGCGATCGCCGCGTACGGCGCGTGCTCGGGAAGCCCGCGGCTGCCGTCGCCGACGTGCAGGTGGACGCGTTCGGCGTAGCCCGCGGCGGCCAGGTTGGCGCCGGCCTTGGCCGCGAGCTCGGGAATCCGCTCGATCGTGTGCACCTCCGCCGCGAGCTCGGCGAGCACGGCGGCCTGGTAGCCGGAGCCGGTGCCGACGTCGAGGACCCGCTCGTCGCCCCGCAGCGCGAGCTGCTCGCAGATCAGGGCGACCATGTACGGCTGCGAGATCGTCTGGCCGCAGCCGATCGGCAGCGCAGCGTCCGCGTAGGCCTGGTCGCGCAGCTCGGGCGGGAGGAACAGCTCGCGCGGCACCCGCTCGAACGCGGCCAGGACGCGCTCGTCCTCGATGCCGCGCCGGCGCAGCTGCCACTCGACCATCCGCGCCCGCTCGTCAGCGGACACCGGCCGGCGCCTCCATCGAGGCTGGAGCCGCGACACCGAAGTGGCCGAGCACGCAGGCGGCGACCTCGCTGATCCGCCCCACCTCCGCCTCGATCCCGACCGTGAGCAGCGGGACGCGCGAGTCGCCCGCGCCGAGCGAGCCGTGGCTGCCGCCGCCGGCGTGGTGGCGGCCGCCGAGGTCGGCGAGCTCCCAGCCCTCGGCCGCCGAGACGAGTAGCTCGCCGGCGTTCGGGTTCGCAAGCGCCGACCAGGCCCGCGCCAGCGCGTCGGGCTGGTCGAGCAGCGAGAGGTCGCCGGCCGTCTCCCAGCCTCCCTCCCGTCCCGGGCGGAAGCGGAGCTCCTCGCCGCCGCGCCGGGCCACGGCCTCGCCACCCTCTCGGCGCAGGGTCGTGTCGACCGCCGGCTCCCGGTCGAGGCGCCGGGCCAGCTCCGCCGGCTCGACGCGAGCGTCCGGCAGGAGGTAGACCTGGCCGGCCCGGTTGGAGGCGGTGACGACGACCTGGCCGGCGAGGTCGGCGAAGGCAGGCTCCAGGCGAGCGGCCCGCTCGACCGTGGTCTGGCCGTGGTCGGAGAGCAGCAGCACCGCGTAGCGGTCGAGGAACTCGTCGGGGCCGCCGGCGGCCTCGAGCAGCGCGCCGACGGCGGCGTCGACCTGCTCCAGGGCCTGGCCGGCGGCCGCGCTCTCGGGGCCGGCCGCGTGGGAGGCGAAGTCGTAGCCGGAGAGGTAGTAGGCGAGGACGTCGAAGCCGTCGCGGACGACGAGCCAGCGCCCGACCGCCGCCGCGTAGGCGTCGACGGAGCCGCCCCGGCGGCTGCGAACCGCGAACGGCGCGCCGGTCCGGTCGGACTCGAACAGGCCGTAGAAGAAGAAGCGCCTGGGGCCGTACGCGGCGCGGCTCAGCCCCGGCAGCGTCGGCAGGTAGCGCTGCCGGCCGCGGTAGCAGGTGATGTTGACCGCCGCGGCGACGAGGCCGGCGTCCTCGAGGGCCTCGTAGAGCGTGACGGCGTCCCGGGCAAGGTGCTGGCTGTTCATGTTGAAGATCGCGTCGAGCACCCCCTGCGAGAGGCCGGCCGCCCGCAGCGCCGAGAACGACGAGCCGTATTCGACGATCCGCCGCTCCTGCCGGTGCCACCAGACGAGCGAGGGGATGTGGTGGACGTCCGGGCCGGCGCCGGTGGCGATCGAGGCGAGGCAGACCGGCGTCAGCGAAGGGAAGACCGAGACGGCTTGCCGGTACTCGCCGTGCTCGGCGAGCAGGCGCAGAGCGGGGGCGTGCGTGCCTCCCTCGGCCGCGCGCTCGAAGGCGGCCGGCGTCAGCCCGTCCACGACGATCAGGACGACCTTCTTGGGGGGCATGTCCGCCTACTCGTCGCGCGCCAGGATCCGCAGGCCGGCGTAGCGTTGCGGCCGGGCGCGCCGCAGACGGGCCGCGAGCAGCGGCAGTCCGGCGGCCTCGAGGTAGCCGAGGCCGGGAACCCAGGCGGCGGCCGCGACGAGCAGGCCGGCTCCGGCCAGCAGGGCTGCCGTGCCGCCGCGGGTGCCGCCGCGCCGGCGGGCGCCGGCGACGACCTGCGCCGTCGCCAGCAAGGCGAGCACGCCCCCGGCCGCCCCGGCCGCGACGTCGGCCCAGCCGCCGGGCTGCCAGGCGTCGACGGCGAAGCCGAGGCCCGCGCCGGCCAGCCCGGCCGCGGCCGCAGCCGCGGCGAGGAGAGCCCGCGCCGTGCCCGCCGCCGACGCGACCGCCACTCCCAGGCCGGCGCCGAAACCGGCGCTGACCCCGATCCAGTACCAGGCGCCCATCTCCGGCCAGTCTAGGCGGCAGACCGTACCCGCGACCCGCGCCGAGCCGTTGTGCCACCAGTCCCCGTACCGACAGGAGGAGGAACCCAGGTGCGTCCCGAGGATCGTCCGCTGCTCGTCTTCTTCACGTCCCGCCGCTCGGGCCCGGCCCGCCGGATGGAGAGCCTGCTCGCCCAGATCGCCCGCAAGGAGCGCAGCCGCCTGCAGGTGCGCAAGGTCGACGTGGACGAGCGGCCGGACCTCGCGCAGCGCTTTCGCGTCGGCCAGGTGCCCTCGCTGGCGGTCGTCGTAGGCAAGCGGATGGTCGAGCGGCTCGAGGGACGCGTGACCGCGCCGCGGATCGAGGCCCTGCTCGAGCCCTACCTGGCGCAGGAAGCTCCCGGGAAGGCGGCGACGGTCTAGCGGGCGCCGGCCCAGCCGGCGCGCCTCCCGCCGGCCGTCAGGAGTCGCGCTCCGGGAGGCCGCCCTGCTCCAGGCGGGCGATCACCGCGAGGCCGAACTCGGCCGCGCGCTTGCCGTCGATCACCCGGTGGTCGAAGGTGACCGAGACGTTGCCCATCCGACGGACGACCACCCGCCCGTCGCGCACCACGGGTCGCTCGTCGATCCGGTGCACGCCGAGGATCGCCACCTCCGGATGGTTGATCAGCGGGGTGACGAACAGGCCCGCCGCCTTGCCTGCGCTCGTGACCGTGAAGGTGCCGTCACGCAGCTCCTCTGGCCGCAGCGTGCCGGCGTGGGCCGCCTCGGCCAGCCGGCGCACCTCCGCCTCGAGCTCGGCGAGCGACAGCTCGTCGGCCCGGCGGACGACCGGGACGACGAGACCCTGCTCGGTCTGGACGGCGACGCCGATGTCGTAGCGGTCGAGCAGCACGAGCTCGTCGCGGCCGACCCGGGCGTTCAGCTCCGGGTACTCGCGCAGCGAGTCGACGACCGCGCGCAGCACGAGCGGCACGAGGCGTTTGAGGTCGACCTGCGAGAAGTCGCACTCCTCGACCCAGGTCACCGCCGGGATCTCGCGATGGGCCCGGCTCAGGTGCTCGAACATCTGGCGCCGGATCCCGCGCAGCGGCAGCCGCCGCCCGGCATCCTGCTCCCGCTTCGCCGACGCCGCCGCGGCGGCCGGGCCAGCGGCGGCCGCGCGCACGTCGTCGTCCGTGATCCGGCCGCCGGGCCCGGTGCCGGCGACGGTCGCGAGGTCGACCCCGAGCTCGGCCGCGAGCCGGCGGACGAGGGGGGTCGCCCGCACCTTCGGCTCGGGCCCGGCCGGCGCGGCAGGACGGTCGCGGGGAACGGGGCCGTCGCCGATCACCACGATGACCGAGCCGACCGGAACGACCTCGCCCTCCTGCACGAGGATCCGCGCGACCCGGCCGCTCGCCGGAGACGGGATCTCCACCGTCGTCTTGTCGGTGGCGATCTCGACGAGCGGGTCGTCCTCGGCGACCTCCTGGCCTTCCTCGACGAGCCAGCGGGCGATCTCGCCTTCGGTCAGCCCCTCCCCCAGGTCGGGCAGCCGGAACTCGTACGCCACGCCGTCAGAACTCCAGCAGCGCCCGCGCGGCCGCCGCAACGCGCTCCGGCGAGGGCATGTAGCGGTCCTCGAGCTTCCAGTAGGGGTAGGGGACGTCGAAGCCGGTCACCCGCCGCACCGGCCCGCGCAGGTCGAGGATCGCCTTCTCGGCCAGGATCGCGGCCACCTCGGCCGCGAAGCCGGCGGTGCGGGGCGCCTCCTGCACCACCACCACGCGACCGGTCTTGCCAGCCGAGGCCAGGAGCGCCTGCTCGTCGAGCGGCTTGAGCGAGCGGAGGTCGAGCACCTCGACCGACGCCTCCGCGGCGAGCAGGTCGGCCGCCTGCTCGCAGACCGGCACCATCGCCCCGTAGGCGACGAGCGTCACGTCGGCGCCCTCGCGCGCCAGGCGGGCCTGTCCGAGCGGGACGACGTGCTCGCCCTCCGGGACCTCCTGCTTCTGCGAGCGGTAGATGAGCTTCGGCTCGAGGACGACGACCGGGTCGGGGTCGCGGATCGCGGCGGCGAGCAAGCCCTTCGCGTCGGCGGGGGTGGAGGGAATCGCCACCTTCACCCCCGGGGTGTGGGCGTAGTACGCCTCCGGCGAGTCGTCGTGCAGCTCCGGCGCCCGCACGCCGCCGCCGTAGGGCATCCGGACGACGAGGGGGAACTGCATCCTGCCGCCGGTCCGCCAGCGGTAGCGACCCACGTGGGTGATCAGCTGGTCGAGGCAGGGGTAGGAGAAGGCGTCGTACTGCATCTCGCACACCGGGCGCCAGCCCGCCATGCAGAGCCCGACCGCGCTGCCCAGGATCCCGGCCTCGGAGAGCGGCGTGTCGACGCAGCGGTGCTCGCCGAAGCGCTCCCGCAGGCCGGCGGTAGCCCGGAAGACGCCGCCGGAGCGACCCACGTCCTCGCCCAGCACCAGCACCGTCTCGTCGCGGGCGAGCTCGACGTGCAGCGCGTCGTTCACCGCCTCGACGAGGAACTTCTCAGCCATCCCAGCCTTCGCGCAGGTTGGGAGGCGGCAGGACGTACGCGTTGTCGAACAGGAGCTCCGGGTCGGGCTCCGGCTCGGCTTCCGCCTCGGCGATCCCCTGGCGCATCACCTCCAGCGCCTCGCTCTTCACCTGTTCGCGCAGCGCGTCGTCGAGCAGGCCGAGCCGGCGCAGGTAGCGCTCGTAGCGGCCGACGCACTCGTTGCGCTTCTCCTCCTCGACGCGCTCGAGGTCGATGTAGAGGCGGGGGTCGTCGGCTGTCGCATGCGGCGCGGCCCGGTACGTGACCGCCTCGATGAAGGTCGGCCCCCCGCCGGCGCGGGCCCGCTCGGCTGCCTCGCGCGTGGCCTCGTAGACGGCGAGCACGTCGCCGCCGTCCACCCGGATGCCGGGCATCCCGTAGCCCACCGCCTTCGCCGCCAGGGTCTCGGCGCGCGTCTGCGCCTCGAGCGGCGTCGAGATCGCCCACTGGTTGTTGTTGCAGAACAGGATCAGCGGCGCCTCCATCACCGCGGCGATGTTCGCGCCCTCGTGGAAGGCGCCCTCACTCGTCGCGCCGTCGCCGAAGTAGACGATGGCGACCGTGGAGCGGCCCTTCAGCTTCTCGCCCCAGGCGAACCCGGCCGCGTGCGGCACGTGCGTGCCGATCGGCACGCAGATCGAGGCCACCCGGTAGGCGGCCGGGTCCCACCAGCCCGCCGGGTGGCCCCGCCACCAGTGGAGGACGGTGCTCGCCGGCATGCCGCGCAGCAGCCCGATCGCCGACTCGCGGTAGCTGGGGAAGATCCAGTCGTCGGCGGCGAGCGCGTGCACCGAGCCGGCCTGCATCGCCTCGTGGTTCCAGAAGATGGCGTACGTGCCGATGCGGCCTTGCCGGTGGTAGACGAGGGAGCGCTCGTCGTAGGTGCGCAGCAGCACGAGCGAGCGGTAGATCGCGAGCAGCTCGTCCTCGCCGAGACCGTCCACCTCTCGTTCCTCGTCCAGGACCCGCCGCAAGCGAGGCCCTTCACGCGCGAGCTGCGCCACGGCGCGGAGTGTATGCCCGCTGGCCGGTCTCGTCGCCGAACCTCTGGCCGCCGGGGGAAGAGGCCTTGGTGTTCCGCCGTCGGTGTGATTGGATGCACTTGCACGATCGAGGATGCGGCCGTTTCCGGAGGCGCCCGGCGGGCAGGGGGCGTCGGCAAAGGGCCGGGTCGACGCCGACAGGGAGGGGACCGATGAGCGACTACGAGGGACGTGGCCTGCGCTGGGCTGCGCCGAGACGCCTCGAACGGGGGCTGCGGCCGCTGCTCGCCCTGGCGGCCCTGGCCGCGGTTGCGGTCGTCCTCGCGCCGACGGGCGCGGCGAAGCCGCCGGCCTCGAACAACAAGAACTACTCGCTCTGCCTGCAGGGAACGGACGCCACGAGCTGTCCGGCCCAGTCGCACCTGGCGGCGGGCGCGGCGACGCAGATGCGCCTGACCATCACCAACGCCCCGACCAGCCCGTCGAGCCTCGGCTCCATGAACGTCGACGCTCCGGCCGGCCTGCCGATCGCGAGCGCGAGCCCGACGGCGTCGCCGGCGGGCGACGTGACCCTGATCGCGGACGGCGGGGCGAGCGGGACGGGCGAGCTCCAGATCCGCAACCTGAACCTGGCGCCCGGCTCGAGCGCGACCGTCTCGTTCACCGTGCAGACGCCCTGCGCCGGCGGGCCCTATTCGTGGCCCGTCCCGCAGACCAAGCAGTCCAACGACTTCAACGGGACCGGCAACGACTTCAACGCGCCGACCTCGTTCGCCGGCCAGACCTCGGTCCTGGCCGGGGGCGGCTGCTACCTGGGCTTCGTCACCCAGCCGGCCGCGACGCAGGTCGGCAGGACGATCAGCGACCAGGTCGCCTCGACGGGCGGGCCGATCGAGGTCGGCCTGTTCGACGGCACCGGGGCCCCGCTGACCAGCTGCCCGGTGGCCGCGGCGAGCTGCACGGTCTCGCTCACCACCATGCCGGCGACCGCCGGCTTCTCGGGCACGACGACGCAGCCGCTCGCGCCGGACGCGAACGGGAACCTGGTGGCCAGCTTCGGCGACCTGTCGATCGGCGGGCTCGGCCCGGCATCCCTGCCGCAGACGTTCACGCTGCACGCGTCGAGCGCGTTCACCGCCCCGGCCCCGCACGGCGAGGACACGAGCAGCCCGTTCCAGATCGTGGAGTCGCTCGTCGACTGCTCCGCCGGCTGCACGGTGCAGAACCTGCCGCTCGGCGGCAGCGGCGACTCGGTGCTCGACTTCAGCACGACATCGAACTACGGCTTCGTAGCGCTCGACCCCTTCCGGTTCGGCGCCATCCCGGCCGGCTGCGACAACTTCACGCCGCTCGGCAGCACCTCCAAGACGCCGGTCTCCGGCTTCTCGGAGTCGAGCCCGCTCGTCGGCGGCGGCATGACGCTCACGTACTACGTGAGCCAGAACGCGATCAAGGCCCGCTACGGCAAGAACGTGGGCCAGCAGTTCATCCCCATCTGCGCCGGGGCGCTGCCGGTCGTCGACGGCCTGCCGGTGCCCTGCAGCACGCTCACGAGCGTGGGGCAGCGCAACGACCCCAACGGCTGGATCGACGACGTCCTCGACGCGAACGGACAGTTCACCGGCGCCCAGTCGCGCGCGGTCTGCAACGCGGACGGCTACTTCTGGGGGATCCTGCCGTCGTTCCAGGACAAGGTGGCTCCCGGGGGGCCGGTCGTCACGGCCTGGAACAGCGCCACGATTGCCGGCACGAACTACCGCTACTTCGTGATGTCCGTGCCCGGCGGCTGGGACTACAAGGGCGGCGGCTAGCGCCCGGGGTCGCGCGCCGCTTGCTGGCCCGAGCCCGCCGCTCCCGAGGGCGGGAGCGGCGGCTCGGCCAGCCGCAGCACGCCGAGCTTCGCGAGCAGGGCGTCGCGCTCCCGCTCGAGGTCGACCGTCGGGTCGCCGACGAGCTCGCCGAGGCGGGCGAGCGCGTCGAGGGTGAGCGCGATCTCGTAGTCGGCGCTCCGCAGCCCGACGTTCTCGCCCTCGCGCCTCGCCAGGCGCAGGCTCTCGCCGAAGGCGGCGGCCGCCGGCTCGAGCTCGCGCCGTTGCAGGTGGGCCCAGCCGCGTAGCCGGTGCAGCATCGCAGCGAAGATGTCGACGGCGGGCAGCTCCGCGGTTCGCTCGAGCGCGCTCGCAGCCAGCTCCAGCGCCGCCTCGCTCGCTCCCTCGTGCACGAAGCTCTCGACCAGCCAGACGTCGGCTGCGAGCGCCTCGACCTCGTCCCCCTCGGCGAGGAACAGCTCGCGCGCCTCGGCGAGCAGCACCCGGGCCTCGTCGAAGTTGCCGCGGCGACTCTCGAACCGTCCGAGCTCGTTGGCTCCGTCGGCGATCTTCATCCGGTTGCCGACCGCGCGCCGCAGCTCGAGCGAGCGTCGGAAGTGCGACGCAGCCTCCTCGAGACGCCCCTGGTCGGACTGGATGCACGCCACGTTCAGGGCGGCGACGGTCGCGTTCATCTCGTCGCCGATCCGCAGGAACGTCTGCCGGGCCCGCTCGGCCAGCTCGATCGCCTCGTCCCAGCGGCCGGCCAGGTAGGAGCGTCCGCCCATGATGTTCAGCGCCCAGGCCAGCCGGTCGAGGTTGCCGAGCCGCTCGTAGATCTCCACCGCCCGGGCCGAGTAGACGGCCTCCTCGCCCCGGCCGAGAGCGAGATACGCCCAGTCGAGGACGAAGTACGCCTGCGCGAGCGCCTCCTCGGCGCCGCAGCGCTCGGCCTCGGCGATCGCCCGCCGGCACCACTCGATCGCCTCCGCCGGCCGCCACTGGTGCTGAAGCACGGTCGCGTACCAGCCGTCGAGGCGGGCCCGCTGCGCGGCGGCCGCCTCGCCCTCGACGCCGTCGAGCACCGCCATCGCCTCCTCGAGGCGGGCGAGCGCCTGCGGATACTTGCCCAGCCGGTGGGGGACGATCGCCTCCTGCTGCAGCAGGCGGGCCTGCCCGACCGGGTCGTCGCGCCAGAACGCCCGCGCCTGCCGGTAGGCGGCCCCCGCCTGCTCGTAGGCGGCCAGGCGCATCCGCACGTCGCCGAGGAACTCCCAGGCGGCGGCGAGTTCGCCGGCGGGCGCGTCGCCCCACTGCTCGGCGGCCTCGAGGGCGCGCTCGAGGAACTCCACCGTCTCGACGTTCGCGTACTTCTCCTCGGCGCGCTGCGCGGCGACGAGCGAGTAGCGCCACGTCTCGGGCCAGCGCTCGGCTCGCTGGAAGTGCAGCGAGAGCAGCTCGGCGGCGTCCTCCGCTCGCTCGCTCTGCCGCTCGATCACCTCGGCAACGCGGCCGTGCAGCTCCCGGCGGCGCTTGTAGGAGAGCCCCTCGTAGGCGCCGTCGCGGATCAGGGCGTGGCGGAAGCGGAAGTGCCCGGGAACGTCCGGGTCGCGCTCGACGAACTCGGCCAGTCGCTCCCAGGCGTCGGAGTCGGAGGCGGCGCTCGGATCGCCCTCGAGCACCTCGCGGATCAGCGAGCCCGAGAACGAGGCCCCGAGCACGGAGGCCCAGCGCAGCAGGGCCCGGTCGCCCGGGGCGAGGCGATCGATGCGGGTAGCCACGAGCTCCTCGACCGTGTCGGGTAGCCGTTCCGCCGCCGCCTCGCCGGCCGGCGAGGCGAGCTCCTGCAGGAAGAGCGGGTTGCCCGCGCCGCGCTCGAAGATCGCCGCGAGCTCGGCGTCGCCCAGGCCGCGGTCGCCGGCCGCGACCCGGATCAGGGTCTTCGCGTCCTCGGCGGGCAGCGGCTCCAGCCGGAGGGTCAACGCCGGCACGGGCGGCATCCCGGCCGCGGCCAGGAAGCCCTCGCCCTCCGGCCGCCGGGTGGTGCAGGCGAGCCAGGGGCGGCTGGGAAGCTGCGTTCCCAGGTGGCGGAGCAGGTCGGAGGAGGCGTCGTCCATCCAGTGCACGTCCTCGAGCACGAGCAACGTCGGCGAGTCGAGCAGCCTGCCGAGGAGCGAGCCGATCAGGCCGTGCAGGCGGGCTCGCCGGAAGGCGGGGTCGAGGTCGTCCACCTCGGGCGTCGTCTCGATCTCCACGTCGAGGGGCGCGGCCAGCAGCGGCGCCCAGGGGGCGAGCTCGGGGTCGAGGGCCGTCAGTCGTTCGCAGATCGCGGCCCGGTTGCGGTCGCCATCGCCGTCGAGCTCGAGGTCGAGCGATGCCCGCAGGAAGGGCCGGAAGGGGTAGTAGGCGGTCGAGGACTCGTACTGGTCGCAGCGCAGGGTGACCTGCGTCATGTCGGCGCACGTGGCGCGCAGCTCGTCGGCGAGCCGCGACTTGCCGATGCCGGGCTCGCCGATCAGCTCGACCATCGTGCCGAAGCCGAGCCGAACGGGCGCGACCGAGGCGGCGAGCACCGCCCGCTCGCGCTCGCGGTCGACGAACGGCAGCCGGCCGGTCGGGGCGGGCGGCGAGGCGAGCTCGTCGGCGGTCCGCAGCTCGCCCAGCACGACGGCCTGCACGGGCTCGCGCTTGCCCTTGAGCGAGAGCGGCTCGAGCTCCACGGCCTCGAAGCGGCCGCCGCCGCGCGCGTAGGCCGAGGCGGAGACCCAGATCTCGTCCTCGCCCGCCTGCGCCATCAGGCGGGCGGCGAGCGCCGCCGTGTCGCCGAGGATCGTGTACGTCCGGCGGAACGGAGCGCCCACCTGGCCGCTGAAGACGCGTCCCTCGCTGACGCCGACGTGCACGGGCAGGGGCAGGCCGGCGTCGACGACCGCTCGCACGGCGCGCAGGAGCCGCTCCTCGTCGTCGCCGAACGTCTGCGGCGCGCCGCAGACGAGGACGATCCGGCCGCCGTCCCGCTCGACGTCGCTTTCGAGGAAGGTGACCCCGTGCGCCTCGGCCGCCTCCTGCACGGCGCGAACGAGGACGTCGAGCGCCTCGGCCGCAGCCGCGGGGCCCTCGCTCGCGACGATCTCGTCGAGGCCGCGGTAGCGGAGGAAGGCGATCGCCGCGTGGCGGTGC
>Ga0070740_10002876_pt1 | contig 19229 bp, 20 predicted proteins | sample Coa_R2_FD_67286 | JGI IMG/M metagenome (GOLD analysis project Ga0070740, IMG submission 67286) | Surface soil microbial communities from Centralia Pennsylvania, which are recovering from an underground coalmine fire - Coalmine... | ecosystem: Environmental > Terrestrial > Soil > Unclassified ...
GTGAACAACATCTTCGACTACTTCATCGCCATCAGGCCCGAATTGCGCGCCGCGCGCGACCGCCTCTTCGGCCGGCGCGGACAGCCCACGCAGGATGAGCAAATCGAACTGGGCCGCGCTTTCGAGCGCCTGCTGGCCGAGGAACGCGACGCCCACTTCCACACCGTCGAGCAGGCGCTGAGGCCGTGCTGCGCCGAAATCAAACGCCCTCCGCCGCGCGACGAACGCGAAGTGATGAACCTGGCCTGTCTCATCCGGCGCGACGCCCAGGGCGCGTTCGAGACCGCCGTCTTCGCGGCGGCCTCACACTTCGACAACAGTTTTGCCTTCGACTACAGCGGCCCGTGGGCGCCGCACAGCTTCGCCGAGATGGATATCAGACTCTCGGCGCAGGAATGACGGCCGATGTTTTTACTCGACGACCTGGTACTTGCTCCCGCCAAATTTGTCCTTTGGGTCACGCGTCAGGTGCACGACGCCGCCAAAGAGGAATTAAACGGCGAACGCCAGCGCCTTACCGCCGAACTCGGCCATCTTCATGCGATGCTGGAGAGCGGGCGGCTTGGCGAAGATGAATTCGACGCGCGAGAACGCATCCTGCTCGACCGGCTCGACGCGCTCGACCAACAGCTCGCGGATGCGGCGGGAAGCGGCAATGGCGGACGTGCGGCTCGATGAGGCCGAGCACCTGTCGCTGTGCGAGGCGCTGGACCGGATCCTTAACAAAGGCGCTGTCATCACCGGCGACCTGACCATCTCGGTGGCCAATGTCGATCTGATTTACGTGGGCCTGCGCGTGCTGATTGCCTCGGCGCAAGCGCTGCGCGCGCCGCGCGGCCCTGGTGTCTGAACATGTCGGGCAAACTGGAAGCTGTGGTTGCGTCGAATGACTTGGACCGCTTCTGCCGCGCGATGGGCACCGACCCGCTCGCCGCGGCCCAACCCGCGCGGCGGTTCAATATCGATCCCGAGCAGGTCAGGAACGGACTGGCGCAACTGGTGCTCGCGCTGATCAAGCTGCTGCACGAATTGCTCGAGCGTCAGGCGATCGCCCGGATGGACGCCGGCAGCCTCAGCCACGAGGAGATCGAACGCCTGGGCACCACCCTGATGCGGCAGAGCGAGCAGCTCGACCGTCTGCGCGACGTCTTCGGCCTTTGCGACGACGACCTCAACCTGGACCTGGGCCCGCTGGGCCGGCTGTTGTAGGAAGGGGCGATGGCGGGGCACACGGTCGAACATTCGCTGCAAAGCGCAACCCTGGCCGACCTGCTCGAGCGCGTGCTCGACAAGGGTATCGTCATCGCGGGCGACATCCGCATCAAGCTGGTCGAGGTCGAGCTGCTCACCATCCAGTTGCGCCTGGTAGTCTGTTCGGTGGATAAGGCCAGGGAACTGGGGCTGGACTGGTGGACCAACAACTCCGCACTCGCCGCCGGCAGTCAACCCGACGCATCGATCGAACAGCGCGTGGCGCGGCTGGAATCGCTGGTTTCAAGCTCAGCCATGCCGCGCGAGCAAACGCAGAGGGCAAAATTGAGCGGCAAGAATTGACACGGCGCTTTCGGCTGATGCGAAAGGCCCTCCCTTCGCCCATACCGAGTCTGAGTAGGAATCACGGTTGCCCATAACCCCCTCAACCGATCCGGACGAGCAGTTTTTTTCGCATCCCGGCTCTTGCCTCAGGTGATAAAGCCGCGGCGGCGCAGTGGGTAGGGATGATAGATGCGGGGCGCGGGCAGGCACTCCGAAGCGAGCTGAAGCATGCGGTTCCATCGCACGCGGCCATTTTGGCTCCGGCGCGAGAGCGCGCGATGCCACAGTCGCACCGTGCAAAAGCGGAACTGGCGGAGCGCCGGGGAGTTCATGGGGACGCCGTAGTAACGCAAGTGTCCCTCGACCGGTCCTAACTTCGTGTGGGGGCGGCTACCGGCCCCGCGCTAGAGGCATACAGCAAGCATTCCTTCGTCAAAAAGGCCAATGAGCCGGGCGCCGTCATGGAAGTCTCGGAGTTTCTGCGCGCCGTGCGCCGGATCGTGGTCGATTTCGTCGTTGGCCGCGTGCTGAGCCACAACGGCGAGGCGTCAGCGGTAATCGGCCTCGACGACGTGACGACCTACTACCTGCTCCATCGCCACGATCTCGGAATGGATGACGCGCCAATCGGCGCCTGCATCCTGTACGCAATCTCATGCGGCCTTTCCGATCACGACCTGGCCGATCCTTACGAGATTCTCCAGCGGACCGGCGGCCAGGCTTCTGAACCTCTCCCTATCGGGAGAGGTCGGCGCGAAAGCGCCGGGTGAGGGACCGCCAGAGAAGAAATTGAAGAAGAAGCCGATTTCGATGCGGGCGACGACGCCGAAGATGGCACCGGCAGGGAGAGGCATCAGACACCTCTCCCCCTATCGGGAGAGGTCGCGCCGAAGGCGCGGGTGAGGGAAAGCAGATGAAGACTTCCGGATGCGAGTCGTTGGATTCGGCGCCGGCCTCCACCGCGCCCGAGCGCTGCCCGAAATCAAGGGCGCGAGGTTCAGCACTCGAATGGCGCCGCCGGCTATTGGGGGAGATGGTCCTTTCACCACCACGACTGTGATGACACTTGGTTCCAACCGATCTCAGCCGGGATCGGCGATAGAGCTGATGAGAAACCGAGCCAAGGAGCCATGAGCAGAACCACACCAAAGAGCCGAAGCCTCAGCGAGCCGCAGCGAATCAAAAGATACTCACCTATATACGAGTCTCCCGAGGGCGTCGGCCCCGGCTTCGGAAATCGGCGTCTGGAATTAATCCGTCTAGAGCGAAAGCTGTTCCACAAAGCTGGAAAAACACGCGCGGAACGTGCGGTCAAAGCCGTGCACGACTTCTGCGGTTCATTTGCATCCAAGGTCGACCTTGAAACGGTAAAAGCGGTTCGTGACGCGGATTGGGATAGGTCGTCTACGCCGCCTTGGCCGAGGCGGTCGGCGCCAGACGCGATTCGATGAACTGGCCGCCCTTCATTATGACCTCGAGTTTGGCGCGATCGCGCAGCACCGCGATGTCGGCCACCGGGTCGCCGTCGACGACCAGCAGGTCGGCGAGCTTGCCCGCGGCAATCGTGCCGACCTCTCCGCCGAACAGGCCCGCACCGTTGTGCGTTGCCCACCTGATCACATCAAGCGGCGCGGTGCCGGCGTACTTGACGTAAAACTCCAGCTCGACGGCATAGTCGCCGTGCGGCATCCACGAGGTGCCGAAGTCGTCGCCGACTACCAGCTTGACGCCCGCCTTGTTCGCCTTGTCCACCGCCTTGTAGCCCTGCTCAAGCCATCGCTCTTCCTGCGCCAGCCGTTCCGCCGGCATCCGCTTGCGCATGAAATCCATTGTCTTCCAGGTGAAGTACAGGCTGGGCGTGACGTAGGTCCCCTGCTTAAGCATCAACTCGATGCACTGGTCGTCCATCGCGTCGGCATGGTCGAGCACGTCCATCCCGGCATGCAAGCAGTCCAGGATTGCCTTGCGCGACACGACGTGTCCGCGCACCAGCCGGCCGCGCTCGTGCGCCGCCTGGGTCCCGGCCTGGATTTCCTCGAACGTCATCGGCGCTTCGTCGGCGGGCATCTCGAAACCATGGCCGCCCGTAACATACAGCTTGATAATGTCGGCGCCCTGTTTGATCTCCCGGCGGATCGCCTTGCGGAATTCATCGGGCCCGTCGCAGATATGGGCCAGCCCCTCCAGGCCAAGCTTCCAGTAGTCGGGATCGATGTCGACCGGGCCGCCGCTGGTGCCGATATCGTGGCTGCAGGCGATAAGACGCGGCCCCTGGATCAGGCCGTCGCGAATCGCGTCGCGCAGCACCACGTCCACGTTGTGCGGCGAGCCGGCGCCGACCGCGCGCGTAAAGCCTGAGCGCAGCAGCAGCTCGGCGTTCTTGGCCGCCGCCAGCGCCAGGTAGGTCGGCGGATACTTCAGCTCGATATCGAAGATGGTGTTGATGTTGATGTACGCAGCGTGGAAGTGGCACTGATTCATCCCCGGCATCAGGGTTTTGCCGCCAAGATCGAAGACCGTGTCGCGCGCCGCGGGTTGGGGCGCGCTGCCGTCCGTGCCGACCGCGATGATCCGGTCACCCTCGACGACCACGGTGCTGTTGGGCTTGGGCGGATTAACGCCGTCGATCAGATTGGCGCCGGTAAAGAATATGCGTGCCATGACTAAGCCCTCCTCGGCGGCCGCACGGGCCGGCGGCGCCGGTCTTTGTGCCGGTCGTGTTCCCCTGCAAGGTGTATCGCCCGCCGGGGCGGAAATGTCAACGCGTGTTCAGCCGACCGTAGCCGCCGGTTCCACCCATCGCCGGGCGATCTCCTCCAGCCGCTTGATCATGTCGGCCTCGCTGCGGCGCCCAAACGGCGGCAGCACCAGTTCCCGGACCCCCAGTTCGTGGTACTTGCGGAAGTCATCGGGCGTCGGCTGATGGCTGGCCGGGCCGATTATGATTTCCAGGTCCTCCAGCTTGCGGCCCCGCGCGTTCAGCAATCCGCGCAGCTTGCCCAGCCGCTCGGCGGTCTGCTCGGGCGTAAGGTTGAGGCCGAACCATCCGTCGCCATACTCAGCCACGCGCCGCAAGGCCGGGTTGGTGTTGCCGCCGACCACCACCGGCAGTTTGTCGCCTTTGACCGGCTTGGGAAAACTGCGCACGTTTTTGAAACTTGCAAACTCGCCGCTGAACGCACTGACGTCATCGCCCCACAGGCGGCGCATCGCGGCGACGTAATCGCGGGTGCGATCGGCGCGGCGCTCCCACGCAATCCCCATCGCCTTGAATTCCTCTTCCAGCCATCCGATTCCGATCCCGACCACCACGCGGCCGCCGCTTAGATGGTCGACCGTGGCGATCGCCTTGGCCAGTGCCAGTGGATTGTGTTCCGGCACCAGGCAGACGCCGGTCGCCAGGCGCACGTGTTTGGTGAAGGCCGCGGCAAAGCCCAGGCCGACCCACGGGTCGAGCAGCGGCGAATCCAGCCGCCCCATCACCTCGCCGCTGGGAGCATAGGGATAGCGCGATTTGTACCCCTCGATCAGCACGACATGCTCGGGCGCCCACAAGGTCGCGAAACCAAGCCGCTCGGCGTTGGTGGCGATGGTTTTGATCGAGTCGGCGTCGGTCCCGGCTCCGATTCCGATCGAAATTAATCCGACTTTCATCGACGGCCTCCCACACTGATTGCGGACAGGCATGACCGGCCGCACCGGCGGCCTCTCCGTCCGACCAAGAATTCGTCAATCGTGCGGGCAATGCAACCCGATGACCTGACAATTGCCGGATACATCGGCGAACACTACAATTCCCCCATGGGCCTGTCCGCGGCTGTCTTCACAGCGGGGCTGTTGAGCTGGACCCTGCTTGAATACGTCATCCACGGTTGGATGGCGCATCTGCACGACACATTCGTCGCGCCGATCCATGCCGTTCATCATCGTGATCCTTATGCGGTTTTTGCGATCAAGGCCTGGTTGCCTTCGATGGCTGTGGCCGCCCTGCTGTTTGGCGTGTTTGGTGCAGCGCCGGGCGCGATCTTTTACCTGGGGCTGTTATGCGGATTCGCGGCGTATGAAGTTGAGCATTACCGGATTCATTTTGCCGCGCGCCTGGCGCCCGTTGAGCGGCGCCTGCGCGACCGCCACCTGGTCCACCATCTGCGCCGCCCCACGATGTGCCTGGGCGTCGTCACCGGCTTTTGGGACAAGGTGTTCGGCACTGAGCCGCTGCGCCCCGAACTGGACGCGTTGTGCGCATCGGTGCGAGACGTCCCGCCTCTGAGCGGACCCAGCAATCTGCACCAGTTCTTATCGTCGTTGCGTTCATCGCACTGATACATCGACCCTCTGGCCGCACGGCTGGAGCTTTGTCGCGTTTGGATTCCCGGAGGAGATGATGGAGTACAAAAACCTGATATTCGAGCTGCGCGACGGCGTGGCGCACGTCACGCTGAATCGGCCGGACGCGGCGAACGCGCTCAACCTGGAGCTGTCGCAGGAATTGTACGACGCGATGCTGCGCTGCGACGAGGACGGCGCGGTGCGCGCGGTGCTGCTCAGCGGGTCGGGCAAGATGTTCTGCGCCGGCGGCGACCTCAAGACTTTCGCCGCCCGCAAGGACGACCTGCCCTCTCATTTGAAGCTGCTCACGCACTTCATTCATGGCGCGGTCGCGCTGATGGCGCGGATGGACGCGCCGGTGATTAGCGCGGTCAACGGCACGGTGGCCGGCGGCGGACTGGGCCTCGTGTTCGGTGCCGATTTGACGATCGCGGCGGAATCGGCGCGCTTTACCATGGCTTACACGCGCGCCGGTCTGTCGCCCGACGCATCGACCAGTTTCTTCCTGCCCAGGATGGTCGGGCTGCGCCGCGCCCTTGACTTGACCCTTACCAATCGCGTGCTGTCAGCGCGCGAGGCGATGGAGTGGGGAATCGTCAACCGCGTGGTGATCGACGCCGAGCTGCCCGCAACCGCCGCCGCCCTGGCGCGGGAGATGGCGGACGGCGCGACGGCGGCCTTTGGCGCGGCCAAGCGTCTGCTGCGCGAAAGCTTCAACGACACCCTGGAGACCCATCTGCACTCCGAGGCACGCGCCATCGCCGAGCGCGCGCGCAACCCCGACGCGCGTGAAGGAATCGCCGCGTTTTTGGAAAAGCGCGCGCCCCGCTTCCGCGGCATCTGAAGCGGCGCGGCCGCGGCGGCGACCGGGCAGGAGCCGCGTTGTCTTGATTTGAAAGAAAGTTCCATTCGATCTAAGACGGCAAGGTCCGGGTGAAAAGCTTGCGTGGGCAGGGAAATCTACCGCTGCGCCTTGCGGTGGTCGGATGCGGACGCGTCGTGCAACGCTGCCATCTCCCGGCCCTGCGGGGGCTGGCCGGGATCGAGTTGGCCGCCATGGCCGACCCCGACGCCGCCCGTCGGGCAGCGCTCGCGCAGTCAGCCAGCGTGCGGCGCTATGCCGATTATCGCGCGATGTTGGCGGACCATGCAGCCGAGGCGGTCGCGGTCTGCGTGCCGCCTCATGTGCTTGCTGAGATCGGACTGGCTGTGCTGGAGGCCGGAAAGCATCTGTTCATCGAAAAACCCATGGCGCTCAGCCAAGACGACGCCCAGCGCCTGGTTCAACGCGCGGCCGGCGCCGGCGTTCAGGCGACGGTCGGATTCAATCTACGCTGGCATCGCCTGGTGCGGCAGGCGCGAAGCGTTCTCGACGCCGGCACCCTGGGAGCGCCGGTCACGATGCATACCACCTTCGCGTCGCGTTCCGCCTTCGCGGCCGGCGATTCGCAATGGCGCGGGCGTCCCGAGCTAGGTGGCGGAGCACTGTTCGACCTTGGCATCCATCATTTCGACTTGTGGCGGTTCCTGCTGCGATGCGAGGTCGAGGAGGTGTTTGCGCGCGGCTGCGGCAACGAATCTGCAGTGGAATACCTGGCGCTAAACGCGGTCATGGCCAATGGCGTATTGGTCACGGCGTCATTCTCGCACGGCGTCGGCGACCGCAACGAAGTGGAGATTTGTGGCACCAAGGGCCGGCTGTCGCTGTCGTGCTACCGCTTCGACGGCCTGCGCGTCGATCAAAACGCGCCTCACGGCGCGCTGCGTTGGTGGACCGATGCGGCCGCTGCCGCGCTGCGCAATGCGCCCTCGGCGGTGCGCCGATGGCGGCGGGGCGGCGACATGATTGATTCGTATCGCGCCCAGTGGTCGAACTTCATCGATGCGGTCCGCAACCGTGCGCCACTGCAATGCACGCTGGCGGACGGGCGCAGCGCGCTGCGCGTGGCGCTGGCCGCCGCGCAATCGGCGGCCGAGGGCCGCGCAGTCAGAGTCGAGCAAGCCGCCGCCTCGCTCATCGCAATGGCGCCAATATCACCGCCAGGCCGCGCCGCCGGCTAAAGGTTCATGATGTCTGATGCGACCCAGCGCGATGTGCCGCAGACTCCGGCGATGTCCGTGGTGGTCATCACGCCCGATCGCTACGACACTATTCGCGATGTGATGCGCGCGCTGGCGGCGCAATCGGCCAAGCAGGAACTGGAAATCGTAATCGTCGCGCCATCGGCGCCGCTGGTTCCCGCCGATGCGCCGGAGGTGCGCGACTTTATGGCGATATCGGTGCTGCCCTTTGCACACGTCGCGCGCGCTGCGGCCGCAGCGCGCGCCGCCGCCATTCACGCCGCCCGCGCGCCGATTGTGGCGTTCGTGGAGGATCACTCCTTTCCGCAGCCGGGATGGGCACGGGCGCTGATTGAGGCGCATCGCAAGCCCTATGCGGCGGTGGGACCGGCGGTCGGCAATGCCAACCCGGGCAGCACAATCGGTTGGGCCAACCTGCTGATCGAGTATGCACCGTGGATGGAACCGGCATGTGCCCGGGCGGTCGACCATCTGCCGGGCCACAACAGCAGCTACAAGCGTGCGGTTCTTCTCCCGTATGGGCAGGAATTGGAAAGCCTGCTCGAAGCGGAGAGCATCCTGCACTGGGAGCTGCGCTCCCGCGGCTTGCAACTGTGGCTGGAACCAGCCGCGCTAACGCTGCATATGAATTTCACGTCGCTGGCCGCCTCAACGCGCCTGCGCCTGCATGGCGGACGGCTGTTTGCAGGGGCGCGCGCCCGTCAATGGTCAAGGGCGCGGCGTCTGGCGTATGCGGCAGCGGCTCCGCTCATTCCCGTGGTGCGCCTGCGGCGTATCCTGGCAGACACGCGGGCGGCGCGCCGCAACAGCGCGCTACCGCATCTGACATATCCCGCGTTGTTATTCCTTTTGTTATGCGACGCGGCGGGCGAATTTATGGGTTATGTGTCAGGCGCGGGAGCCGAAGCGCAGCGGGCGGCAACCTTTGAAATCAACGCCGACCGCCGGCCAACCCCCACAAAGCAGTGCGATCCGGCAGGGCGGTGATGCCGATGGCCACCGACACGCAGAACGTCGATTATGAAGCGGACGGCGGCTGCGCTTCGACTCCTGCTCTGTCTGTGATCATCACTACGCCGGATTGCTTCGACACCATTCGCAGCCTGGTCGGTGCCTTGCACGCGCAGACTGCGCGCGAGGCGCTGGAACTGGTGATTGTGGCTCCCGCGGCGGCGTCGATTCCGGCCGCCGAACTCGACGGCTTCATCTGCTGGCAGGTCGTCGAGATGCCAAACATCACCTCGGTAGCACAGGCCAAAGCCGCGGGCATCCGCCGCGCACGCGCGCCGGTTGTTGTATTGACGGAGGATCACTCGTTTCCCGCGCCGGATTGGGCGGCGGCACTGATCGAGGCCCATCGCCGCGGCTGGGCCGTGGTGGGACCGGCGATGTGCAATGCCAACCCGGACAGCTACATCAGTTGGGCGGACTTCATCATCGGATACGGTCCCTGGTTCGAGCCGCCCGCCGGCGGCGAAACCGACGAGCTACCCGGCCACAACACGTCCTACCGGCGCGACCTGCTGCTGGGTTGCGGCGCGCGGCTCGAAGCCCTGCTCGGCGCCGAACCGGTGCTGCATCGCCAACTGCGCGCCAGCGGATACCGCCTGTACCTGGAGCCGGCTGCAAAGACCGCTCACCTGAACTTTACGGACCTGGCGCGCTGGATACCCTATCTGTTCCATTCCGCACGTCTGTTCGCGGCGCAGCGCGCGAGCAATTGGCCGCTTTCGCGGCGAGCGCTCTACAGTGCCGGCGCGCCGCTGATTCCGCTGGTCAGGCTCAAGCGGCTGTGGCCCGCAGCGATGCGCACGCAGGCCGGATTCGCCCCGCGCCTGTACGCCGCATTGGTATTCGCGTTGATAATCGACGCCGCCGGCCAGTGCGTCGGCTACGCCGCCGGCGCGGGCCCGGCTGCGCAGCACCTGGCGCACCTGGAATACCATCGCGATCGGCGCAGTCTGCACTTTGCGCCGCGGGCCGCGCAATCGCAGCCATGACCGCGCCGCTTTTCTCGGTTGTCATTCCTACTTTTTCTCGCCCCATACAGCTGCGCGAATGCCTGACTGCCTTGGCTGCACAGCGATTCGAATCCTTCGAAGCGATCATCGTCGATGACGGCGCGCCCGCGCCGCCGCAGCCGGTGGCAGCGGAGTTTGCGCCCCGCCTGAACGTAAGCGTGGTCAGGACGAATCACGGCGGGCCAGCCGCGGCGCGCAACCACGGAGTCCAGCGCGCGAGAGGACGATTTTTGGCCTTCACCGATGACGACTGCCGGCCTGCGCCGGGTTGGCTGGAGGCGCTGGCGCAATGTTTGCGCGCGCACCCCGATCATCTGGTCGGCGGACGCACGCTCAACGCACTGGTGGACAATCCCTGCGCCGCCGCCAGCCAGCTCATCTTGGATGTGGTCTACCGCCACTACAACGGTCCGCAACCGGGCGGCGCACGCTTTTTTGCCACCAATAACATGGCGATGGCGGCCGAGCGTCTGCGCGCAATCGGCGGCTTTGACCCGGATTTCACCACTTCGGAAGATCGCGAACTGTGCGACCGCTGGGCACGGCGCGGCGGCGCGCTGACCTATGCACCCGATGCGCTCGTCTATCACGCCCATCGGATGCGCCTGCGCGATTTCTGGCGCCAGCATTTCGGCTACGGGCGGGGCGCCTGGCGCTATCACCAAAGCCGCGCGCGCCACGGCGCCGGACAGTTCCATCCTGACTGGAAATTCTACCGCCGGTTATTGGCTGCGCCTTTTGTGTGCGAGCGCGGACTGCGTGTCCCGGTCAGTGCGACGCTGGTGGCGATTTCCCAGGCGGCGAACACCGCCGGCTTCCTGTACGAACGCCGGTGCAGCGCGCGCGCTCAAACTTCCGGCGCCGGCTGATCATCGGCGGCGCTCAGGTCCCAACGCGGCCGCATCGCGACCACGCCGCGGGCCCGCCCCGGTCCGGTGACCGCAAAACTGGCGACGCCGGCCAGCTGCTCCATCACGGCAAACGAGGCGCCATCCTGGACCGCAAAGTCCACCCGGTAATGGCCCTTCATCAGGCGGTTTTCCGCATACCAGGCCCGCAACCGGAGTTTGCCGGCCGCCGCCGTGCAGCGCAGTCCCTCTTCGGCCGACACGTTCCACACGCAGGTCACTCCGGCGTCGTTGACGATGGCGAGCGAAAACAAGGCCTCGCCCGCGGGGCGGCTGAGGCGGCATTCGACCTCGATGCCGAAAGGCGCCCCGATTTCCACGCACTGCGCCGTATTGCCGTCGGCCCCATAGATGCGGGCGGCGGCGATACTCGCCTGGGCCCGCCGTTGCCGGCCGTGGAACACCAACTGCTCGTAGGCGCGCAAGGCCTGCAGTGAGGAGCCGGCGGCGACGATGCGTCCATCCTCCAGGACCACGCCGCGCTGGGCGATGAACTGGGCGGTGTCCAGGCTGTGCGTCACGACGACGATGGCCGTGCCCTGCTCATGCATCTGCCTGATGCGCGCCAGGGTCTTGTTCTGAAAGGCGAGGTCGCCGACCGACAATGCCTCGTCGATCAGAACGACCTCGCTGGACAGGCACGCGCCGACCCCGAATCCCAGCCGCGCCATCATCCCGGTCGAATAGGTGCGGATGGGCTGGTCCAGCCATGCGCCGAGCTCGGTGAATTCCTCGATCTGCGGCAGCAGGCGCGCAAATTCGCGGCGCGGCACGCCCACGATGGCGCCGATCAGGCGAATGTTCTCGCGCCCGGTCAGTTCCTGATGCAGGCCACCGGTCACTTCAATCATTGGAAAGACCCGCCCGCGCACCTCGATTCGCCCGCGCGTGGGCGGCGTGACGCCCGCCAGAATCCTGAGCATGGTGCTCTTGGCGGCGCCATTGCGTCCGACCACCGCGAGCGTCTCGCCGCGCTTGACCTGCAAATTGATGTCGCGCAACACCCACGGCCGCGCCTCCTCGCGCGCCGCGCCGCCCAGCCAGCGCGGCATCGGCAATCCGAAGCGCTTCCACACCCCCTCCATCCGAATCACGACGTCGGGACCCATCGCTACAGCACATCCGCAAAATATTTCGCTGTGAACCTGAACAGCGGCCACGCAATGATCCACACGACCGCGGTTATCGCGATCGAAAAGGCCAGCAGCCACAGGTCGGGCGTGCGATCGAGCACCGCGGCGCAGCGAAAGCCCTCGATTATCCCGACCATCGGGTTAAGCCTGTACCATCCGCGCCAGGCGCGTGGAACGCTTTGCAACGAGTACATGACGGGCGTGGCGAGCATCCACAACTGGGTTACGAAGGGCAGCGCAAAAACGGTGTCGAATTGATAGGTCCCCAGCGCGGAGACGATGAATCCGACAGCGGTGGCCAGCGCCATGACGAGCGCCACCAGCGGCGGCAGCCACAACAGCGGCCATCCCACCGGCGTCCCGTACCAGGCCATCATCGCAGCCAGAATCAGGCCGGCCACTGCGAAATCGACCAGCGAGCCAACCACTTCGGCGATCGGAAATGCTTCGCGCGGCAGCGCGATTTTTCTGACGATGGCGGCCTTGAAGTAGAAGGTCGGCGCGCAGCGCGCCAGCGCATTGGAAAAGAACGTCCACGGCACCAGCGCGCTGTAAACGAAGAGCATATAGGGAATCCCCTCGCTGGAAATGTTGAGGACGTGGCCGACCAGGGTAAAGGTCAGCAGGTAGCCCAGCGGCTGGATGACCGCCCAGGCGGGTCCGAGCAGCGAGCGGCGGTAGCGGCCCTTAAACTCGCGCACCACCAATGCCGCGACCAGGTCAGCCACCCGCTCCAGCGACGCGCGCCGCGGCGGAGTTGCGATCGGAGCCGATGCTGCCATGGAAGGATTATGCCCGCCACGGGCGGGGTGGACGGCGGCCAATTATCGACCGGTAAACCGAGTCCAATTCTGCCCCTACGATGTGCGGGGCGAAGCGTTCCATGGCGTGTTGGGCAATGCGCATGCTCGGGTATAGATGCAGGTTATCGAGCATATAGTCCAGACCCTGGTAAAGCGCATCGACGTCGCCGGGCGTCACCAGCAGTCCGGACTCGGGAGTGATAAATTCCTGCGGCCCGCCGCAGCGCGTTGCCAACACCGGAATTCCGCTGGCCAGCGCCTCGGCCGCCGGAACCGAGAACGTCTCAACCCGGCTGGGCAGCACGAACAAATCCGCGCTGCGCATGAACTCAGCCACTTCAGGGCGGCTCCTGGAGCCGTGGAAGGTCACGACGTCATCCAACCCGAACTGCGCGGCTAAGCGCTCGTACTCGGCCCGCCCCTGCCCTTCTCCGACAATGTCCAGCCGCCAGTCGGCGCGCTTGCGGCGCAGGCGGCCCAGGGCCGCCATCAGATTGGCCAGGTCCTTGACGGGCACCAACTGGCCGACAAACAGTAGCCGCCTGCCGGCGCCTTCGCGCGCAGGTTGGAGCGGCGGATGGAACAGTTCAGTGTCCACGACATTCGGCACCAGATGGTAGCGCGCCTCAATCCCGTAATCCTCCAGCGCCTTTTGCAGAAAAGCGCTCACCGGCAGCACCGCATCAGCCCATCGCATCGCCAACCGCGCTTTCAGCAGATCCAACCGGCCCAGCCTGCGGGCGGGAAAGGAGGAGAAGTGCTCGCTGACCGCGACCGGAATGCGGCGCAACCTGCCAAAAATAACCGCGGGTACTCCCGCATCGTATACATGAACATGCAGTACGTCAGGGCTGAAGCCTGCACCGGACACATGCGCGATGCCGCGCAGCATCGTGCAAACGTAAACCGCGTACCGAAGCCGACCGAGCAGCGGCGGGCGATAGCTCAGCCGGTAAGTGGGAATTCCTTCTTCACGCCGCAGCTCCGATTCGCGTTGGATAGACCACGGCGCGTCGAGTTCGGGCTGCGGCCCGGCGCAGTGCAGCACCGCCACATCGTTGAAGATGCCGGCCGCCTTGGCATGTTCGCGCACCCACAGGGCCGTGCCCGGCTGCGCCGCGCTCGGATACCAATTAGTAATAAACAATACTTTAAGACGCTGTACGGTTTGAGCATTGACGGCCGGGCGGGCCGCGGCTTGCGGCGCCATCCGCTTAATCCCCGGCAGCCCGCGCGATGCGGCGCGCGTAGTGGATTGCGACGCCCGCCGTCAGTCCCGCGAGCGAGTACAGGTAGTAGAATTGCTGCAAAATGAATCCGCATAGCGCCAGACGCGCGCCGCCCTTGTCGTAGAACAGACGATAAAGACCGCGATTGAGGATGACCGCCGCGGCCACCAGCACGCCGGCCACCGGCCACCATCGGCCGCGCCACAGGGCTGCCCCGCCCGCCGCCGCCAATCCCGCCGCAGTCAGCGCCGCGACGCGCTGCTCGCGCGACAGATTGAGTTCGGTGGGCAGCCCGCCGGTTTCCATCGCCAGCAACGTCCAGGGTATGGCCCGGCGCGCGACGTCGGTCCACAGCAGACTTAAAATGCTCCAGCGCTTGAGATGGGTGACCTGAAGGGCGGGATCGACAATGATGCGTGCGCCCGCCCGCACCAGCCGTGCACCCAACTCGATATCTTCGATCGACGGCAGCGTGTAGCGGCGCTGATCGAAACCGCCTGACGCAACGAACCGGTCGCGCCGGATGAAGCCGCACGCGCCCCAAAATGTGACCGCCTCGCCCCGCGCGCGCTGATGAAAATAGTGATGCGCCAGGTTCTTGAACATACTAACCACCGAGCGGTCCGCCGGCTGCGCATCGTACGAGCCAATCACCGCGTCGGCGCCGGACTTTTCCATCGCCTCCAGACCGCGTGCCAGCAACCCCTCACCCGCGACCACATCAGCGTCGAGAAAGAGCAGCACCGGTGCCCCGGCCGCACACGCCCCGGCATTGCGCGCCGCCGCCGCGCCGCTGCGCGAAGAAAGACGCAGCAGCCGCACCGGAAATCCGCCGGCGATTGCCGCGGTCGCGTCGCCCGAACAATCATCGACCACGATTATTTCGCAATCCGAAGCCGCCTGCGCACAGACCGCACGCAGCGCAGCGGCGATGGTTGCGGAGGCGTTGTAGGCCGCGATGACCACGCTGAGTTTCAAACCGCCAGCCATCATTAGGTGCTTCGGCACGCTTAGCGCCTCAGCTTAGGGCAATCCGTCCGACGCGAGCAAGCTTGGGCCTGCCTCCCGCGCTGTGCCGAAACGGCGCGGTCCAGGCGGCGCAACTGTTTTGACAGGCGCCCCAATTGGAATAGATTGGCAGCCGCCATGGGCCGCTTGAGTTATCCTGACTCGCCCGACACCGCCACGGTAGTTCTTGGTGCGGGACCCGCAGGTCTTACCGCGGCCTGGGAGCTATGCAAGGCCGGCTTGCCGGTGCTGGTGGTGGAGCGCAATCCACACCAGGTGGGCGGCCTGTCGCGCACGGTCGATTACAAGGGCTTTCGTTTCGATATCGGAGGGCATCGCTTTTTTTCCAAGAACGCCGACATCGAAAAGTTATGGAGCGAAATTCTCGGCGCGCGGATGCTGGAACGGCAGCGGCTGTCGCGCATCTATTATCACGGCCGTCTGTTCAAGTATCCGCTGGAAATCTGGGATACGCTCAAGAATCTGGGAGCCGGGGAAGCCGCTGCTTGCGTGGCCAGTTATCTGCGCGCGCGCGCACGCCGCCCCGCCGATATCCGCAGCTTCGAGGACTGGGTAACGCACGCCTTCGGCCGGCGGCTGCATGAGATCTTTTTCAAAACCTACACCGAAAAGGTGTGGGGCATTCCGTGCTCCGCAATCAGCGCCGATTGGGCCGCGCAGCGCATTCGGGGACTGTCGATGACAGCGCTGTTCAAGGCGGCCGCGGGATGGCGGCCCAATCCCAGTGCGCCGCTGATCAAGACCCTGGCCAACCGCTTTCGATATCCGCTCCACGGGCCGGGCCAGATGTGGGAGTCGATGGCGCAACGCATCGAGCATGAGGGCGGGATCATCAGGCTGGGCGAGCGCGTCATCCGCATCCATCGCGACAGCCGGGGCGCGCTGGCGGTCACCACTGCCGGAGCGCACGGTGAACGGACCTATCCGGGCAGGCATTTCGTCTCGACGATTGCGATTCGCGAGCTGGCCGCGGCCATCGATCCACCGCCGCCGCCCGAGGTAAAAGAGGCGGCCGAAAAGCTCGGCTACCGGGATTTCATCACGGTTGCCCTGATCCTCGATCAGGATGAAGTTTTTCCCGACCAATGGATCTATATCCATGAGCCCGGCGTGCGCGTCGGACGCATCCAGAACTTCAAAAACTGGAGCCCGGCGATGGTGCCCGACGCGCGCTACACCGTGCTGGGCATGGAATACTTCTGCTTTCACGGCGAGCGCCTGTGGCGCATGGCGGATGCCGAGCTGATCGCGCTGGCGGCCAGCGAACTGGCCCGCCTCGGGCTGGGCGCTGCAGCGCAAATCGTCGACGGCGCTGTGGTGCGCCAGCACGCCGCCTACCCCGTGTACGACCACCACTACCGCGAGCGCGTTGCGCGGATGCGCACCTTTGTGGAATCGCAGGTGCCCAACCTCCATTTGGCGGGGCGCAACGGGATGCACAAATACAACAACCAGGACCATGCGATGCTGACCGGCCTGATGGCGGCGTGGAACATCATGGGCGGACGCTTCGATCCCTGGCGGGTCAATTCCGACGCGCTTTACATCGAGGACGGCCACGACGGTGAGGACGGTTCGCGGCTGGTGCCGATGAGCGTCGCGGCCAGCGAAATCGCGCCGCCGGCCGGTGCGGAGGAAGACTGACTCCCGCGGCGCTGCCCTTTTGCCGCCGGCGCGGCCCGCCACAAATAGCAATCGTAGCGGCGCAGCCCGAACCAATAGGGCACTTCGATCGTCCCGGCCGCTGCGAAACCCGGCGGTGCATCCGCGCGCCGGCCGGAAACAACGATCGCGGGCCGACGGCAGATCGGGATGCCCACGTAATGCTCGCTCAGCTCGTCGATCCGACCGCTGCCTGCATCGATCAATGCCAACCTCAACGGATGGCCGCGGGCGCGCAAATGCCAGATGAAGTGAATTCCCTCGCCGCGCGCCAGCTCCGGCCCATACACCCATGCGATGCAGCGCTCCGGCGGCGCCATCGTGCCGACCGTCTCCAGCGCCCTCCACAGGCATCGTGCGCGCGCCGCAAACCGCTGCTGTGCGGCCAAACTGGCGATGGCCAAAGCGCCGACGCCGAGCGCCGCGGCGGCCACGGCAACGCGCCTCATCGCTGAGGCCGGGGATTCAATCAGGCCGCTGAGCAGGGCCGCGAACCACAGATCCCCGCCCCAGGCGGCCGGAATCGCATACCGTCCGCCGGGGTTGCGCAGACGCACCGGCAGGTAGATGGCGATGCCGGCGCCCAGCAGCAGTAACCCGACCAGCCATGCGCCGCGGTAATCGCGCCATAACCGCCGCAGCCCCTGCACCAGCGCATCGCGGCGCCGCTCCTGCGCCGCCTCTGAAGCGGATTTGCCTACCGTTAGTAGCGCGGCGATAGAAAGCGCGGCCGGCACCATCAGAAAGATCGATTCCTTGATCATACCGCGCGCCATCGTGATCAATTGACCGGGGTCGGGCGGCGCGGTGGCATACTGGCCGGGATGCCAGGCGGATTTGTAGATGATGAAATGGCCGGCCGGCAGCAGCAGTGTCAGCCCCAGCGCCGCCGCGCGCCGGCCGTGGCGCCGCCATGCCTGGCGCAGCTGCAGCCCATCGGGAGCGATGCGCAGCAGCATTTGCGCGGGAACGATCGCGGCAAAGGTATTCTTGCATCCGAGCGCGGCCAGCACGAACAACGCTCCGGCCATATCCCAGGGCGTGGGCCGCGCACTGCGTGCCGCCGCCACGGCGCAGATAAGCCCCGCCAGCGCATAGGGCATCGCCACGCCTTCCGACAGCGTCAGCGCCCTCCACACCTCGCCTTGCTCGGGCGACCACAGCGCGACCGCCGTGGCGAGCACGGCCGCGGCGGGCCGGATACGCAACTGCAGCATCAGGGTCAGCATCGCGCCGGCCGCCAGCGCTGCCCAAACCGTCCGTGCCAGCCGCCATCGGAAAGCGTTGGCACCGAGCACCTGCGCGCCAACCTGCCAGTGCGCCAGGAGCACCGGACGAAATACACCCAGACTGTGGTATTCGCCCAACACCCGGTCGCGATAGAGGCGCAGATGCTGCTCGACGGTGGCCGCACCAGAAGGATAAACCAGGTTGCCGTCGTCGTTGAAATCAAATTGGGTGGACAGACCGGGAATGTATAGCGAAGCGATGAGGCAGGCCCACAGTACAATCCAGCCGGCTGTTCGCCCGCGATTGGTCATGCCTTGCTATGCTCTCGATGCTGCAACAGATAAAACGAAATTCGCCCTCCGCGCGTCAAACCGCCAGGTCCGAATACGAGCCCGCGATCAGATCGGCTGCGCTTATGCCCAGCCGGTGGAGCAAGGCGTCGGCCTGCGCGCGGCAGCCCGCGACATCGCGGCCGGGCCCGACTTCAACCTCGAACTCGATGAAGGAGCCGAGTCCCTCCACTTCGTCCAGATGGATGCGGATGTTGTCCAGGCGCCACAGTTGGCGGCGCTTGCGCACCACCGCTTTGATTCCCAGCGCCTGCTGGAGCATGAATTCGAGTTGCGGGGCGTTGCAGACCGGCACCACTTCGTAGCGGCTGACCTTGGCCGATTTATCGTCGGGACGGCGATAGAAGATCAGCGCATCGCCGGCGCCTTGCTGGCGGCGCAACTTGAGCCGCCCCTGCGCAACCTTGAAATAGGTATCGACCTGCTCGAAGCTAGCTTGCATCACGGCGCCGGCCGCGGCGGCCGTGCGCGCCATCGCCGCCAAACTCGCGCATCGCGCCTTGATCTCGAGGTTCTCCATCAACGCGACGCGCTGCGCTTGCGCCGCTCCGCCAGCATCGCTGCCTCGCCCAGCACACCGTCGGCGGTCAGCGCTGCGACCCGTTCGGGCGTGTAACCCAGGTATTTGCCCAGCACGCGTTCGTTGTCCTGTCCCAGCAGGCTCAGTTCGGGCGGAATTTCGGTCGGCGTTTCGGAGAAGTGAAATGGCGCCTTGGGCAGCGCCACATCGCCGAAGCCGGGCACGTTGATGGTCTGAAAGGCGTTGCGCGCTTTCATCTGCGGATGGTTGATCACGCCGGGCAAGTCGAGCACCGGCACGCCGATGAGATGATTCTCCTGCAGCAGCCGCACCGGGATATCGCGGGTCGGAAAGGATTGCAGCCATTCCTCGACAATCGCGACCGTTTCGTACTTAC
>Ga0070740_10002877_pt1 | contig 19228 bp, 17 predicted proteins | sample Coa_R2_FD_67286 | JGI IMG/M metagenome (GOLD analysis project Ga0070740, IMG submission 67286) | Surface soil microbial communities from Centralia Pennsylvania, which are recovering from an underground coalmine fire - Coalmine... | ecosystem: Environmental > Terrestrial > Soil > Unclassified ...
TGGGCGCGATGGGCGTGCGTGGTCCAGATCTTCTGCCCGTTGACCACAAAGTGATCGCCCACCAGTTCGGCGCGAGTTTGGATTGCGGCCAGGTCGGAGCCGGCGCCGGGTTCGGAGAGGCCCTCGCACCAGATTTCCTCGGCCTTGAGAATCTTGTTGAGGTAGCGCGCCTTCTGCTCCGCGCTGCCCCATTGCATGATCGCCGGCCCGGTCATGATGATGCCGAGCACATTGATCCCGACCGGCAGATTGAGCCGCGCCAATTCCTGGCTGAAGATGACCTGCTCGATCAAGCTGGCGCCGCGTCCGCCGTACTCTTTGGGCCAGCTAATGCCCGCCCATCCGCCCTCGTAGAGCTTTGCATGCCAGGCCTTGGCCCGCTCCCAGAGCAGATCTTCGGTAAGTCTCGCCTTCTCCTCAGGCGTCAGCGGCGGCGGTTGATTGGCCTCCAGCCAGGCCCTGACCTGGTTGCGAAAGGCTTCCTGTTCGGGGGTGTAACCGAAGTCCATCCAAGATGCTCCTTGATTTCGAATCGCGGTTCGGTCGGCAACCGTCCACCATCATCTGTGACATGAAGCGGCGCCAAAATGAAGCCCGCCGCCCTTGTCAAGCCGGGGCTTCAGCTCAGCTGCGTGGCGTACCACCGCCGGCCTTGGTAGGATGGGCACAACTAGGCCGCTGGCAGAGAGTGGCCAACAGGTTGCGCAAAGAAGACGACAGCGCTCCATCCCGCACGAATGCCACCATCTCTGCGTACAAGGGACCGGCTGGCCTATCGAATCCCCCTAAGTCGTTACGAACGAGAAACCCCATATCGCATGACGATTGGACGCAGTCCTCATAAGATGGAGCGCCCGCGTAACGCTTTCCGCGAACGATTCCCCGTCCATCGAGCGAGTCGCGCCGAGCCTGACCATTGACATGAACGAACTTGCGGAATAAATGGAGCAGCTGTAAAGTAGTCGGACATGCAGATAGTTCTTGGATTGGCGCACCTGAGACCTCTGCTTGCCACTTTTGGAACAGTTTATGATCCTCGATTAACCGGTTGGGATCGAGGATGATGGATTCGAAGCCTTCTCCCTCGCCGAATCGGGCGCCTTGAAGGCCGCCGGGTGGTATCTGTGTAAAGCGCGTGTTCTTCAAAACAGCTCCTTCGAAGCTAGTTTCGCGAAGCGCGCAGTTTTGAAACTCAGCCATCGTTAGGTCGCTTCCTCGGAACGAAATCCCGCTCAAGTCCAAATTGGAAAAGCGGACGCCAGGAAAACGAGCTCCGTCGAAGTGACCAATCTCTCGAAGCGCCCGGTCTCCTTCAGGAATGAGGGCCACGAGTTGCACTAGATTTCGAAATCCATCACCGGGGATAGATTCAGTGATTGCAAGGCAAGCCACCTGCGAAGCCCGGCCCCCAAGCTGGCGCGCCAGCAATTTCAAGACAATGGAATCCGGACTCCAACGACGAACAGACATCAGCCGTGCGAATCGTGCGGGATTTGAATCGAAAAGACGGCAGAGACGGCGACCGAGTAGATACTCCGCAAGCAATTCGTGAGTAAATTCTAGCCTTCCAGAACCTGCACTCTGGGTCAGGAACGGAGCCATGACAACTTGCTCTACAATTCTTTGCTCTTCGAGTTCCGGAAGGTCACGCTGTAAAAGCGCAGGAAGCAGGCTTGCCCACTCCCTGAGTTCCGAAACGGTAATCCCGGAACCTTCAAAACTGGTTTCTGCCACATCTTCTAGCCATTCGAGAAATGCTCCGAGGGGAAGCACCTCTTGCTTAAGCGGACCAGGTTTTGCATATTCGCGTTGACACATCTGCTCGATCGCATAGCCGAGAAGTTCGACCTCATCTTTCGCGACTGGAACCCCGCCGTGCTGATGTGCCTCAAGCAACAAAGAGGCATAGTAAGGAGAAGACGAGAGTTCGCGAAGCACCGGTTGAGATTCGAGGTACTGAAGAAAACTAGTCACGCGAGATGTGTCACGATCGCCAGGTTGAGGGCGTCGTCCTTCGATCTTGCTCCACGCAAAAAGACGCCGAGACATGTCATCCCAGCCCTCTAGGCGGTATGCCCGCACAACCGACTCGTAATAGGCACGGAACTCCGCCAATCCGTCATTGCTTTCGAACAGCGAATCGCGAACGCAAATCAGGATCGCCGGCCGCGAATTTGGCGCAGTGATTCTCTCCTCAAGGAATGGAAAGAATTGGTCGTCTCCGGCGATGACCTCGTCGAGGCCATCGAGCATCCAGACGCCGTGTCGGGTATCGACCATCCACTCGAACAATCGAGGCTTAGCTGGCATTGCTAAGTCGGTGCGAAGAAAGGCATCGATGAGCCCGCGGACGTTCGGTCCAGCGGCTTCTCGCAAATGTTCGGGCATCATCGGAAGAGGACGCGGATAAACCTCGTGACGGCGTTTTCGCTCCTGAAACCTCTGGTATAAAGAAGCAAAAAGTGAGCGGAACAGTACAGTCTTGCCTTGCCCCGCTGGCGCTGAGATAAACCAAACTACAGGTTCCTGCTTTCGCGCTGCGGCATCGATCTCGTTGACGAGATCTTTCACAAGGTCGTCACCACGGCTATTGCCTTCCAGCCTAACATAACCCTGAGGCACCCTGGTCCTCTCAAACTCTTGCGCGGTTCTCACGAGTTCCCGCGCGGCCGAGCCAGCCTGTTCTGCTACATCCCACTTGAAAGGGGTGTCAAAAAAGAGGCTGGGAACGACGATCGATGCGCCAAACCGGCGCTTGACCTCGTTTCGGAATTCGGCGGTGAAGCCCTCGGTAGTATCAACGAGCAGATAAAGTCGACCGCCTCTGAATTTCTCACTTGCGCCCTTGAATCGGGTGAGAAGCTCCTCCTCAATAAGCTCTTGGTTCTTTCGTTGTCGCACTTCGCTCGTGAGAACCCAGAGGCAGGTTACATTCCTTTCACCCGCAAGGCCTGGTTGCTGGGCGACGAGGAAGTCTCGGTCTCGCTCTTCTACCGCGAGGTCGCGAGCTTGAAGGAATTCTCGCGCTTCATCGAGTAGGCCCATAGACGCCTCCGACATCAGAAAGTGAACTATTGTGTATCCCAATCCTTCCCTTGACAAGTTTTATGGAGCTCACGGCTCCTTGGAGATCGAATTGCGAGATCAAATGGCTAGTGACAATAAGGGCCATTCAGGCGCCTAAACGGTTGGTTACAAAGTCAGGCTTGAATATTCATCCCTCCCCGTCCGGGCAGCGCCCTCTCGGCGAAAGTTCGAGGTTTTTCGTCCCCTCCCTTAAAAACCGTCGACATAACGGTATTGCTGTCCCGATTAGGATGTGCTGATGGACTAGGTCTGGGCTACGGTAATTAGCCGCGTATGCGCCGCAGCACCGTTTTTTCATTGCGTTGCGGACGGTGCGGGTTTGCTTGCCGCCTGCTGGCGCACATCCTCCCGCGGTGATCCTATCGCCGTGCTTACAGAAGGACGGCACCCGCCGCTTCAAACATGCCGTGCTGCTGCAGCTTGCAATTGAACAGCGGTTGCCAGAAGAGTACGAGTTGCAGGCAGACCACAGCCGGCGGGCGGCCCAAGGCCAGGTTCCGCCGCGCGACAGGCCATCGATGCGCCGCTTGAGCGCTTTTTCATATCGCTGCGGATGCTGCGGGTTGTGCTGCCGCGACAAGGTGATCACGCTGGCGCCGTATGACGTGATGAGGATCGCCGCTGCGGCCGGGCTGAGCACCACCGCGACCATCGCGCGCTACACATTGCGGCGCGGCTCGCTGCTGCGATTCGGCGCCGATGGCGCCTGCGTGGCACTGCGCGACGGCTTGTGCAGCGTCCATGTGGGCCGGCCGCTGCCCTGCCGGCTCTACCCGTTGGGTCTGGAGCGCACGGGCGACGCCGAGCGATTAATCGCGCTTGAGCCGGCCCCCGGTTCCAAGGCAGTGTACGGCACCGATGGCACCGTGGGCGACTTCCTGGAACAACAGGGCACCCAACCCTATCTGGTGGCGGCACAGCACTACTCCAGGCTCTTGCCCATGATTCGGGAGCGCCTCCGCCTGCTGGTCGACTTCGAAAAGACCGAACCCTCCGAATTCCGCCGTGTCGCCGTGCGCGAGGCGCTGGCCGAGTCGGGCTATGACTACAATCCGCTGATCGATGCAATGTTCGATTCGGATCGATGGTCGGGCTTCGCCACACAAGGAGTCCGTTTGGAAATCCGTCATGTCACCGCTTTGCACGAAATGATCGAAGCGCACCTCGACGCGCTCCAGCTTGCCGCCGCCGGCGTGCTACTGTCGGTAAGCCTGGGTTACGGGCCAGCCGAGGTCCTGGCCGGCCTTTAGAGGGTCGAGCGGGGCCTCTGTCTCAGGTTGGGTGCGTTCCGCATCGTGCATAAAAGGCGGCTGCTTTCAAGCTGTTAGGTGTAAGATGCACAAGGCTCACATCCCTGCAAGTGTCGTCATCCTTTCCATCTTCCTGGCCGCGTCGGGCGAGTATGCGCCCGTGCTCGGACATTATTGGGCTCAGTTCGACGGAGTCGTGGTGGCGCGCAAAGACAATGTCCGCTTTCCACCGTGGACCCGCAATCGCGCCAACAGATATGTGATTCGCGACGCCGACGGCACGCAGCGCGTTTACTACGCCGATTCCGGCGAAGGCGATCTGGACGGTTTCCCCATCGGAGCCAGGCTTACCAAGCAGCGCTGGCGCATGGATTACCAGGAAAACGGCCGGCCCAGGGATGATTTCCCGTTTGGAATATACATCCTTCCCATGATGCTGGATGGGCTATTGCTGGGGGCCGCGGTGATCTTGGTGGTGATGATTCGCGTCCGCGACAACCGCAACCGCAACCTTCAAGCAGACTACGAGCGAGCTCTGCGCCGGCTGGAAAGCGGAGACTGAGGCGGAAGGGCAATCCCCACCAATTGCCGGCTCCCCCGAGGGAGAGAATGTCCAGCGCACGGAATGTCGCCAGCACCAGACTGTCAGCGCAGCGGATGGCCGGTCAGGCCGGTGTGCGCGGTAACGCCGCCGTCTGCGACCACCATGCTGCCGGTCATGAAAGAGGAGTCGTCACAGGCCAGGAACAGCACGACTTTGGCGATCTCCTCGGGTTTGCCCATCCGGCCGATGGGATGGCATTCCTCGTTGAGCTTGCGCACTTTCTGTGGATTGCGCGACTGGCCAATAAAGGTGTTGAGCACGGCGGGTGTCTCGACCATCCCCGGACAGACCGCGTTGACGCGGATGTTCTTGCGTGCGTACTCGATCGCAGCCGAGCGAGTCAGATTGACCACGCCGGCTTTGGCCGCGTTGTAGGCGCCCGCACCGTAGTCGCCCGCCAGCCCCGAGATCGACGCCGTGTTGACGATCACACCGCCGCCCTGCGCAACCATCTGCGGCAGCGCGAATCGCATCCCGTAAAACACCCCCGACAACGTCACCGAGATCGTTTTGTGCCAGTCCTCGATGCTGATTTCTCCCACCGGTCCCATGCGGGTGGCGAAGGCGTTGTTGAACAGCACGTCGAGCCGGCCGAAGCGCTCGACGCTGAACTTCACCATCGCCTCGACCTGCGCGGGATCGCTGACATCGGTATGGCGAAACACTGACCGTGCACCGAGGTCGGCAGCCACCCGCCGGCCGTTCTTGTCGTCGATGTCGACGATCACCACTTGTGCGCCCTCGGCGACGAGCAGCCGCGCCGTCGCCTCGCCGATGCCCGAGCCGCCTCCGGTAATGACGGCGATCCTGTCGTCCAGCTTTCCCACCGAATTCGCCTCCCGCCTTTTTTTCGTGCCTCTGTGTTTAGCACAGACAAAAAGAACCGGCACGGAAACCGGTGAAAAAGCCAGCGCTCCCGCGCAAGAAAATCCCTTTCCAAGTGATTCCAAAGGAGCCATTGGCTGATTCCTTAGGCCACAGGGCGTCCGGGTAGTGGAAATTCGCCACGTTAGCGCACGGAGTAGCATAGCTTTCGCGGGGGCACGCCGATTGCTGCATAGCAGGGCGGAATGGCGGCGGCGAGCCGCCCTGAGCTGGAAGAGAGAGAGCGACCCACATGCAACGCCCACTTAAGATTACCGCCCGTGACTTTACGCTTTCCGACGCATTCGAGGCCGAGATACGGCAGAAGGCCGCCGCTTTGGACAACTATTACCACCGCATCACCGGCTGCGACGTAACCGTCACAGCCCCGATCGATCATCATCGCAAAGGCGGTCCATTCGACGTCCGAATCCGCCTGACGGTGCCGGGCAAGGAACTGGTGACCAATCGGCAGTCAGAAGAGGGGCTGGCAGCGGCCATCCGCGAAGCGTTCGACGCTATCCGGCGCCAACTGGAAGACTATGTGCGCGAGCAGCGCGGCCAGGTGAAGACGCACGAAGAGGCGGCGCAGGGCCGCGTGGTCCGTTTGCTCAACGATTTCGGCTTTCTGGAAACACCCGACGGGCGCGAAATCTATTTCCATCGCAACAGTGTGCTCAACAACGCCTTTGACAAGCTGCGCGTTGGAATGCAGGTGCGCTTCGTCGAGGAGGAGGGCATCGAAGGGCCGCAAGCCAGTACGGTAGCGATTGTGGAACGCAAACACTAAAGGCGTGCGGCCGGCACGACATTGTCCATGCCCTGGAAGAGCATTGAGAAGCCGCGGAGTTGGGCAGTGACGCCCAACCTGTGCGATTACGAGCAGACGCGCGCCACCTTTTCCTGGGCACAGGCCCGGCGCGCGCTGGACGGACTGCCCGGCGGTGGTCTCAACATCGCCTACGAGGCGGTCGACCGCCATGCGCGCGGGGCGCGCCGCAACCATCCGGCGCTGCGATGGTTAGGACGCGGCGGCGAGAGGCGCGACTTTACTTACGCCGAGTTGTGCGCCCAGACCAACCGCTTCGCCAATGTCCTCAGGGAGCTCGGGGTCGGCAAGGGCGAGCGGGTATTCCTGCTCGCCGGCCGCATCCCCGAACTTTACCTCAGCGCGCTCGGCACGCTTAAGGGCGGTCAGGTTTTCTGCCCGCTATTCTCTGCATTCGGTCCCGAGCCGATCCGCCAGCGCATCAGCCTGGGCGATGGCCGCGTGCTGGTCACCACGGCTGCCCTCTACAAGCGTAAGGTGGCCGAGGTTCGGGCTACGCTGCCCGGCCTGCGGCACATCCTGGTGATTGGTCAACCCGAGGAGACTCGCGACATTGCGGGCATCTTGGACTTCCACCAACTGATGGCGCAAGCGGACGAGCGCTTCGAAATCGCGCGCACCCAACCCGAAGATCTGGCGTTGCTGCATTTCACCAGCGGCACCACCGGCACGCCCAAGGGCGCGATGCATGTGCACGAGGCGGTGGTCGCACATCATGTGACCGGCAGCTTCGCGCTGGACTTCCATCCCGACGACGTCTTTTGGTGCACTGCCGATCCCGGATGGGTGACCGGCACTTCCTACGGAATTATCGCGCCGCTGACGCATGGGATTACCAGCGTCGTCGACGAAGCCGATTTCGACGCCGAGCGCTGGTACGGGATCGTCCAGCGGCACAAAGTCACGGTATGGTACACCGCGCCAACGGCGGTGCGGATGATGATGAAGGTCGGCACTGAGGTGATCCGCAATTACGACCTCAGCAGCCTGCGCCTGGTGGCCAGCGTGGGCGAACCGCTCAATCCCGAAGCCGTGGTATGGGGGCAGGAGGCTTTTGGCCGGCCGATTCACGACAACTGGTGGCAGACCGAAACCGGCGGCATCATGATCGCCAACTACCTGGCGATGGAGATTCGGCCGGGCTCGATGGGCCGCCCGCTGCCCGGCATCGAGGCCGGCATCGTGCGTCGCGTCGGCCAAGGCGCGGTCGAGGAGGTAACCGAGCCGGGCGTGGAAGGCGAGCTGGCGCTGCGGCCCGGATGGCCCTCGATGTTCCGCGGCTACCTCAACGAGGAGGAACGCTACCGCAAATGTTTTGTCGGCGGATGGTATCTGACCGGCGACCTGGCCCGGCGCGACGCCGATGGCTATTTCTGGTTCGTGGGGCGCGCCGACGACGTGATTAAGTCCGCGGGCCATCTGATCGGCCCGTTTGAGGTCGAGAGCATTCTGATGGAGCATGCCGCGGTGGCCGAAGCCGGCGTCATCGGCAAGCCCGACCCGGTGGCGGGCGAAGTGGTCAAGGCGTTCGTATCGCTCAAGCCGGCCTATGCCTGGAGCGACGCGCTGCGCCGCGAGCTGCTGGGCTTTGCGCGCAAGCGCCTGGGCGCGGTGGTCGCCCCGCGCGAGATCGACCACGTCGCCAATGTGCCCAAGACGCGCAGCGGCAAAATCATGCGCCGCCTGCTCAAGGCGCGCGAACTAGGGCTGCCCGAGGGCGACCTCTCCACCCTGGAAACCCAATGACCCCGACACCTCAAGCCGCAAGCTCCAACCATCCACAGCCCGCTGGCGAACACTCGCTGACGGCGCTGCGGCAGATGATATTGATCCGCCGCTTCGAGGAGAAGTGCGCGGAGTTGTACAACGCCGGCAAGATTCACGGCTTCGTCCATCTGTATATCGGCGAGGAAGCGATTGCGGTGGGCGTCATTGCGCAACTGCAGCCCGAGGACGCGATCGTGGCGACTTATCGCGAACACGGCCACGCGCTGGTGCGCGGCGTGCCGGCCACGGCCGTAATGGCCGAGATGTACGGCAAACAGGAAGGATGCAGCCGCGGGCGGGGCGGCTCGATGCATCTGTTCGACGCCGCCACCCGCTTTTACGGCGGCAACGCGATCGTCGGCGGCGGATTGCCGCTGGCCGTGGGCCTGGCGCTGGCCGACAAGATGGCGGGGCGTGCGCGCGTGACGGCATGCTTTTTCGGCGAAGGCGCGGTGGCCGAGGGCGAGTTCCACGAATGCCTCAATCTGTCGGCGCTGTGGAAGCTGCCGGTGCTGTTTTGCTGCGAAAACAACCTGTACGCGATGGGCACGGCGCTGCGCCGCTCGGAGTCGGAAACCGATCTGTGTCTGAAAGCGTCGAGTTATGAAATGCCCGCCTGGCCGGTGGACGGGATGGATGTCGAAGCGTGCCAGGACGCGGCGCGCCGCGCGCTGACGGCCGTGCGCGGCGGCGGCGGTCCGCTCTTTTTGGAATTCCGCACCTATCGCTTCCGCGCCCACTCGATGTTCGACCCGCAACTGTATCGCGAAAAACAGGAAGTAGAGGAGTGGAAGAAGCGCGACCCGATCCTCACCTTTGGCGCGCGGCTGCGCGAAGCGGGTTTGCTCGACGACAATGTTCTCAAAAGCATCGAAGACGACGTTGCCGCCGAAATCGACCGCTCGGTGGAATTTGCCGAAGCCGGCACCTGGGAGCCGGTCGAGGAGCTGACCCGCTTTGTCTATTCCGAAAGGACGCGCCCATGAGCGCGGAGGGCGCCGCGGCGCAAACCGTCCGCATCACCTACCGCGAGGCGATGCGCCAGGCGATCCGCGAGGCGCTGATTCGCGACCCGCGCGTGTTCCTGATGGGCGAAGATGTCGGGCGCTACGGCGGCTGCTTCGCGGTCAGCAGGGGATTGCTCGAAGAGTTCGGGCCCGAGCGCATCCGCGACACGCCGCTGTCCGAGTCGGCGTTCGTCGGCGCCGGCATCGGCGCCGCGATGGGCGGGATGCGCCCGATCGTGGAAATCATGACCGTCAACTTCAGCCTGCTGGCGCTCGATCAGATCCTCAACAACGCCGCCACCATCCTTCACATGTCGGGCGGCCAGTTCAACATTCCGCTGGTGATTCGTATGACCACCGGCGCCGGGCGCCAACTCGCCGCGCAGCATTCGCACAGCCTCGAGGGTTGGTACGCGCACATCCCCGGCATCAAAATCCTGACGCCCGCGACGCTCGAAGACGCGCGCGGCATGCTGTGGACGGCGCTGGAGGATCCCGACCCGGTCCTGATCTTCGAGCATGGCGGCCTCTACAACACGGAGGGCGAGCTGGCGGCCGATGCCGGCGCGGTCGAGATCGATCATGCTGCGGTGCGCCGCGCCGGCTCGGATGTCAGCCTGATTGCCTACGGCGGCACGCTGGGCAAGGCGCTGCGCGCCGCCGAGGAGTTGGCGGCGGGCGGCATCGACGCCGAGGTACTCGACCTGCGCACGCTGCGCCCGCTGGATACCGAATCGATTCTCGCCTCGGTGACGCGGACCCATCGCGCGGTGATAATCGACGAAGGATGGCGCAGCGGCAGCATCGCGGCCGAGGTCAGCGCGCGCATCATGGAAGGTGCGTTTTACGAACTCGACGCGCCGGTTGCGCGCGTATGCAGCGCCGAAGTACCGATGCCCTATCCCAGGCATCTGGAGGAAGCGGCGCTGCCGCAGGCGGCGACGGTGGTGCAGACCGTGCGCGCGATGGTGGGCAAACGTGATTGAGTTCCGGATGCCATCGCTGGGCGCGGACATGGAGGCCGGCACCCTGGTGCAATGGCTGGTCAAGCCCGGCGACCGCATCAAGCGCGGCGACGTTATCGCCGTGGTCGAGACCGAAAAAGGCGCGATCGAAATCGAGGTATTCGTGAACGGCATCGTGCACAGCTTCACGGTGCAAGAGGGCGAAAAGGTGCCGGTGGGAACGGTTCTGGCGCTGATTGCGGCCGACGGCGAGGCCCCAGCAGTGCCAACTCCACCGGCCATCAAGCCTGTGCCGCCAATCGCGCCGCCGCCAGTGCGGCCGGTGACTCCAGCCGCCGCCGCGCCCCCGCCGCGCGCCGAGAAGCAACCAGCACCGGCACCCGGGCCGGCGCTCCAGCCGTCCCCCGCCCGCTTGCGTATCTCGCCGCTGGCGATGCGTGTCGCGATGGAGTTAGGCGTCGATCCGGCGGCCGTCAAGGGTACCGGTCCGGGCGGCGCCATTACTCGATTCGACGTGGAAGCGGCCGCCAAGGCCAAAGCCGCGCCGCCCCCGACGCCTCCCGCTGCGCCCGCCCCCGCGGCGCTTAAACCGGCGCGCCCCGCCATGATGGCGGCCGACAAGCAGGCCGCGATGCGCCGCGCCATCGCCGCGGCGATGGCGCGCTCCAAGCGCGAAATCCCGCACTATTACCTTGGCACCCGCATCGATATGAGCCGCGCGATGGCCTGGCTGCGCGAGGAAAATCTCAAACGCAGCGTCAACGACCGGCTGCTGTATTCGGTGATGCTGCTCAAGGCGGTGGCGCTGGCGCTGCGCGATTTCCCCGAGCTTAACGGCTTTTGGGTCGATGGTGCGTTCAAGCCCGGCGAGGGAATTCATGTTGGCGTTGCAATTTCGCTGCGCCTGGGTGGTCTGGTCGCCCCCGCCATTCACGACGTGGACAAAAAGAACCTGAGCGAGATCATGACCGGCCTGCATGACCTGGTAAAACGCGTGCGCGCCGGCGTGCTGCGCAGCTCGGAAATCGCCGATGCCACGATTACCGTCACCAGCCTGGGCGAGCAAGGTGTGGAGCACGTGTTCGGCGTGATCTATCCGCCGCAGGTGGCGCTGGTAGGGTTCGGCAAGATCGTCGAACAGCCATGGGCGCAGGCCGGGATGGTCGGGGTGCGGCCGGTGATCATGGCCTCGCTGTCAGGCGACCATCGCGCCAGCGACGGCCATCGCGGCGGCCTGTTTCTGGCCGCGCTCGACCGTCTGCTTCAGGAGCCGGAGAGGTTATGACCGACGAGGAAATCAAGGCGCTGGTGCTGCGGGAACTGAGTAATATCGCGCCCGAGATCGATAGCTCCCGGATCGATCCGGCGGTCAACGTGCGCGATCAGGTCGATCTGGATTCCATGAACGTGCTCGACCTGATGATCGCAATTCATCAAGCCACCGGCGTCGAAATCCCCGAAGCTGACTATCCCAAAATCCTCACCCTCAACGATTTCGTCGCCTACCTCAGGCCACGCCTGAAGGACCGCTAGCACGCAACATCGCCGCTCAGGTCAACCGCGCAGGGTGCCTGAAAGGTACGGGCCGCGGCGTTCAGGAGCGGGGCAACAGGGCGGAATTTACCGTCCTGTTGCCCGCGCAACAATATCCGGAGTGAGACGAACAGGCTGAGTTGTCGCTGTACCGGGCCCTTGAGCGCCTGGTCTGTTGAGAGATCCTTAACCGCGCTGTGAATCGCTTAGCCGGCTATCGATTCGATGGTTGACTTCTTCAGCCAGCGGTCAATCACTGCTTTTTGGAATCGCCAGTCGCTGCCAATCTTGAAGGCTGGAATCTGACCGCGCTTGAGCAGCCGGTAGATGGTGCTGGGATGGCAACGCAGATATCGAGCCAGCATTGACACAGTCCAGATCTCGTTTGCGCCGGCCGCACGCTCCGCAGCTCGGCTCCCTTTTGTGCTACTCCTTTCGTATCGCATTTGGTTGTCCCTAAAGGCTCTCCGCTTGGACTAAATTCGGAGTGCTCAAACTAAGGATACACCGGTAGGCTATCGTGGCAAATAGGGTGGAGCTTAAATTCTTATTTTTGCGCTTAAAAATAGTTCCAATTGAGAATTATCGACCCCGTATCCGGGCGCGGAGGCCAAAAACCAATTGCGGCGGATGGGCCCGCCTCAACCGAGGCTTGTCTGATAAGGCCCGATGCAGCCCCAAAAACCGACCACCGCGCAGCTTACCCGCGATGCGATAGCACTTCGCTTCCAGGATGCGTTGGCCCAGCGTTATTGGCGGACTTCCAGCCGATTAATTACCAGGTCCACGCCGAACGTGTACCACGCATCCATCTCGGCCATTTCCTTCTCGCCAGGGCTGGCTACGCATCCTTCCAGTACCACCACGCGGTTGCGGGTAAGGACGCGAATCGCGTCGGCATTGAGCAGCGGGTCTTTCTCCAGTACCAGGCGCACGGCGTCAGTAATCTCGCTGTCGCTGAGCTCCTGGGGCGGATCGACCTCGATGCCATTGATTACGTCGCGGCTGCCCGGCACCCACCACGCCAACGCGCCCGCCAGCGACTTGTGGGCGATGCTGGCGACCCGGCCATCAAGGGTCACGACGCCGTCATCCACCGCCACCTCAATCAAGCCGCGGCCGTGGTCTGAGAGCGCTTCGCGCACGGTCTGCCAGCTATCGTCGGTGCGGAGCCGAATGGAGCAATTCTCAAATGCGGGCTCGCCCAGCAGGCTGTCGCGCAGATGGTCGCGAATCTCGCCGTCGCCCATGCGGCGGGCAGGAACCACGCGCAGCCGATCGACGATTCCGCTTACGCCCGGAGTCGAGGCGGCCACTTCCAGGGCCAGTTTTTTGGCGGCGATGTTCTCGGTCTCGCCCTCCAAAATCAGCGCGCCGTCGCGCTCGCGACGAATCGCGAGCGGGAACCGATGCAGATTAACGCGGGGCTCATGCTCCAACGCCGCCCGTACCTGCGTCACAACTTCCTGCTTCGCTTCCCCAGTCATCGCCGTTTCACTCCTTAGCCGCCTCGGGTCGCGACCAGCGCCACCCGTAAACTTTGTTGCAATGCTCATCTGACGGTCAGCACCGGGCAGGGCGCCTCGCGCACCACCTTTTCGGCAACGCTGCCCAGCAGCAGGCGTCCCACGCCCGTGCGCCCGTGTGTGGCTATCACCACCGAGTCCACACCGAGGTCTGCGATCGCACGCAAAATCTCGCGGACAGCCTCGCCCTTGCGCGCTACCAACTCGAAACGAATGTGCTCCGGAGCCGGGTCAGGAATCATCTGGCGCAGCTCCATCTCGATATCGCTGCGCGTGACCGGATATGGCTCGATCGGAACTCCGGCAATGGCAGGAGCAAGCGGTGCGACATGCAGCAGGTAGATGACCGGGGCCGGTCCCCGCGCCGCTTCGCAGGCAGTTTCAACCGCAGCCCGCGAGGCGCGGTCAAAGACGACCGGACACAGAATCCGGTTAAATAGCTGGTGTGCCGGGCTGGCGGCGCCCTTTGGTTGACCATTTGTGTCTGTTCGTTCCATCGCGGCACCGCACGCAGGCCGGCTCGGCCCGCGGCGACCCCTCATCCCTGGCGCAACTTGCGCAGCACCTGTTGCAGTTCGGCCAATCGCGCCAGGTCGATGTTCTTAAGACTGCGTTCGGCTTCGGCGATGCGCTGCGGATTATGGTTTATATGGCTAAGCGTGATGCGCTCGATTTCGGCAATCGTGCTGCGCAGCGCTCGTTCTACTTCGGTAAGGCGCGTGGCCAATTCCCTGATATGTTGCGACTCGCGCTGGGTCATGACTGCTCCCTTCCGGCAAGACTTATTCTCCAGAACAACAGCGCCCCGCGTATCGTAAGGCACAATTCGCGCCGGCAAGGTTGCAGGGCTTTGGCGTATGAGCACGCAACGTGCCGCTTTTGCTGCACTTGACGAGACACACTGTTCAACGCCGGTGTCTCCTTTGAGCACACCGATGTACCCCTTCGGGAAGCATCGCCGCGCCCGAGTTAGCTTGTCTTCTCTTTCGATCGCGATCCGCCTGCTCCGCAATGTGGCACGTCATCGCGCCGTCTTTGCAGCGATTTGCGCATGAATCGTGCCATTGACCGATTCGGAAATCCTATCCGCAGGCGGGTAAAAAGTTCCCGCTTCGGGCCAAATTGGCCGTGGCACGATGTATGCGCCCGGCGCGCAGGAAGAGCATCGCGCACGCCAGGCGCCAGAGCTTGAAACGGAGGAATTACCGATGGCTGAGTGCCGGATTATTTCCGCGGATTCGCACATGGTCGAACCTCCCGGCCTGTGGCTGGAGCGGCTGGATCGCAAGTATCGCGATCACGCGCCCAAGATAATCGACGAATATCGCGGTAAAAAAGGTGCGTTTTTTGCCGCCGAAGGATTAAAACCGTTTCCCGTTGGGGGAATATTCGGCTCGGGCAAGACCGCCGAAGAGTTGCCCGAACATTTCCGCAAGGGCTATGAGGCGGCGCCCAAAAGCGTTTGGGACCCGGCGCAGCGGCTTGCGGAGCAGGATGCCGATGGCGTGCTGGCCGAAGTTCTGTACACCTCGCTGGGGATGTTCCTCTACGGGATGGATGACGCCGAGTTACGCGCCGCCTGTTTCAAAGTTTACAACGACTTTGTCGCCGAGTACTGCACTTACAACCCCAAACGGCTAATCGGCCTGGGACTGATTACGCTTGAAGACATCCCCGCCGGAGTCGCCGAGTTGCGCCGTTGTGCCGCCAAGGGTCTGCGCGGCGCAATGATCTGGGCCGCTCCGCCCGAGGACCATCCCTACACCCATCCCGATTACAAACCGTTTTGGGCGGCTGCCGAAGAACTGGATATGCCCATCTCGCTCCACATCCTGACCGAGCGGCGCGGCGGCGGGACCGGCGGCCGGCGCCATTTTCTAACCAACTATCTAGCCATCCCCCACGGCATTCAGAACACACTGGGGGTGATGATTTTCGGCGGCGTGCTGGAGGCCTATCCGCAGTTGAATCTGGTTTCGGCCGAAAATGACGTGTCGTGGATGCCGCATTTCATGTACCGCCTGGACCATGCCTACGAGCGCTTCCGCCATTTCCAAGGGCTCGAGCTGCCGCATCTGCCCAGTGAATATGTCAAGCGCCAGGTTTACGCCACCTTCCAATTCGAGACCATCGGCGCGGACCTGGTAGCGGCCTACGGCGCGGAGCGCATGATGTGGTCCTCCGATTACCCGCACACCGATTCGCCCTGGCCGCAGTCACGGCAGTACATCGATGGAGCGGCCTTCAAGCGTATCTCCGCCGCCGACAAGCAGCTAATCGTCGCGGGCAACGCGGCACGGCTGTACCACATCGAGGTTAACTGACCCGCCCCAAGGCATTTTGTTTGGAGGATTTTATGTCTAATCCATCACTGATCTGCGACGAGTGCCGTCGCCCGCTCAAGGCGCCGACCGCGCTTTGGGACCAGCCCCCGGACGTGGTGCTGTTGTGCAAGGATTGCGCGCGAACCAGCGGACCCGCCCCAGCCTCGGGTCTGATGCCGTGCGTGCTGGAAGTGGAAACGTCGGCGCAACAAGAAGCGGCCGCCACGCGATGAGGTCAAAACCGGCTTAGGAGGCCAAAGATGAGGCAATACAACATAGTCTCGGCAGACGACCACGTTCAGGAACCCGGCGATACCTGGACCAAACGCGTCCCGGCCAAACTACGCGACCGTGCCCCGCGGGTCGAGCGCGGGCCGGACGGCGACGCCTGGGTAATCGAAGGCAAACGCGGCCGCACGATCGGGATGGAAGTTCAGGCCGGGAGGAAATTCGAGGAGTACCGCGACCACGGCGAGACCTACGACACCATGCGCAAGGGGTGTTGGGACGCCGTCGCCCGGCTCCAGGACATGGACCTCGACGGCATCGACGCCTCGGTCATCTACCCCAATCTGGGCATCGGGCCGCTGTTCGCGCTCGAGGATTTGGAACTGCAGTTTGCCTGCCTGCGCGCGTACAACGATTTCCTGTCTGAGTGGTGCAGCACCGATCCGACCCGCCTGGCCGGTATCGCGCTGATCCCGACCGATGATGTCCAGGCCGGGGCTCAGGAAATCACGCGCGTGGCCAAGCTGCCCGCGATTCGCGGCCTGATGGTGCCGACCTATCCGAGCCAGCCCCTCAACAGCGTGGTCTACAATCCGCTGTGGGCCGCGGCGCAGGATGTCGGCCTGCCGATGCATCTGCATCTGCGCACCGGCGACCGCCGCACCAGCGCGGGTCTGATGCAGATCACGGCGGATCTGCCCGGCCAATACGACGTAGCGCTCACTTTGGCCTCACTGGCCGGCTATGAAGGGCTGTCGCGCGTCATCTTTGGCGGTGTGTTGGAGCGCTACCCCAAGCTCAAGGTCGTGTGCGTGGAAAGCAACATCGGCTGGATGGGCTATTTCCTAGAGAAATGCGACCGTACCTACAAGCGTCACCGCCACCATACCGGGCTGAAACTGCCCAATCCGCCCAGCTTCTACTTCCATCGTCAGGTCTACGGCGTTTTCATCGAGGATAAGATCGGGGTACAGATACGCCACGCGATTGGCGTGGACAATATCATGTGGTCGGCGGATTACCCCCACACCGACACCACCTTCCCCAACTCGCGCCAGTACATCGACGAGCATTTTGCCGGTGTACCGGCCGACGAGCGCTACAAGATCGTCGCCGGCAACGCCGCCAAGCTCTACGGGTTCGTCTGAGCGTCTGTTCAAGCCCAGCCTGGGTCGGTTGCGCTGAGGCAGGGAGAGCGCGTTGGCAGCGCTCTCCCGCCTGTTAGCGGCTGAAGCTATGCGCGACAATGGGCAGGCGCGTCGCGCCCGCCCCGGCGCCTGTTACGGCTGTGGAACCAGTTCAACGCGCCGGTTTTGGGCGCGTCCCTCGGGCGTCTTGTTGGTGGCGACGAAATCGGTCTTGCCGTAGCCGTGCGGAATCAGACGGTCGCCGACGATTCCCTTGCTCTCCAGGTAGTCCACTACCGCCTGGGCGCGCCGCTGCGACAGCTTCAGATTGTAGGCCACGCCGCCAATCGCATCGCAATAGCCATTGACGTTGACGGTCAGGTTGGGATGCTGCTTGAGAATATCCGCGGCCTCGTCCAGAATCGGCACCGCGTCGGGCCGGATGCGGGCCTGGTTGAAGTCAAAGTGCACGCCGCGCAAAACAATCCGCTCCTGTGGCGCGGGCGGCGGAGGCGGAGCGGGCGGCGGCGGTGGAGCCTGCGCCTGGACCGGGGCAGGCGGCGTGATCAGGGGATCGCAGTAGTAATGCCCAATGAGGGCACCCAACAACGCCCCGCCCGCGGCCGCGCCCAGACTGGCGCCAAGCTTGGTACCGTCGCTCGAATCCTCGCCCAAAGTCACGCCGGCCGCCGTGCCGCCGCCGATAAACGCACCGATGGCGCCGCCCGCGATCGCACAATCGCCCCAGTAACGCGGCTGACTGAAATTCGCGCAACCGCCAAGTGCGATCGCCAGACCTGCTATCGGTAGAACCCGCCGCAATGATCGATGCCGCATCGCTCCTCCCATCAAAAGGCTGCGTTTAGGGCCGCCACCCGCGCTGCGCAAGCGGACGGCAAAGCCCGGCGGTCAGGCTAGGTTCGAGTTCGATGAGCAGACAAGCGAATGGTGATTATCGGCGCGTTAAGTTCTCGTTACTTAAACAGGACATCGCAAAAGAGCATCAGCGCAAACTCGCATCAGCTCTGCGCGTTCAGGTTGTGCGTGTCAGACCAATTTATTCAGGTCTGGGAACAAACCAACCGATTGTGCCCGAGCGCACAGAAAAGGGCAGTGATATATTCTGATAGCCTCGCTCTTGCTAAACGCCGAAGCCATACAGCGCGGCCGCGTTATCGCGGACCAGTTTGCGAGTATCGCCGGGTGGGAGATCGCCGAAGTCGACCGCGATCTTCTCGCGCGAGTATGGAAACGTACCCTCGCTGTGGGGATAATCCGATCCCCACATCAGATGGCCGGGGTTGAGCAGGTCGCGGGTGAGCAGGCCCGGCCGGTCGTCTTCAAAAGTGGCCCAGAACTGACGCTTGAAGTAAAGCGATGGCGGCTCGACCAGACGCGGCTGCATCCAGCGGTGATGGTCCTCCCAGAAATGGTCCATCAGCCGCAGCACCGGCGCGATCCATCCGATACCGCCCTCGACCAGTACGAAGCGCAATCGTGGATAGTCCTGGGCAATTGCGCCCGAAATCAGGTTGACCATTCCGCGCTGAAGCAGGACGATCTTGCCCTCGACGATCAGCGATTGCGGCAGCACGGTCTGGTAGCTAAAGTCGACAAACGGCTCGTCGTAGCATCCGGCGTGCATGGCCACCATCAGGCCCAGGTCCTGCAGTTCCCGCCACAGCGGCTTGTAATGCGGGTCGTGATAGGGCCGGCGGGGAACACCCGCGGCGATCATCACTTCGGGCATGCCCAGCTTCGCGCAGCGGCGCGCTTCTTGGACGGCCCACTGTATCGGCCCCTTGAGCGGCAGCAGACCGACCGGCGTAAGGCGCGCCGGCTCCGCCACGCAGTATTCCGCGATGTATTCATTGTAGACGCGCATCGCGTCACGCTGGTACTCGGCATCGGGAGTGGCAAAGAGATAGAGCCCCCAATTGGGATAGACCACTTCGGCCGCGATGTTGTCCAGGTCCTGATCGAGCAGCCGCAGATGGGGATCCAGACCGCCGGGGCGGGTCTTTTCATGGCGTCCGCCGCTGCTAAGGTCCAGGGCCGGACGATGCTTGTCGTCGGTGGCCAGCAGCACGTCGGCATTGAGCGACACTTCCAGGCTG